>Ga0207428_10002683_pt1 | contig 17730 bp, 16 predicted proteins | sample RhiMethybrSRZTD1_FD_187600 | JGI IMG/M metagenome (GOLD analysis project Ga0207428, IMG submission 187600) | Populus rhizosphere microbial communities from Tennessee, USA - Rhizosphere MetaG P. TD hybrid SRZTD1 (SPAdes) (version 3) | ecosystem: Host-associated > Plants > Roots > Rhizosphere >...
GGCGCTCGAGTAGCGCTCGTCCGCACGCTTGGCCAGCGCCTTGTCCACGATCGTGGCCACATCGGGGTCCAGGCGCATCGACGACGTCCATGCCTGGCGAAGCGGGCGCGGCGGCTGCTCGCAGATGACGCGCAGCGCGTCGATCAGGCCTGATCCCGTGTCGTAAGGGCGGACGCCCGTCAGCATTTCGTAGAGGATGACGCCGAGTGCGTAGACGTCGGTGCGGACGTCGATCTCCGACGAGTCGCCTCGCGCCTGCTCGGGACTCATATAGGCGAGCGTCCCTTTGATGACACCGGCTTCGGTGGCAACGGTCGCACCGACGTCGGTGTCGGTGATTCGCGCCAGCCCGAAGTCCAGGATCTTGATCCCCGGCTCCGGCGCGTCGTCTCCGCCAGTCACGAAGATGTTAGAGGGCTTGAGATCGCGATGAATGACGCCGCGCTGATGCGCGTGGTGCACCGCTGCAGCGATCCGCCGCACGAGCTGCAGGCGGAACCGCAGCTCCTTCGCGTCGAGATTGCGGGGTCGCGCGGCGAGGAACTCGTCCAGGGGCTTTCCCTCGACGAGCTCCATCGCGAAGTAGTGCTGACCGTCGGTAGTGTGACCGGCTTCGTAGATCGCCGCGATGTCGGGGTGTTTCAGGCGGGCGAGCGTCTCGGCCTCGCGCTGGAACATGCGGACCCGCAGGTCGTCCACGAACTGTCCGCCGCGGATGACCTTCAGCGCGACCAGGCGGGCAGGGTTTCGTTGCTCGGCGGCATAGACGATCCCCATGCCGCCCTCCCCCAGCTTCCGCACCAGGCGATAGACACCGATCGATCCACCGGACGTCCGTTCACTCTCGGGCGGGACACGACTGTCGCCGTGACCCGTGCGGGTGCCCTCGTCCATCTTCAACCTCATCTGTGAAGGATGGGCGGATTATAGTCATGGAACGGCCCTCCGTACCCGAGATTCGGCGCTCGGTTTCGGATTCACCCGCGCACGAGTGCCTTGCCTGGATGAAGCTGCGGCCGGTACTGTAGTTGACGTGATCGGCTGGACACGTTCGGCGTCACCGGCATTTCCTCCCGGACCCCGCGGGTTTCCGATTCTCGGAGTACTCCCGCAGCTTCGGTCGAATCCGATCCGCACGTTTCTCCGCGCTGCGGATCGCTATGGCGAGTTCGTCCACCTGAAGGCCGGCCCGTACCATGGATTCCTCGCGTCGGATCCAGCCGACATCAAGCATGTCCTGCAGGACAACGCCCGGAACTACCACAAGAGTCCGCTCTACGATCGTCTCCGGGACAGTCTCGGCAACGGACTCCTGACGAGCGAGGACTCCTTCTGGCTGCGTCAACGGCGCCTGGCGCAGCCGGCGTTCCATCGCCAGCGACTCCAGGCGATGGCCGACGTCATGGTTGGCTGCACCTCGCAGGTGCTCGAACGTTGGGACCGGTCGACCTCGCCCGGCGACCCGATCGACGTCGGCGCGGAAATGATGGCGCTGACGCAATCAATCATCGTGCGGACGATGTTCAGCACGGATCTCGGCGCGGCGGCTGGCGTCCTCAACCGCACGTGGCCGATTATCAATCGCCGCATCGGTGAGACATTCTGGTCGACGAAGCTCGAGACCAGTCTGCCGCTGCCCGCCAATCGCCGGTTCTGGCGTGCGCTCGGCGAGCTCGAAACCGTGGTCTATCAGATCATTGCGGACCGCCGGCAGACCCGTCGCGACGAGCCGGACCTGCTGTCGATGTTTCTCGCGGCGCGTGACGACGAGACCGGAGCCGGCATGACCGATCGCCAGCTTCGCGACGAGGTCGTGACCATGCTGCTCGCGGGCCACGAAACCACGTCTCTCGCGTTGTCGTGGACGTACTATCTACTGTCGCAGCATCCCGGCGCCGCGCAGAGCGTCGAGGAGGAAGTCGATCGGGAGATCGGCAGCGCGCGCCCCACGTTCGCCCATATCGAGCGACTGACCTTTACACGCCGGGTGCTCGAAGAATCGCTACGGCTCTATCCGCCTGCCTGGGGCTTCTCCCGTCGGGCGCTCGGCGACGACGAGATTGGCGGATATCGGATCCCCAAAGGCTCATTGGTGTTCCTGATCCCGTTCGTCGTGCATCGCCGGCCGAAGCTGTGGCCGGATCCCGACCGCTTCGATCCCGGCCGATTCGCGCCGGAGCACGAATCGACGCGGCCGCGCTTCGCCTACATCCCGTTCGGCGGCGGACCGCGGGGCTGCATCGGCAATCAGTTCGCGATGCTCGAGGCACAGTTGATCGTCGCGACGATCGCGCAGCGGTATCGCATCGAGCTCGTGCCAGATCAGGACATCCGGCCCGAGCCGCTGATTACCCTGCGGCCTGCGCCAGGCATTCGCGCGATTCTCAGAAAGCGATAAGAAGCGCGCCGCGGTCAGCGACGTGGAGTTTTCCGGCGTCGCAGATCCGCCCCCGGTTTTCGAGGTGAGCCCGGCGATCGACCGGTGCGGGGGTGCCGCGCCAGCCATGGCGCCAGCACGGCGTCGACGTCCCGGACGATCCAGTCGACGGCGGTTCCCTCGCGATACGTTGCCCACGTCATCAGCGATCCGCCGATGGCGGTTTCCACGGCACGCGCGAGCGGGCACACGTCGACGTCACGCCGCAGCTCACCGGCGGCGACCGCCGATTCGAGCAGCGCTTCCATCTCTTTGCGGCTCGCGCGGGCGTTCTCGACGAGATGTCGCCGGAGCACGTCGTCGGCGAGGTCTCCCTGCAGGTAAGCGAGGTTTCGCAGGAGTGCTTCGGGCGTCGGCGCGAGATCCGCCATGCAGGCGGCATACGCCCGGAGCGCTGCCAGTGGCGTGCGATGGGCGGCACGGAGTCCGGCGAAGATCGGGCCGGCGCTCCCCGCGAATCGCTCGGACAGCGTCACCAGCAGCGCGCGCTTGCTTCCGAACCGCTGCACCAGGCGGCCCGGCGTGACGCCGGCCTCGTGGGCGATATCCGCGAGGGTGAGCTCGTGGGGCCCGCGCCGGCTCATGACGCGCTGGGCCGCTGCAAACACGTCTTCGTCCGTAACCTTCTGCCGCCGTCCGCGCATGGTGATTGACAATTACTAAACGAATGTTTAGTGTCTTTACTAAATACCAATTTAGCCTAGGAGGTGTCATGCGGAAAGTGGTTTACGGCGGCGCGATGAGCCTCGACGGCTACATTGCCGGGCCGAGCGGCGAGTACGACTGGATCGTGATGGATCCCGACATCGACTTCGGGGAGATGGCTCGCTTCGACACGTTCCTGATCGGCCGCAAGACGTTCGAGGCGATGCAACGCATGGGAGGCGCGGCCCCGGCCATGCCGGGCATCAAGAGTATCGTGTTCTCGCGGACACTCCACCCGGGCGATTGCCCGAAGTCGATGACCCTGAGCAACGACGCCGAGGGGGTCGTGGCCGATCTGCGGAAACAGCCGGGCAAGGACATCGCGATCTTCGGCGGCGGCGAACTGTTTCGAAGCCTCCTGGCCGCCGGCCTGGTCGACGAAGTGGCCTTCTCAGTGATCCCGGTTCTGCTCGGTGGCGGGATCCCGCTGCTGCCGTCGCCGGCCGGTCGGGCCAAGCTCAGACTCAAGAAGCACCGCGTCTATGAAAAGACGGGCACGGTTGGACTCGAGTACGACATTCTTCCCCGAAGCGGCCGGGCAAAATCGAAGCGGTGATCCACGATGCCTGAACAGGAGGAAAAGAGATCAGGAGTTTTTTCTGCTTGAAAACAGGCCTCCTGATCTCCTAGCCCTCCTGTTGGCAAGCGGGGCCGCCGGTCGGCACGATCGCGATACAGTAGCCGCCGGATGATCAGGCCGGCCACACCGGGTGACGCCGAGAGGATCTGGGACATCTTTCAGAAAGTCGTCGCCGGGCGCGACACGTACGTCTTTCAGCCCGGCACCCCTCGCGATGAGGCTGTCGCCTACTGGCTCGGCGCGAACGCCATCACCCGCGTTGCGGAGCTCGACGGTCGCGTCGTCGGCATGTACAAGCTGATCGAGAACTACCGCGGGCTGGGCGCTCACGTGGCCAACGCATCATTCATGGTCGATCCCTCCGCCTCGGGTCGGGGGATCGGCCACGCGATGGGCAACGATTGCCTGTGCGAAGCCCGCCGCGAGGGCTACGAGGCGATGCAGTTCAACTTCGTCGTGAGCACCAACACTCGCGCCGTCGAGCTGTGGCAACGCCTCGGCTTCCGCGTCGTCGGTACGCTCCCGCGGGTATTCCGCCACGGCACGCTCGGCCTCGTTGATGCGCTGGTCATGTACCGCGAGCTCGATGACATCCCGCTGTCGTTCGGCAGCCCTCCCGAGACCGGCTCCGCCATCACCCGGCCGAGCGCGTACGCCGTCGTAACCAACGCACAAGGCGAGATCGCGATCGTGCAGGCGAAGGAAGGCATGCTGCTGCCAGGCGGCGGCGTCGATCCCCATGAATCACCGGAAGCAGCGGCGGTCCGGGAAGTCGGCGAGGAATGCGCGCTGCAGGTCACCATCACGAGCGATCTCGGCCAGGCGATCCAGTTCGTGACGTCGACTGAGAAAGTCGCGACGTTCGAAAAGCAGAGCCGCTTCGTCAGCGCCCGGGTGCAATCGCCGATACGCGGCGCAACGCCGGAACACACAACGACCTGGCTGAACGTCCGCGACGCGCTGGAAACGGTCACCTACGAAAGCCATGCGTGGGCGATTCGGCGATGGCACCGACTCAATTCATGATGTCCATCGGCTCGCGCGGGAAATGTTGACAAGACGCGGCGAATGCTGCCTATTGTCCGCCGGAGAACACCGAAGGGAGGCTCTATGACGGCAAGCAGCATCGTAGTCGTGGCGGCATCTCTGGTTGTTACGTCTGCGGCGGTGGCTCAGCAAAACGCCGCGGCCAAGGCAAACAAAACCACGGCAGCCGCGGCGGCACGGCTCGTCGCGAAGCCGGCGGCCGAGTTGAAATGGACGGATCTCGATCCGGCGGGCGCGCCGGGCGTCAAGGTTGCAGACCTCTGGGGAAACCATGCGAAGGGCGCATTCGGGGCGTACTTCAAACTTCCGGCGGGATTTGCCGTTCCTCTTCACACGCATACCCATGACATGAAAGTGATATTCGTGTCAGGCACCTATGTTCAGGCGCCGGAAGGAAAGCCCGAATTCCGTCTCGGCCCTGGTTCATACATGATGCAGCCGGGCGGCAACTATCGTCACACCACGTCGTGCGACAAGGCGTCGGAATGTCTGTTCTTCGTCGAGAGTAACGGACCGTTCGACCTCAGGGTGGCCGAGACGCCGAAGCCGGTCGCAAAGAATCCGTGAGGAACCGGTCAGATCGCGGTATGGAGGCGGAAGCACAATCTCCGCGATCAGCACCGCGATCAGAACCAGCACCCAGCGCCCGTGCCACGCGATCCAGGGCAGCGTGGCGAACAGGACGGCGTACAGGAAATCGCGCCCGCATGGAGCTTCAGTTCAGCGGCACATTGGGCCCCTCGCGCGGGCAGCCGCGCTCGCCATTCGTGATAGTAGAGCGTGTCGAACGCGCCGATGATCCCCTGGATCGCCAGAAGCCAGAGAGCCACGATCATCGGCCGTTTTTCTCGACTTCGACGATTCCGGCGGCTGGCACCAGGAATTGCCCATGAGTCGCCGGTAGAGCGGCGCGCTGACCGTCATGTGGAAGTGCTCGTCCGCGCGACTCGGAACCCTAATAGTCCCTGGCCTCGACGATGCGCATCGAGAGCCAGATGAAGGCCATGCCCATCGTCGCGCTCACGGCGAGCCCGGACCACGGCACCCGGTGGTTGAAGAAATACTCGGCGCCGTTCATCAGGCGGAAGATGCTGTAGGGCGTGAAGTCGTCGACGATAAAGGTGAACAGTCCCACGAGGCCCACCAGCGCCGCTGCGGCCGTATATGCGGCTGCGTCGGCCAGCAGCGTCCTCAGCACGATCGTGAGACCGAACAGCCCGAGACCGGCGACAAACAGGATGCCTGAGTGCACCACCGCGTCGGCCACCGGATAGTGCTGGCCCCGCAGCGGAGCCATCGCAGACAGGAGCATGGAAGGCAGGAGCGTGAAAGCGGCAATCTGCGTGAGCACCACGGCCAGCCGCGTGGCGATGATTCTGCGACGCGACACCGGGAGCGACAGCAGGTACTCGCGACCCGCGGCCCGCTCGAAGCCGGTGCCGGCGAGGGCAAAGACGTAGACCGGCCACATCAGCAGCATCGTCGTGCTGAACCAGCGCACCCAGACGTATCCGCGGAAGTCGTCGCCGCGAAGTCGCCCCATCTCGGCCGGCAGGACACCAAGCGCCCCGGCCGGGTACGAGGTCTGTGGATCCATCGGATAGCTTACGTACAACGCGAGCACTTGAGCGGCGAGCATTGCCACCGCCAGCAGAAACCAGAAACGGGTATCGAGCCACCACTTGAACCAGAGCATGGCGCACCTCTCAGTCGACGCGGTCACCGACCGCATCGAGGAAAATGTCGTTGAGACTCACCGGAAATGCGTCGACCTGGCGAGCGCCTCTCGCGCGCGACTCGGCGACGATCTCGTCGACGTGACGGCTGGCGAGCAGCGCGATCATCCGGCCTTCGGCGCGTGCGTGCCGTACGCCGTCGAGCGTGCGCAGCGCGTCGGGGGGGGCGTCATCGAAGGTCGCGACGACTCGCTTGTAGGCCGTCTTCAGTTCGTCGAGCGAGTCGTCGAACAGGAGCCGGCCGTCATGGAGAATGCCCACGCGGTCGGCGATCCGCTCGACTTCGAACAGCCGGTGGGAGGAGAAGAACACCGTCAACACGGGGTTGTCGGCCACCGCGCGGACGAGAGCCTGCAACACCCGCTCGACGAGGATCGGATCGAGGCCTTCGGTCGGCTCGTCGAGCAGCAGGAGATCCGCGCCTCGCGCCAGCGCCAGGACCATGGCAAATGCCGACCGGGCGCCTTTCGAGAAGCGACCGATTCGCTTCTGCTGCGGAATCTCGAACGCCTCGAGATACTCGCGCTCCAGGTCGGTACGCCATCGAGGAAAGAACGGGCGCGAGACGGCCAGGACCTCGCTGACCGTCATGTCGGGCCACATGGCCCGGTCCTCGCCGACATACGCCGTACCGCGGCGGATTCTCCTGCCGTCCGCGACGTCGTCAATGCGGTATCCCACCACGCGGCCTTCGCCGGACGTGGGATGGACGAGTCCCATCAGGATCTTGATGGTCGTGGTCTTCCCGGCGCCATTCCGGCCGACCAGCCCGTAGATCGACCCGGCGGGTACCCGCAGGTCGAGTCCCCGCAGGGCGTGCGCCGACTTGTAGCGCTTGCTGAGACCGCGCGTTTCAATGGCCGGCGGAAGGTCCATCATTTCCTCGCTCGCGGCTTGTCGGTGAGCCGCAGCAGCTCCGCTTCGCAGAGCCGCCGAATCTCGTCGGGGGTCAGTCCGGCATCGAGCAGCCGGTCCAGTGCGGCGCGAAGGACTGGCTGCCCTGCCTTCACCTTCTCGACACGACGCTGCCTGTCGGTCGGCGTCACGAAGGCTCCCGCGCCATGCCGCAACTCGATCACGCCTTCGTGCTCGAGGTCGCGGTACGCCTTCGCCACCGTGTTGGGGTTGATGACGAGGTCCTCGGCCACGCGGCGGATGGTCGGGAGCTGGTCGCCGGGCCTGAGGCTGCCCACGTCGACGGCGTGCTTCACCTGTTCGATCAACTGGAGATACACCGGGAGGCCGGAGGACGGGTTGGAGCGGAAGATCATGTGCTACTGTACTAGTTAACTAGTACAGTAGCACTGTTTCTGCAGCAGGTCAACCAGGCGCCTGTGCTACCCTTCCGCGCCTCGGTATTTCGGAAGGAGTCACAGCCATGCTCCCGCGCGATCTGAGTCGCCGTTCGTTTCTGCACGGGCTGACCGGTGGGAGCCTGGCGGCGTTCACCACGGCGGGGCTGTTCGCACAACAGCTCGTGGAAACCGGGACCACCACCGAAGGCCCGTTCTATCCGGATGTCCTGCCGCTGGACACCGACAACGACCTCTTGATCATCAACGACAGCATCACTCCGGGCGTGGGAGAGATTACCCACCTCACCGGCCGCGTGCTGACGAAATCGGGTCAGCCGGTCCGCAACGCGTTCGTGGAGATCTGGCAGGTCGATCACACAGGTTCGTACGTGCACACGGGCGGTCGTCAACCAACCGGGTTCGACAGGAACTTTCAGGGATACGGGCGATTCCTGAGTGATTCAAAAGGCCTGTACTACTTCCGCACGATCAAGCCCATCGAGTACACCCTGATCGGCATCTTTCGAACCGCACACATCCATGTGGCCGTCAGTCAGAACGGCCGGCGCGTCTTCACCTCGCAGCTGCTGGTCAACGGGCATCCTGCCAACGCGCGCGACAGCATCGTCAAGAATCTCGAACCGCGAGCTCTCAAGACACTGCTGGTCGATTTCACGCCGATGCCGGGCACGAAGCTGGGCGAACTCTCGGCGAACTTCGACATCGTCCTCGGCGCCACCCCCAACGAGCTCGAGATCGGCCCGCTGCGCGGTGTCGCACCTTCGAATCGCCGAAGACCCAGCGGCTGAAACACCTCACCAGCACCAGTACCACGCCGAATCGTAAGGAGGGCAACATGTCTGTCGCAAAAGTGTCCGAGCTCAGTGTCACCTCGACCAAGAGCTTCGACGATGCCGTCCAGCAGGGCGTCGCCCGCGCATCGAAGACGCTCCGCAACGTGCGCGGCGCCTGGATCAAGGAGCAGCACGTGCGCTGCGACAACGGCAAGATCGTGGAGTACCAGGTCAACATGATGGTTACGTTCGTTCTCGACGACTAGACATCGGCTGCCGCCGTGACGGATCCAGCGATCGGCCTGATTGGCCTTGGGCTCATGGGCAGCGCGCTGGCGGATCGGCTCGTCGGAGCCGGTCAGCGCGTCATCGGCTGGGACATCGAGGACGAGCGCCGCGGCGCCCTGCGCGAACGCGGGGGCGAGGTCGCACACGATGCGCAGGAGGTGTTCTCCGGGTGTTCCAGGGTGTTGTTGAGCCTGCCGAGCCATCGCGAAGTGGGCGACGTCGTGCGAGCCGCCGGGACAACGCTGAGCCGCGGCCTGACGATCATCGACACGACCACCGGCGATCCCGCCAGTACCGAGGCGCTGGCGAGGACCATGGACGAACAGGGCATCGTCTACCTTGACGCGACGATCTCGGGCAGCAGCGCGCAGGTACGGGCAGGTTCGGCAACGCTCATGGTAGGAGGCGACGCCGAATCGTTCGCGGCGTGCTCCGACATCTTTGCGCTGATTGGATCGCAGGTGTTCCATACGGGCTCGACGGGCACCGGCGCGAAGATGAAGCTGGTGACCAATCTCGTGCTCGGCTTGAATCGCGCGGCGTTGGCCGAAGGGCTGGCTTTTGCCGAATCGATTGGTCTCGATCCAACTCTGTCACTCGCGGTGATGCGGGGCAGCCTCGCGTACTCGCGGATCATGGACACCAAGGGCGAGCGCATGGTCCGCGGGGACTTCGCGCCCGATGCCCGTCTTTCGCAGCACCTCAAGGACGTGCACCTCATCGTCGACACCGGCCGGGACGCCGGGCTGCCGATGCCGCTGAGCGCCGCGCACCGTGCAGTGCTCGAGGAAGCAGAGGCCGCAGGCTACGGGGAACTCGACAACAGCGCGATCATCAAGGTCCTGCTGGCGGCGAGCCGCAAGCGCGTCCCCTAATGAGTGCGCGACTGCTCGTCCTGGCCGCCGGGTTTGCCGGGCTCCTGTTCGACGGTTTCGAGCTGGGCCTGATGCCGCTCGCATCGTTGTCGGTGTCCAGGGATCTGCTCGGCAGCGGATATACGCCCACACTCGGCGGAGAGTGGTTCGCGCGCTTCACGGCGGCCCTGATGCTCGGCGCAGCGTGTGGAGGCATCCTCCTCGGCAGTCTTGGCGACCGGATCGGACGGGCGCGCGCGATGGGTGTCAGCATCCTGTTCTATTCGGCGTTTGCGGGACTCGGGGCCTGGGTCCACACGCAGGAACACATGCTCGCCCTGCGTTTCCTGGTCGGTCTCGGTGTCGGCGGTGTCTGGCCCAACGCCGTCGCGCTGGTGGCGGAGAGCTGGCCTGACAAGACCAGGCCCGCGGTTGCCGGTGTGATGGGCGCGGCGATCAACGCCGGGATCCTGGTGCTTTCCCAAATCGCGCAGATCTGGTCCGTGACCGAGGACTCCTGGCGCTGGCTGTTCAAGCTCGCGGGGGCACCGGCGGTGCTGGGCTTGCTGGTCCTGATGTTTCTGCCTGAATCGCCTGCCTGGCTCGACCCGCGCAAGACGACGCGCAAACCCGAGACATCGCTGCGTGCGCTGTTCCGCGCGCCGCTGGTCCAGGTCACCGTCATCGGCATCATCCTCGGCTCGATCCCGCTGATAGGAGCGTGGGCGGCCAGCAAGTGGATGATCCCGTGGGCCGACGAGATCGGTGGCGTCGCCCGTGCGGACTACAAGGCGATGACGCAGGGATGGTGGGCGTTTGGCGCAACCCTGGGCAGCTTCGCCGGGGGCCAGATCGCCAGCGTGCTCGGGCGTCGCCGGGCGTACTTTCTGATCAGTCTCGGCTCGATGCTGTTGACGATGGCGATGTTTCAGCTCACGGCTCCGCTGCGGCCGTCGTTCTTTCCGATCGTCTTTGCGCAGGGATTCGTCGCGACGCTCTTCTTCGGGTGGCTCCCGCTGTATCTGCCGGAGCTGTTCCCCACGCACGTTCGCGCTGCGGGCAGCGGAATCTCCTACAACGTCGGACGGTTCGCAACGGCGGCCGGCGTGCTGACGGCCGGGGTCGTGTTCAGTGCCCTCGGTGGCAGTTATGCATCCGTCGGGACCGCGGCGGCTCTCATCTACGGTCTGGGCATGCTGGCCATCTGGTGGGCACCGGACACCACCCACGCATCGCTCCGTTCCGTAGACATCGCATCCGCGCAGCGGCAACATACAATCCGCTCGATGTGAGGTAGGCGACTCATGAGCAACTCCATCGCTCGACGCATCGCTGCCCTCTCGCTGCTGGTGGTCGCGGCATGGACCAGTGCGACGACAGGCACGGCGCACACCGGGCAACGTTCGCCTGCGAGCGCCGGCTTCACATGGGAGCTTCAACCAACTCGCCTGTCGATTCGTCACGCGGCCGTCCACGTCACCGACTACGTGTTCACCGATCCTGAGATTCTCAGGCCGTATTTCCGGAACGTTCGGACCCCCGGCGGCGTGCAGGTGACCCGCATGCATCCCCCCGGGGCGAGCGATGCCTCCGACCACGCGACCATGCACCCCGGGGTCTGGCTCGCGTTCGGTGACATCAACGGCGAGGACTTCTGGCGCAACAAGGCGCGGATCGAGCACGCGGCGTTCGTCACCGAACCCTCGCTCGTGCAAGGACGCCTTGTCTTCGCAACGCGGAACCGGCTCGTCGCTGCGGACGCGACGCCGCTCGCCACACTCATCTCGCGCTTCGAAATCGCCGCCTGGAGCGATCACGCATTCGCTCTGACATGGCAGGCAGAAATCCAGGGACAGGGACGGGCGCTCGTCTTCGGCGATCAGGAAGAGATGGGTCTCGGGGTGCGCGTCGCCACGGAGCTCACCGAACCGAAGGGCGGGCTTGTCGTCGACAGTCAGGGTGTCAAAGGAGCGAAGACAGTCTGGGGTAAGCAGGCGGCCTGGGCCGCGTACTCGCGGGAGATTGGCGGGCGGATCCAGGGCGTGGCGATCTTCCCCTCGGCATCCAACCCGAATCCGACGTGGTGGCACAGCCGGGATTACGGGGTATTCGTCGCCAACGGGTTCGGCAAGCGCGCCATGCCCGCATCGCCGGACGGCAAGCTGGTCGTGAAGGCAGGCGACTCGCTGAAGCTGCGCTACGACGTGCTGCTCTTCGATACGCCGGCGTCGGCGCCTATCGATTTCGCGGCGGCGTACCGCCGGGTCCAATCGGACCTGAGTGCTCCCCGCTAGCGAGGGACCGGCCCCCTGCCGCGCCTTCGCGGATGTCCTCATTGCGAGCGAGCTGATTCACGCTCCTGGCTTGATGTTGACGTTCTGGTGGAAGAAGTTGTCCGGATCGTAGGTCTTCTTGAGCTCGCGCAGGCGCGCGTAGTTCTGTCCATAGACGCCCGCGGCCGGATCGTCGCCTTCATCCTGATCGAGGTAATTCACGTACCGGAGGTTCGACAGGTACGGCCGCAGGGCGGCGTAGGTTTCGCGGCACCACGATCTCGTGCGCTCGGTGTCTTTGGGATCGGACCACTGCCCGGCGATCACGACGTTGAATCCGGTAACCCGCAAGGCGCAGGCCGTCGCGCTGATCGGAATCCGGCTCGCCGCGCCGTGAAAATGCTCGATGACAATCTGGCACATCGGCGACGGTGCCTTGTCGAACTGCTCGACGATCACGCGAATCGCCTCGTCGTTCAGGTCGGTCAGGAATTGTGCCTTCCAATAATTCAAGGCGCCCCGCGGCATCGAGGCGTCGAACAGGCTGTTCTGCACGCAGTACGGGAGCGGCCCCATCTGGTCCATCACCGGCGGACCGAACGTTTTGATCGGCGTCAGCGCCGCTTCGCCGTCCTGCAGCGATCCGCAGTGACAGCCGACGAGGCCGGACAGTTTCGCGCCAGATCCGTCAGGCGCGAACAGGAGGCCGCAGACGAGCATGACTTCGTCGGGCAGGGTCGCACACGTGTCGCGGAAGAACTCGAGGACGTCCACGGCCCTGGCCAGCGGGTGAATGACGAGGCCGCCTGCGATGATTGGTCCAACCGGATGCAGGTCGAATTCGAACGACGTCGCGATGCCGAAATTGCCGCCACCGCCGCGAACCGCCCAGAACAGATCGGGGTTCTCGTCGGCGCTCGCCCGCGTGACGCTGCCGTCAGCCATCACGAGGTCCACCGACCGGAGATTGTCGAGCGCCAGGCCGTACTTCGGCATCAGCCAGCCCAGTCCGCCCCCAAGCGTCAAGCCGGCGATGCCGGTGCTGCCGACGACACCACCGGTTGTCGCGAGGCCGTGAAGCTGCGTCTCGCGATTGAATTCCCTCCAGAGCACGCCGCCCTGTACCCGTCCAACGCGTGCCCGCGGGTCGACGTGGATTCCTTTCATTGCGGAAAGGTCGATCATCAGGCCAGCGTCAATCACCGCCCGGCCCGCAACGTTGTGGCCGCCGCCGCGCACGGCGACCTCGAGGTTCAGCGTGCGCGCCAGCGTCACGGCGTCGGCGACATCGGCCGTGCCGTGGCATCGCGCGATGAGCGCAGGGCGTTTGTCGATGAGGCCGTTGTGAACGCGACGCGCGTCGTCGTATCCGGCGTCGGCCGGGTGCAGCAGCTGGCCGGTGAACGTCTGTGCGAGCTGCGCAGTGTCGATCGTGGTGGCCATGCGCCTCCAAGTGGGAAAGGAGCAGGATCGTAGCACGCACTGAGCCGCTAAACTGTGGTGATTTGATCGGCTCGCAGACCCTCAGTCCATCAGCTTCGTACCGATCATTCGATCGAGGATGTTCTTCGTGATCCGCTGGATCCGCGGATCGCTGCGCCGGAAGTCCTTGCGCGGCGGGTTCTGGAATCCGGGCGGGGATGACAACACCACGTTCCACCAGCACGTGCCGGCATTGAAGACGAGATTGCCTCTCCGCGCCGTGTACAACGTCGTCGCGTAGGTTCCGGTGAGCTTGCCTCCATTGGCGGCATACACCGGACCTTCCGACAGCACGACGAGCCCGGGATGCGACCCGAGAGGAGCGCCGTGGTATTCCCAGCCGACCAGCTGCGCCACGCGATCGCCCTTCTTCATGTTGGTTCCCTCGAAGGCCCAATGTTCAGGGTTGTCGTTCGTCCAGTCGGCGAAGCCGACGCCATACGACGTCGCCCCCATCAGCTCCTGCTCGCCCTTGAACCCGCGCCCCGCACGACGCATGACGCGGTTCGGGCGGCCATCGCTCGCCGGCAGCAGCTCGACGACGCCGGAAATCGAGTTGCCGGAGAGGAACGCGAGGCTGACGCCGGCATCGCGGGCCTTCGTCACGTTCTCGAACATCCGCTCGGTCCAGTACTCGTCGTGACCGACCGAAAGGAACGCCTTCGCCCGCAGCAGCCCGGCTCCGTCGGCATGCGTGTCGACGTTAGAGATGTAAGTGACGTCGTATCCCTCTTTCTCCAGCCAGAACGCCAGCGGAAACTCCGTCATGAGGAACTCGCCGGATCCGTTCGTCAGCGGATGAAACCCCGCCGGGTATCCGTTCCAATACAGCGCGTACGGCCGGTCGAAGCTCACGTCGTAGCCGACCTTGCTGTTCGACGCACCCCAGGGCGCATTTCCGAGGTCGTACATCGAGCGCCACTGTGGCCACCGGTTGTAGGACAGCCAGGTCATGTCGGAGGCCTGAAACAGGAGATCGGCCCTGCGATCGTCACGGACGATGAAGACGACGTAGCTCTCACTAATCATCTCGAGATCGAGATACTGCCCCGTGACTGACGGCAGGATCGACAGCTTGCCAATGTAGACGCCGCTCAGCCACTCTTTCGGAATCTCGAGGCTGAACCCTACCTTCCAGTTGCATTCGATCACATTGCGGCTGCCGTCCTGCGGGGTGGGTTCGACCGTTCCCTGGAGCGGGCCGATGGTGCGCATCAGCCGCGCGCCGGCGCCGCCGTAATACCCCATGCGGTAGATGCTGACGGAATACTGGTTCGCCGGGTATGTGCTGACGTGCACGTTGAGCGTGTCGCCGGCCTTGACGCTGGTGTGCGACGCGTAGGCCTCGATTCCTCTCCGCCGACGCCACCCAAGCTCGTATATCTCGTCGTCGTGCCGGGCGACTCTCGTCAGCAGCCAGTCCGTCGACCCTGGTTTCGCGTTCTCGAGTTGAACGGGGTTCGACTGTGCGGCGGCGGTGAGTACGATCCCCAGCCACATCGCCACGGTCATGAAGGCGACGGGTGGAGGCGTGAAGACGCGAAGCTTCATACGGATTCCTCTACTGAACGCGGGGTGACCCCGGCGCGCACCGTAGCACAACTTCCAGGGTGCGGACGCCGGGTGAGCGCCCGTCGGCGTCGGTCGGCCTTGTAATCCCGACGCTGATCTGTAATTACTACGCGGATCCTGGATGTGGCATCGGCCTTGAGAAGCTCATAACTCGCTCTGAGGCTGGTACTTACAGATCGGGCAACCCCGGGCACGCCAGTTGCGAGTTGGCTGAGGCAAGTGGAGGCATCATGCGACGACTGACGATTCTCGTGCCGCTTGCGGTGGCGTTCGCGGTTACGGCGAGCGAGGCCGCGAAGCCGGCTTCGAAACCTGCCGGCGCGGGAAAACCGACGATCACCAAGACGTCACCCTCGAAAGGGCCGACGGTCAAGGCAACAGGCGCATCAGGCAGCAAGTCTGTCAAGCCGGCGAAGACGACGACGCAAGTCGCCAAGGGCGGCGGTCAGACGAAGGTTTCGGGGGCGAAGGCGGACAAGAGCATGAAGCCGCAGGGCGCCCAGGCGAAGGCGGACGCAAAGGCAACGAAGGCAGAAGCCAGGACCGCAAAGTCGGGATCGTCCACCACGACGTCAACGACTGACGGCACCTCTACATCGCCCTCGAGCACGACGACAACGACTACGTCGACGCCGACCATCGACTTCACCAGCACCAAGGTCGGGAAGTTGCTCGAGAAGAACCCCACGCTGCGGTCGAAGATCGAGGCGAAGCTGCAGGCAGCCGGTTACACCGGGACCGCGTTCGAGGCTGGCTACGGGTTCAAGAACGTGGGGCAGCTCAATGCCGCGACGAACCAGGTCCAGAACCAGGGCACGTCATTCAACCTGTTGAAGGTGCTGATGACGGGCACCTACGTGGATCCGGTCACGCACAATGTCTACCGGACGCAGACGCTCCCGAACGGTACGGTACAGCTCGTGAAACCGGAGCTGGCGACGAATACACCGTCGACGTTGAGCCTCGGGCAGGCGAAGCAGTCGATTGCAGGCGGCGCCGTGATGCCGGAGATCGTGCCGTATACGACCACTACCTCGACGACGACCAGCACGTCCAAGACGAGCACGTCGCCAACCGCAACTGGCGGGGCGGCGTCCACCACCACGACGGGCAAGTCGAAGCCCAGGAAGAGTCACGGGAACGTCCCCACGGGCGGCAGTTTCTGAACTGCAGCCCGCAGGTCGGTCACACCAGGCGTGAGCGGCGGCAGCAGCCGTCGCTCACGGTCACCCGCCATCAAGATCGCGACACCGCATTTTCCACACCCGGCTCATCCGCGCCACGTGATGTGCACGGCGACGGCCACGCCCACTAAATCCAACCGGCTCATATAACGGGACGTCCACTCTGACAGGCGCCGCACCGGTCGGCACCGCTCGGCGGCGCCACATGCGATCGTCATGAGTGCCGGGAGGATACGAACGTGAGCAGGCTCCTCGTCGCGTCCATAACACTGGTCATGGCCGTCGTGCCGCAAACGTCAACCTGGCGATCGGCGCCAACGCTGGAGCTCATGCTCCCGTCATCGACCGACTGCTGGGAGCCGGCCATTGCGATCGGACCGCGAGAGCAGGTGTATATCGTCGCGGGGCAACGCAGCGGAACGCCGGGATCGAAAGAGTTCGATCAACGGCAGGTGCTCTGGCGATCACTCGATGGCGGCACCACATTCGAAGGCCCATGGCCGCTCAGCACCGAGGGGCGCCTCCAGGGGGACCAACGCATCGCCGTAGATCGCGGCGGCACGATCTACGTGACCTATATGGACAACCCGGAGCCGGGGGCGCCGAACCGGCTGCGCATCGCCCGGTCCCGTGATGACGGACGAACTTTCAATGCCGACACGATTCCGGTGACGCGGGTCATCGACAAGCCCGAACTGGCGGTATCGCCGGACGGTGCGCGCATCGCCGTCGTTTACGAATCGAACCCGGGTCCCTCGATCGTCACCACCGCGGATGGAGGAAAGACCTGGAACGAGGCCCGCGTCGTGGAACCGGGCGACGGGCGCCACTTCTGGCCCGAGGCGCTCACCTTCGCTCCTGACGGTGCCTTGTGGTTCGCGGTCCCGTCGATGTCCGACAGCGACATTGCCAAGCGACTGCAGACGGACGTGCAACTGCATGTCTATCGATCGACGGACGACGGCCGCAGCTGGCAGGATTCGCGGATCAGCTCGTCGCCGCGTTTCCTGAAAGGATGCGCGCACGATCCCGAGTGCCGGGTCAAGCTGCCGCGTGTCAGTGTCGCGGTCGACAGCGCCGGCCAGGCCTATGCGGCATACACGGAAGGGCGCGGGCCCGGGCACCCGTACGCACTGCTGCTCAAATCGAGCGCCGATGCCGGCCGGACCTGGTCGGACAGCCGGCCGGTGAGTCGCGCGCCGCGGCCACAGTCGAACGACCTTGCGGATCACGACCGCTCGCTCGTGACCGCGTATGGAAATGGCCGGGTCTGCGTGGTGTGGCTCGACGATCGCCGCGGCGCTCGCGACGTGTTCGCGCGCTGTTCCACGGATGGCGCGAAGACCTGGGGTGACGACGTCTGGCTGTCGAATCGCGTCGACGGTGCCGCCTACAAGTCACCCGAGGGCTTCCCCGAGTTCTACGGCCACTATGGCGGCGCCGCGATCTCGTCGAGCGGCCGTTTGTTTGCGGTGTGGGCGGA
>Ga0207428_10002685_pt1 | contig 17720 bp, 15 predicted proteins | sample RhiMethybrSRZTD1_FD_187600 | JGI IMG/M metagenome (GOLD analysis project Ga0207428, IMG submission 187600) | Populus rhizosphere microbial communities from Tennessee, USA - Rhizosphere MetaG P. TD hybrid SRZTD1 (SPAdes) (version 3) | ecosystem: Host-associated > Plants > Roots > Rhizosphere >...
ATGCGGGCCTGTACTCCCTGGCCGTTGGAGCCGTTGCGGCAGCAGTACTGTTTGCGCTGACGGCGCTGTTCAAGAAGGCGAACGAGGTCGAGGCTGGCCACCTGGATACGGTCGACTCCATGTACGTCACCCACGAACAGGCTGAGGCGGCGCGCGGGGCTCACAGGACTGCCAGGCCTACCAGGTAGAGCGATGAGGGCACTGGTATTACGCGATCACTACGACATCGACGGCGGCATGTAGACCTCCTGATCTGCCCAGGACCGAGGAGAGAGAGCGGGTGACGATGACCGACACCAGCGCGCAGCTGCCACCGCCGCGGATCGAACCAGACGCTCGGCAGAGGATACGTCGGGCGCAGAGGGAGGCCAACCGACGAATCGCGGTACTCGACGACGACCCCACCGGCTCGCAGACTGTTCACGATGTCGCGGTAGTCACGGTCTTCGAACCGGACGAGATCGCTGCGGGTCTCGAGGCGCCCGGCTCCACCTGCTTCATCTTGACCAATACGCGCAGCTTGCCCGAGGTTGACGCGGTCGCACTGAACGCCCGGCTCGGCCGCATGCTGTTTGACCTGTCGGACCGCCTGGACGCACCTATTGATGTGGTCAGCCGGAGTGATTCGACGCTGCGTGGCCACGTCATCGCCGAGGTCGCCGCACTGGACGAGGTGCGCCGCGAGAAAATCGGCCGTGGCTACGACGGGGTGCTGCTCGTGCCGGCGTTCTTCGAAGCAGGACGGTTCACCGCCGGTGATGTGCACTGGGCCAGGGTCGACGGCGAGCCGCGGCCGGTGGGCGAAACCGAGTTCGCCCGAGACGCGACCTTCGGCTTCGCCGCTTCAAACCTCCGCGACTTCGTCGCCGAGAAGAGTGGCGGGAAGATTCAGCCCGGCGAAGTCGTCAGCATCAGCCTCGACGACATCCGACGTGGCGGGCCCCAACGGGTCACCGAGATCCTCGCGGGCGTCAACGGAGGCGCGTTCGTCGTCGTCAACGCCGTCGAGTACGCCGACCTCGACGTGGTCGTGCTGGGTCTGCTCGACGCGCAGGCGGCCGGAAAGGCGTTCCTGTACCGGGTCGGGCCGTCGTTTCCGCAGCCGCTTGCCGGGCTCGACCCGCAACCGCCCCTGCAAGCGTCGGACATCTGGCCCGGCGGCCATCCGGGCGGTCACGGTCTGGTTGCTGTGGGGTCGCACGTCGGCCTAACGAGCCGCCAGGTGGCGGTAGCACGCGAACGCGGCGGCATCGTCGAGGTCGAGCTTGAGGTTCCCGCCATCACCGACCCCGCCCGGCGCGACCGCCACGTCGCCGACGCCACGGCAGGCGTCGTCTCCGCCCTGAAACACTCCGACGTGCTGGTGTACACCAGTCGAACGTTGCTTCGCGACGACGACCCGGCCACGAGCCTGGCGATCGCCGGGCAGGTGTCCACGGCCTTGATCGAGGTCGTCCGCGGCGCGGTGTCCAGCAAGCCAGCCTGGGTCGTGGCTAAGGGCGGTATCACGTCGCACGACGTGGCGGTACGCGGCCTCGGAATCCGTCGCGCGATCGTGCTCGGGCAGCTTCTGCCCGGACTCGTCTCGGTATTCCACCCCGTCGAGGCCGCCCCGGAGATCGTCGGGACGCCGTATATCGTCTTCGCGGGCAACGTCGGTGACGAGCAGACCCTCGCCTACGTCATCGACCTCTTCCGCGGCAGGTCGTGATGCTCGCCCGTGGTCCGGCAGTCGTTCTCGACGCCCGAGCCACGGGCCGGGCGGTGCCTGCGTTCACCGTCTACACCCTTGAGTCCATCCGGGCGGTATACGAGAGGCGGCGGAACGGACCAGCCTGCCGGTCATTCTCCAAGGCGGTTCCAGCTCCTATCGTGAGACGTCGCGTTCGATGCTCGCGGCCGCGGCGCTGGCCGCCGCTCGTGACGCGTCGGTGCCCATCGGGGTCCACCTGGACCACTCGACCGATCTGGAGGAGATTCGCGACTGCATATCGCTGGGATACACCTCGGTGATGGTCGACGGTTCGCACCTAACGTTTGCGGGAAATGTCGCACTCACCCGTGCGGTCGTAGCCCAAGCCCACGACGCCGGGGTGTGGGTCGAAGCGGAGGTTGGCGCGCTCGCCGGCGACGAAGATGCGTCGACTGGCGCAGCGTCGGGCGAGCTCACCGATCCAGTGCAGGCAGCGGAGTTCGTGGACCGCACCGGCGTGGATGTCCTCGCCGCGGCGGTGGGCACCGTACATGGCTTCACAACATCGCCGGTCCATATCGACCTGGAGCGCGTCAAGATGATCGCAAAACAGACCGGAGTGCCTCAGGCCCTGCATGGCGCATCGGGTCTGTCCAACGCCGACCTCATAGCCGCCGTGAAGGCCGGCATCGCGAAAGTCAACATCAACGCGGAGCTGCGCCGCGCATATTTATCCACGCTGGCCGCCGAGTTGCCGAATGTCCGCGACGACGTCCGTGTGCTGCAGCGTAAAGCGATCGCCGCAATGGCTGAGGTCGCGGCGGAGAAGCTTACTGTCCTGGGTGGGCATGGTGAGAGAAAGGATGATCGATGAGCCGAGTAGGTTGGGTCGGCCTGGGCGCGATGGGCCTTCCGATGGCCGGCAACGTGGCGCGCGCAGGGCACGACGTCACCGCATATGACATAGATCCGGGGCGCGCGGCGTCTCTTGCCGACGACGGCGTAAAGCCCGCGAGCTCGATCTCACAGGCAGCTACCGGCGCCGAGGTGCTTGTCCTCATGGTCGCTACGCCAGCACAGGTTGACGGGGTCCTGTTCGGCGAGGATCCGGCCACGTCGTCGCTGGACCCGGGCGCGGTCGTCATGATCATGGCTACCGTCGGACCCGCCGCCGTCCAGCGCTGGGTGGAACGCTTGAGACAACAACAGGTAGAGGTCGTCGATGCCCCGGTGTCAGGCGGTGTCCGGCGCGCGGGCGAGGGCGACCTTCTTGTCATGGTCGGCGGTGCGGATTCTGCGGTGCAGCGGGTACAGCCCGTCCTCAACGCGATGGCAGGTCACGCGCCTGTCGTGGGACCAGCACCCGGTGACGGTCAGAAGGTGAAGCTCGTCAACCAACTGCTGTGCGGAGTACACATCGCGGCAGCCGCTGAGGCCCTCGCCTACGCCGAGGCCATGGGCCTTGACGCGGCCGCAACGTGGCAGGTCATCCGCGAGGGCGCCGCTGCATCCTTCATGCTCAATGACCGCGGTGAGCGTATGGTCCAACCGTCGGATGAGGTAAAGAGCGCACTCGATATTTTTGTCAAAGACATGGGGCTCGTCCTCGATGCCGGGCGCGCCACCAGTTTCCCATCACCCCTCGCATCCGCCGCCGAACAGTTATTCCTCGCCGGACACCGCGCAGGGCTCGGCCGTCGCGACGACTCCTCAGTGATCGAAGTCCTGCGCGGCAACCTGGCGCGAGCGTAGTCCGAGGTCCGCAGATATGGTCGTCTGTGACCGGTCCGGCGTCCTTCAGCCTCCCATTTTCAGCGCGGCTCTACGCGGAACATGTGCCACTGCCACGCATCGAGCTCGACGAACAACCCGTTTACAAGATCATCACCTGAGCGTAGGAACGCGATGTGCTGCGTCGGGTCGGTGAGGTGGCACTGATGTCCTCGGAGGTCGGCCCATTGTGTTCGCACCTCACCGGCTCGCGTGCCATCGCTGAGGTTAACCACGATCAACCAACGCGTGTCGCCCTCCCAGCACCAGGCGAGGAGATCTTGATACCTGTCATCTCCAGGCCAACCTGATCGGTCGCAGAGCTCCCAGTGACCGTTTCGGAAGGTCGGATCGGCCACAGCCGTCAGGAACGAGCGGTAAAAGGTGATCAAATCGGGATCGGTCGGCTCGGATGGGTATCGGCCAAGAAACACCGGGAGGTGCACCGTCGCTCCCTCGAGCTGGCCGTTGTGAACCAACCGGGCGCCGGTCTGGGTCAACGCCGTCACAGCCGCGACCCGTGATCGGTGGGAGCCGAATGCAGCTACAGCCCGTGGCTCGTCATGGTTCTCCACGAACCGTAGCAGGCCGTGCTGATACTGATCATCGGCCAGCAGATGAAGACGCACCTGCTCAGCAGGACCCTGCAAAATCCGGTCGTACAGTCGCTTGTCGTAGCAGTAGTTGAAGCCCTGCTGCTGCAGCGCCCACTCCAGATCCCAATAAGCCTCGGCGAGGAACAAGAATCCCGGATGTGCCTCGCGGACTTCGGGGATCACTGTCGGCCAATAGTCCGACTCTGGCGCGGAACCGACGCGATCACCCCAGGTTCGTGCAAAAACGTCATTCATGACCAGCATCGCCATATCGCAACGGACACCGTCGCACTGCTCGGCAATCTCGTTGAGCGTCTCGATCACAACAGCGCGCAAGGCCGGAGCAAAGGCGTTCAGCTGAACGACATCCGGCCATGCCGGGAAGTAGGGATCTCGGCCATTGGCCAAGACATGACCGTCAATCTCAACAAAGGACTTTGGGTCCGTTCGCAGCTCGTCGGCCGTGCCGGCCACGAACAGCTCCGGCTTGCTCGATGCCCATGGATGATCAGGAGCCACGTGGTTGGGAACAAAGTCCAAGATCAGGCCCATACCACGGGCCGCAAGCGCCTCCCTGGCGCTGGCGAGCGCGTTTCGTCCACCGAAATGATCATCGACAACATAGCCGCGAACGCAGTAGGGAGATCCCACAACATCGTAAGGTTGCCAATCGGGAAGAGCCGCGTCGAAGCTGGCCCGCAGGTCGTCATTGCTCAGCGCGATCCCGATACCGGCCGGGCTGCGTCGCCAAACTCCCATCAGCCATACCGCATCGAACCCAAGATCGGCAATCTCATCCCAGTAGCGGTCGGGAACCGTCCCAAGATCAATAGCCCTGCCTTCGGCCCTGCTGATTGCTTCCAGCCAGGGCCAGCTGTTGATCTCATAAAGATAGGGTTGTGGGTTCTGAGAAAGTTTCGATGGCATGAACTGTGGCTTCCAAATCCCTTTCTGCTAGCCAGCTGGGCCGGCGGCGATTGGGGACTCTGCCGGAGTCCTCGCCGCCTCGTCCTCGTAGAAGATCATCCGGCGCGTCCGGCGCGGCGGGTCCAGCAACAGATCTGCGACCAGGGCCGTCCAACCGGTCTGATGCATGGCCCCCAGGCCGGCGCCGTTGTCGCCGTGGAAGTACTCATAGAACAAGAGGTTGTCTTTCCACGCTGGGTCGGTCTGCATAAGCTCGACGCCGCCGTAGACCGGCCTTCGACCATCCGGGCCGGGAAGCCATATGCTGATCAGCCGATCGGCGAGATCGCCGGCGATATCACGCAGCGGCAACTGCTCGCCCGATCCGGTCGGATATTCGATCGTGAATTCCGGCCCAAAGAACTGGTCGTACTGCAGCAGGGCTCGAATGACCAGATAATTGATCGGGAACCAGATGGGTCCGCGCCAGTTGGAGTTACCGCCATACATTGCGGTGCGAGATTCTGCAGGCTCATATTCGATGGTTGCACCAGGCATGCCGGGCACCTGATAGGGCGTGGAGTGACGCTTTGACAGGGCACGCAACCCGTGCGGCGACAAAAACGCATTCTCATCGAACAAGGTCGCAGAGATTCGCACAAGCTGGTCGGGAGAAACAATGGAGAACAGCGCGCGGCGGCTATCTCCGGTGCCCCGGAACCGCCAATCCAAAACCTGCCGATTCTCCGCTTCCATCCGGCGGGCAAACCGCTTACGCAAGCGTTGCACGCGTTCGGTGTTCCGAGCTGGCACGCTCATGGCGGGCAGGGTCGGAATCACCCCGACAAGGGTTTGTACCTTCACCGGACTCCGGGAGCCGGAAGCATCGGTGAGCAGGTCATAGAAGAACCCATCGTTGGGGTCATAGCAGCCGGAGGCGTCCAGGGCGTCCATCACCAAGACCAGCTGCTCCAAGAACTTCACCACCATGTCGTCATAGACCGAATCCCGCTCGGCAAGCAGGACCGCCAAGGCGAGCATTGCGCCCGAGTAGTAGCCCATCCATGCCGTGCCGTCTGCTTGATCAAGTTTTACGCCCGGGGGCAGGTGGGATCGATCCAGGGGACTGATGTTGTCCAGCCCCAAGAAACCGCCGCCAAAGAGATTGTTGCCCTCGGGATCTTCGCGGTTGAGCCACCAGGTGAAGTTGAGCAGCAGTTTCTGGAAGACGCGCTCCAGAAAGTCCAGATCGGTGGCTCCGTCGATGACGAACACCCGGATCGCCGCCAGTGCATGGACCGGAGGGTTGACGTCGTCGAAGCTCCACTCATACGCCGGCAGCGCGCCATTGGGATGCAGAAACCATTCCCGCAACAAGATCAGTAACTGATATTTCGCAAACGCCGGATCCAGATGCGCCCACGCAATGGCGTGGAACGCAAGATCCCAGGCGGCGAACCACGGATATTCCCACGGATCCGGCATCGCCAACACGTCGAAAGAGTCAAGGTGTCGCCAACCGGCGTTGCGGCCAACTCGATGCCCGGGCGGTGGCGGCGGCTGACCCGGATCTCCGTCCAGCCAGCGTGCCACCCGGTACGGGTACATCTGTTTGCTCCAGATCAGGCCAGCGCACGATTGCCGCAACACCCGCATCTCTTCCTCGCCGATGTCATCAGGCGCCAGAGCGGCATAGAACTCATCGGCTTCCCGTTCCCGATCAGCCATCACGTCGTCGAAGTAGCTGCCAAGCCATCCGTCGCTCATCGGCGATATCTGTTGATCAGGTCGATGAAGTCTGAGGCGAACCTCCGCTGTGCCGCCCGCTGGAACGGTGATCTTGTACCACCAACACGCTTTGGTGCCAACCTCGTCCGGGTTCACCGTCTTCGCCCCAGTGATCACATGGTCGTTGATTCCATCCTTGGGAAAGTCAGTGAGAGCAGCAGCGCCGAACAACCGGGGATTGTTGGTTTCGTTATCACAGAACAACGCATGCGGCCGGCTGCCATCTGCTGTAGGGGCAGCATCAAGTCGATAGCGGGACAACCGCGGATGATCAACGGCGATGCCGCCGCCATCGAGGAAAAGTCTTGGAACCGGCTCACCGGTGAACCGCCAGCTGTTGCGGAACCACAGTGTCGGCAGCACCGACAGCGTCGCAGCTTCGGAAGCATGGTTCTTGATCGTGATTTTGGCGAGCACCTCAGTCGCCGAGGCCTTCGCGTAGGTGACGTCTATCCCCCAGTACCGCCCATGATCAAAAACACCGGTGTCCATGAGCTCGAACTCCGGTTCATCACGAGAACGCCGGGCGTTCTGATCGATGAGCCACTGGTACGGGAACGGCTCTTGGGGATAGTGATATCTCCAGCGCAGCCAGGCGTGGCTCGGTAGCCCATCCAGATACCACCAATACTCTTTGACGTCCTCGCCATGGTTTCCTTGCGGGCCGGTTAGGCCGAACATGCGCTCCTTCAAGATCGGGTCGACGCCGTTCCAGAGCGCCAGCGCAAAGCAAAGATCATGATGAATGTCCGATATGCCCGCCATACCGTCTTCGTTCCATCGGTACGCGCGGGACCGCGCATGATCATGAGGGAAGAAACTCCAGGCATCACCGTCATCGCTGTAGTCCTCGCGTACGGTGCCCCAGGCCCGCTCCGAGAGGTAGGGACCCCACTCATACCAAGGATTGGACTCGAACAGATCATCCTCGGCCCGTCCATTGGTCTGCGCTAGCCGGGAATGCTCGGCGGTGCTATTTACGGGCGGCGTGCTGGTAGTCATGAGCTCTCCTTGGAATGGCACTGGCCCCGATGAAGGCACAATCGCTCAGGATGCAGGAGCGGTCATCACCCAGGACGGGTGACCTTATTCAGACCACGGCCACATCCCCTAGAAGCGGTAATGCAGGACGATGGTCCCCTTCCGTGACAAGGCCGTATTCGTCCCTAGCAGCCTGTTGTAGAGCCGGATTGCCATCGGAAATTCGGCAACCTCCGGTTCCCGGACAAGCAGGATCTCTTTGATCAGCTTCAGTTTCGGATTCCACCGTTCGGCTTCCCGTGGGTCGTCGATGCCGGGCGATTTGACCAGGCCGGCGACGGATTTGGTGCCACGGGAACGCTTGGCGGCACGGATCGCGAACTTGGTGTAGTTGTTGTAGGCGATCTCGCCGCTGGGAAAGTGACCGACGAGCTGGTTGAGCAAAGTGACCCACTCATCCTGACTCATGAACGCCATCAAGCCATCGGCGACGATCACAGCCGGCCGGTCGGAAGGAATTGAGTCCAACCAGCCCGACTCCCTCAGATCTGCGGCGACGCCATGGGCGTTGCCGCGATGGGGTATCAAGCCCTCTCGAGCGGTGATGACGGCGGGAAAGTCGACGTCGTACCAGTCGACGGTGGGCGGCGGTTCGATGCGAACCATCCGGCTATCCATCCCGGCACCCAAGTCGAGCCCGACCGCATCCGGGTTGCCAGCCAAGAACCCTGACGCCACTTCGTCCAGCTTCTTGGCTCGTTGTGCGACGTTAAGGATCAGATTCGTGCTGAGGTGAAACTTCTCGTAGTCATAGTCGATCTTGCGGACAATCTCGTCCGCCGTTGTGTCGGCGAGGATGGGGCGCGACGAGCGATTGTCGAGGGCCCTGGCGTACAGCGTGAGAAACAGACTGTCCTCAATCGGTGTCAAGGCCGGAAGGGTGATCGCCATCCGTTCGTCCTCTCTTGGTTGCGCCACGAATCGACCAACCAGTAGGCCGCTTCAAGGCTCCACCGAAACAGGCGCCGAACGCAATGCCGCTGCACGTACTGCGGCCCAGGGCACTAGCTCCCTGGGCCGCAGTTGCAGCACGTCTTCGCTATCCGGATTTACTCAATATCGTCCTCATCGTCATAGCCGGCCGCGCGATCAGCCTGGGCCGAATCGACATCATCTTCGCTGGTCTCGTCGACAACACGCTCTGGCGGCTTGTTCCATTCCGAGTCGGAGTCGAAGCCGGCACGGGCGTCGCTACTTGCTGAGGTCTCCTCTTCCTCAAACCCACTGTCGCCGCCGAACCTTGATTCGCTCATTGAAAATCTCCTTGCTCCGGTGAGCTGGTAGCTCATGGCGTACCGGCTGTCGTGAAACTGTGACACGAAGCACATACCCCGGCGCTCCCATGTCAACCGCCAGCACTCTCACCGCTTCACGAGCAGCCCGCCTATGTATGCGGCAATACAGCCGCCAAGCACCAGTAGCGCTCCGCGGGCCGGCATGATGTCATCGCCAGCAAGGGCGAATGTGACGAAAGTGCCGATGAGCAGAATCGCGCCGACCACTGCCGCGACGCGGCTCAACCGGCCGGAGCGACCACCCACTCCGAAGATCATCAACAGTCCGAGGGCCATGATCACCAACCCTACCGAGATCGAGGATTCGGCACCGCGCAGATTGATCCTGAAGTCGAATGTCCGCGCAAACGTAGCGGCGTTGAGATCTACACCGCGTTGCTCGCTACCTGCTCGCCACGGCAGCAGGGCTCCCAAGATCATGGCCAGCGCGCCGAACAAGGTCAGCAAAAGCCGTGCCAGCGGGCGGCGCTCCTCTGAAGATTGGGTGGGGACGCTCTCGGGTTGAAGGGGCAAGCTCATCGGCAAGGCACTAGTAGCTTGCACGAAGGTGATCGGCGTATCGACGCGGCGATCCCCATCGAGTGCCGTCAGGGTGAGCTGCCGCGAAATCTCTTGCCCAGGTTCTGGTCTGGCTGTGGTCACCGTGACACGTGCGGACGCCCATGCCGCCGGCCCGACTTCGAGTATGTGAGGTTCGAGAAGAAAATGCACCGCCAGTTTGGGATCTGACCCGACCAAGTGAAGCTGCACCGGACGGTTGCTACCTGAATTGTCCGCGATCAGCATGCATGTCGCGCTGTCATGATCGAGCACTCGGATCACGCTCGGCTCGGCGCGAAGCCGGACGGGTTCGTCCAGGACAGGCACAGTCACCAAAAGCGGCAGTCTCGCCTGCGCTGGAGCCTGATTCGCGGATCGAATGAGCAACGTGATCTTGATCTGTTGAGCCGGTACCTTGGTCGGAGGAGCCACCCGCATGGTGACCGGTAGGGGCTCCTCGCTATCGGGAAGCACGCGCACCTGGCCTGATTCGATCTTTAGCCACTGCGGTGCATCAAGAGCCTCGACGGAATAGCCATCGATGATCGCTGAAGTGTTGAGGACCTGCACCAACAGGACAGTTGGCTCGCCCGTCGCCGGCAAGACGACCTCACGCTGCTCGGCCGTAATTCGGAACAGACCCTCTGGGCCGACGGGCGGGACGTTTCGCCCGTACTCGGCCATTGGTCGCCTGATCTCCTTGAGGTACTCCCCCGCACTCGACGCATTCAGCAGCAACGCGTTCTGTCGAGTATTCCACTGCCAACCGCTTGTCATCCTTGGCAAATGCGGCGCTCTCGATTGCGAAGCCACGTTGCAACAGGCGGAATCAGGGCGCAGACAAATCTGGAGTCGCCCGTTCCAAGCCCGCGATGTTCCATGCCAGGCCATGGTGCCGGTACGCCAGCAAAAGCCCCGCTGCCTGTGCTGTCGTGATCATCGCGACCGGTGGATGCACGAACGCTCGGAAGTCGCTGCGCCGTAGGCGATGCAAAAGATTCTCCAAGCGAACGATCATTCGAGTGAACAGGCTCCGGGTTGGATATGAAAAAACCAAGAGCCGCTTGGCGTGGCTTGCGGCCGCCGACATAAGCCGCTCGTAGTCGGGGTAGCAGCACACCACCCGGTGCAGCACAACTACGTCTGCCGGCTCGACCTCATCTGGCGAGGCTGCAATATCAACGAACCGGCGCTGTACCCGATCAGTCAGTCCAGAGACTTGCAGCAGCGCAGCGGCCTCCGCTTCGTAGTTGCGCGAGATCTCAAGATTCGTCGCCTTGCTGGCACCTCGGGTCAGCAGCTCAATCTGGATTTCACCTACTCCCCCGCCGATTTCCAGCACAGAGGCGTTGCTGATGCCACGGTCTGTCAAGAAGGACACTAGGCGGCGCTCGGTTTGATCGAGCCCGCGCTTGCGATAGCTACGTGCGACCCGCCTGGCGAACTGATCGCTGAATACCGTCTGGTAACCAGGCCGGCCGCAACACTCGCTCATCCACTCAGTGTGCTCCCAAATCAGATGGAGAGCTTCAGGCGTGCCGATCGACAGGTACAGGGAAGGCTGTCTGACATAGCGTCGGGCGTACGGCATGATCACTCAATAGAAAGATCGGAGGGCAAGGCTGAGAACAGCAGCATGGAAGAGCTGATCAGGAAGAGCTGATCAAGAGCAGTGTTGGAATAGACCGTTCCGAAGAAGGGATTTCCATGCGATTACGGGTTGCCCTAGCCCTGCTCGCGGTCATTTTGGTGGCTGCGTGCTCCATCACCAGGGGCTCCGGGCCGGTCACGGATGAGGCTCGTCAGGTTAGCGGGTTTACCAAGGTCGAGCTCACCGGATCTGGTGAGCTCGCGATCGAGCAAACAGGGACTGAGTCCCTCACCATTTCAGCTGAGAACAACGTGCTGCCAAAGATAACCAGCGAGGTATCCAGCGACACCCTTCAGCTGGGGCCACAGAGCGGCGCCAAGATCATCCCGACCAAACCAATCATGTACTCACTAACCGTCAAGAGCCTCACCGGCCTCGCCGTCTCAGGATCGGGCGGCGTCACTGTTTCAAAGCTCGCGACGGGCGCATTGAGTACCGACATGAGCGGCTCCCCAACGATTACGGCTGCGGGTACCGCTGATGATCAAGACTTGAGGATCTCAGGTTCCGGCCGCTATCAGGCCGAGCAACTGAGAAGCAAGAGCGTGAAGATCAACATGTCAGGTAGCGGCACGGCAAGTGTGAATGCAAGCGAAACGCTTGACATCCATATGAGCGGCAGCGGAACTCTTACCTACACCGGAGATCCGAAGCGGGTCACACAAGACATCAGCGGCTCGGCGAAGCTGATCAAGAAGTAGTCGAGTTGGGAACTTGTGATCGACGTCCAGCCGCCTCTTGCGCTGACGTTCTCCGGGCGAGCGCAATAGCCACAATGACAGCGGCGACGCCGTACACGATTGTCAGTAGCCAATACCTGAAGGCACCGTCCAGACCACCTAGGAAGATGCCCTGAGAAAGATTGATGGCGCCGTGGAACAAGGTGGCGACAAGGACGCTGCCAACGGAATGGAGAAAGACCCACGTCATCAAGATCGAGTACTCAATGGTCAGAAGGACGAATGCCGTCAAGGGCAATCCGTACTGTGGGGTCCCAGGCACTAGGAAAGTCGGCAGGTGCCACACGCCCCACAGCACACCCAGGATCAGGCTGGCGACCAGCGGTGATCGCTTTTCGAGCAACCGCGGCAATGCGTATCCGCGCCAACCCAGTTCCTCGCCTACGACAAGTACGAAGAGCGCCAGCTCGATGGGTGCCAAAGCCCCGACCCGAATGAAACCCGATTCCCCAATCAGGTATGCCAAGGCCGCGGTGGCGAGCGAAAGGACTGTCGGAAGTCCAAGCGCGATCACATACCAAGGGATGCCGACTCGCCAGCGTACGACGCGGCTGAGCAACGCCTTCACACCCGCCTTGCCTTCGGTCCAAGCCGCCACGACGATCGCGGCAAGTGCCGGGCCGAACAACCCAAAGATTCCCAGCAGCGGAGAGAACTTGAGCAGCGGATAGATCCACCACGTCAGCAGGTACGCCAAAACGAAGAACGCGATCAACGGATGCTTTCTCACCAAGCCTCCACTCTTCAGCGGGCCTACACCGGCTGCGACGCAACCGAATCGGCGGCTCCTTCACGTCGCGCCAGTAATCCAAAACCAACCGATCCCCAAAGCAAGGCCAGCAGCAGGTTTTCGGCGGAGGAGAAGATCTCATTTGCGACATCTCCGAGTGGAAGGGCGACGATGAGCAGTACGCCGCACCACCACGGCAGCAGCCGGGCACGAAGAATGATCACACCGAGAAGCGCGGAACCAATCAGCACAAGTCCAGAACCACCAATGCGAACCATCAACCAAGATGCATGTCCTTGGATCATGCTGATCAGGATGACGATGGCGATGACGGCGTAGCCGACGATCGTAGTCACCGTTGCGGCAGTACCCAATCGGCCGTACCGCGGTCTTCCCCGATGCAACGCGTCGATCCCCAACACAGCAACGATTACGCCGATGTAGGCACCGACCGCGACGGCAAAGTAGAGGTAGCTGGCGGCCGAGTCGTAGGCGCTTTGGATCGGGCTCACCTGGTTGATGATGGCGGACAAGATCAACAGTGCGGCGGCCGCGATACCCGCTAGCCCTCCCCGTTTGATCTTCGATGACATGATCACAACTCCTTGCGTCGTTGAGGTTATTTGAGACGGCTGCGCCCATCGTGTTCATGCACGGATCGAATTGACTTTCTCGACTTCTGATTCGGGCAGCGGTTCCTCTTGCTTGTGGTGCCTACGTGAAAGATGCATCGGGCCGGCAATGGCGATCACCAGGATCGCCACGACACTCCACACCAATGCGAGCAACCACGATTGGCGCACTGAGTCGGCCCCAGAAAACATAGGGGAGAAGAAGCTGCCGGAAATCGCATTGTTGGCCGCATGCATCAACATGACGATCAGCACACTGCCGTTGGCGTTGTTGAAGACCCAGTTGAAGACGATTACTGCAGCGACAATCAGCACGATGTCGGAATAATGGATCTGTTCCGCGATCATGAGCGGGAGGTGCCAACCGGCGATCAACGCCGCCAAGATCAGACTGGCGAGGAGAGCCGACCGCCCGCGTTGCAACCGAGGGACCGCGTAACCGCGCCAGCCGGGCTCCTCCCAGGCACCGCCGAATCCTGGAATGAGAAGGACGAGCGCGAAGCCGGGCAAAATTCCAGGCCAGCCAGCGAGTTCGTCCGACGACGGAGGTTGAGCGCCGAGCAGAACATTGAGCGCTGTTGCCGCGGCGGCAAGGACAGCGGGTAGCAACAGTGCAACGGCGTACCATCCCGGAGCAACCCGCCAGCGAATCATTCTGCGGAAGAGGCCCACAATCCCGGATTTGCCCTCGCTGAGTGCCAGCACGGCGAGCGCAGCAAGGAAAGGTCCGAAGCTCGCGATGGGAGTTGGAAAGATGCCAAATGCAAAGAAGATCCAGGCCCACCAGGACAGCGCATAAGCCACTATGAAGAAGCTTGTCAGCGGGTGATGCCTTACTAGCCCCAATATTCGTGACATGCGAACGGGCCTTTCCACTGCTTTATCGAACTGCGTTAAGCCCTGAGTCTGGCGTCGATCGGCGGGCAAAGATAGAGGGTCAGCATGTATCAACCTGGGCTTTTCTCTGGTATGTCCGGCCACCCCGTCGGAACGGAGCTACCCGGTACGACGGCGGAAACTGATCAAGCGCAATCTCCCCGGCTGCTCTAGCATCTGCTCATGGGTCGGCGAGTGCTTATCCTGGCAGCCGGGATCGGCTCTGGTCACAACATCGCCGCTGGAGTACTTGAGTCCTGCTTTCGCACCGCGCCTGACGTCGAGACGGTGCAAGAGCTGGACATCCTCGAGTCGACCAACGAGGTCTACCGGACGCTTTACGACGACGGCTATTTCGCGATGGTCGACGCGGTCCCGTGGCTGGTCGGTTGGGGCTACGACGCGAAGGATCCACCATTCAAGCTCGCGCCGTGGATCTCGTTGTGGGATCGCATAAACACCACATCGACTGTGAAAGCGATCAAGGCCTTCCGCCCGGACATCGTCGTATGTACACACTTTCTGCCGACCCGATTGGTGTCACTAATGCTGACTCGTGGTGTCCTCGACGCGAGATTGGCGGTCGTCACCACTGACTACGACTTCCAGGGGCTGTGGCTAACCAGCCCGTTCAACCACTTTTTCGTGGCGCGGGATGAGACGAAGGCACACATGACCGCCATTGGCGTGCCAGCTGATCGCATCACCGTCTCGGGAATACCTGTCCAACCCGGCCTGGCCGATGCAATCGACCATGACGCGATCCTCAATCGCTACGACCTGCGGCCCGACCGGCCCATCCTGCTGATCTCAGCAGGGGCTGCGGGCGGGACCTACACGCAGACGATCGTGCAGCAGACCTTCCGGCTGAGAAACGACTTCCAGGCCGTCGTGGTGTGCGGCCGCAACGAGCAGTTGAAGAGTCAGATTGAGGGCCTCGTCGCTGTGCGTGGTGATCGATATCGCGTGCTCGGTTACGCCACTGACATGCCTGACCTGATGCGTGCTGCGACATTGTTCGTCGGCAAGCCCGGCGGGCTCAGCTCTTCAGAATGCATGGCGGCCGGACTGCCCATGATCTTGATCCATCCGATTCCCGGCCAGGAGGTCCGGAACAGCGACTTCCTGCTGGAGGAAGGTGCTGCCGTGCGGTGCAACTATGAGACAACGGTCGGCTACAAGATCGATCAGCTGCTGGCCGAACCGGATCGGATTGCCCGGATGGCCGAATCCGCCAGGCGGATCGGACGACCTGAGGCCAGCGCTCAAATTGCTTCGTCGGTGCTTGCCGATCAGTCCGCACCGCTGTGGATCAGTCAAGCCGCACAGAAGTCGGTGCATGCCTCCAGTGAGCGGGGCATTGCCGCTGCCAATCTCTACGCCGGCCGACGCGTCCGGACCTTGATCGATGCTCCGACCGGCATGTCGGCCGGAGTGATCACGACGGATCAGTTGGACTCCCTGCTACCAGCGGAGGCCGAGGCATCGTCCGGCACAAATCTCTCGCTGTCAGCCGACGAGATCACCAAGCTTCGGCGGCGCACAGAGCCGGGGCTGGTGTTCACATTGCGCCGAATGCTAGGCAAAGCGAACAATCTGAGACTCGAACTGGGTTTGTGATCGCGCTGCTGGTTCCGCGTACGGTTTCCCACCATAGATGAGCAAACGTCAACGGATCATGCCTAGAAGTGGTTATGTCTTGGGCTGGCCGCGGTCGGTGAGCCAGCTGCGGAACTGCTCGGGTGTTCGTACTCCACCTTCCATGACGGCGGTGTAGACATCTAGGCCGGAAATCTGATCGGGATAGATCGGTAGCCGATGCCAGACATCCTTGATCCGCAGTACGGCTGCCCATTGCTCGTCGGTGATCTTGTCGCGCAGTGCCTGATGCCAGGTAGTGATGTTCCGGTGAAGATCATGCAGCCATAGCGTGATGTCGAGACACCAGATGCCGGCGCCGCGATCGATTATGAACGGGATGTGGTAGCGCTCATCTCTGACCTGTCCGGTCGGACTGCGGTCACCGCGCTCATCCCGATAGTCGAAGCCGATCACACCTGGAAACTGCATAATGCGGAAGATCAACTGCAGTACGTCTGCTGGGCTGTAGTTAGCGCCGACGAGCACCATCACATCAAGCTCACGCCAGCACATCAGCTCGGAGACATAGCTTCCAGCCAGCGCCACCGGCCCGACATCTGTCAAGATCGCCGAGCGATCGAGCTCGTCGAGCAAAGCGGTCGCCTCGCGCCGCAACGTGGATTGCCTGGCAGCGAATTCTTCATCCGCGGCCGATGTCGGCACAAGCCGATGGTACGAGAATGCCGCGATCAGACCCCGGACTGCGCCTCAACTTTGCCAGCCGCGACAGCGCCAGCGAGCGCGGCATAATCGCGTTCGTTCTGATCGGCGTACGTCTCGGCGAAGTCTGCAATTGCATTGTCGAACTTGTCCGAGTTCCCCAGATACGCGGCGATCGCGATTCGATCACCAGCACGGGCGTGCGCGCGAGCTAGCGTCCAGCCGCAAAGCTGGGCGTACACCTGCATGCCCTCAGGAACCATCTCCTCAATGACCGCCGACATCTTCCAGTCGCGCAGCTGCCTCATGTAATAGTCGGTGTACCGGCCGCCGGTTGTCTGGCGTGCGTGGAGCCAGCCAAGAAAGATGTCGCTCGATGCCTGCATCAGGTGTTGACCAGCAACCACCCGCTCTCCCTGGTGGCTGCACTCAGACTTCCCTGCGTAGCCCGCGAGAGCTGATTGCCCCGCCTCTCTGGCCTGCAGGAGTATGCCCCCAGCCTCGACTCCACTCTCGAGCAAGAGGATCCATGCGCGGGTGCCAACACTCCCGACCCCGACCACCTTGTGTGCGACATCGGTGAGAGTGAAGTGATCAAGCAGGATGCGGCGGTCCGACTGAAGCGTCTTGCGGTAGCTGGCGAGTAGAGCTGCGAGCCGCCTGCGCGCTTCATCGGGATCTATGTCGATCATGTCCTCCAGCGGAACGACCAGCGGCGGAGTCTTGATGATCTGCCGCTTTCCGTCGACGACTGCAGTCAGCTTTTCGATCGCCTGCAGGCTGTCACGCGTGTGAGCCTTCGCAAGCGCAGCTTCGGTAGCTTTGAACCTCGCCTTGCGCTCCTTGGATTTTCCGGCGGTCAGCGTCGCTTTGTACTCCGCGATGGCCTGTTCGATTTCGAGGTGTTGGTACCAGACAGTGAGAATCGGCTGGGCCGCAAAATCACGCATTGCTGTGCGGTAGGTCTCCACCGCCGCGAGGGTTGCCTTGCGATATTGCTTTTTGGTGAATCCGTTGTTCCGTCCTGCTATGACGAAGCTCGCCGTCAAGCGCTTGATATCCCATTCGAAGGAACCGGGGAGCGTCTCGTCAAAGTCATTGATGTCGAAGACCAGGCGACGCTCAGGCGAGGCGTACGCACCGAAATTGGACAGGTGAGCA
>Ga0207428_10002687_pt1 | contig 17719 bp, 18 predicted proteins | sample RhiMethybrSRZTD1_FD_187600 | JGI IMG/M metagenome (GOLD analysis project Ga0207428, IMG submission 187600) | Populus rhizosphere microbial communities from Tennessee, USA - Rhizosphere MetaG P. TD hybrid SRZTD1 (SPAdes) (version 3) | ecosystem: Host-associated > Plants > Roots > Rhizosphere >...
GACCCACGGTGGACTGGTTGGTGGTGATGCGCCGCTTCGCTCAGGATCGGCTGTTTGACCGCATGGCCATCACCGGACGTCTGACGGAACCGATGATGGAACAGTTGGGGATTGAGATCGCCCGCTTTCATGCCTGCGCCCGAATCACCCCTTCTTTCGGACGCATCCAGGACCTGTATGAGGAAGTCGAGAAAAACCATCGGGAAATGTCTCGCTATTGCGCAATACTTGACAGCGCGAAAGTAAACTCGATTGCTCATGCCTCAAGGAAACTGCTGGCGTCGTTGACCGGCTGCTTCGAAGAGCGGCGCCTGGCCAATATCTGCCTGCTCGACGGGCAGCCGACACTCTTCGACGGCATTGAGTTCAGTGAGCGGATCGCCTGCATTGATGTGCTGTACGACCTGGCATTTGTGCTGATGGACCTGCAACACCACGAACTCAACAGGCTGGGTGCACGGCTTTTAGCCAGTTACATCAACCACAGTGCCTGGAAGGAAGACTGCCAACCCTTGGCGCTTTTCCTTTCACTGCGTGCCGCCACGCGCTGTTTCTCCCTCGCAGGTGCAGCGCAACGTCACTACGGTTCCTTTGAGCGAGTGTTCAACCTGCCCAAAGACGTGGATGCCGAGAAGATCGAAGCGAGTTTCAGCAAAGGCGTGCTGTGTATCTCACTGCCGAAAAAGCCCGAAGCCATGAAATCGGATAAGGTCGTGCCGATTAAGGCCAACTGATGCTGGCAAAACTGCCCCCCTGCCGAGAAATCAGCCGGGGGGGCTTTTTTTCATTTTTGTCTGATTTCTGAGGCATCGATGCCGGAGAGTTCGACGCTATCGCGATACTCCGGCACCGAAACCGACCACCCCAACTCCAGGCTGATGCGACGACGCAGAACATCCGAGGCGTTAGGTTCCCCATGCACCACAAAGGTGTGTTTTGGAGGGCGCTTGAACCCGCGCAACCACTGCATGATTTCATCGGCATCAGCGTGTGCGGACAAGGTTTGCATCGGCACGACTTCAGCCCGGATCGGCACATCCTTACCGTGGATACGCACAGAAGGAGCCCCCGCGACAATTTGTGCGCCACGGGTACCACCGGCCTGAAAACCTGGCATCAGCAGCGTGTTGATTGGATTTGGGGCCAGTGCCTTGAGGTGATGGACCACCCGCCCTCCGGTCGCCATGCCACTGGCGGCGATGATCACCGCTGGGGTGCCTCGCTGATCGAGCTCTCTCGAATCCTGGACGGTCCGTACGAACTGCGCCACATGGCACATACCTTCGCAGTCCTCCAGAGATAACCTGTGCTCGCTACGAAAGCGCTGGTACAGACACGTGACGTCGGTGGCCATCGGGCTGTTCAGGTAGATTGGAATATCGGGAATCGCCCTTTTCCGTTTCAGTTGATACAAGTGATACATCAACAGCTGGGCACGCCCTACCGCGAACGATGGCACCAGCGTAATTCCTCGGCGCAGCGTAGTACGGGTGATCACCTCAGCCAATTGCTCCTGCGGCAACTCGACTGGATGTTGACGATCACCATAGGTGGACTCCACCAGCAGGTAATCCGCCTGCTCGACAGTTTCTGGAGCGAACATCAAAGGATCCTCAGGTCGCCCCAAATCTCCGGAGAAGACCAGGGTCATGCCACCGGCAATCACCTCCACCGTTGCCGCACCCAGGATATGCCCGGCGCATCGAAGCTCGATGGTCATGTCCGAGACAATTTCAACCTTATGGTGCAGCTCCACCGGTCGCAAGAGTTTTAGTGCTTGTTCGGCATCTTGTTCAGTGTAAAGCGGCAACGCCGGGCTGTGCTTTGAGAAGCCATGCCGATTGGCAAACTCGGCCTCTTCTTCCTGCAATCGGCCACTGTCCAGCAGCAGGATTTTCACCAGCTCACAGGTCGCTGGCGTGGCGTAAACCGGGCCGCGATAACCATTGCGCACCAGTACGGGCAGATAGCCGCTGTGATCGAGATGGGCATGGGTCAGCACAATCGCATCCAGGTCGCTGACCGGGAGCTGGAACGGGTCCCGGTTGTGTAATCGCAGTTGCTTGTAGCCCTGGAACAGACCGCAATCGATCAGCACATGTTGGTTACGATGTTCCAGCAGGTACTTACTGCCCGTGACCGTACCCGCAGCACCCAGAAACGTGATTCGCATGGCCGTTTCCTTGAACATTCAGGGGAGTGCTATTGATCGCTCCTTTTGGTTCACGGCCAGTTGATTTTTATCAACCGCAGGCTCGACAGTGCCCCTTTCAATCAAGTGGGGGCAATGGTTTGACGATCATCAAACTGCACGGTGCCCGGTTCAACACACTCTCAGCAGTACTTCCAATAAACGGATCATTGCCGTGGTGATAGACCGTACCCAACACCACCATGTCAAAAGCATTCTGTTGCGCGAAACGTACGATGACCTTGTGAGGGATGCCCATCAGTGAATGTCGGTGCGTTTGTTTGATGCAATAGCGCTCGGCAAGCACATCGAATGCCTCTTGCTGGGTATCCTGGATCGCGTCCCTCAAACTGTTATCAAGACTCCCTATCGGCACACTCAGTGGTGCATCGCTCATGACTGACCAATGGCTGACGTTAAGTAAGTGCAACTCAGCACCGCAACTGGCCGCCAGAGTAGATGCCAGGTCAAGTATTCGATCATTTAATCCCCGAGTCAGCTCTTCCAGATGGGACAGATCGATCGCCGCGAGAATTTTCAAGGGTTTTGGGTTTTTGGCGTTGGTAACCAGGTGCAGGTGGGTCGGACACTCACGTAACAATCGCCAGTCCACAGGCCGGTGAAAGGCTCGGTCGAGTGCCGGTACATACTGGGTATCCTTGATGACCAGATCCGGAAGAAAATCATTCACGTACTCCAGCAGGTGCGCCAGGCTCGACCGGGCCCAGACCACTTCAGTGGTCACCTGTATGCCGGTGCATCGTTGAAACCGGGCTTGCTGCTCCAGCCAATGCCGGTGCACCTGGAGATAACCTTCCCGTGCCTGGGCCATCGCATCGTGGTCAAGCAGACCGGCTACAGCAAGCGCCGGGACATAATCAAACGCGACGATGTGCAATAACGCACCCGTTGCACAAGCCAAGACTCGTGCACGCTCAAACGCCGGGGTAAGGGTCATTTCGCTTGGGGCTATCAATAGTATGCGTTTGAGTTTGAGCATCACATACCTCTCCCTGAAACCATTTACCTGCCTGATTGCAAGCCCGACCTCCTTTCATTGGGCCTGAGGCAATCCACGTTACTTGCGATTCGCCTTCTCCAGCATCCGCCTGGCACGTTCGTTCGCCTCATCGGCGGTACTTTGCGCCTGTGCGGCCGCTGTCGTTGCCTGCTCAGCCTTTATGAACGCCTCATCGGCCCTGAGTCGTGCCGTTGCAGCATTGTTTTCGGCGGACTCCAAACGAGCGTCGATCTCCTGTGCATACTTATGACTGCAACCGGCAGTCGTCACCAGCAGAATGCCCAGCAATGCAACGGACAAGCACTTGCTCATGATCTTCCCCCTCGGACTATCGCAACCAGAAACCTGTTGTTCGAGTATCTTGCGTAATCCGGCGGGAACTATGATTTTTATCAACTAAATCGATGGCTATTGCTGGCAACACCACTTCCTTTGGGCTCATGAAACCATTGTTGATTTACCTCAACGATTTTCCTGTTCTCAGGCGTAGAAAAACACAGACCGGCAATTACAGTTCGCCATAACGATCGGACCTCACAGAGGAGGTCATCATGAGCGACTTGAGCCTGCGTAAAACCAGTCTGGAATCATTTGAATTCCAGCCCGCCACCGCTGGAGATCCGCCATGCTGGCAGTCACGTTGATCAATACGTTGGTGGTCATCATCGCCGTAGTAATCCACTACGAATGTCTGCTGCGTCTGAATGATTGGCTACCCCGGCTCAAGCTGTGGAGCCGCTTTAGAATTGTCGTTGGGGTATTCGGTGCTCTGCTGGCCCACGCAATAGAGGTCTGGTGCTTCGCGTTGGTTTACTACCTGATGGTGCACTCCGGTAGATGGGGTAGTCTGACGGGCAACTTCGACGGTTCGCTGATGGACTGCGTTTACTTTTCCTTCACTACGTACACGACGATCGGCTTCGGCGATATTTCGCCGGTGGGCCACCTCAAATATTTGACCGGCCTGCAGGCCTTGACCGGGCTGGTACTCATCACCTGGACTGCATCTTTTCTGTTTCTGGAAATGCAGAAGTACTGGAAGCGAAAATAATCCCCTTCTCCACCCGTATCAGATTCAACTGTCGGCCGCTAAGAGCAGGCTATAGACAAACTGTCGAACTGACGGTGTGACATCAAGCCTCGTACCGATTCGATCTATATCGCCAGGACGCAGCATGGCACCTGATACAGAATATGCTCGGTCGTGCTGCCCAGAAGCTTGTCCATTCCATGGGACTGGACCCTGCCCATCACGATCACATCCACGTTATGCTTATTAGCGAACTCGCTCAGCACCGAGACCGGATGCCCCAGAATGAAATGTCGACGATCAGTGGGCACGCCGAAGCGGCCGGCCAACCTCAGAAAGGATTTTTCCAAGTCCCTGCGTAGCGCTTTGGTAAGGTCAGCGAGCGTCAGGCTACCCACGTCCGCCAAATAGTCAGCCGCAACATCGCAGGCGTACAACAAATGCAACTCGGCTTCACACTGCATGGCAAGGCTGGAGGCCTGCTTGATAATCCGCTCATTCAGTTCATTGTCGGCTGACTCACTGTCCGACATCTCAACCGCTGCCACCACCCTGCGCGGCAACACGAAGCCGTTGCCACCCACCAAAAAAACCGGTACTGGACAATGGCGAAGCAGATGCCAGTCCAAAGGCGTGAAAAAGGCCCGTTTGAGCGCCGACTCATGCTGAATTTCCTTGATCAACAGGTCGGGTTGCAACTCCGCAACGTGGTCAAGAATGTCCTGCTTCATATCCTCGGCCCAAACCACCTCGGTGGTCACCTCGATATCTCTATCCCGCAGTTTTTTTGCCTGAGACTTAAGCCAATCGCGACGGTCCTGCAGGTAGTGCTCCCGAGCCAGTTCTCGACCACTTTCTTCAAGCAGCGATAACCATTTGAATGAGGGGATTAGCGTCGTGATATGCAAACTCGCGCCGCTGGCCTTGGCCAGCGCTGCAGCATGGTTCAAGGCTGAGAAATAGCGCAGGGAAGGTTTAAGTATGAGTAACAACCGTTGATACTGACTCATGCCGGGTCTCCAGTCAGATGATCACTCAAAACAAGGTGCGGTCCGGGCGTCAGCGACTCATCGCCCGCATCTATTTCCAGTTCAGAACCTCGGTAAATCCTGTCCACTCTCGATAAGGTAAAGCCTGTATTTTTCGATGGTCGATCAATAGCGCGACCGTATTTACCGTGAGTCCTGCAGCCGAGGTTTCTGCGCAGTGCTGGCTGCCAGATCGAGACCTGGGATCCTGATCAACCAGCGTCGCCTCATTGGCATCGACAAAGGACGGAGCTTCGCCCTATAGCTCCTGAACTTTTCCGCTAATGGCACACGCTACCAACAGGTTTTCTTTAATTCTGAAAGCCTGGATCACTGATGACTTGATTTACATCAACTCTCAAAGCCTGCGTTCAAGTTGAATGGCGCAGAAATCGAATGAGCATTGGCCCATGCCGACGGATCGGTTCTTTCGCCCGTTCGTCTCTTACATCCCCAATAAGTTGTATCTAGTGATTATCAGAGCTGTATGAGCGCCTATGCTTACTCCAGTTATACGGGGGCATACAGATAATGTCTGAAGCCACGCCGTCTCAACGTCACTACCTCAAGTCTGCATGCTCCAACTGCAGCGTATTGGATTTGTGTCTACCGCTTGGCCTGACCGGAGTGGAAATCGAGCGTCTGGACACACTGATCATGCAACGACTTAAGGTCAAAAAAGGCGTGGATCTCTACCGCGCAGGCGATCCGCTGCGCTCGCTTTATGCCGTCCGAATCGGTTCGTTCAAGACCAGCGTGCTTTCGATCGATGGTCGCGAGCAAGTCACGGGATTTCAGATTCCTGGTGAAATGCTCGGTCTGGACGCCATCAGCACCGATCTGCATGCCTGCAACGCAGTTGCTCTGGAGGACAGCGAGGTCTGCCCCATTCATTTCACGCACCTGGAAAAACTTGCCCGAGAACTGCCTTCATTGCAGCACAACCTGAACAAAATCCTCAGCCGTGAAATCGTTCGCGATCACGACATGCTGATGATGCTAGGCAATATGAATTCGGATGAACGCCTGGCCGCCTTTTTGCTGAATATGTCGCAACGCTTGAATACGCGGGGTTATTCGTCCAGCAGCTTTGTGCTGAAAATGCGTCGGGAGGAAATTGGCTCCTACCTGGGCCTGCGCCTCGAAACCATCTGCCGGGGCATCGCGCACCTGCGTGACCTGGGACTCGTGGAAATAACCGGACGCGAGGTCAACATTCAGAACATGGATGGGCTCAAGCAACTGATCGAGGGATGCCATCGTCACCTGAGGTGACACCTGCCGTCTGGAGAGTCTTCATGCGTGCCATGGTCCTGCATCGTCCCGGCCAGCCATTACAACCCGAAGAGCGCCCTATACCCACGCCGGGCTCACAGCAATTGCTGATCAAGGTCCTGGCCTGCGGTGTGTGCCGCACCGATCTGCACTTGGTAGATGGCGAGTTGCCCCAAGCGCGCCTGCCGCGGGTGCCGGGGCATGAAATTGTCGGTAAAGTCTCGGCAGTCGGTGCCGACGTCGCGCCCGAGTGGATCGGTCGGCGGGTGGGCGTGCCGTGGCTGGGCTGGACCTGTGGACACTGCATGTTTTGCCGCTCGGGCCGAGAGAACCTTTGCGATAAAGCCCGCTTCACCGGTTGCCATCTCGAAGGGGGTTATGCCGAATACACCGTAGCCGACGCACGGTTTTGCTTTCTGATTCCCGAAGCGCTTTCCGACGCTCAGGCTGCTCCGCTGCTGTGTGCCGGGCTGATCGGCTTTCGGGCCCTGCAAATGGCCCAAGGCGCCCACCATCTGGGCCTCTATGGTTTTGGCGCGGCAGCCCACTTGGCCATCCAAGTCGCCCATGGACGCGGACAGAAGGTGTATGCCTTCACCCGTCCAGACGACAGCGAGGGCCAGGCTTATGCCCGATCGCTGGGCGCCGAATGGGCCGGGCCTTCGGATCAGCCGCCGCCGCATCTGCTCGATGCCAGTCTGATTTTCGCCCCGGTCGGTGCGCTGGTGCCGCTGGCACTGGCCGTCACCGTCAAGGGTGGCTGCGTGGTTTGCGCCGGCATTCACATGAGCGACATTCCAACCTTTCCCTATCGGCTCTTGTGGGGCGAGCGCAGCGTTCGATCGGTGGCCAACCTGACCCGCGACGATGGCACAGCGTTTTTCGAGGAGTTGCAGCACACACCTGTACACTGCGACGTCACCTGTTTTGCCCTCGACGATGCCAATCAGGCGCTGGAGCGGTTGCGGACCGGGCAGTTCAACGGCGCAATCGTGCTCATTCCCTGACGCGCTGCCTGACCGCCAGAATGCTCCCCGGCACCGAGTACAGTGCCCGCTCTGTATTGCTGCCGATCAGCCGGTCGATCCCCACCCGATGCACAGCGCCCATCACTACAACATCGGCCAAATACTCCTCGACGAATCCACTGATCACCGGCACCGGCAGCCCCATGACGAAATGGCGTCGTTCAGGCGGCACGCCGTACCGCTCCGCCAGTGTAATAAACGCCTGGTGCAAGGATTGACGCATCTCCTCAATGAAGTCCACGCCCCAACCGCCACCGGCCAGTGGAGCGTCGCTGTTGAAAACAGGCGACAAATCATAGGCGTACAGCAGGTGCAACGGCGCATCGCATTGCAGAGCCAGGACGTTGGCGGTCTGGATGATGGTGTCGTTCAAACCGCTGATTTGAGTCGACGGATCGAACGGGTCCACTGCTGCCACGATCCGATGCGGCAAGCTGTAACGGACTTGATTGACCAGGTGCGTAGGGACCGGGCATTCACGCAACAAGTGACAATCGAGCGGGGTAATAAAAACTCGCTTGAGCACAGGTTCCAAGGCGACATCCTTGATCAACAGGTCAGGCTTGAGATCTTCGACTGTCTTCAAAATGTCCAGCAGCGGATGAGTAGTGAAAATGGCCTTGATCGTCACATCCAGCCCCAGGTCGTTGAGCCGTTCGAGCTCTTCGGTCTCCCAACGGCGGTAGCGACGCAGATAGCGCTGCTGCTCTGCGTCGTCGATTTTTTCCTCCCACAAATGAACCACCGGCACCGGTTCCACAAAGGCCCGTACATCCAGAACTGCCCCGGCTGCCTTGGCTAACGCAACGGCACGCTGCATGGCGGGTGACTGCTGCAGGCTTTGATCGACGATCAACAGCAACCGTTGATATTGACTCATCACACACCTCCGTTCGACCCCGGTCTCACGTGCCGGCATGCTTAAACACTGCGCGCTGAAACCTCATGCGGGTTGATTTACATCAAATACGCACGCATTGATGCCCCCAACACCAGTCTCTGATCCAAATCAAATTCCAGCGCAGACAGCAGCGTAAAAAGGAATCAAACGTGGCTTTTTGCCGCCCGATCACCTTTTAAACCGAACTGGAGGAACACCCCATGCTCACCATCAAAGAACACAATGATCGGGCCGCGGCAGCTTACGCCAAGGTCGACGGTCAATACTGGATCGAAGCGCTCAGGGACGGCCGCCACGTGCTGATTCGGCCACTGACGGAAAAGGATCGCGACCGTGAATATGCCTTCATCAAACGGCTGTCTCCCGAATCCCGGCACATGCGTTTTCTCGCGCAGATCAACGAGCCCAGCGCTGAGATGCTCAACCAGTTGATGGATACCGACAATAAACAGCGCGTGGCCTACGTCGCCCTGGTCCACGACAACGGTCAACTGATCGAGATCGGCATCAGCCGCTACGCGGCTACCGGGGAACATGAATGTGAATGTGCCGTCACCGTCGCCGATGAATGGACGCACTTGGGCCTGGGCACATTGCTGATGGAGCATCTGATCAAGGCCGCCCGCCGGAACGGTTATCGCCAGATGTATTCGGTGGACGCTGCCAGCAATGCCCCCATGCGCGACCTGGCTAAGGCACTGCGCTTCGAGATACACAATGATCCTGATGACACCCGTCAGGTCATCCATCGTCTTTACCTGTAAAAAATCGCCCCGCGATGTTCCGGCCAACGGTCCATTGCGGGGCGATCCAGGCCTCAGGACTGCAGCATTCGCCCCGGCTTGATCGCCAGCACACTGCACGGCGCCCTATGCAAGAGTTGCTCGGCCGTGGTGCCTAAAAGTTTGCTCAAACCCTTGTGTTGCACCGTGCCCATGACAATGACATCTGTGCGGTGGTCGGCGGTGAATTCACAAATACTCGGCACCGGTGCACCCTCGATGAAGTGCCGACGTTCTGGAGGCACGCCGTGGCGTTCAGCGATGGCCGCAAACGTCTCATGCTGAGCTGTCCCTAACCGTTCATATATCCCGGTGGCCAGCGGCAATGCGCCGAAGCCTATGTCCTGGACGTATACAGCCGTCCAGTCATACACATGCAGCAGTTCAAGACTGGCATCACAGACCGCAGCCAGTTTCGCCGCAGCGTCGATAATCTGGTCGTTAAACACATGGTCCTGATCCTCACCGCGCAACACATCAATAATGGCCAGTACGTTACGTGGCCGTGGATTTAGAGGCGTGGTAACCAGATGCACCGGCACCGGACAATCACGCAGCAGCTGCCAATCCAGCGGCGTAAAAAAAACGCGCTTTAGTGCCGATTCTTCCTGAGCATCCTTGATGATCAGGGTCAGTGGCATCTCGTTGATAAAGTGCAGGATCTCCGCATAGGGATCCTGCACCCACACCACCTCGCTGGTAACCTCGACGCCATGTTTGCTCATCAATGCTGTCTGATCGGCGAGCCATTGCCGATGGGTTTGCAGATAGCCGTCCCGGGCCAGGCTGAATTGTTCCGGGGCGAACATCCCAGCTACCGCCAAGGCCTCTGAATAGTCGAACGCTACGATGTGCAACGGCAAATGCATCGCCAGCGCCAACGCCGCGGCCCGGTCGAATGCCGGGGTACGACTCATGGCAGAAGGGGCGATCAAGAGTAAACGTTGAGCCTGCGACATGGGACACCTCGGCACGCGGCCATTTCAATCCAGTAGTAGAGCTACAGATTGATTGCTACCTGTTCTGACCACTTGATTTTTGTCAGTTATGCGTGCGATTTCCGTCAGGACACCCCCATGCCCGCCCACATCGCCAGCGTCAGCAACACCTGGCCCGGAATCACGTAGGCGGCGAACCGTCGCCCGCCGCTGACCCACGCCACCACGCATTTACTGATGGAATTGCTGCTGATCGCAATCAGCACCGGGCCGACAATGGCATCGAATGACAGCTGGCCGGACTTGGCCAAACTGGCAATCGACGCCGTCGAGGCATGCGCATCGGCAAAACCGGTGAACATGGCCGTCAGCATTACCCCCACCTGGCCGAAATGGCTGAGCATCATGGACGAAACAAAAGTGATGCCGGTCATGGCTAAGGTGACGATCAGGGCCAGTTTGAGGTTGAACGCACCGCCGACCTTGATCGGTTGGTTGGCGTCGGTCGCCGGTTTGGGGAACATTAGACATAAGCCATAAAGCGCTGCTGCAATAGCGCCGCCTATCAGAGGCCCCCACATGTGGCGTAGAAAACCGGGGTCGACCGTCCCCAGGATCAGGCCGACCTGAGTGACGGTGGCCATATTGGACAGTATCGCGGCCGCGCTCAGTACTTTCATGTTGTCGGGTTGCCGTGCGACGAGATGGCCCATGGCGGCGATCGTCACGGTGCTGGAGGCAAACCCGGAGGCAATGGCGCTGATTGCGTAACCGTAACGGGTGCCCAGGGTACGAACAGCAATATGCCCAATCGCCCCCACTGCCATCAGCAAGACGGTCAGCGTGCAAATGGTACGCAAATTGATGGCCGTGTAGGGGCCGATAAAACGGTCCGGAGCCAAGGGCAGCACGACCAGCGCAGCGGTCAGCAGGATCAGGCCGTCACCCAGCTCGGCATCGGTCAATTGACTGCGGGCGAAATAGTGCAGCTTCTGTCGATAAGCCAGCAGCCCCGCGATCGCCACGCCGATGGCAATCGCCAGCGTAGGCCTTAAGCCACACAACCCACCCAGCACCAAGACACTGAGCAGCGCCACTTCACTGGTCACACCGCGGTCATCGCCCGGGCTCCGCCAGTACGCTACGGTGACCAGCACCCCCAGGATGATCGCGACGATACTTATCAGCAGGTTGCCACCGAGCTGCATCGCCACATAACCCAGCAATGCCGTGATCGCGTACGTCCGCAAGCCGGCACAAGCATGGGTCTCCTCCTGTCCCTTGTGCCGTTCGCGTTCAAGGCCGATGAGCATGCCAATCCCCAGCGCAGCAGCCGCACCCGCCATCCCGAATGTTTCGTTCATTGGGTTCTCATCGGCATGAGTCCCACCCATTGCTGGCCCACATCGTTACTCCACGAGGTCGGCACGAGCCTGTTCGTCCTTGGGGTAGGCCGTTCGATGGTCAGGCATCAATCTGGTAAAGGCTGCTGAGCCTGGGGGAATCGGCCAAACATGCGGCGCTTCGATTCGTGCCTTGAGTTGGCCAACGAAAACCTGTGCTTCGCTTAGGCTATTGAAGCTCACTTCCAGAGCATCCATGCGCACGACCCAGCAATGGCTTGTCGGTTTCTCCGTGATATCAATGATCATAGATACCTCCCTTCGACGTCGAGATCCGCCCCGCACACCCTCACGGCGTAATCGCGACCTTCATCACACCGTCCCGTTGGTGAGCAAACAACTCATAAGCCGCCTCGATATCTTCGAGTTTGAAACGGTGAGTCACTAGCGGCGACAGGTCCACGCCACCGCTCTGCACCACCGCCATCAAGCGGCGCATGCGCTCCTTGCCGCCAGGGCACAGGGTGGTGACGATGCTGTAGTCACCCAAACCTGCGGCAAAGGCATCAAGGGGAATTCGCAGATCGCTGGAGTAAACACCGAGGCTGGATAGTCGACCACCCGGACGCAATACCCGCAGCGCGGATTCGAACGTCCCCTGTGTCCCCAGTGCTTCGATGGATACATCGACACCCCGACCATCGGTCAGGGCCATGATCTGCTCGACCACGTTACCGTCCTTGAAGTTGACGACATGAGTCGCACCCAACTGTCGCGCGACGTCCATCCGCTCAGCCACGGCATCGACGCCAATGATCGTCGTCGCGCCTTTAAGTCGTGCACCCGCCACCGCACAGAGGCCTATTGGCCCAAGGGCAAACACGGCAACCGTATCGCCGATGGTCACCTCACCCCGCTCAGCCCCGGAAAAGCCGGTGGACATGATGTCTGGGCACATCAACACCTGCTCGTCACTGAGCCTGTCGGGAATCGGGCACAAATTGGCAATGGCGTCTGGTACCAGCACGTACTCGGCCTGACAGCCGTCGATAATGTTGCCAAACTTCCAACCCCCAATGGCCCGGAAACCATGGCGGGTATCTGGTCCATCCTGGGACGCGCAACCACACAGGCAGGCATAACTTTGTCCGCTGGGCGTGATGGCACCGGCAATCACCCGCTGCCCTTCGACAAAACCGCGCACCTGCGAACCGAGACGCTCAATGATACCTACCGGCTCGTGGCCCACGGTCAGGCCCCTGGCCACTGGATATTCACCGCGCAAGATGTGCACGTCGGTGCCGCAAATGGTCGTGGTGGTGATTCGGATCAATGCATCCTGCGGCCCGACTTCCGGGATGGGTTTGTCTTCCAGCACGATCCGATTCCGTTCAACGAAAACAGCCGCTTTCATGGTTGCCATGGCGATCCCTCCTTTGCCGTGCGCCAGTCAAAGTTCAGCACGAACCCAAAGACTGCGCCGGGGTGACGGACGAAAGATTGATAATGGTCAACAATTTCGTCACTGGACGAGACTTGGGTAACCGCACGTCGGCCGCCATCGTCCTTCCCCATCCCATTTGACAAATGTCAACCTTCCGTCCCCGGTCGAAAGCAGGATGAATGCAAGGCTTCATTTCCAAAACCGCAGCCATTGCGGCAAGCCATTGCGCGATTACCTACCGGAGACTTGTCATGTCCGATCAATCACGCTTCATGCTGATCGTCTCGTCGTTGATGGAAAACAGCCCTGCCTTCGACCGGGCTGCCGCCCTGGCCAAGGCCTCGGACGCGGCACTTCACATCGTGGCGTTCGATTACCTCGAAGGGCTGGCGACGGCTGGTATGGTCAACGAACAAGCGCTGGAACAGATGCGGCTGGGCTATGTCGAGCGCCATCGTCAATGGCTTGAAGATCAGGCTAGACCGCTGCGCAAAATCGGGGTGCATGTCACCACTGAAGTGGTTTGGGTGGAGAGGCCGTTGCAGGAAATTCTCATTCATCTCAAAGAACAGCAGATGGCCGTTGTGATCAAGGCGCTGGAACACGAATCCCTGCTCTCACGTCTGATGTTTACCCCATTGGATATCCATCTACTGCGCGAATGCCCGGTGCCGCTGCATTTTGTCAGTCATATGCACCACGCATTGCCGCGCAAGATCGTCGCCGCCGTCGACCCTTTTCATCGTGATGACCAATACAAAGGTTTCAACGACAGGATTCTGCGCGAGGCGTCCAAACTGGCCACCACCTGCAACGCCGAGCTCGACGTAATCTACGCCCATGACCTGTCATCCATCAGCGCAGATGAATTCGGTTTCAGTAATGGTTCGGCATTTTTTTCCTCGAACAAAGCCAAGACCCTGTTCGACGCTCAAGCTGACGCGTTCCGCGAGCTTTCGGAGCGCAACGGTATTGCACCGGAGCGCCAGCACATGATCATGGGCAATCCGGCCAAGGTGCTTTCCAGCTATGCCAGGGCTTATGACACTGATGTCATTGTCATGGGGCGCGTAGGTCACCGCGCCATGGAGCGGTTAGTCGGCAGCACCGTGGAACATCTGCTGTACAAGATGCCATGCAGCGTGTGGGTGGTTTCGCCAGAAGTAATTTGAACGATGGACGATCGTCTATCAAAAGAAATACGTGCCGGGAGAATGAGAAATGAGCGCTCAACCGACCAAAGCCGCCAACCTGTTTCTTGTCTGCCTACTTTCCCTGGTACCCGTAGTCGCGGGAGCCGATACGCTTGAACGGGTGCGCAACAGTCATTCCGTGGTTCTGGGGTATGTGCCTGACTTCGCACCGTTTAGTGCCAAAGCGGGTGACAAGGCCAGCGGATATGCGATCGACCTCTGTCAGGACATCTTCAACACAATAAAAACCGAGTTGAACCTGCCCTCATTGCAAGTTCGTTATCAGCCAGTTCAATTGGGCGACGAAATCAGCGCCGTCAGTACTGGAAAAGTCGACATTCTCTGCACACCAACGCCAGTAACTCTGGAGCGTCGCAAAACAGTCAGCTACTCAATTCCTGTCTACACGGCCGGCCTATCGGCCGTAGTCAACAAAAATGCGCCCAACTCGCTACTCAAGGTCCTGAAAGGTGACGTGGCCAAAACCGGCCCTACCTGGCGCACAGACATCAATCGCGCACTGGCCAACATGACTTATGCCACGATCGCTGGCGGTGTCACCGAACAGTGGATCAATCAACAAATGCGATCCTTAGGGGTGGTCGCCACGCTCGTCACGGTGCACAACACTGCCGCAGGTCTCCAGCGTGTTGCCGATGGCAAGGCAGATGTTTTCTTCGCCGAACGCACGATGCTTAAACATGATCTCGCCGACAAATACGCCACCGGGAATCTTGTACTGCTCGATCGCATTTTTGAGTACTCAACGACCTCAATGATGGTCGATCGGGACGATGAAAACTTCCGGCTACTGGTCGATAGCGCACTAAGCGAAATGTACCGTACTGGTGCAATCGAACAGGCGTACGACAAACATTTAGGGGGAGTCAGCGACACATCCCGGATGCTGTTCAAGCTCTATGCCTTACCTTGATTGAAGGAGCGTCGCCATACGCCAACTGCTGATCGCCGCCCTCGCCGCCCAGCCCGTCGTCGCGCTGACGGCTCCAGTGGAAACCATCAGGCTCGACGTTCAGAACATGATCTGTCCGGCCTGTCCGATCACGGTCAAGAGTTCGCTGGAGAAGTTGCCCGGTGTGAGTACCCTCGAGGTCGATTTAGCCGAGAAGATGGCCATCGTCACTTATGACCCCAATAAAGCCGATCCTGAGGCGTTGACCAAGGCGACGACGAAGGCGGGTTATCCCCCACACCATGCACAAGTGAGGCAACAGTGAGCAGAGTCATCCTCGAATCCGTGTTGACCTGTCCGCATTGCGGTTTCGCCAAAAAGGAAACCATGCCCACGGACGCCTGCCTGTTTTTCTACGAGTGTGGCAACTGCAAAACTCTGCTGCGCCCGAACCCTGGTGACTGCTGTGTGTTCTGTTCGTTTGGCACGGTGAAATGCCCGCCGTTCCATGAGCAGCACGGATGCAGTGGTACGGATTGACCTCAGTTTATTCGGTTTATCAGACGCCCCCTAACGCGTCTCAAACCGTGGTTATGGGAGGTTCGTGTCATGTGGAATCACGCTCTGGTGTTCGTGATGGTCTACCTGGTTATCACCCTCAACATCGGCTGGTGGTATTCCATTGCGCTCCTGTATTGGCTTTGATCCAATTGGTGACGATCGGTCGGGCCACGTTTGGTGCCGTTTGCGGCGGGTAGCGTCGAGAAACTCCACTGGCCGTGTGGTACCGGTGATGCCGACGAACTCTTTTTTCGACGGCGAAGCCCAGAAGCCGTAGGTGGCATCGGTCCAGGTCGAGGCCGGTGCATTCGCCGTGGCACTGACGCCGGTAGCTAACAGGCCACAACTCTGTTTCGCCCGCCCTGCTTGGCCAGATAAAGCCTTTCATCGGCTAGTTTCAATACCGAATCGGAGGTCGACGCCTCCTCTCGACAGGCCACTCCGATAGAAAGCGTCAACTTGCCTACCAAAGGCACATCGCTGCACGCCACGTTATCCCTAATCCGTTCCGCGATGGTTTTGGCGATGGCCATCGACGTCTCTGGCATTATCAATACGAATTCTTCGCCCCCGGCCCGGCAGGCCAGGTCGCTGGCTCTTGAATTGCGTTTAAGGATCTCGGAGATGTGCTTGAGCGCTGAATCTCCAGCATAGTGGCCGAAGGTATCGTTCACGCACTTGAAGTGATCGATGTCCAAGGAGAGTACGGCGTATGGCTGTTCCGTCTGCGTCAACATCTCCAGGAGGCCCCCCATCGCCCTTCGATTCGCAAGACCGGTCAGGGAGTCGCTCAGTGCTTCATGACGGAGAAGCCCAAGCTTTTGTTGAATAAGTTTTACACCGCTGAGAAGGGCTCGCCGGATAGCAGAGGCATCGCGGTACCAGGCTTGCACGCGCAGCAATTGGCTCTCGGCTTCTGGGGCCGTCAACTGGGTAGCAACGATCGATAGCTGGCGCAGCGGCCGCGATATTAGGGCAGTGCCGGCCAGAATCAAGCCCAATCCCACGATGCCTGCTGGAACCATTCCCATGATGATGAGACCCATCAGGGGGGTCAGTGGAGCGAGCGCTCGCTCCCGAGGTTGCAGTGCTACCACTGCCCAATGTGCATCCGGTACCTGTGCGTAGCCGGCCAGCAACTGGCCTCCCTTGTCATTCGGAACATCCATCGCCCCGTGCTCGCCCCGCAACGCCGCGTCCACCGTCTTGCTTGGGTCGAGAATTTCGCCGATTCGCTGCTGGTCGGGGTGATACAGAAGACGCCGGTTCCCGTCGGTAACGAATACGAAGGTGCCTTCATGGTGGAAATGCCTGCTTATTATCGTATGCAAAGCGCTCTGCTGCATGAGATAGACGGAGCCGCCGATCACGCCGAGAAACTGGCCCGATGCACTGACGATCGGCTGGGAAATGAATACGACCAAATGGCCGGAGGCCGAGGTATAGGCTGAGCTGACCAGGGGGCCGTGCTCTCTGAGGGCCTGCTGCAGGCTCGCCGAATCCAACGCGGAACCCTCGGTTTTCAGAACCTCTGGTGCCGTCTGTAGAACCCTGCCACTAGCATCGGCTATGGTAATCGCGTTGAGGTCCGCATCCTGCTGTTGCAAGCGATTTGCCTCGGCTTGGAGCGCTTCTGGCTCATCCCAATGAGCAGCCAGGACGCCCGCGCTGTATCTCATTCGTCCCTGCGCCGATTGAAGAAACGCTCCAATGCTCGAGGCGACTTTGGCGGCATAGGCGCTGTTGGACTCGAGCGTCAAATGAATCAGCGCTTCTCGCTGGACCCGGTAGGCAACAATAAGGCTGTTGCTAAGAGTGGCAAGCACTGACAGCAGGACAAAAAAGAGAATAAGTACGCGCAGATCGAGCGGTAGAGGCCATAAGCGCTTCATGTCACATCCTGAGAAGGTCACCGGAGTCACGTCCTACAGGTTAGTTCGAGTTACGCGTGGATGGCTTGGCTGCGCAACGGTGTGTTGTCCGGATGGTCAGGCTTAATGTAGGCATACGGCCCACTATTTCGTCTTGTCATCGGGTAGACCATCGTGCTCATGCTCCAGGCTATTGCGAG
>Ga0207428_10002689_pt1 | contig 17709 bp, 10 predicted proteins | sample RhiMethybrSRZTD1_FD_187600 | JGI IMG/M metagenome (GOLD analysis project Ga0207428, IMG submission 187600) | Populus rhizosphere microbial communities from Tennessee, USA - Rhizosphere MetaG P. TD hybrid SRZTD1 (SPAdes) (version 3) | ecosystem: Host-associated > Plants > Roots > Rhizosphere >...
GTCGACGTTGTTGCGGCCCTCCTGGAACACGATGCGTGCGAAGCTGCGCGACGTCGGGAAGGCGTAGCCGATCCAGTCCTCGGCGCCCTGCTGTCCATCGTGGAAGGTGTCGAACTGCGCGAGGAAGCTCGTGCTGCCCACCGGCGGCAGCGTCCCGTTGCGGATCGTCTCGGGGTCGGGATCGCCGCTGCCCAGCGGCACCGGTGGCGTGAGCTCGAACAGCTTGGCCACGATCGTGCCCTGCGACGAGATGTCGGCCAGGTCGCTCTGCGGCGGGGCGGCGATGGCCTGCACGCGCAGCTCGCCGACCGAGATGAAGCCCGTCGATCCGCCGGGATCGCCGCGCAGCCGGAGCGCGTCGCCGGCGACAGGGTCGAAGCGCAGCGTGTAGGTCTGGAAGCTCAGGCCGTCGAAGAACGGCTCCTGCGCGAGCTCGAAGGGATAGGGCGGGTCGATCGTGACGCCGGGCACGACGGTCCAGTCGCCGGCGTTGCGCACCTCCACGCGCACGTCCTCCCACCAGCCGCCGTCCGCGAGGTGCACCCCCTCCTGGAACTCGATGGCGACGAAGCGCTGCTCCTCGGACGGCGGCGCGGCCAGCGCGTAGCCGATCCAGTCGTCGTCGCCCTGCGCGCCGCCGTGCTCGGTGTCGTATTGCGCCGCGCCGTCGCTGCTGCCGACGGCCGGCGTCTCGCCGTCGCGGACGACCTCGATGTCGTGGTTGCCACCGCCCGTCGGCTCCGGCGGGACGAGCGTCTCCATGCGCGAGATCGGCAGCGCCGTGCCCGCGACGTCGCGCAGCCCGGCCTCGGGGTAGACCCACACGTGCGCGCTGCTGCTCAGGCCGCCCGCGTCGGTCGCGGTGAGCTCGACGCGGTAGTAGAGCAGCTCGGTGTCCTCGGGACTGGTGGCGAGGGAGAGGCTGGCCTGGCTGCCGGCGGCCTGCATCACGCCGGGGTGCACGTGCGTGGCGTGGTACAGGTCGACGTTCCAGGCGAAGGTCAGCGGCGAGCCCTCGGGATCGCTGCCGCTGCCGACGAGCAGCAGCGTCTCGGGCGGCGCGTAGAGCGCGCCGTCGGCCGGGCTCAGGATCGTGGCCGTCGGCGGGCCGTTGCCGACGGCGATGCTCACGACGTCCTGCGCGACGAGGCCGAGCGGGTCGCTGACCGTGAGCGTGGCGTCGTAGAGGCCCTCGGCGGCGTACGCGTGCGCCGGGTCGGGCAGGTCGGAGTGCGGGCTGCCGTCGCCGAAGTCCCAGTCGAAGCTCAGCGCGTCGCCGTCGGGGTCGGACGAGGCCGAGCCGGTGAAGTCCACGTCGAGCGGCGCGGGGCCGAAGTCCGGCGTGGCGCTGGCCACGGCGACCGGCGTCAGGTTGGCGCCGTAGCGGAGGCGCAGGATCTGCGCCATCTCCAGCGAGATCACGTGGATGTCGCCGGTCAGCGGGTGCCGCTCGAGACCCACGATCTGGCCCATCTGCGAGGCGAAGTCGCGCACGGCCACGACGTTCCAGCTCGCGTCGAACTCCGCGGTCTTGATGAACTGCTGGCCGTAGTCGATGAAGAACAGCCGGCCGTCGTACTCGTCGGGGTAGCTGCCGCCGGCGTAGATCGCGCCGCCGATCGAGCAGTTGCCCTTGAAGCCGGGCAGCGGCGCGTCACCGCCGTCCACGTAGACACCGGGCGGCTCCAGGGCGCTCGGGTTGCTGTGATGCCAGGTCAGGAGCGGCGGCGTCAGCGTGCCCGCCACCGGCGAGGAGCAGTCGACGAAGCCCGGGTCGGGCGAGTTGAAGGCCGCGTAGCCGACGTGCGGCCCGGTGCCTTCGAAGCAGGGCCAGCCGAAGTTCTCGCCGCCCGTGCGCGACAGGTTCAGCTCCTCCCAGGTGTTCCAGCCCACGTCGCCGATCAGGAGCAGGCCGGGCTGGCCGGCGGCCGGATCGCTCGCGCCCGTGCCCGGGACCAGCGCCCAGCGGAAGGGGTTGCGCAGCCCCAGCGCCCACACGCGCGAGGCATTGCTGGCCGGGTGGCCGTCGAAGAACGGATTCGACGGGTAGCCGAGGCCGGTCGCGGGATCGAGGCGGAGCACCTTGCCCGACAAGCTGCGCAGGTCCTGCGACCGGAACGAGCCGCTGTCCTGCACCTTCGGCGTCGGTCCCTTGAGCCCCGTCTGCGGATGGATGAAGGTGTCGAAGCCCGCGTTGTCGGCGCCGCCGTTGTCCTGGAAGTCGTAGTGCGAGCCATCGCCGGTCGAGAGCAGCAGCGAGCCGTCGGACGCGAAGCGCATCGCGCCCGTGGCGTGGCTGTCGTGCAGGCTCGCGATGCAGTCGGGCACCGAGCCGTCCGGGTTCTGGTGACCGAGCAGGACCTGACGGCTGGCCGCGACGGCGACGATCCCGCTGCCGCTCGTCGTGGCCTGGTACCGGGTCAGCCGGCAGAAGCTGTACTTGTCGTCCTGGTTGAATCCGTTGTCGTTGGGAGGCACCGGCGAGACCAGGTAGGCGAGGTAGACCCACGAGGTCGGGCCGCCGTCGGGGACGAAGCCCGGGTGCAGCGCGATGCTGAGCAGGCCGCGGTCCCCGTCGTTGTTGATCTCGGCCGACAGATCGATGAACGGCGCGGCCTGCGGCTGGCCCGCCGCGTCGCGCACGTGGACGATGCCCGTCTTGCGGATCACGAAGGCCGTGCCGTCCGGCGCGAAGGTCAGGCCCACGAGCAGGTTGTAGTCGCCAGGCAGGGGCACGACCTCGAAGTGAGGCGGCACGGCGAAGGACTGCGCAGCCACCGCCGGCGTGGCGGCGGCGAGCAGGGCGGCGAGGATCACGGAAGCCCGGAAGCGGAGCATCGCAGCAGCCGCCCCAGCAATTTCCTCGCCGCGTGACGATGGAGGCGGTGGCTGTGCTCAGCCACCGCGCGGCGCTTGGCGCCGGACGACCCGCTCGAGCTGCTCGGACAGCACCGCCGGCGTGTCGGCGGGCAGCAGGCAGGCGCGGCGCACGCAGACCCAGGCGCGCGCACCGCCCGGTGGCGCCGCGCGCCCCTCGAGCAAAGACGGCAGGGCGTCGGCGCCAAAATTCGCGGCGAGCGCGCCCGCATCCGGCACGACGAGTGCGGCCGGCAGCGGCGTGCGCCGGACGGTCGAGCGCAGCGCGTCGGCGTCCGCGCCCGAGCCGTCGAGCACGATCTCACCCAGCGGGCCGGCCGCGTGGTCGAGCGCCGTGAGCAGCGCGGGCAGCGCGGTGGCGTACTCCGAGGCCAGCGGACCCATCCGTGCGACGGCGCGCGCGGCGGCGGCCTCGAGCGCGCCCGAGTCGTCGAGCGGCGCCAGGCGCAGCAGGAGCTCGAGCGCCAGGCTCGCGCCCGAGGGCAGCGCGCCGTCGAAGAGCTCGCGGCCGCGCGCGGGCAGCAGCGGATCCTCGCCCGCGGTCTCGAAGAAGTCGCCCTGCTCCGACTGGAAGCGCAGCACGGCGCGGCCGATGTCGAGCGCCGCGTGGGCGAAGCGCGGATCGCCCGTCGCCGCGTAGGCGTCGAGCAGGCCGCGGCCGGTCGCCGCGTGGTCGAAGAGCGTGCCCGCGCCCGAGGTGACGCCGGCGAAGCGCTGGTGTGCCACCTCGCCCTCGTGCACGAGGAGCAGCAGCGCCTCGGCGATGCGCCCCGACTCGGCGCGCAGCTCGGCGTCGTCGAGCAGGCAGCCGGCCCGCGCGAAGGCCGTGGCCGCGAGCCCGTTCCACCCGGCGACGCACTTCTCGTCGCGGTCCGGCTTCGGCCGGCGGCTGCGCGCCTGCGCGAGCTGCTCGCACGCGCCGTCGAGCCAGGGGAGGAAGTCGGCGCCCACGGGGGCGCCGGGCACGGGCGTGGCCGCGAGCTCCTCGCGCGGGCGCACCGGCCTCGGCAGCGAGCGCCCGTCCGCGAACTTGCCGGTGGTGGTCACGTCGAAGAGCGCCGCGAAGGCCGCGCCCGGAGCGGCGCCGAGCACGGCCGTGATCTCGCTCGGGCGCCACACGTAGTAGCGGCCCTCGTCCGGCGCCGCGCCGGCCACCGGCGCGCCCGTGCCGTCGAAGGGCAGGCTGTCGGCGTCGAGCGCACCGAAGTACAGGCCCTCCGGCGAGCGCAGCTCGGCGCGCATCCAGGCCAGCGTCGAGCGCGCGACCTCGCCCCAGCGCGCCTGCCTGGTCACCGCGGCGGCCTCCGCGTAGAGCGCCGCGAGCAGCGCGTTGTCGGCGAGCGGCTTTTCGAAGTGCGGCACGGTCCAGTCCTCGTCGACGCAGTAGCGGAAGAAGCCGCCGGCGAGGTGGTCGTGCAGCGCGCCCTCGTCCATCGCCAGCAGCGAGGCGTGCACGGGGGCCAGGACGTCGGCGCTGGCGCGCTGGTACTGGCGCAGGAGGAAGTCGAGCGCGAGCGTCGGCGGGAACTTCGGCGCGCCTCGCGCTCCGCCCTTGCGCTCGTCGAGGCTGGCCACGATCGCGTCGACGCCGAGCTCGAGCGTGCGCGGCAGGTCGAGCGCGGGCTCGGCGCCGTCGGGCGCGCGCCGCGCGAGCAGCGCCGCGAGGTCGTCGGTCGCCAGCGCCGCGCGCATGTCGCCGGCGGCCCGCAGCAGCTCGTCGCGCTCGCCGCTCCACAGCGCCTCGATCTGCCGCAGCACGTCGAGGAAGCCGGGCAGGCCCAGGCGTGCCTCGGGCGGGAAGTAGGTGCCGCCCGCGAAGGGCACGCCGTCGGGCGTGAGGAACAGGCTCGCCGGCCAGCCACCGCCCTGCGTGAGCTGGAACAGCGCGCGCATGAACTGGCTGTCGACGTCGGGGCGCTGCTCGCGGTCGACCTTGATCGACACGAAGTGCGCGTTGAGCTCGGCGGCGATGGCCGCGTCCTGGAAGCTCTCGCGCTCCATGACGTGGCACCAGTGGCAGGAGCTGTAGCCGATCGAGAGGAAGACCGGACGATCGAGGGCCTTCGCGCGCTCGAAGGCCTCGCTGCCCCAGGGGAACCACTCGACCGGGTTGTCGGCGTGCTCGCGCAGGTAGGGGCTGGCCTCCTGCGCGAGGCGCCAGCCGCCGTGCCGCTCGCTCGGGGCGTCGCCCGCTGCGGCCGGCAGCTCGCGGGCATCGGCGGCGGGCGCGGCCGGCGTCGTCGCGGGGGCCGCCGGCGCGGCCGCCACGCTCGTGGCCGCCGGGCTCTCGTCCCCGCCGCATCCGAGCGCGACGAGCAGCGCGGCGCCCGCGAGCCGCGCGGCGTGCGCGGCGGGCCGGTGCCGGTCCGGTCGGGTCGCGATGCTAGAGTCCCGCGGGTCCATCGGCCCATCGTAGGGCACGGTTTCGATGCGTGTCTTCGCCCTCTCCGATCCGCACCTCTCGCTCGGCACGCCGGGCAAGACGATGGACCGCTTCGGGCCGCAGTGGGTCGGGCACACGCAGCGCATGGCCGCGGCCTGGGACGCGCGGGTCTCAGCGGAGGACCTCGTGCTCGTGCCCGGCGACATCAGCTGGGCGCGCGACCTGGCCTCTGTCCGGCCCGACCTCGAGTGGCTGGCCGCGCGCCCGGGCACCAAGCTGCTCATCAAGGGCAACCACGAGCACTGGTGGCCGGCGTCGCGGCGCAAGCTCGAGGCCGCCCTGCCGCCGGGCGTGCGCGCGCTGCAGGCCGACGCGGTGCGGGTCGGCGACGTGGCCGTGTGCGGGACGCGCCTGTGGGACGTGCCCGGCGTCAGCTACCACGACCTGATCCTCTGGCAGGGCGAGCCGATCTCGCCCGAGCGCTCCGAGGAGGACGCGGCCGCCTCGCTCAAGGTCTACCAGCGCGAGGTCGGCCGCCTCGAGCGCGCGCTCGAAGGCCTCGACGCGACGGCGCCCGTGCGCATCGCGATGGTCCACTACCCGCCGGTGGGGCCGGCCGAGCCGGCCGAGCCGGCCGCACCCGAGGGCGCCGCCAGGGAGAGCCCGGGCGAGGACTTCGGAGGAACACCGGCCGAGGCCGGTCTTGGGCCTGGATCCCTGTGGAAATTGCCGGACAACGAGCTGACCCGTCGCTTCGAGGAGGCCTCCGTGGGGCAGGTCGTCTTCGGTCACCTCCACGCGCTCGATCCTGGACGGCGCTGGCGCGTGGGAGGCGTGCGGCACGGGGTTCGCTATACCTTGGCCTCGGTCGACTACATCGACTTCCAACCGGTCCAATTGGGCCTCGCCTGACCGGCACCTCACCCCTGCTGTTTTCCACCTGGAGTTCCAGTCTTGCGCTCGCTGGTCGTGCCTGTCATGAGCTCCGCGCTCATCCTTGCCGGCAAGTTGTCGGCTCAACTCGTCTTCGAACCCCAGCTCGTCGGGAGCTCCAGCGGGGCCAGCGCGTCGCCGCGTCTCGATCGCGGCGACCTCGACGGCGATGGTGACCCCGACGTCGTGTTCTCGACGGACGTCGACTCGGTGACCTTCGGCTACGAGGTCTTCCTCAACGACGGCGACGGTGGCCTGAGCGCCGCGAGCTCGACGCCGGTCTCGATGGCCATCAAGGGCCTGAAGCTGGCGGACCTCGACGGCGACGACGACCTCGACCTGATCCTGGCCCAGGGCGCGTCGATCAACCTGCGGCCCGGCGCGGGCAACGGCACCTTCGGAGTGCCGCAGGTCGTCTACACCGCGTCCTCCGGCACCGTCACGCAGCTCTGGGCCGGGGACATCACGGGCGACCACGTGACCGATCTCATCGCCATCCAGTCGGGCCTCGTGCTGCTGTTGACTGGTCAGGGGAACGGCACGGTGCTGGCGCCCGCCACGATCGCCGACGTGACGCCGCAGATCGCCTATGGCGTGCGGAAGTGCGACCTCGACGACGATGGCCAGGCCGACCTGATCGTGCTGGCGCGCGACGTCTCGCAACCCACCCAGCCCTTCAGCGTGGCGCACGTCTACCTGGCCGCGGACGGCGGCGGCTTCAGCCTGACCGATTCCTACGCCATGGGCGACCTGGCGGATCTCGCGTTCGGAGCGCTCGACGGGGATGGCCTTCCCGACATGGCCTGTGCCAGCAAGACCGGCGTGCGGGTGTGGATGAGCAGCGGCGGCGGCGACTTCGAATCGCCGCTCGTCCTCGCCACGAGCGCCTACGACACCGGCGTGGCCATGGCCGACTTCGACGACGACGGGCTCGACGACATCGCCAGCATCAGCCGCGACACCGCCGAGGTCGTGTTCTGGCACAGCGACGGCCTCGGCGCCCTGACCGAGGGGCTGCGCCTCTCGGGCGCCGACCCGCTGGGCATCACGGGCAAGTCGCCGCTCAACACGCGGCCGCTCCAGGCCGCCGAGATGAACGGCGATGGCAAGCCCGACCTGCTGCGCACGGCCGGCGACGCCTTCGGGCAGGTCCATCTCAGCGTCTTCCCCAACCACACCTACGCTCCGACCGAGCCCTTCCTCGACGAGGGCCACGCGCTCGCCGACCCGGGTTTCGCCGGCATGCTGCTGGCCACGCCGCTCCTGCTCGCCGAGGGCACGCTGCAGGCGGGCGCCACGGTGCACATCCACGTGCTGCGGCACGGCGTCGAGCCGGACCACGCCTGGCTCGTGCTGGGTTTCAGCGCGGTGAACGCGCCGCTCTTCGGCGGCACGCTCGTGCCGAGCCCCAACATGCTCATCGGGCCGCTGATCCTGCCGTCGCCCGACTCGGAGATCGACCTCTCGTCGACCATGCCCGCGGGCGTGCCGTCGGGCAGCCAGTTCTGGCTGCAGGCCTGGTTCGTGCCGACGACCGGCTTCCAGGACTACGCCGCGAGCTCCGGCCTGCGCCTGACCGCGCCCTGAGCCGCGCCACCCGCGTGGCGGGGACGCGGCACGGGATTCGCTGTGCGCTGTCGGCTGGTCGAATTGGGCGTAGCCTGACGCGACCGGCCTTCTCGACATCGTCGGACCACCTGGGAGACCCGGGCCATGTCGACTCTCTCCGTCTGTCTCGTCGGCTCCGCCCTGCTCCTCTCCGGCCGCGCCTCGGCACAGCTCGTGTTCGAGCCGCAGGTCGTCGGCTACTCCACCACCGGCACCTTCACGCCGCGGCTCGACCTCGGTGACGTCGACGGCGATGGGGACATCGACGCCGTCTTCTCGACCGACACCGACTCGGTGTTCCATGATTACGAGGTCATGCTCAACGACGGGTCGGGCAAGCTCGTCAGCGCTTCGTCGGTCAGCGTCACGCCGGGCATCTGGTCGCTGAAGCTGCTCCCCTTCGACGCGGACCCGAACCTCGACCTGCTCACCGCGCAGGCCAACTCGATCTTCCTGCGCCGCGGCCTGGGCAACGGCAGCTTCGCCGCGCCCCAGCTGATCTTTTCCGGGGGCCACCCGAATATCGGGCGCATCGAGGCCCTCGACCTGACCGGCGACGGCGTGCCCGACCTCGTGGTGCTGCAAGGCGGGAAGATCACGCTGCTGCCGGCCACGGGAGACGGTGCTGTCGGCGCTCCGATGACGGTCGGCGATGTCGCTCCGCCGTTTGCCTATGCAGCCCGCGCCGCCGATCTCGATGGCAACGGCCAGGTCGACCTCGTCGTCTCCGCGCGCGACCTCTATTCAGTGCCCAGCCACCCGGCGAGCGTCATCCACGTCTTCCTCGGCCGGGGATCCGGCGACTTCGACGAGTGGGCCAGCTACTTCATCGGCGACCTCGCCGACGTCGAGCTGATGGCCCTGGCCGGCGACAGCGCGCTCGACCTGGTCTGCTCCTCGGTCTCCGGCGTGGAGGTCTGGACCGGCCTGGGCACGGGCGGATTCCAGTTCGCGACCCAGCTCGAGCCCGGCTCGTACGGCACGGGCCTCGCGGTCGCCGACTTCGACGACGACGGCCTGCTCGACGTCGCCAGCGTCTTGAAGACCACGCGCGAGGTCGTCTTCTGGCGGCAGGACGACGAGGGGGGTCTGCAGGAAAACCTACGTCTGAGCCACGCCGATCCCTCCTCCTTCGGCGGCGAGCCGCCCTTTTACACGCGCCCGATGATGGCCGCCGACATGGACGGCGATGGAAAGGTCGACCTGGTCCGCACCGTGACCGACGAGTTCGGCCAGGTGCAAGTCTTCGTCTTCCGCAACCACACCTATGGCCCGGATGAGCCCTTCCTGGATCTCGGCCTCTCGCTTACCGATCCGAGCATGGCCGCCCCGTCCTTCGAATATCCCGGCCAGCTCGTGGCGACGCCGGTCCTGCTCCTCGACGGCACGATGCAGTCCGGCACGCCGGTGCGCTTTCGCGTGTTCCGGCACGGCGTCGAGCCGGAGGTGGGTTGGCTGCTGCTCGGCTTCAGCCCGCTCATGGCGCCGGCCTTCGGCGGGACCATGGTGCCCATGCCGAGCATCGTCATCGGCCCGCTGGTCCTGCCTGGCTTCGACTCGGTCGCCGACATCTCGACGACCATGCCGGAGGGCGTGCCGCCGGGCATGCAGTTCTGGCTGCAGGCCTGGTTCCCGCCGGTCGGCCCCTATGAGAAGCACTACTCTGCCACGAGCGGCGTGCGCCTCACCGCGCCGTAGTCCGTCCGTCGCCGCGCCCTGACGATCGCGCAGGGCGACCCCAACGGGATTCGAACCCGTGTTACGAGGATGAAAACCTCGCGTCCTGGACCTGGCTAGACGATGGGGTCAGGGCCGCGCGTCGCGCCCTCCGGCGCGCGGCGGCGGGATGATACCGTGCGACGCGCCTGGCTGGGCCCCTGCAGCCGACGGGCCTCGACGCGCATCTTTCTTGTCGCGGAACAACTGACCGCGGCCCGCGGCTGAAGGGCCTGACCGAGGTGGGCGAGAGGTGAGCGACATGAAGCGACGCGAGTTCCTCCATGACGCGAGCGGCGCGCTGCTCGTCGGCTGCGTCGGCGGCGGCGCGCTGGGCAAGGCCGCGGCCGCCGCGGGAGCGCCGGTGCCGGCCGGCCAAGGCGGCCGTCCCGACGCGCGCGGCCCGCGCGACCGGCTGGTCGTCTCCACCTGGTGGTTCGGGCTCGCCGCGAACGGCGCGGCCTGGGAGGCGCTGCGCGCCGACGGCGCGCACCCGCTCGACGCCGTCGAGGCCGGCGTGCGACTCCCCGAGGCCGACCCGGAGGTGAACAGCGTCGGCTACGGCGGCCTGCCCAACGCCGAGGGCGTGGTCCAGCTCGACGCCTCGGTCATGCGCGGCGACACGCTCGGCTGCGGCGCCGTCGCCGCGCTCGAGAACATCCTGCACCCGGTCTCGGTCGCGCGGCTCGTGATGGAGCGCACGCCGCACGTGCTGCTGGTGGGCCCGGGCGCGCTCGAGTTCGCGCGCGCGCAGGGCTTTCAGGAGCAGGACATGCTCGCGCCGAAGGCCAGGCAGGCCTGGGAGCAGTGGAAGGCCGAGCGCGAGCGGTCCGGCGCGGCCGGCACGGCCGGCACGGGCCTGGGCACCGAGCCCTTCGAGGTCGCGCGGGCCTCGTCCCTCGACCACGACACGATCGGCATGATCGCGCTCGACCGCGGACGCTTCGCGACCGCGGTGACGACGAGCGGCCTGGCCTGGAAGCTGCCGGGCCGCGTGGGCGACTCGCCGATCGTGGGCGCGGGCAGCTACTGCGACGACCCGGTCGGCGCCGCGGTCTCGACCGGCGTGGGCGAGGAGGTCATCCGCACCGGCGGCTGCGTCTCGATCGTCGAAGCCATGCGCCGCGGGCTGCCGCCGCGCCGCGCGGCGATCGACGTGCTGCACCGCATCCGCCGCGCGCAGCAGGCGCTGGGGCGCCAGGGCGACGTGGCCTTCATCGCCGTGAGCCGCGGCGGCGAGGTCTGGGGGGGCTCGCTGCTGCCGGGCTTCGAGTACGCCTACACCGACGCCGACGGGACGCGGCGCATCGCAGGCGAGGTCATCGCGTGAGCGGCGGCGCGGGCGGGCCCGGCGGGACGGCGGGCTGGCCCAGCGAGCGCCTGGCGCCGGGCGCGCGCTGCGGCATCAGCGAGGCCGAGTGGTTCCACTTCCTCGAGAGCGGCGAGCCGCTGCACCAGTGGGGGCCGGCCTTCCTGCTCGACGAGGGGCGGGGCGCCTGCGTGCGCCTCTACGCGCGCGACGACTCGGGCGCCGGGCGCCACCTCTGCGCGCGCCTCGACGCCGCCGCGAGCGACGCCGCGCGGCGCGGCGTGCTGCGCCTCGAGGTGCTCTCGCGGCGGGCGGCCGACACGATCACGCGGCTGCAGGGCCAGCCGGCGACCTCGCTGCGCGAGATGGAGGAGCAGGACGCGGTGAGCCGGCGCCTCACGGACGCCGCCGAGGCGCTCTACCGCCAGCTCATCCGCGACTAGCTTCCGGCATCGAACGGAAGCGGAGGGTAGTCACCCGCGTCCGGGCGTGATACGAAGACGGTCCCGCGACCGAGCTTGCCGATGCGCGCCCGAGTGCTCGTCCTGTCTGCCCTCCTGCTGGCCGCGGTGCGGCCGATTGCCGCGCAAATCGTGTTCGAGCCGCCGATCATCGGACAACCGGCGCAGCACGACTTCTTCCCGCAGACGGCCGTCGACGACCTGGACGGCGACGGCGACCCGGACGTCGTGATGGCGCTCGACGGCGACTTGGGGACGGGCTACGCCGTGCTGCTCAACGATGGCACGGGCCATCTGGGGCCGGGCCTCTTCGTGCCGACGGCCAACTACGCTTTCGCGATCGCGCTGGCCGATGCGAACGAGGACGGCCGACCCGACCTGTTCCTCTGCGGACCGGACGGCATCCTCATGCGCCCCGGCCTCGGGGCCGGCGCCTTCGACGCGCCGGTCGTGATCGGCCCGCCCAAGGGATTCCTCTCCATCGTCGAAGTGACCGGCGACGCCCATCTCGACCTGCTCGTCATGGACGACACGCGCGTCGAGCTGCGGGCCGGCGCGGGAGACGGCAGCTTCGGCGCCGCGCAGGTCCTGGTCGACCTGCTCACGCAGTCGCCGCTCACCGTCCGCACCGCGCTGCTCGATGGTGACCCGATCCCCGACCTCGTGATCACGGGCAACACGATCGTGCCGCCGGCTGTCACCCTTGGTGTCGTGTGGTGCCTGCCGGGCCTTGGCGGTGGAAGCTACGGGCCGGGGACCAACTACTTCTTCGGCTCGCCCTTGGACGTCGAGCTGGGCGACGTGACGCTGGACGGCGTTCCTGACCTCGTGGCGGCCTCGTCGGCCGACGTGCGCGTCCGTCCCGGCCTGGGCGACGGCAGCTTCGGGCCGCCGGCGGTCCTGGAATCGGGTACGTTCCAGTCCGGCATCGCCGTGGCCGACTTCGACGGCGATGGCCGGCTCGATGTCGCGGCCGTCAACGATGACACGGACGAGCTCGTCGTCTGGCGCGGCGCTGAGACCGGCGGCCTCGTCGAGAATCTGCGACACACCTCCGCCGACAAGCCGGACTGGCAGGGCGAAATCGGGGCAGGCATGCGACTGCTGCCGGTGGCCGACTTCAATCTCGACGGCCGCCCCGACCTGCTGCGCACGAGCACCGACACCGAGTTCGTGCGCCTGAGCATCTTCCTCGACCACAGCTCGGCGCCGGGGGCGCCGATCACCGACGTGGGAGGCGCCCTGCCCGATCCGGCGCAGCCTCCCTCCGACCCGCAAACGGACACGCCGATCCTGCTCGCGGACGGCACGCTCGTGGCTGGCTCGGCGCTGCGCATCCGGCTCTTCCGGCACGCCGCCCAGGCGAAACAGGCGTGGTTCGTGCTCGGCGCCTCGGAGCTCGCGGCGCCCTTCCTCGGTGGAACGATGGTGCCGCACCCCGACTGGCTCGTCGGACCGTTCACGCTCGGACCCCCGCCGACCGACAAGATGGACGTCACGGCGCCCATGCCCGCGTTGCCGTCGGGCTCCGAGCTCTGGCTGCAGGCTTGGTTCATCCCGAGCTCCGGCCAGGATCCTGCGGCGAGCAGCGCGGTGCGCTTCACGGCGCCCTGAGCCGGCGCAGCCGGCGGGCCGCCGCGCGGATCAGGCGGCCTCGACGCTCTCGGCCTCCTGCGGCGTACCCGTCGGCGCGTCGGCGGCGGCCGGGCGGGCCGCGGTCACGCGTTGCTCGTAGGGCACGCCGACCGGCGGCAGCGTCGAGAGCGGCAGCGTGTTGCGGCCGGTCAGCGCCGCGCGCAGGCGCAGCCCCAGGAAGCGCAGGAAGAAGCGCGGGAAGCGGGCCCACGAGAGGTCGTAGCCCTGGTAGGGCGCCGGCCAGCGGTCGAGCTGCCAGGCCTTGGTGAAGGCGTACCAGACGCGCGCCGCGCGGAACCAGCCCAGGTACGACGGCACGCGCCAGAGCCCGCTGCGGTTCAGCGCGCGCGCGAGCGCCGGGTGGAAGTAGTTGCGCACCTCGAGCCGCGCCGCGTAGGGCTTGGCGAAGGCGTTGTGGTAGCGGCGCACGGTGCAGATGTCGCCGCTCTCGGCGAGCTGCTGGATGCGGTCGGCGTCCTCCTGGCGCAGCGTGCCGGCGTTGACCGCCTGCTGCAGGATCTCGGCGCCGGCCCAGATGTCGAGCCAGTAGACCGAGACGACGTCGGGCGGGTGCTGCTCGTAGAAGCGCTCCATCGTGCGGCAGTCGTCCTCGATCTCGCCCGGCAGCCCGAAGATCTGGTCGACGAAGAGCCCGATGCCGTGCTGGCGCGCGAGGTCGATGGCGCGCGCGATCTGAGACTCGCTGTTCGGCCGCCCGATGAGCCGCCGCGTCTCGGCGTTGAGCGACTGCACGCCCATCTGGATCTGCTGGCAGCCGATCTGCTTGAGGTAGACGATCGTGCGCTCGTTGATGTTGTTGGGGATCGCGAAGCACTTGAAGGGGATGCGCTCGGCGTCCGTCATGCGCTCGGCGAGCTCCTTGAGCCAGGGCTCGTCGCAGCAGATGTCGTCGTCGTTGACGCGCATGAGCCGCGGGTTGTAGCGGGCCTTGATCGCGCGCAGCTCGGCCAGCGCGAAGTCGACGCTCTGGCTGCGCACGAAGTCCTTCGTGTACATCCAGTCCTTGCGGTCGGGGTAGTACTGGCGGCGGTAGTAGTTGTTGCTGCAGAAGGTGCAGCCCCACGGGCAGCCGCGCCGCCACTCGACCATGTGCCCGGTCGTGAAGGGCGACCCGATCTGGTGGAAGAGCTCCTTGTCCGGGTGGCCGTAGCGGTCGAGGTCGGGCTCGTAGGGGCGCAGCGGGTTCTCGTGGTGGCCCTGCGCGTCGCGCCAGGCCAGGTTGGGGATCGTCGTGTCGACGCGCGCACGGTCGACCCGGCGGCGGCCCTCGGCGTCCGGCGGGCCGGAGGCGCGGGCCAGGCTGTCGACGAGCTCGACGAGGCTGTCCTCGGCCTCGCCGCGCACGATCCAGTCGATCGCGCCGCTCTCGAGCACCGGGCGGGCCGAGGCCGTGGCGTGGTAGCCGCCGGCCACCGTGGTCACCCAGGGCATGCGCGCCTTGATCGCCCGGGCGTACTTCAGGCACCACTCGGCGTTCGCCGTGAGCATCGAGAAGGCCACGACGTCGGGCCGGAACTCGGCCGTCCGCGCCAGGGCCTGCTCCTCGAAGGACAGCGCCCGCGCCAGCCAGCGGTTGTTGTACTCGTGCCGGAAGAAGTCGAAGAGCCGCGGGTCGAAGACCAGCCCGGTGGTGTGGCCGGCCCGCCGGAGCGCCGCGGAGAGGTACTGGAGGCCCAGGCTCTCGACTTCGTTGTAGAGGAAGAGGATGCGCACGGACAGGTCGCCTCCGCCCGGGAGTCCAGACCCTCGGGTCGGGCGGGGGGCTCAGGTTAACACAGGGTCTCTGCGCCGGCCGGACTCGTCCGCGGGCGGCGGAGGTCAGCCGCTCCGGCTACCGCACCGCGCGCGCCGCGGCCGGCCGGGCGGCGATGGGTTGACAAGAAGCCCCTTCGGTGGTCAGGTTCACCCTGCGGCGGGTTGGACCCCCGAGACCGAGCGGACGAGCGCACCTCATTGGGAGCCGGAGTGGCGTGATGTGGGAATGCAAAGAGTGTTCGGAGGAGAACGAGCTGGACCCCGACGCCGAGGAGGGACAGATCGTCGAGTGCATCGAGTGCGGCACCGAGTTCGAGATCGTCAAGACCGAACCGCTGTCGCTGCAGCCCCTGAGCAGTTCTGACGGCGACGACGAGTCCTCCGACTGGGAGGACTGACGCTCAGCCCGGCTGGCCCGGCTTGCGGGCCACGACGATGAGCGAGTGCCCTGCCGGCATGCTGGCGTGCCGGAGCACGGCCGCCTCGCTGGAGAAGACCGCGGTGAGCAGGTCGTGGGCCCAGCGCGGCACGCGGATGCCGACGTTGCTGCCGGCGCCCGAGTCGTCGCGCGGCCGCACGGCCTGCCAGGCCTTGAGCAGCAGCACCGTCGGCAGGATCACCGGGAACAGCCAGAAGTTGATGTAGCTGGCCTGCACGATCTCGAAGCCCGCCGCGCGCGCCTTGCCCGCCAGCTCGCCGAGCGTGTAGCGCCGCACGTGGTGCGTGATGCGGTCCTGCTGCGCGTAGAGGAACTGGTAGGCCGGGCCCGAGGCGATGAGCGTGCCGCCGGGCTTGAGCATGCGGAAGATCTCGCGCAGCGCCAGCTCGTCGTCCTCGATGTGCTCGAGCGCGTCGAAGGCCGTGATGCAGTCGAGGCTCGCGTCGAGGAAGCAGCCCTGCGGCCCGTTGCAGGCGACGAGCAGCGGGAACTTGCGCTCGGCGCAGTAGCGCAGGCCCTGCAGCGTCACGTCGGTGCCGATCACGCGGCCGTAGGCCGCGAGCGGCTGCAGCATGCCACCGACGCCGCAGCCCAGGTCCATGAGCACGCGGGCCTCGCGGCCGTCGGAGCGCACGAAGCGGTCGAGCAGCGAGACGAAGATCGCGCGCCGTCCCCGGAACCACCAGTGCGTCTGCTCGAGCTCGAGGAACTCCCGGTAGACGGCCGCTTCCATCCGGCGGATTCTAGGGGGCTGCTCGGGGGCCCGGAAGCTAAGTTTGGCGGCGCGTGCTTCGCTCTCGAGACGATGCCACCGCCCGCGCGCGGCCGACGCTGGCGGGGCTGCTCGTGGTGGTGGCGCTCTCGCTCGTGCTCCTCGCCGAGAGCCTGGTGCCCGGGCGCGCGCTCGTGCCGCTCGTCGCGGACGACTTCGAGGCCTGGGGCGCGGGCAAGGACCCGGCCGACCTGCGCGGACACCCGCACCCGAACTGGTGCATGTCGGACGTGCTGCATCTGCTCGCGCCGGGCTTCGCCGTCACCGCGGGCGCGGTCCAGCGCGGCGAGCTGCCGCTGTGGGACGCGACGCAGGCGCTCGGGCTGCCGCACCTCCACCAGGTCCACCACGGGCTGCTCTACCCGCCGGCCTGGATCGTCGTGCTCCTCGGCTGGCGCGGCCTCGCGTGGACCGCCTGGCTGCACGCCGTGCTCGCCGGCCTGGGCATGCTCGTCTACCTCCAGTCGGTGGGGCGCACGCGCACCGCGGCGCTGACCGGCGCGATCGCCTTCATGCTCTCGGCCTGGGTCACGGCGCGCCTGCAATCGGTGCCGGTGGTGGGGGCCGCGGTCTGGCTGCCGTGGGTGCTGGCCGGCCTCGAGCGCGGCGCGCAGACCGGGCGGCTGCGGCCCTATCTGGGCGCCGCCGCGGCCCTGGCGCTCTCGTTCCTGGCCGGCTTCCCGCAGGTCACGCTCTGGATCGCGACGCTCGCCGCGCTCGTCGAGCTCGTGCGCGCCGTCGTGCGCCGGCGCAAGGGCCACCGCTGGGCGGCGCCGCTGCTGCGCGGGGCCGCGGCCCTCGCCGGGGGCGCGGCGCTGGCGCTGCCCCAGCTGCTGCCCACGCTCGACTACCTCGTGCACGACAGCCAGCGCAGCACGCAGACGAGCGAGCAGGTCGCGCAGACCGGGCTCGAGACGCCGCTGCTCTGGCACCTGCTCGTGCCCGACCGCTACGCGACGACGACGCTCACCGGCGCGCACCCGCTGGCCCTGCTCGACCTGCAGCAGGCGCGCACGCCGGCCGCCATCAACCGCGCCGAGACCTCGATGGGCATCGGCGTGCTGGGCCTCGTGCTCGCGCTCCTCGCGATCCTCTTCGGCCGCGGCTGGCGCACGCGCCTCTACGCGGGCGTCGCCCTGGCCGGGCTCGCGCTGCTGTGCACGCCGGTCCTGCTGCGCGCCGGCGCGACGGTCTTCCCGCTGCTGCGCCTGGGCAGCCCCAAGCGGCTGCTCCTGCTCACGAGCTTCGCGCTCGCCGTGCTCGCGGCCGGCGGCGTCGACCTGCTGCGCGGCCCGCGGCTGCGCGTGAGCGTCGCGGCCTGGGCCGCCTCGCTGGCCGTCGCCATCGCGGCGCTCGTCAGCCTGATCGGCGTGCCGGGCGGCCACGACGGAGGCCAGATCGACGCGTGGGCCGCGCGGATCGCCGCGGCGTCGGGGCAGGCCGACGTCCGCGCAGCGCAGGTCAAGGCGGCCGTGCCGCCGGAGAACTTCGCGCTCGCCGCCGACGCCGCGCACCGCGGCAGCGGGCTGGCGGTCATCGCGGCGCTCGTGGCGCTGGCGCTGCTCCACCCGCGGCGCCGTCAGACGGTCGCGGGCTGGAGCACGCTCGTCCGCCGCCGCGCCTGGCTGCTGCCCGTCGCGCTGTCGATCGAGCTGCTCCTCGTCGCCTGGCCGATGCTGCGCGCCGCGCCGACCGAGCGCCTCGGCCCCGTGCCCGGCAACATCGGCCGCCTCAAGGACCCGCCGCTCGCGCCGCTGCTGCGCGACGCGGCCGCCGGCCTCGACCTGCAGGGCGCGCCCT
>Ga0207428_10002690_pt1 | contig 17709 bp, 24 predicted proteins | sample RhiMethybrSRZTD1_FD_187600 | JGI IMG/M metagenome (GOLD analysis project Ga0207428, IMG submission 187600) | Populus rhizosphere microbial communities from Tennessee, USA - Rhizosphere MetaG P. TD hybrid SRZTD1 (SPAdes) (version 3) | ecosystem: Host-associated > Plants > Roots > Rhizosphere >...
AGTTCTGGAACTGCAAAGCCTCCCGCCGAACAGGTGTCGGTCCTATATTGGCTGCATGGTATTGCGTAGCCCTCGCGGCAGGCCACTAAACGCGCCTGCTGCTTTCATTCATTCGTGTCAGCCAATCGTCGCCAAGCAACTCCCATCAAACGACCCAGATGTGATTTGCAACACAGATTGTGCAGCCGCGCCGGGCCATATTTCCGGGCACTTTAATTTGGAGATTATCCGATGCGAATGCCAGTTTTGGCCTACTTCCTGGTCGTCGGCGTCATCCTCTTCGGCGGGATGCACCTGGTGAGCAGCCAGCTCGAAGCGAAGCCGCTCCCTGTTTCGCAAAGGATCGGTGTTCCAGCCCCTTTCACAGCCCCGCTAGGTGATGCTGTAATCCGCTAAATGAAGAAACTCTCATCCCTTCCCATCTGGACTCTTGGGGCGGCGGTCTTTGTTCTTTCCATCTATAAAGCTTCGGCACGCGATCTTGGTCAGTGGGAGGGCGTCGATCCGGTCCAACGTGAGTGGTTCGATGGGCTGATGCAGCCAGACAAGCCGAACCGGCGATGCTGTGGGCTAGCCGATGCTTATTGGGCCGACAGCTATGACGTTAAGGACAATCAGTACATCGCCATCATCACTGACGAACGCGACGATGAACCGCTCCGACGCCCTCACATCGAAAACGGAAGACGTTTTTTAGTACCCAATAGCAAGATCAAGTGGGACAGCGGCAACCCGACCGGGCACGGCATTATCTTTATCGGCCATGGCCTTGAAATCCATTGTTACCTCCCGCCCGGGGGAGGATAGATTTTTCAGCCTTAGTGTTGTCAGATCCTTCGCGAACCGATCCGGCGCAAGTGCTGTTTGCCGCCGTCTGCAAGCTCGGGCTGGAGGGAATTGTTTCAAAGAAGCTCAACGCGCCCTATCGCTCGGGGGCCGTCGAGAACCTGGATTAAGGTCAAGAACCCCAAAGCACCGGCAGCAACACGAGCCGTCGATGGTACATTCTAAAGAACTTAGGGCCATTGTTGCTATTTTGCTGATCGCCGCCGTACCGGTGCGCGCACAGGCTCAAACTCCGAGTGTGCCGAGGGTGAGCAAGGATGACGCGCAGAAGGTCGTGGCAATCATCAGCGGCGACAAGGCCAAGACCCAAACGTATTGCAATCTTCACATACTCAGTGAGCAGATCGAGCAGGCTTACGAGAAGAGAGACATGAAACAGGTCGATGAATTGGATCAAAAATTTGAAGCGCTGGAAAAAACCCTTGGTCCCGAATATGTCGCATTGATGGATCGGCTTGAGGACCTCGATCCGGAAAAAGATAAGCTCGCTGCTGAGATAATTTCGGTTTTCGAACCGCTCGACAGGCTGTGTACGAGGTAGGCTTCGAAAACGTGGTGCTAGATTGACTTCATGTGGGAAAGGGGCTTTTTGGTAACGTTCTTTATACTGATGACGGCTCTTTGGTTGGTCGCTGTGTGGTTTTTTTTCTTCGGCCCAAGAGTGCCTTCGATTTTAGAGATGCTCCCGTGACGGCCTTTTGTTTGAAGAAAGGGCCAGGTGCTCTGTACCCGGCCCTAACAGCTGCGACGCATTGAGACTAGAGGGGCTTTTAGGGACGCCGCAGCCACCTACTCAACCGCGTCCGTGACTTCGTTGTTCCGCGTCCAAAATTTCGTCGTTCTTTGTTCATGCTCCTTTTGAAGTAAGTTACCGCTAGCCACTTCTCGGTCTGTTCGATATGGAACCAGGACTGCTGCCCGCAACTTGAAGCTACATGTCGGGACCAACTGACCTTTTCAAGAACACAAGCCTGAAGAAAAGGCGTGCGCCCCGCCGCACGGGGTTACAAGAAGATGGCCACCGAATATCAGCAGGCTCGCGACAAGGCATTTTATGGTTCGCTGGGTGGTGCCTCACCAGTGAGAAGGATTGATCCGAACACTGGGAAGGTTGTCGCTGTGATTGATCCGGATACCGGACTGCCACCCAGGCCAGGCATCAAGCCCGCGGGTGAGTGAGGAGCCCTGGTTGTAAACCGATGGCGGATGATCCACTGCGGTGATCGTCCAGAACCACGGCTGATCCTTTGGCGCTTGCGGATGGAGCATAGCTTTTGACCCAAAGCGGACATTCCGCCCCCTTCTAGTACATAAGGTGAGGCGGCAAGTGGAACGAGCTGCTCCCGCAGTCCGGCTATTGCCAGTGAGGTAGTCATACTCCCTCCATTTTCGGTCCACTTAATCGGGCGCTCAGTTACCTGGATCGCTTGTTGTCAGCGGCTTGTCTTCGATCGCGACCGGCTCTTTGGCTTTTTACCAAGGAGCCAGCTCGCGACCTGCAGGACATCCTTCTTCCTGCCAAAGCCGGTATGCTCGTGCTCTCACTCGATCTTCAACATCAGTCATCGCGCTGCACAGACGTCAGTTCCCGATACTTCGTTTAGTGATTGCCGCCTCTCTCTTCCCGAAAATGCGCGCGCGTCGCCCGCACACTGTCCTGCTCGGCCCGGCCCTTCGGCCGCCTGGACGCTTTGCTAATGCCATACGCAAGTGCAAGCGCCAGTAAAACTGGTCCAACAATCTCCATCAGGGTGAGCAAGGAAACGCCTTCGAGGGTGCTGAGCATTAGGGAGCCTTTTGTTGGATCGTTCGAATCAGAACGTTTGCTAGTCCAAACTTACAGCCGGCCTTCCGGCATGTTGAATTTCTCCCAACGTCTCCTACTCACATGAAATTATCGATAGAGCGACCGCTCCCGCTCAACCTCATCAGCTGTATACGGCTTTGCATTGGGGTCGTAGGTGCTCCATCCAGATTTCCGATAAGCAGCGGCCCGATCAGCAATTCTGACTGCAGACCGATCCATAAGTGCTTGCAAGCGAGCAGCGTCCGCTTCATCAACACGCGCACTCACAATCGCGCCGCCGCGGCGCAGTCCTTCGGCATAGACTGCAGACTCTTCTTTGCTGAGACCCGCTTGCTGCGACAACGCGCCGATGATGCTACCGGTGGCACCACCTGCCGCCGCGCCCGTCAAGGTTGCCACCAGCCATCCCGCCGCCACGACTGGCCCGACGCCAGGAATTGCCATGAGGCCTAATCCAGTCAGGAGGCCAGCAGTGCCGCCTGCCAAGGCACCAATGCCGCCGCCCGCGGCTGCGCCTTCAGCACGGTCGTCTCTGCCGTCGAGATCACGATCCGGGTAGGTTTTGTTTTTGGCATCGTACCAGTTATCAGCGTTGCTCGCGATAATGCTGATGTCGCTATGGCTCACGCCGGCCGATTCTAGGTCGCGGACCGCGGCCCTGGCTTCTGCATGACTGTTGTAGAGTCGGGAGATTGTAGTTGTCATTTGTTTTTTCCTGGTTCTGTAGGTTCGCCTGCAACGCACTTACTGCGCGACGACATTGCCTTGAAAATCGACGCTGACGGTCACGGTCTTACCATTCTGATCGGCCTTGCCGCGCCAGACACCCGCGTCGTCTTTTTTAAGTTCATGCACGTTCTTGAAGCCCTTTTCCTCGATCCGTGATTTGGCCTGGCCTTCGGTAAAGCTGTTTGCACCGGCCACAGGCGCTCCGGGATTTGGTGGGCTGTTCGGTGAATTGACCGCTGGCGTATTTGCACCACGGTTTGCGGGCGGCGAGCTAGTCTGCGCCGAAGCTGGAAGGATGGCAGCAAGCAGCAAAAGGGAGGTCATCGATTTTCGCATTGGCGTATCCATGTTTGAGATGTCCGACGTGAACGCCCCATGGCGGGCAACGTTCCGCTTCGGCACACCAAATCAGCGACGGATCTGAGAGGAACGTTGAAACGCGGATACAAGCGCCTCGGGACGGACGCGCGCTATTGAAATGTCAAATGATATAAAAGGACAAAGGCAGCGCTTCAATAACGCGAGTGTCAAAAGACATCTGGACAAAGTGGTTCAGGGTTCGCAGCGCCAGTAGGCGCGAAAGTTGGCAGCCTTCCGATGTTTTCGTCTAGTCATCGACTACGAAGGGGACCGCCGTTGCCTAAAGCGATCCCCTCGGAGCTGCCGATAGTGAGACACCCGTTCTCGGCTGCCCATGTAGCAACATCGGGGGAGGGACAAGGTTTCTGACAGATCGCTTTCTACCGCTTGGCGAGTGGGCGCAAAAATAAAAACCGTTGCATCAAATGACACAACAACGATGGCGGAACAAAACTGCAATTCCGCGCTTGTTGGCGACGTAGGATTCTTGGTCATGCTGACATCTTCGTCTACGAAGAGCCCGCGAAATCGCGTCGACGTCTCCAGCAAGGAGCTAGCGCGCCATTGGTGTAAGCGTCTTAAAAAATCGAAAGCTGAGATTGAGGCCGCGATCGCCAAAGTGGGCGACAACGCGGAAACAGTGATGAAAGAACTAGGAGCAAAGCGCACGTGACTGGCGAGCCCGTGGATACGATGCGCGACCAGTTCAGCAGATAGCTTTTTTTCTCGAACTATGCGGCCGATTTGCGGGAGCGCGGATCGTGTGTACCCAAATCGCTACCCCGGGGCGCGGGCCGTCCTTCGAGCTCGGCTTCGTGCTGGTAATAGTCGGCCACTTGACCGTCGCCGGCTTCAGACCAGATCAGATAGACGTAACCGTCAATCAGAATATGCTGATCGTCTCAGGCACGGCGGATCAGAGTCAGGACACGGGCCAATACCTTTATCGCGGCATCGCGGGTCGTTCATTCGAGCGCCGCTTCAATCTCGCTGATTACGTTGAGGTGAAAGGCGCCAATATTGACGATGGCCTGCTTCAGATCGAGTTGCAGCTCGAGCTACCTGAAGCGATGAAGCCTCGTCGCATCGATATCAAGAGTGGGAACGACATTGGCAAGGACGATAACGTCCGAACCGAGCACTCAAAGATCGCCTGATCCCAATGTCAAACAGGTTTGAAGTGGTTCGTGATTCGCGAACCACCTCTCCAAGACCTCGGGAAATGTCCATGCGGCAACATCCAAAAGGTGAAAGTACTGCCTCGTCGGAGCTCTTATCAGAGGTGGCGGCTTGGACGTTCAACCGACGTAGGCGGCACGCTTTTGGCTATCGGCTTCGGTCTCGCCTCGTTGGCTGAGCTGGTAACTGAAGCACCGTTGCCGTCTGGCCCGAACATAGTTGTGTCAGCAGAACAATGCGTCCATCGGGGAATTCGAGTGCATCGTGGTGCCTGAATTGTTCGTTCTTGTTTACCTGTCGGAAGATGGCCGTCGCATAAGCTAGTCTTTCGGCCCTCTCCCCGAAAAGGAAACGGGGTTCTGTAACCGATACCGCGCTCGAAAATGCAACCTCGGTTCCAGGAAGCACGCAGACCGCTACTGCATTGTCTTCGGCCGCAGCGAAACACGGGTGCCGCTACCAAAGTCTCGTGTGGTAAGTTTGTCGCCAACCTTTGCTGGACGGGACCGGACGTTTAGAAGACTGTAGTCACACATTGATCAAAACTCCGCTGTTGGAAGCCCAGCCATGAATAATAGCGCCGTTTGTAGCCCCCTCGAGCCGGCCCACGCTAATTTAATTCAAACGGATGCAAACTTTCGCACGTGCTGGGCGAGGCAATAACTGCTCCCAATGAGTGGCAGCCCACGGACAGACATAGAGAAGTACATAATAGATTGCTTGAAACAGCGCCGTATCAGATCAAGTTGCGACGATTTTGCTCTTCTGCTTGGTTCGGGCCTTTATTTTGTCGCTGGTCCTGCCAACATCGATCCTGGAACGAGGCTGAGCGGGGTTTATCGCATTGCTCAATAGCAATCGTCTGAGTTGTGATACTTTTTGGTTTTTCGGTCTTATGGTTTCTTCCGGGTCATCGCATTGTCCATTACAGTTTACGCGCGCTCGCAGATTAAAATCTTTGCGCCTCCGTCAGTTCCTAAGTCAGGTTAATGACCCCGTGAACGTCGGTCGTAAGCTGCGTTCGGGCGATGTCGTTGCAGTCTCTTCTAGCAACTAGCGCGCTTCGGCGGAAACTCTGAGTTGTTTCTCACGGTCGCTTGCTCTCTCGCAGGAGCAGAAATTTCGTTCGGACTTGGATCGTAGGTGTGCGGGCGCTTCACGCCGGCACGCTATTGTTTGTACGCAGGGCCGGCTTTTTCATCGCTCTTGCAACAAGCGGCACGAAATGCCAGCAGATCACCAGGAAAATGAGTGAAAGCACGGCCGTCATGACCGGTACACTAGTGGATGGCCAGATCTTCGTCGCGACGACAAAAACATCAGCAGCTAGCCCAAGTGCAAGTGGAACGGTTGACAGTGTCACCAGCCAGCTGCCGACTTTGTGAAACTGCGCCGAATCCTGCCCCGCATATACGATGCGATGATAAGCAGCGGGAGACATGAGCAAAAGTACGCTCAAGCAAACCAATAAGAGCGCGACTCCATGAAGAGACTTCACCGCCGGTTCAAGTTTTTCAAATGCCTCGGTCAGGACAATAGCGAGTTGAAATCCGAGAAGAGCCTGAGCGCCCGGTAAGATGATCCTGGCTTCGGTCAACATCGCATCGATTTTCTGGTGCAGTCCGGGATCTTCGACCTTTTCTAAATCATTCTTGCTCATGGCTCGCTCCCGATTGCCTTCTGATCGTTTCAATCCGCCGAGTCCGTACCATAAGAAACCTGCCATCATACCCGCCGTCGCACCAGCGTACAGTCCTCCGAACAGACCCCAGACGCGCTCGCATGTGATTCCAACAGCAAGCCCAATGCTTAGTGCAAATGGTGCAAGGGCCCACGATGCGATTCCGCCGACAAGGGCATGAAAACGTCCCGAACTATTGCCTTCTTCGACGATGCGATGGTACGGCCCCGGCAATAGTAATAATCCAAGAGTGCAGACCATGAGCAGTGTCGCTATCCCATCCAGATAACGAGACCAAACGGGGAGTGTGTCAAATGAGTTCTGAAAAACACTCCGAAACTGAAAGCCGATAAGAATTTGAACTCCGAGCACCTCCATGCGGGTCTCGTCGAGCGCGATCTTTAGCTTTTGGCTGATCTCCATGCCTGCCAAACTCAAGGGACACCAAAAAGTTCGGCGTGGAACCGGGGTCTGCCTGCATGGTTAGACACGCCAGAAGGTGGACACGCCAGAAGGTTTCTATGTCAGCAGACCCGTTGCATTTGCGGCCGTTTGAAAGGGATCTAAAGATCGTGCGCGCTTGTGCGCACGTCGCCACTCCGTCGATGGAGCGGTCCCTAAATTGGGTATCGTCGCTAGCCGATGAAAGAGCGATGCTGGTCATCGCCGCGGCCATATGGCTAGCGTCGCGGTACTGCAAACGAGGCGAAGATCGTGAAGAGGCCGATACTATGCTCGCCAGCCTCCTCGTCGCAGGAGTCATGCCGGACCTGTTCAAGTTACTGGTGCGCAGACGGCGCCCCGACCGCACAATAAGAGGACCTAGAAACGGCATTCCCTATTCAGGAGATGCCTGGGATTCTTTCCCGTCGGGACACGCTATTCATCTCGGCGCGATGGCGCCGTCGGCTGCCCGACTTGCTCCAAAATCGCTCCGGCAATTTGTTTGGCCTACAATGATTTGCCTGGCCTCAACCAGGACTCTAATTTTGGCGCATTATCCGTCTGATGTGGCGGCTGGCTTAGGAATTGGCCTGGCGACTAACAAAGCATTAAAGGCCACGCTTCGAAGGTGGCGAATTTGGCTGGCGGCGGGGAGGGGACAGAAATTGAAAAATGTCATGGAGCCCATGGATGCGCTCCATCAGAGGTCGGTTCGCAAAATCCAGAGAGTCGACCGCCGGAAACGCGCGAGCACGGATTCCCGTGGCCAGAAAAAAAGCACTGGGACGCAGCCTTTACTACGAAAGTCTGCTCGTTAAACTAGAAGCAAAAAAGTCTCGGCAGGTTTTTGCGATTGGCACCGGACTCGCTATGTACGTTCACTCGTGGTCGCTTAGTTTGGGCGGCGTGCAGGACACCACCTACTCAACAGAGCCTGAGGTCCCGGTTTGGCCCGGAGCGGGTATCAGTGAGAGGGTCTGATCCAAGGAGGAGTTTTCATCCATCGGAGCCTTTACACGGATAGCATCGGGCGCAATCGGTTTTAGGGCCAAGACGGAGCCGTCAGTGAGCTGACGATAAATATCGACATAATCATCAGCCATGCGCCGAGCCGTAAAGCGCTGTTCAAAAATGCGGCGGATCTCGCGCCGGTTCAATTTCCCGACACGACCTACCGCTCGAACCGCTTCTTCTTCAGAGTCAACGATAAATCCGGTCACGCCATCATCGATCACTTCGGGAACAGAACCGGCGCGAAAAGCGATTATGGGTGTGCCGCACGCCATCGCTTCGATCATCACTAAACCAAATGGCTCCGGCCAATTGATCGGGAAAAGAAGTGCAGCAGCCCCGTCCAGAAAACCCTGCTTACGACGATCATCAACTTCCCCCACCAGCTGGATATTCTTTCCGTCAATGAGTGGTTCGAGGTGCTCCTTGAAGTAACTCCGATGGTCGCGAGGTACTTTGGCAGCTATGCGCAGCGGCATTCCCGTCGCTTGTGCAATTCGAATGGCGATATGGGCACCCTTTTCATGCGTCAGCCGGCCGAGAAAGGCTAAGTATTGGCCCGGACGGAAGGAGGGCTTAAGCAACCTTTTTGGCATTCCATGATACACAGTTCCGAGCCACTTTGCTCCGGCAAGCGGAATGCGTTGGTTGTCCGAAATAGAAACATATGGAGCGGTCGGAAAAATTCGGATCATGTCGGACAGACCGGGAAGATCGAGCCGGCCATGTAACGTCGTTAGGAACGGGATGCCTGCGCGTTGTACGATTGGCAGGTGAAGCCAGTCGATGTGAGCGTGGATGACGTCGAATTCGTCTGCTCTTTGCGCCACTGCTTCGAGCAAGGCCGCCTGCGCAGCCACCGGATCCGGACGCGGCTTCCCCAGGCGCAACGCTCGCGGGCAAACAGGAACAAGTTCGGCTTTAGTCTGCGAGTCGCCGCTCGCGAACAGCGTCACTTGATGTCCTAGGTCAACCAACTCGTCGACCAGCCAGGCGACGACCCGTTCGGTGCCCCCATAAAGCTTGGGCGGGACGCTCTCCGCTAAAGGGGCTATTTGAGCAATACGCATTTCATTTCATTTTCAATCCGACCAATTGTTTAAGTGCGCTATGTGTGTCGCGGTTCCTGGCGGCACGCCGTTTCATCTCTCACAGCATTGAGATGTGTCATTTGATGTAGGACATCGGGGCCGCGACATCATTTCTGATGCCTATCGTCTGAGCGGCATCTACGTCGAGTAAGCAAATTCTGAGAATGAGTGTGAACAAAACTCAGGGAGATGGTTTGCACCTTTGTGCCCAGGTTAACATTTGATTGGTGACCAAACAGTTCTGCCGCGTGAGAAGCACCTGTTCGCCGCAACAACAGGTCTTGCTCTGATTTTCACGTCGTGCCTTTTGGCAGAACCATGCGATGAATTGTGCTGCCTCGATAGCCGGGCTATCTAGAGCATCAAAGTCCGAGTGCAATAATGTTCGCCGAAGCAGTTTGGTGTTAGCATGAAGGCGCTAAAGCGACCTTTCTTTGTAAGTGCAGATATTCTGGATTGAATTCGGCGGTCCTCTGCAAAGCTTCCCAATCGTGAATGGTAACCCTGCGTTGCGAAAAAGTGGCGAGGCCTTCTGCACGCAAAGCCGCACAGGTGCGGTTTGTGTGGACGAGCGATAGACCGAGTACGTCGCTTAGATCTGTCTGGGTCACTGGAAGCGGATAGCTCATGTCTTGTGTTAAACCGACTATTTGAAAGCGAAGGAATAGCTCACAAAACAAATGGGCTAAGCGTGCTGTTGGCGTTCGGCGTCCGATCGAAATGATCCACTGGCGGAATATGCCAGCATCGATAAGGGTAGAAGCCCAAAGTAAGCGCGCTACGTGGTAGTTGTCGCGGAAAATTCTATCTAATTTATCGTGCGGGATTGTCGCCACTTTGCAATCGCTCATGGCAACGACACTATCCGGCAATGTTTTGAGCACGTAGGTGTGAAGGTCGCAAAAATCGCCGGTTATATGAAAAGCGGTAATCTGTCTTGCGCCGCTTTCGAGTACCTTTTGCCTGCTACTGATGCCCTGTAGGATGATGGAGCTAAAATCAACCGGCACCTCAGCCGGCACAATCGTCGCACCCGCCTCAAAAGACTGGACGCGCGAAACTGAGCCGACGAGCTCGTCCTGCTCATCGCCAGAAAGGCGATCGGTCCAAGCCAATCTTTTGAGTACGTGCTCCATTACGAGTCGCCCTTGAGACTGCCTTTACGATTCAAAACGGAACCTGCTCAAACGTTCCGACATGAAACAAAGGGTGGTCGGCAGCGTTTTGTTTTTGGTGGCGCAAATGCCAAAGTATCTTTTTCGGCTCAACAATGGCTCGCCTGAAGATCATGTCGTCGATCTTCCGGACGATTCAGCGGCTCTCGACGAGGGTTTGAAAACAGCTGCCGGAATGGTGCGCGACATATCGCTCCCGCGTATCGGGAGCGAGACTCACATGCTCGAAGTCACCGAAGGCGGCGGGACACAACTTTTGACAGTCGAAATCCGTGTTGCGCGCAATCGGTAAGATAGTAAGGCTAACGGGTCAACGTATTCGCATTCAAGGTGAGGGTTTTCGACAAGGTCATCTCGATTTCCTTCGGACAACGTCGACAGTGGCGCCAGGATTTCGTGCTAAGCGCCGTCGCGATCGCGGCGGCGCTTTTTACCGGTCTCGAAGTATCGAATTACTCGGCGGCTTCGGCTCTTCGATTAATCGCGCTTTCTGCAAGATTGGAAAGCTTTTCATCTGTGCTTTCTTCTTCGGTGAGGGTCGCGTCGAGGAGAGACACGGCCTCCTCGAGGCCAAGTTCCTTCGCCCAGGCCTTTAGGGTGCCGTAGCGGGCGATTTCGTAATGCTCGACGGCCTGCGCGGCGCCGATCAGCCCAGCGTCGAGAGCTGGGGAATCCTCATATTCGTCGATGATCTCCTCGCCTTCATCGATGATACCGGTAATAGCAGGACAATTCTTGCCGCGTGGCGCCTCATCGATAAGTCGGAACACCTTTTCCAGCCGGCTCAACTGTTCCTTGGTTTGCATCTCGTGCTCTTTGAAGGCATTCGCCAACTCCTCTGACTCGGCGGCCTTGGCCATCTTGGGAAGGGCTACCAGGATTTTCTTTTCGGCAAAGTAGATGTCCTTGAGCCCGTCGTGAAACAGCTCATCGAGCTTCTTGAGTTTTTTGGGCATGATACGCTCCCTAGGATTGGATTTTAAAACTAACTCGGCGTTCGTGGAATTGTTCAGGCCAGCATGAGCCGACACACGCTCAACTAGCGCAAGCGTGCGCATTTGATGTAGGGAGCGCAATCGAGACCCGCAGATACCGGCAAAAGGCGACTCAACAAAAGCTCCCAGACATCAAATGACATAGCGGAGCTCATGGTCGGCGAAAGCGGAACCCGTCTGGCTCGCCGAAGTTACCTGTCCCATGCGAACAACACTGTTTCACAATCCCTCGGCCGGACATAAAGCGGACAAGGATGATATCTTAGCCGCGTTGAAGCTGGCCGATTTCGAGGTGCGCTACGTATCGGTTAAACAAGACGACATCGAGCGGGGCCTGGACAAGAAGACGGACTTGATTGTCATCGCGGGGGGCGACGGCACCATCACCGAAGTAATGACAAAATTGCCCGATCGATCCGTCCCCGTCGCTCTATTGCCACTTGGGACCGCAAACAACATTGCGCGCTCACTGGGAATTGCCGGCACACCACAAGAATTGGTGGAAACATGGAACCTCTATAACACGCGACCAATGGATGTGGGGATGGTTAAAGCATCCTGGGGCACTTCGCGTTTTCTCGAAGGATTCGGTGTTGGATTATTCGCCGAATTTCTCAAGGCAGCGGACAAGCGCGAAAAAGGTAAGGGCGCCGACAATCTGCGTAAAGGGCGCGCCCTGTTAGAGAAATGGGTGAAAACCGCAAAACCGATTGAGGTCTCGATTACGATCGACGGCAAAGCCCTCAAGGGCGAGTTTCTTGGCGTTGAGGTCATGAATGTGCCCTTTACCGGGCCGGCGCTGCCGTTAGCCGCCAAAGCCAACATCGCTGACGGACGGCTGGATATAGTCTGTTTTGAAGCGGACCGCCGTCGCGATCTGAAAGAATGGCTCGCGTCGCCGCTTGATGAGGCGGCTCCGGTCACAACGCGACAAGGCAAAACTGTAGAGCTTACGTGGACTGAAACGGCTAACCGTCTCGATGATGAGTCGCATGGCAATCGAGATTCTAAGCAGATCGCTGAAGTTGCTTGCGAGAAGGATCAGGTACAGATGCTCATTCCCGTAAAGCATCCTGCGCAGAAGACGAATGAAGAGTGATATTGCAATGTATGCGGTCGAAACAATAAAAAGCGGGCTCGAGCATCTGACGGGGATCGCACAACCGACAGCTCGGGAACTGAGAAAACGAATCAAAGAAAGAAAACCGCGCGCCACTGTTTTTAAAGACAAGAATCACATTCCTAACAATCCGATACTTCCTTTCATTTACTATCGCAACGTTATTTCTCTCACTGGAGCATTAGATCCTGCAGCGGTATTTGAACGTGTTTTCACGGCAAACAATTGGGTCGGCTCATGGCGCAACGGAATTTACGATTATGTTCACTACCATCCGCGCACACACGAGGTGCTCGGCGTAGCACGGGGACGGGCTCGGGTACGGTTTGGCGGCAAACAAGGTAAGTTGTTTCGTCTCAAGGCGGGCGATGTCGTAATCTTACCGGCTGGCACCGGCCACGAGGCTATCAGAGCAACCAAGGACCTGCTTGTTGTTGGTGCTTATCCCGCGTCTGGAAAATACGACGAGTACACCGGACGACGAGACGAACATGCCAGGGCCGTGCGAATGATCCCAAAGGTCCGACTACCGAGCAAAGATCCGGTGTTCGGTAAAAAGGGCCCGCTGAAAAAGCTTTGGAAGCCGTCACGCTCGCTCGCATGAACGCGCGGATCGAAGGCTACGCCATCGTTTCGGACAATGGCATGATCGCAACTGCCAATGGCACTATGCCGCGCGCACTTAAATTCGATGCCGATCAAGATTTTTTTGAGCGCGGGCTGAATAGCGTAGACGTTGTCGTGCACGGCCGCCATTCTCGAGAACGGCACAGACGCTCGGACATGCGGCGCAGATTGATTTTGACGCGCGGAATTCCGTCGATAGCGAGCGATGCAAATAATCGTAACGCTCTATTTTGGAACCCGACTGGTGCCACGTTAGAGGAGGCGCTGGTCGTTCTGGGCGCGCCTAATGGCAGTATCGGTGTCATCGGCGGAACGGATGTATTCGGATTGTTCTTAGATCGGTATGACACCTTCTTCTTGACCCGCGCGCCCGGGGTTCAGATACCGGGCGGACGGGGCGTTTTTCCCGAGGTACCAGCTTTATCGCCGGAGGAGGTTCTGGCCAAGCACGGGCTCACAATGGCATCGCGTCGATTGCTCGACGCCAAACACGGGCTAGAACTTATGACCTGGTCCCGTGCTTAGGTTTTTCGTCGCCCGCGAGTTAACTGTGGTTGTGTGACGTGGAAGTAAAAAATTTGTTTCGAGGATGTTCGCGACTGGGCGCAAGTGGCAATTGGACTCAGCCACCGTGAAAGCCACGAAGTTTCCACCTTTGCAGCAACTGTTCGGCCTCTGTTAGGGTGAGGCCTTCTTCGCACACTGGCTTAGGCACGTCGGTTGTGCGTTTCAATGTGAAGCGTTGTCCAGTTTTCTCGACGACGAAAAATAGTTGATTGGCGAGCAGGCGGAGATGGGCTTCACGTTCAGCTGCCGTTTGCATCATGCCTCACGATAGACCGAAACCCACGAAACCCTCCTCGGCTTTCTCAAGCAAGGGTTCAACTGGGAAACATCGCGCGAGTTCCTAAGACCCTGCGCTAATCGCGGTATCTTATCAGCTTGAAAGTATGTCACTGAGCTCCACGCAACAGATTTCGCCCGGCGAACATCGGTGTCCTTCCCCGGCTTCTAGTAGCGCCTGAGCCTCCTCTGTGCTCGCAGCTTCTACACACCATTCCTCGGCCCGCGTGACGAGCATGGTTGCGTGATAGGTCTGAGTTTTAGGTTTGATCAGCATGGTGAACTTTGAATCCGCGAATCAGCAAATTGGTTCCGGAACGACTATGCACGAGGGAACGTTGATGGTGATATTCGTCACGGAGTTCCATCATGGCCCCCCGCGCGTACTGGAAAGGTTTTTTGCGTCTTTCCCTAGTGTCCTGTCCGATTGCGCTATACCCCGCCACATCCGAGCGGGAGAAAATTCATTTTCATCAGCTCAATAGAAAAACGGGCAACCGCATCCAGTACAAGAAAGTCGATTCGGACACCGGACGCGAGGTCGATAAGGAAGACATCATTAAGGCCTACGAAAAGAGCAAAGGTGAATATATTCCCGTCGAACCGGACGAACTGGAAGCGGTAGCAATCGAGAGCAAGCGCACGATCGAGATTGATCAGTTCGTGGACCGCAAGGAAATAGACGAATTATATTTTGCTAATCCGTACTACATCGTCCCCGATGGCGAAGCCGGCGCGCAGGCTTTCACCGTTATCAGAGATGCCATTGAAGAAGAGGGGATGATCGCCATTGGACGGGTCGTCTTCACTTCACGAGAACACGTCATAGGTTTGGAGGCCCGAGGGAAGGGTATTATGGGAATTACGCTTCGCTATCCCTACGAGGTTCGCGACGAGAAAGATTACTTCGGTGACATCCCAAGTGAGCGGGTCACGAAGGATATGTTGGATCTCGCCAAGCACATCATCAAGACGAAAACGGGTCACTTTAAGCCCCAGGAATTTGAAGACCGATACGAAGACGCTCTTAAAGAATTGCTGCGTAAAAAAAACAAGGGTGAAAAAATCGAGGCACCGCGCGAACCAAGGTCTGACAACGTAGTCAATCTAATGGATGCACTGCGACGGAGTGTGCACGGTGAGCGGGCGCCAGCAAGCCACCCCACACGCGGCGGAGTACACATCGCCGAAAGAGCGCAAAGAAACACTCGACCACTCGCCACAGAAAAGCGAGTTAGCTTGGACTCAAGTTACGCCATCAACGATGAATGAAAAACGGCGACGCGACTGACCTTGGTAACGTCGGCCGCGCCTCTAGAGACTCATAGGATATGACTAGCTATTTCTCTACACAGACGGTCTTGATCTGCTTCTGGGCCTCGGCTTGGGTCTTGAAGGCCGCCGGACCAACCTGGATCCAGGTCGTTTCGGTCGGGCGCGTTTCAACAACTTTGCACTTCTTCGTCGCCTTCTCCTGAACAATGTAATAGTCGGCACTGGCCGTAGACATCAGAAGTCCTACAGCGGCAGTCGCCAAAGCGAGTTTCTTCACCATGAGTTCTCCTCCTCGGGTGGACCCCCGGATAAATCGATACGGCGTTTTAGGTTCCAAAATGGATGCAACCCGGAACTATCGCTGCGTACCCCCGTTTGTTTGTCAGGTTTTGGACGGACTTGCATCGGATTGCGTTAGCGACCCGAACCGGAGGGGAACATGGCGACAGCTAGCACACGGGTTGAGCCCGCAACGGTCAAAACGTCGACCGATATTGAATGGAGTTGTGTCATTGCGGGCGCTATTTGTGCGTCCGCGCTCGCCTTCGTACTGCACGCGTTCGCAGGGGGAATCGGCATCAGCCTATCGTCGACGGCACCAACCTGGCGCGATTCGTCGGCCGTCTTAGTGCTTTTATCCGGGCTTTATCTTGTTTTGGTGGCTGTGGCCTCGTACGGGTTTGGTGCTTACATCACAGCTCGCCTTCGCGTCCCGTCGGCAAACACGTCTGACATCAGTGAATTTCGCAACGGCGTCGACGGATTGCTTGTGTGGGCATTGGCAACCTTATTGACCGCCTTGATTGCGTTGACGGTTGCTCAAGCGGCGCCACGCTTGGCAACGGCGTCTGGAAGCTCCGCACAAACGTCGGTTACTGGTGAAAACATCATCGCATATGATCTCGATCGGCTATTTCGCAGCGAGCGGAGACCGCAAGGCGTAGCGGAAGACATAAATTATCCGCGCGCCGAGGCCGCACGTATTCTATTGACGGCATCCAGCCATCGTGGAATGCAGGCTGAGGATCGGAGCTATCTTGTTCGATTGGTGGCAACAGTGACTGGGTTAGCGCCGCCGGATGCGGAGCGTCGCGTTGACCAGGTCATTGCGCAAGCGAAGGATAATATTTCGCGCGCCCGCCGGACCGGCGTCATTTTGGGCTTCATGGTCGGTGCAGCCGCGTTGCTCGGCGCTGCCGCGGCTTGGTATATCGCCAGCGTGACAGGTCGTTATCGCGACAGGCGTGAAACGTTACACCCACTTTGGGATTGGGGCCGGCCGGCTTCACGCTAACGCCGTGCAGGATTGCATGCCCCTTCCTCCTCACACTCGGTTGCTTTTGGCGGCACAACTCCGCTCGTGTTATTTGACATACCGAAGGTGACGGACAAAGGAAGTCGCGCCGATTGCCTCAACGGCGACGCGGCTCCTCATCACACTTTTTCTTGGAGGAGGGCTTCGTGTGATGATTGGGTAAGCAGGAAGTTGCCTGATGGTTTCGCGACCATGGAAAAACTTTTTCATTCAGCTACATAGCCTCGTATGTTCCAGCGTAGTTCTCGCGGCAGGGCCATTGAACGCGCTCGCTGCCTTCATCGATCCGTGTCAGCTCATCGTCGCCAAGCAGCTTCCAACCAGAGGAGCTTGGGCGCATGATTTGAAGCATGATGGCTATCGGCTGCACGTTCACGTGCGCGAGGGGGCGGCGCGTCTTATTCCACTTTGACGCTATGCTTTTCGTAATGAGCGCACCGAGTGCATTCAAAAATCAGCAACTCGCGCCCTTTCTGAGTGTACGGCAGAACATCCGATATCAGCATTAGCCCGCCGCACTTCGGACAAGCCCGCTGCACCAGTGATGGGTGAAGGGAATAAAGATTTATAGGCGCTGATCGATTGCTCACAGAGTGCCAGTCGCCGAACGTTGAGGCGGGTTAATAGGGGACGGAAACCCGCCTCCTTCGGAGGGTCGGGAGACGTCAGCGACCGGCACCCGTTAAATAATAAGTTAGGGCGCACTTCGAACGTGTCGCCAGATTAAAATTTCGTCATGCCAGCAAGCCATTTGACATAGTGCGCTGCAAGGAACGCCGACGCACCCGGGCAAAATTAATGACGCAGCGAAATGTAAGTTGGACTCGGCACATCCGTTCATGGACCTAACAATGGGTTCCCGCGTTTGCTCGCCACAGGGCGACAAACAAGGGAACAACGTTCATGCGTAAAGCGATCCTGGGTGCAGCGAGTGCACTAGCTCTTGCCTCGCCGGCAGTGGCGGCCGATCTGCCGGTTACTCCGTATAGAGAGGCTCCAAGCTATGAGCGGCACACGTACGAGTACCGTAGTGCGCCGCCTGTCGTTGTCGAGCAGCCGGCTCCCGTCGTTTCCGAGACCGTCGTGGTTCGCCGGCCTGTCATTGTAGCGCCGCCGCCAGTGGTGGTTGATGAATATCCGGTCTATGCGGCACCGCGCGTGTATGCGGCACCTCCTGTATACGCATACGCCGGTCCGGGTTGGCGTGACGG
>Ga0207428_10002691_pt1 | contig 17705 bp, 16 predicted proteins | sample RhiMethybrSRZTD1_FD_187600 | JGI IMG/M metagenome (GOLD analysis project Ga0207428, IMG submission 187600) | Populus rhizosphere microbial communities from Tennessee, USA - Rhizosphere MetaG P. TD hybrid SRZTD1 (SPAdes) (version 3) | ecosystem: Host-associated > Plants > Roots > Rhizosphere >...
ACATGGCCGGTGGCCGGCGTGACGCCTCGTTAGCCACGTCATCCACATCTCGCGCCTCAAACGTAGCGTGGACGATCTCGCCGCCCTGGGCGACAAAGGCCGCTAGACGCTCATGTCGAGATCGCGTGGGAATCGTCGCCACCGCTGAAAGTTCGCCGCCGAGCACTTTTCGACCGCCGCTGAATCGGCATCGCGAGCATTCCACGCCGTATTCAAATGGTGATACGCATGGCTCATGGCAACCACGAACTCCCCGTAGCCGTAATCAGGCACGGCTTCGATTTCGGCAATCGCGCGCCGAATCTCTTCCTCGGCCTCGCGCAGATTGAACAACACCCAGTCTCGGTTCATGACGTCATTTCGCCAAGTCCCTCGAACACGACGGTGTCCCTCACTTCGTCACGACGAACGAGCGAATCAATAAACGTCCCGAGGTTTGATCCTGGGGGGCGAACGCGATGTTCTCGACCGCGGTCACGTCGAGCGGTGCGCCGGTCTTGGCATCGGGAGGCTGAAAGTAGGGATTGGGCCGCATCTCCTGGAACGGAATCCGAACGAGCTGCCACACACCACCCGTCAGCTCCTTCCACGTTGTGTGGACAACGCGATTGCGATCGATGAACGACAGCGAGAGCCGCAGCGTGTGGGCAGGCTTGATCTGAAAGGCGATGGCGCTCCCGGCGGTCCAATCGTGGCTCTGGGCGGTGCACTGTGTGTCCCGTGCCGCGGGGTCTTTGCCAGGCCCGGGGTACTCAACTACCAGCACTTGCTCTGTTGGGAACGAATCATCACGAGCGACGCTCAGGTGAAGGTCCGGACGTGCGGTGCAGACGCTCGCGCGTCCGTCCTTGAAGTCTCGAATGACCACGACCGGCTTCGCCGTCCCCTCGAGCGGCGCGGTCGACTGGCTTGATCGAGGCGTTGGCGTCATTCCGCTTGCCACGCCGAACGCCGACGCAACGAGCAGTCCGACGGCGATCTCCCGCACCGTGTCTCGCCGTCTCATTCCGCGCACGGCGGGATTCGCTCCTGCAACAGTGGCCGGACCCGTCCCCATCGCAATTCGCCGAAGTACTGCTCGCGTCTCGCCGCCGACTGATACTCGTAGCTGTTCACGTCCGAGGCATCGTCGACTGACGCTCGCGGCAGCAGCAGGTGCGCGAACTCGTGGGCGGCGGCGCGCCCGATGCCACGACCGATGGCGTGGATGATCGACGGACGATCGGCAGCATCCGGTGCGTAGGAAACAGCGGCGTTGGCCATCCAGAAGAAGTTGACGGCACCTTGCCCGCCAAACCCGGCCACGGACCGCGATTCGGCAGGAACCTGGACCTCCCAGCGGACTCTCATGTCGCGAAGTTGCTGGACCACGCGCACCCTGTACTTGGCGTCCCGACGTGTCGAAAACTTGAGGCTCAAGCCCGCGAACGCGTCGCTGAGTTCCGACTGCGCCACGCCCACGATGGTCGCCATCTCCTGCGCCGTAATTGCCCCATCCAGCCTCGCGGACTGATATGTGACCGGTTCGAACCAGAAGCCCGCGTCGATGACGCGGCAGTCCAGCGCCCCAGCGCAAGACGCTGTGCCACCGACCAATACCAGGCAGAGGAGTGCGAGAGCCGGACCCTTGCTCATGTGGTACGCGACACCACAATAACCCGTCCTTCTCCTCAGCGCTCCTTCACGCACGCGGGCGGGTCGCAGGAGGCGGCGGAATAGCATCGGCGGGATCGGGCCAGTACACTCGCGACAAGTAATGCAGCGCGATACCCACGCCCCAGCGGTTGGGGGCCGTCCAGATCACGAGCGCGGCCAGCACAACCAGCAGAGTCAGTCCCAGCACCCGATGCGAGCGCACCACTCCGAAATAGATCAAGACGATCATGACGGCAAGTGGCACCCGATCGCCGATGATGGTGAAGGCCCACGTATCACCGGGATTGCGCGCGAAGATCAAACCGCAGACTGAGCACTGTTCGAGCTGGGACCACCCGGAAAACAGCCGCCCCTCGCCGCAGTGCGGACAGCGCTTGCGCACTCCACGCCGAAGCGCCGTCGCGATCAAATTCGAGCGGAAAAGCGTCATCGAGAGTCCGGCTGAAGCCGGACACTACAGTTGTCGCATCCAGGCCTGCAGCTTGGCGACGTCTTTCTTCACGGTGAGTGACGCCGCGAAGAGCACACCAGCGAGAATGGCCGCGAGCGTCGGCACGATGTACATCGCGGTATGCAGCCCCTGGCGCCGGAACGGTTCCAGCGCGCGCGCGTCGAATCCCTTCGCCTCGCCGATCAGGCCGCGCAGCTCCGCCATCACCAGCGAACCGAACGGCATCGGATCGACCGCGCCGGCCGCGCTGGCCGCAGCGAACGTGAAGTAATCGCTGACCAGCCCCGTTCCGACCGGGCCGAGCGACGCCCCGAGCACATACATCGCGAAGAAGTACAGCGCCATGGCGGTCCCGCGCAGCGACGGCTCCACCACGTCATGGATCGTCGAGTAGACGGTGGCGTAGTAGGCATACATCACGCCGCAGGCCGTGCCCATCAGCAGCGCGAACGGCCAGATGTCGCCGCCCGGCCGCTGCAGCGCCAGGTACATCAACGGAAACGCGATCACGATCGACCCGGTGCCGACGAGCAATCGGCCATCGACGCGGCGTCGATAGAGATAATCGGCCAGCGTCCCACCGCCTACCAGTCCGACGACGCCGGAGAAGCCATACACGACTGACGAGAGCCAGCCGGCCTGAGCAAAGTTCATGTCGTGCACGCGAATCAGAAACGGCGCCAGGAACGCCCCGAGTGCGTACATGTTGAAGTTGTGCAGCGCCCCCGACGCGATCACCCACCAGATCGTCGGCGTCGAGAGCACCAGCCAGTACGGAGAGCCCGGACGGCGACGGGCACCGACGGCGTGGCCTTCGACCAGCCCACGCGGCGGCTCGCGCATGAACAGCGCGGCGACGGCACACAGTAATCCGGGCACGGCGGCGACGTAGAACGCGTTGCGCCAGCCCCAGTTTTGCAGCAGCCATCCCCCGGCGGCATTCGCCAGGCCGAGACCGAGCGGCAGGCCCAGCATCCAGATCGCCACCGCGCGTGCGCGTGCAGCGGGCGGAAAGAAATCGCCGAGCAGCGAGGTCGACGCGGGCGAGCACGTCGCCTCGCCAATACCGACGCCGAGGCGGGCGACAACGAGCTGACCGAAGTTCTTCGCCAGCCCCGACGCTGCGGTCAGCACGCTCCAGGCGCTCACACCTGCCGCCAGCACCCACCGCCGTTCGACCCGATCCGACAACCGCCCGAGCGGAATGCCGACGACCGCATACAGCAGCGTGAACACCGTGCCCAACACGCCGAGCGCGGTGTCGCTCAAGCCCCACTCGCGTCTGATCCCCTCGCCGACACCGCCGAGGATCTGGCGGTCGAAGAAGTTCATCAGATTGATGGCGAACAGCACGGCAAGCGCATAGCGCGCGCCGGCGCCAGCGCCGCCGTCCCACCGCGCGAACAACGCGCGCGGGCCTCGGTCGCCGGTCACCTCAGTTGCACGATCGGGCGAGATCGCCGCAGGTGCCATGGTGTCGCGGATCCTGTCGACTGGCTCCTCAGAACGGGTAGCGACCGGCCTCGATCACCGCGTCGGCCACCGCTCGGCGCGCGCCGATCGTATCGATGCTGGGGCGGCTCGCCAAGCGGCTGGCGGCATCGGCGAGCACGGCCACGTTGGCGTGCCTCGCCGCCAGCGCCGCCACCAGGCGCTTCGCGGACACCGCCATGCGATCGGCGGCATCGTTGGCGTAGATGCGTGCGATCGTTGCGGGCAGCGGCAGGCCCTCCGAGGTCTCCCGGGCGAGCAGCTTCTCCGCCCGCGCGAGCGCGCTCTCGATCGCGTAGATCTCGATGATCATGTCGGCGGCATGGCCGAGGATTTCCTGCTCTTCCCTCAGCGCCTCACCCAGGACATCGACCGCATAGCCGAGCGCCGCGATCGAGAGGCGCTTGGCCTGCAGCAGCAGAATGCGCTCGCCGACAAGCGGTCCGGTGGCATCGGCGGGTCCGATCGACGCCGACAGCATCCGGCGCCCGCCCTCGCGCGTGAACAGCGCGGGCGACAGTTTCAGCAGTCGTGTCGGGATGATCAACCGGTTGATCTCGTTCGTGCCCTCGTAGATGCGGGTGATCCGCGCGTCGCGGTAGGCGCGCTCGATCGGGAACTCTCTCGAGTAGCCGTTGCCGCCGAACACCTGCAGGCTCTCGTCGACGGCGTAGCCGAGCGACTCGCTCGTCCACACCTTGTTGATCGAGCACTCGACGGCAAACGCTTCGATCGTCTTGAGCACTTGATCGCTGTCGTCGCGATCGACCAGCTCCAGCGCGCGATCGACGTCCCCGAGCGTGCGGTAGACCATCGCGTCGCCAACCCAGCAACGTACGGCGAGTTCGCCCAGCTTCTGCTTGATGAGCCCGAACTCGCAGATGGCGCGGCCGAACTGCTGCCGCTGCTTGGCGTAGGCGACGGCCCAATCGAGCGCGCGTCTCGCCCCGGTGTTGTTCCGCGTCCCCAGCTTGACGCGTCCGAGATTGAGGATGTTGAACGCGACCTTGTGTCCTTCGCCGATCCGCCCGAGCACGTTCTCCACCGGCACCGGCACGTTGTCCAGCAGCAACGGAGTCGTCGACGAGCCGTCGAGACCGAGCTTGCGCTCATCGCGCCCGCTCACGACGCCCATGGCGCGCTCGACCAGGAAGGCGGTGAACTTCTCGCCGTCGACCTTGGCGAAGATCGTGAACAGATCGGCAAAGCCGCCGTTGGTGATCCACGCCTTCTGGCCGTTGAGCACGTAATGGCGGCCGTCGGGCGTCAGCGTCGCGGTGGTCCGCGCGGCACGCGCATCCGATCCCGAGTGCGGCTCGGTCAGGGCGTAGGCGCCGATCAACTCCGCACTTCCGAGTCGCGGCAGGTAGCGCGCCTTCTGCTCCGCGTTGCCGAAGTAGACGAGCGGCAGCGTGCCGATCGACGTGTGTGCGCCGAGCGATCCGGCAAACGACGGGTTGGCCGCGATCTGCTCGCCGACGAACGCCGCGCTGATCTTGTCGAGTCCGAGCCCGCCATACGCAGCCGGGATCTCGAGCCGCGTCAGATCGAGCGACGCGGCCTGCTGCATCAGTCGCCGCGTGAGGTCCCAGTCGTGTTCGTAGAGCTCCTGCTCGCGCGGCAACACCTCGTTGCGCATGAACTCGGCGGCGGTGCGTCCAAAGAGCTGCTGTTCCTCGCTCAGGTCCTCGCGCGTGAACAGGTCGCTGGCGCGCACGGTCTCCGTCAGGAAGCCGCCGTGCTGGATGGTGTCGTCAACGTGTGCCACGATACCTGTTCTCCAAATGTTGGCCACGGAGGGCACGGAGATCCTTGGCCACGGAGTACACAAAGATCACCAAGGTCTGCTCTCGCGTTCGTCACCTGGTGATCTTGGTGTGCTCCGTGGCCTATACTCCGTGTGCTCCGTGGCCAATTGACAGACCTACCGACCGGTCAGTATATGCCTCCTCGCATGCCGGCCCTCCAACAATTGTTCGACTTGTCCGGTCGCGTCGCCATCGTGACCGGCGGGTCGCGCGGATTGGGGCTGGAGATGGCCGAAGGGCTCGCCGAGGCGGGCGCAGCGGTCATGCTGTGCGCTCGCCGCGACGCCTGGCTGACGCCGTCGGTGAACGCGCTGCGCGAGCGCGGCTTCACCGTCGACGGCGCGGTGTGCGACGTCTCGAACCCCGCTCAAGTGCAAGCCGTCGTCGACGGGACGATCGCCAGGCACGGGCGGATCGACATCCTCATCAACAACGCCGGCATCAGCTGGGGCGCGCCGCCCGAGGAGATGCCGCTCGAGAAATGGCGCGCCGTCATCGACGTCAATCTCACCGGAACGTTTCTGTTCTCGCAGGCAGCCGGCCGCGAGATGTTGAAGCGCGAGTACGGCCGCATCATCAACGTCGCGTCGGTGGCGGGGCTCCACGCTTCTGTCAACGGCCCCCACTACGCCGGCTATGCCGCGAGCAAGGCGGGGCTGATGGGCCTGACGCGCGAGCTGGCGGCGTCCTGGGGCCGGCACGGCATCAGGGTCAACGCCATCGCGCCCGGGTTTTTCCACTCCAGGCTCGCGGACCCTACGATTCCGCTCGTCGAGCCGGCAATTAAAGCGACGAGCCCCACGCCTCGTGTCGGCGCGGCCGGGGAGCTCAAGGGAGTCGTCGTCTTTCTCGCCGCCGACGCCTCCAACTACATCACCGGGCAGGTCATCGTCGTCGACGGGGGCCGAACGATCGCGTAGGGTACGTTCACATGGATCAGCGACCGTGGCTGCGTCATTACGACTACTGGGTCCCGCCGCACATGACCTACCCCGCGCGTCCGCTGACCGAGATCCTCGACACGACGACGATCGAGATCCCTGACGCGCGCGCGACCGCGTTCCTCGGCGCCGAGCTGACCTTCAAGGAGATCAAGCGGCGCAGCGACCGCTTCGCCGCCGCGCTGGAGCACCTCGGCATCACGCGCGGCGATCGCATCGGCATCATGCTGCCGAACTGCCCGCAATACATGATCGCGGCGTTCGCCATCCTGCGCCTTGGCGCAATCGTGGTCAACATCAACCCGACGTACACCGCACGTGAAGTCGTTCAGGTGGCGATCGATGCCGGACTGCGGGCGGTGCTGACGCTCGATCGTCTTGCACCGATGTGGGCCGAAGTACGGGATCGCACGCCGATCGAGCCGATCATCGTGACGTCGCTCGCGGAGTACTCGGCGGAGCAGGCGGCGCCACCGTCCTGTGATGGCACGCTGACGCTCACCGGCCTCATCACCGACGCACCCGAACGTCCCGCATCGCCCGTCGTCATCGCACCCGACGATGTGGCCGTCCTGCAGTACACCGGTGGAACGACCGGGACGCCGAAGGCAGCGATGCTGACCCACGGCAATCTGTTCGCGAACGTGATTCAGAACGAGACGTGGCTGTATCGCCATCGCCTGCGCGGCGAAGCACGCTATCTGATCGTGATTCCGTACTTCCACATCTACGCGTTCACCGTGGGCATGCTGTGCGCCACATGGGTCGGCGGCACACAAATCATCGTTCCGAAGTACGACGTCGATCAGGTCCTGTCCGCGATCAAGACCTATCGGCCGACGTTCTTTCCCGCAGTGCCGACGATCTTCATCTCGCTGCTGGCGCATCCCCGGATGCCCGAATCAGGACTCGATCTGGTGCGGACCTTCAACACCGGCGGCGCGCCCTGCCCGGTCGATGTGATCGCGGAATTCGAGCGGCGCACCGGGCGCATGTTGAAGGAGGGCTACGGGCTGTCCGAGACGTCACCGGTCACGCACTCGACGCCGCAATTGGCGATCCGCAAGCCGGGCTCGATCGGGCTGCCACTGCCCGACACGGACATCAAGATCGTCGACGTCGAGACCGGCACACGCGTGCTGCCGATCGGCGAGAGCGGCGAGCTGTGCATCGCCGGACCGCAGGTGATGAAGGGCTACTGGAACCGGCCCGAGGAGACGGCGCAGGCGCTTCGCGCCGACGACCGCGGCCGTGTCTGGTTTCACACCGGCGACATCGGCCGGCTGGACGAGGATGGATTCACGACGATCGTGCAGCGGAAGAAGGATCTGATTATCGTCGACGGGTTCAACGTGTATCCGTCCGACGTAGAGGGCGTGTTGTACACGCATCCGGCGGTGAAGATGGCCGCCGTGATTGGCGTGCCACACACGTATCACGGCGAAGCGGTCAAGGCGTGCGTCGTGCTGCACGAGGGGCAGCAGGCGACTGAGGCGGAGCTCCAGGCGCACTGCGCGGCCAGTCTCGCCGAATACAAGCGGCCGCACCGCATCGAATTCCGCGAGAGTCTGCCCCAGAGCGCCGTCGGCAAGATCCTCTACCGGGTGCTTCGCGACGAAGTGGGTGCGCCGTGACACGGAGGCACGGAGATCCCTCCGTGTCATCCATCTCCCCGTTCCCCCCGTGTCACCTTGGCGAGCTCCAGTTTGGCGACCGCTTCGCGATGGACTTCATCGGGACCGTCAGCCAGACGGATCGTGCGTGCATGGGCCCAGGCCGACGCCAGCTCGAAGTCGCCAGACACGCCGGCCGCACCGTGTGCCTGAATCGCGCGATCGATGACGCGCAGCGCCATCCGCGGCACCACCACTTTGATCATCGCGATCTCCCGGCGCGCGGCCTTGTTGCCGACCGTGTCCATCAGTTGCGCCGCCTTCAGCGTCAGCAGGCGCGCCTGCTCGATCTCCATCCGCGACTCGGCGATGTCGGCGCGAATCGTGCCCTGCTCGGCCAGCGGCTTGCCAAACGCCACACGCGAGACGACGCGTCGACACATCGCTTCGAGCGCGCGTTCGGCGCGCCCGATCAGGCGCATGCAGTGGTGAATGCGCCCAGGCCCCAGGCGCCCCTGCGCGATCTCGAAGCCGCGTCCTTCGCCGAGCAGGATGTTGGACGAGGGCACACGCACCTGGTCGAACACGATGTCGGCATGTCCGTGTGGGGCATCGTCGTAGCCGAACACCGTCAGCGTCCGGCGAATGGTGATGCCGGGTGCGTCCATCGGCACCAGGATCATCGACTGCTGCAGGTGACGCGGCGCCGCCGGCTGACTCTGGCCCATGAAGATGGCGACGCGGCAGCGCGGGTCGCCGGCGCCGGAGATCCACCACTTGTGTCCGGTGATCACGTACTCCTCGCCGTCGCGGACGATGCTCGATCGGATATTGGTCGCGTCGGACGAGGCGACGTCGGGCTCGGTCATCGCGAAGCACGATCGAATGTCGCCAGCCAGCAGCGGCTCGAGCCATTGCCGCTGCTGCTCGGGCGTCCCGTATCGAACGAGCACCTCCATGTTCCCGGTGTCCGGGGCCGAGCAGTTGAACACTTCCGGCGCGAACGTGGATCGCCCCATGATCTCGCACAGCGGCGCGTACTCGGCAGTCGTCAGCCCCGGTCCGTACCGGGTGTCGGGCAGGAACAGGTTCCACAGCCCCATCTCACGGGCCTTCGGCTTCAGCGCTTCGAGGATGGGGGTCGGCTGCCAGCGATCGCCTTCGCCAACCTGTTGACGGTAGGTCCCCTCGTTGGGGTAGATGTGCTCGTCCATGAAGGCAAGCAGGCGATCTCGTAGCTGATCGAGGTCTTGGGGCTGCATGGGCGAATCATAATCATTACGTTGCGCGGCGCAGACAACGGAGGTTGCGGCCGCTCCGATTCCCTCTCGAGGAGCATCGATGCCGATCCACTACCAACCGACCGATCGCATCGCCTTGATCACGATCGACAACCCCCCGGTCAACGCGCTGTCCCCCACCGTGTGGGCCGAGTTGGACGAGGCAATCGCGCGCGCCAATGCGGATGCTGACGTCGACGCGATCGTCGTCCGCGGCGGCGGCACGACGTTCGTCGCCGGCGCCGACATCAAAGCCTTCGAGGCGCTGCAGACCGTCGAGCAGTCGCTGGCGCGATCGACGCGCGTTCATGCGCTGCTCCGACAGCTCGAAGACTCGCCAAAGCCGCTGGTCGCCGCGATCCACGGCCATGCGCTCGGCGGCGGCAACGAGCTTGCGATGGCGTGTCACTATCGCGTCGCAACCGGCGATGCCAGGATCGGCCAGCCGGAGGTCACGCTCGGTTTGATTCCCGGCGCCGGCGGCACGCAGCGTCTGCCACGACTGTGCGGCGCCGCCACCGCGTTGCGGATGTGCACCGACGGCAAGCCAATCTCCGCGCGCCAGGGGCTCGAAGCCGGCGTGATCGATCGCATCGTCGAGGGCGACCTGACGGAGGCGGCGTGCGCTTTCGCTCGAGAGCGAGCGGCCGCCGCAATGGTGCGCCGGACGCGTGAGCAGTCAGAGGCGATCGCCGATGTGGCCGCTGGCATCGGCGTGTGCCAGGCCGCGCGGGTGGCGCTTGGCGTACCCCGTGAGAGCAACGCGGCGGCACATGCGGCCGTCGACGCGATCGAGGCCGGCCTGCGGGATGGCTTCGACGCCGGTTCACAGCGCGAGCGCGAGTTGTTCGCCGGCTGCGTCACGTCGACGGCCTCGAAAGCGCTGCGCCATCTGTTCTTCGCCGAGCGCGATGCGACCAAGGCGCCCGGCATCACGGCAGACACGCCTTCACGCGCCATCGTGTCGGCGGCCGTCGTCGGGGCCGGCACGATGGGTGCCGGTATTGCGATGACCTACGCGAACGCCGGCATTCCCGTGTTCCTGAAAGAAGTCGATCAGCCCGCCCTCGATCGTGGCATCGCGGCCATTCGCGCCAACTACCTGTCCTCGGTTTCCAAAGGTCGGATGACATCGGACGGCTTGGAACGAACGATGCGGCTGATCACGCCGACGCTGTCCTACGACCGGTTCAACACTGTCGACATCGTCGTCGAAGCCGTGTTCGAGGACATGGAGCTCAAGAAGAACACGTTCGCCGAATTGGGACGCGTCACCAACGACACGTGCGTGCTCGCGACCAACACATCCACGCTCGATGTCGATGAGTTCGCGCGCGCCAGCGGACGGCCTCACGTCGTGATCGGCCATCATTTCTTCAGCCCAGCGAACGTCATGAAGCTGCTCGAAATCGTCCGCGGCCGCGACACGAGCGCCGACACGATCGCCACGTCGCTGCGGCTGGCGAAGCGTCTCGGCAAGATCGGCGTCGTCGTCGGCAACTGTTTCGGCTTCGTTGCCAATCGGCTGCTGGCGTACTACCTGCGAGAAGCGCACCTGCTCTGCGAGGAGGGCGCCAGCGTCACGCAGATCGACAACGCCCTGATGGAGTTCGGCTTGCCGGTGGGGCCGTTCGGCATGCAGGACATTGCGGGCATCGACGTCGGGGCACGCATCCGGCAATACCTCAGATCGATCGGCAAGACACGTGCTGACGGCCCTCAATCGGAGCTTCCCGATCGCCTGTTCGAGATGGGTCGCTTCGGGCAGAAGACCGGTGCGGGCTGGTATCGCTACGAGGCCGGAAGCCGGACGCGCATTCCGGACCCGTTGATCGAACAGCTCGCAGCAGAGGCGGCCGCACGCCGCGGCATCGCGAGACGGTCCATCACCGATGACGAGATCATCGCGCGCATCACCACCGCGCTCGCCAACGAAGGCGCGCGGGTCCTGGAGGAAGGGCACGCGACCCGCGCCGGCGACATCGACGTGATTTACTGCTCGGGCTTCGGGTTTCCACGCTATCGCGGCGGGCCCATGTTCTATGCCGAAACGATCGGGCTCGCGACCGTGCTCGCCCGAGTGAACGACTATCGAGAGCGGTTCGGCGACTATTGGCGCCCGGCGCCGCTCCTCGAGCGGCTGGTCGCAGAAGGCCGGAGCCTGTATTCGAGCTCAGAGGTCAGCGCGGCGTGATCGAAGTCGCCGATGTTCATGCGATCAGCGTCGGCCGCGAGCTGGCGATCAGCGATTGGCTCGAGGTGCCACAATCGCGAATCGAGACGTTTGCCGACGCGACCGACGATCACCAATGGATCCACGTCGACGCGGCGCGGGCGGCACGCGAGTCGCCGTACGGCGGACCGATCGCCCACGGTTTTCTGACACTCTCGCTCGTACCGCGGCTGCTGCGCAGCGCCGTGCGCTTGACGCGTGTCGGGATGGCAATCAACTACGGCGTGAATCGCGTGCGCTTCGTGTCACCGGTGCCTGCCGGCGCTCGCATCCGCGGGCGATTCACCGCGGTGGCCGTGACTCCGCACGAGCAGAGCATCGACGTCACCTGGTCGGTCACCGTTGAACGCGAGCACGGTGACAAGCCCTGCTGCGTCGCCGAATGGATCGCACGCTACTACTTGACGTAGCGTCCGGCTTTAGCCGGACCATGTAGTGTCCGGCTTTAGCCGGACCCCCGTAACATGACCAACCGCCAAATTCGACTCCAGCGCCGCCCCTCTGGCGCACCGACGCCCGACGACTTCGCCATCGTCGACTCCCCAGCGCCAACCATCGAGGACGGTCACGTCCTGCGCCGCACGATCTACCTGTCATTGGATCCGTACATGCGAGGACGCATGAACGACGCGCGTTCGTACGCGAAGCCCGTCGCGCTCGGTGACGTCATGGTCGGCGGCACTGTCAGCGAGGTGGTCGAGTCGCGTCATCCGTCGTTCAAGGCGGGCGACTTCGTCGTCGGTATGGATGGATGGCAGCAGTGGGCGTCATCGGCACCGACGGGGCTGCAACGGCTCGACCCGACGGTCGCGCCGATATCGACCGCGCTCGGTGTACTGGGCATGCCTGGCCTGACGGCGTATGTCGGACTGCTCGACATCGGACTGGCCAAGAGCGGTGAGACCGTTGTCGTCTCGGCGGCGTCGGGGGCCGTGGGCGCGGTCGTCGGTCAACTCGCCCGTCTCAAAGGATGCCGCGCCGTCGGCGTCGCCGGATCGAAGGACAAGTGCGACTACGTCACACGTGACCTCGGCTTCGATGCCGCGGTGAGCCATCGCGATCCTGCTCTTCGAGCCGCGCTGAGCGCAGCCTGTCCCGATGGCGTCGACGTCTACTTCGAGAACGTCGGCGGCGTCGTGCTCGAAGCGGTGATGGGCCTGCTCAATCGAGGCGCACGGATTCCGCTATGCGGCCTCGTGTCGCAATACAACGTGCGGCCGCTGCCGCCCGGCCCGAACCTCATACCGCTGCTGACCAACCGCGCGCGGATTCAAGGCTTTCTCGTGATGGATCACTTCGACCGGTACGACGCGTTCATGCGGGAGGTTGCTCCCTGGGTCCGAAGCGGCGAGCTTCGCTATCGCGAGGACATCGTCGAGGGACTCGACGCCGCGCCGCAGGCATTCATCGGCATGCTCGAGGGCAAGAACTTCGGCAAGCTGCTCGTTCGCATCTCACCCGATCCGACGCGTCAGTAACTCGTAGAGCGCAGGCTTCAGCCTGCGCGTCAGACGCGGCGCCGCAGCGCGAGCCATGCCCAGAACGACATCGCTCCCGCCGCGGCCGTGATCAGCCAGTACGCAGGATCGCGCGCCAGGTGTGGCTCGACGCCGATACGCCAGATGTGGACGACAACGAGGATGCCGAAAATGACACCGGTGGTGACGACGTACGCCTTCATGAGGTCAATTCTCCCGCGAGCGACGGGCGAGCTACTTCCCGGAAACGCTGTCGCACTGGCGCTTCAGACGATCGGCTGGACGCAGCACGCCTGGCGGGACCGGCAGCTCGGGCGGGTCCGCGATGGCCAGCCGGCCCAGACGCATCTTCATGTATTGGTCGTCAGCACACAACGACGGCGCGAGCCGGGCGTAGGTGATCGATGAAAGAGGACCGAGATACAGCACGGCGTCGAACTGGTCCTCCATACGTGGACCGTCTCCACCCTTCGCGATGATGTAGGACCGATACGGCGCGTCACCGAGTGTCGTCCCTCTCGTCATCGCCATGGCCGGCACCCGCCACGAGGCGATGTCGGGTTGCAGCGACGTCAGTTCCACGCCACTCGTGTGCGCCCAGATCGAGAAGATCGCCGATTGTGTCGCGGGCCCGAGCAGCCCGACGATGGACGACGGCGTTCGAGCGGCGTCGCCGACGACCGACCGTCGGATGAAGTGCGTTCCTCCCCACACGAGCAGCGCCCGCCGCTGCTTCGCGAGCACTTCACGCTGGATGAGATCAGCGGCGAATCGATCGCGTTCAACGTCGATCGTTTGCTGGCGCGTCCGAATCTTCTCCCACTCGATTGGCGGATCGCCCGCGAGGACGCGCAGCTGGCGCGCTGGCGGCAGCGAACCATTGATCGTGCGGACGGCCCTGAAGAACGCTTCGTAGATCGGAACGTCCCAGACCTGGTGGGCTTGCGTGGTGTCCTGCCAGACACGACGCAGCTCCGCATCAGCGACAGATTCACCCCGAATGAATCGATCGAGCACGTCCTGATATCGGGCCGTTCCCCATTCGACGACGATGTCATTGACGGTCGCCGCGAACCGAGGATCGCGGATGAGCGCCAACCGAAACGCATGTGACGGCTCGTTGTTGTGCTCGCCTTCGCTCAAGGCGACGATTGCGTGGTTCTTGAATGCGCCGAGAATCGCGTCAATTGGATCGAGAGGCGCTGCAGGCCGCGCCGACTGCTGGACCGCAGCGAGGGCTGAGATCGCAGAGAACAGCATCACGCAGAGCGCCGCAGAGGGGCAGAGACTCTGATTCACGCTGAATATAAGAATAGCCTTTGCACCTTCGCGATCTCTGCGTGATGTTCTTCTCGAGATCTCAGCCTGCTCGCGAGCGTCGTGACTGGTTGCGGACAATTTCGCACTGAGAGCCGTCAGTCGCATCGCACCGACAGCGTCAGACGCCGTCGCACCAACAAGCGTCAGACATCGCGCGCCGACCTGCCGCAGTTCGATCGTACCGACGTGCGTCAGCCAATCGAACTAACAGCGCAGCGGGATCGCACCGACCTGCGTCAGTCCACTCGCACCAGCAATTGACAGCGCGATCGCACCGACAGGCGATAGCAGGGTCTGTCGTGACCCGGCAACTGAAGTGGGCCATGTAAACACGATTTACCACTGGCCTACGGCTCTCGAAGAGAATCGTCGTCATGCGGTGGGCGATGGCAGTCGTGTGCGGAACAATCGCGCTCGTTCACACGCTGCCTGCACCGTTTCTTCTCGACGCGATGGCCGGCGGCCGAAGTGTGTGGCACCTGCCGCGAGGCTTGCCGACAATCTACCTGACGTATGACGACGGGCCAAACCAGTCGACAACACCGGATCTGCTCGACGCACTCGCTCGCGAAGGCGTGCACGCGACGTTCTTCCTCATCGACGAGCAGGTCACCGCAGACACGGCGCCGATCATCAGTCGGATGTTTGCGGACGGTCACGCCGTCGCATTGCATTCGCGGCAGCGCTGGGATTTGCTTCGTTCCTCGACGAGCATCGCCCGACTGCTGACCGCGCACGCGGATCGCCTGGAATCGCTCGCCGGCGCGCGGCCATGCCGAGCCTTCCGTCCGCACGGCGGATGGCGAAGCCTCTCGATGTACCACGGATTGCAGGCAATCGACTATCGATTGATCGGATGGGGCTGGATGCTCTGGGACGTCGATCCGCTGCACGCGCGCACCGCGACTCGAGTCGTTCATCGCATCGGTCCGCGCGTGCGTGCCGGTGACATCATCGTGATGCACGACGACGACGCGCGCGCGCCCGGCAAACCCCAGCCGCACACCGTGGAGGCGACATCGCGACTCATTCCGATGCTGCGCGAGCGCGGCTTCGCGTTTGGCACGGTATGTTGATGACCCGCGTCAGTCCAATCGCACGACGCGATCATTTTTGGGTTGGCAGCCGGAACGCGGCCATCTCCTCTCCGTTGCGCACGAGCAGCACATCGCGAACGAGCACGGGGTGATTCCACGTCTTGCCTTCGATCCCGGGCACTCGCGCGATCTCCTTGAATTGATCGGCCGTCGCCGACACGAGTGCGATATCACCCTCTTCAGCGAGCACCAGCAGCAGATCCTGCTCGGGCAACAGCAGCACTTGCCCGCCGCCGTAACGTCCGCCCTTCCACTTGCGCGAACCGTCGGCAAGATCGATGCACGCGAGAATGCTGCCGTCGGCGCCGAAGGCGTAGCCGTTGTGCACAACGAAGTCGTCGTAATAGGGCTTCAGCCCGGTCGACGTCCATCGCTCGTCGACGCTCCACGATCCGGCCGCGCTGTGCGTCACGGCGAGCCGACGAATGCCGGCTCCGCCAGTCGCCGAGAGACTGTGGATCAACACCTGGCCGTCGCCGGCCACAGCCGGCTGGACGATGGCGCTGCCTGGCCACTTGTGCGACCAGAGCACCTTGCCGTCGCGCGGCGACACCGCCGTGGCGCCGCTTCCATTGAGGAGCAGGACCTGCGGCACGCCGTCGATCGTCACGCGATGGGGCGAGCTGTAGCCGGAGCCGCCGGCCGGTCCGAACCAACGTGGTTTGCCGCTGGCAGCCTCGTATGCCGCAAGCTTGCCGCTCGCGGCGATGACGACGATGTCGTCAACGATCAAAGGCGAGCTCGAGAAGCCCCACATCGGGATCTCGGTGCCACTATCCTTGGCGACGTCGCGCGACCAGACCGGGGCGCCGGTTCTTGCGTCGAGAGCGTTCAGGATCCCGGTCCCACCAAACGCGTAGACGCGACCGTTGCTGAGCGTGGGTGTGCCGCGCGGACCGGCGCCACCGTTCGACTCCCAGAATCGAACCGGATCGCTGTGACGCCACACCGGCTCGCCCGTGCTCACTTTGTACGCAGCGACGATCTCTTCTTCACCGCGCTGTTCTTGCGTGTAGAGCAGATCGCCATCGACCGCGAAGGATGACCACCCGGGTCCGATCGGCCGGCGCCACATGACGACCGGAGGGGACTTCGCCCAGTCGGTCTCGATGCGTACGCCGTGAACGACACCGTCGCGATCAGCACCGCGAAAGCCCGGCCAGTCCGCGGGCTTCGCCACGATCGTCGCGCGCGGAACGCTTTCAGCACCTTCGTCGGCGCCTGGCTTCTCCGGCGCAGCAGTCGGCGCCGCGCTCGCGGCAGGGGTCGGAGCGTTTTCGACGGGCGCCTTCTCTACTGTCGACGGACTACTCGTCGATGGAACAACAGGCTCGCGCGCCGCACTGGCGAGAAGACGCTCCTCGGCGGTTGGCGTCCATCGCCATTTGAGTTGGAACCCGTCACTCGAGATGCCATCCGTGCGAAGCAGCCCGAACGACCCGCTGGCGATCAGCATCGTCACAACCAGCATCACCCGTCGGAACCCGGGTGCTCTGTTGCCGAACGCCATCGCCCAGATCACGAGTGCCAGGCACAGCACCGGGATCCCGAGAACAAAGGGGAGCCCACCCATCGCCCCGGTTGCGATCGATTTGTCGAGGAGGGGCCGTGTGGCCGGGAGCGCGACGACCATTGCAACGATCGCACCCAGACGGTCGATCCACGGCGCGCGACTGAAGAACAGCCACCAGACGACGATCGCGAACGCGGCGATGAACGCCCCAAAGAGGCCGATGAAGCCTTCGGACACAATCAGCGGTACGACCGACGTACACAGGACGAGCACACCGCCCGCAACGACGCCAGGCCACAGACGGATCGGGTGTTGAGAGGTCACGACCTGATCTCCTTCATTCGCTCTTCTTGATACCTACTCGTATCGCAGCGCCTGCAGTACGTCGACCCGCGACGCACGGGCAGCCGGAATCAACGACGCGATGACACCGGCGGTGACGAGCACCGCCGCCGCACCTGTCAACGGCAGCACACCCGGCAGCTGGACGTTCGAAAAGAATCTCGTCGCCACGATGGCCAGTGCGTAGCCGCTGGCAGCGCCGGCACCGATTCCCATCGATGCGATCCACACGCCTTCGGAAAGCACGCCAGCGAGGACGTGCGCGCGGCTCGCGCCGACAGCGAGACGGACGCCGAATTCGCCGGTGCGCGCACTGACTGAAAATGCCAGCACACCCGCCACTCCGACGACGGCGATGAGCAGCGCGATGCCGGCAAACCCCGACATCACGAAGGCGTTCACGCGATCCGGCGACATCACCGCGGCGCGAACGTCTTGGAGCGTGGCGGCACGCTCGACCGGTTGATCCGCCGACAGGTTGC
>Ga0207428_10002696_pt1 | contig 17696 bp, 7 predicted proteins | sample RhiMethybrSRZTD1_FD_187600 | JGI IMG/M metagenome (GOLD analysis project Ga0207428, IMG submission 187600) | Populus rhizosphere microbial communities from Tennessee, USA - Rhizosphere MetaG P. TD hybrid SRZTD1 (SPAdes) (version 3) | ecosystem: Host-associated > Plants > Roots > Rhizosphere >...
CGTCGTTCTGACCGGCTGGATCGCGGTTTCGGCTCAGCAGACGCCGTCTCCATCGAATGAGCCTGCCCACAAGATCTACGCGATGAGCGGTTGCCTCGAGCTGGGATCCAGCTCCAACTCGGCATTCAAGCTGACCGGCGCCCAGCACATCGGACAGGCGCCTCCGGCGGCGAGTGCAACAGCGGCCGCGGTGTATGAACTACAACCGGTTTCGAACTTCGGCGAGCAGGGGATCAGCCGCGAGCGCCTGAAGAGTCATGTTGGCAAGCGAGTGGAAGTCACGGTCCGGCCCGTCGAGGTGTCGCCCGCACCAACATCTCCTCCGCGCACGACAGATAGCCCCGAAAAGCCGGAGCAACCCCTACCCCGATACACGGTGGTCACGATCAGCCAGTTGGCCGAGTCGTGTCAGTGACGAACGCAGCCCTCTCGCGCGGGTGATCGTCGGCAATCAGAGCACACGGGATCACGGCGTCATGCTGGATGTCCTCATCGTCGGCGGAGGCCCTGCCGGATTGAGCGCTGCGCTGATTCTGGGGCGCAGCCGCCGCAACGTGTTGCTATGTGACGACAGAACGCCGCGAAACGAGGCCTCGCGTGAACTTCATGGGTATCTCACTCGCGATGGTGTGTCGCCAGCGGAGTTCCTGCAACGTGGTCGGGAGGAACTGCGGCGTTACGGCGTCGAGCAAAGGCAAGTACGGGTCGTCGACGTGCGGCGCCACGTTGAGGGTTTCGATGTCGGGCTGGCCGACGGGGAGCGTGTGCTGGCCCGCCTCCTCCTGCTCGCAACAGGCGTGCGAGATCGCCTACCAGATGTCCCAGGGCTGAAGGAGTGCTACGGCCGCAGCGCGCACCATTGTCCGTACTGCGATGGCTGGGAAGTACTGGACAAACGAATCGTGGTGCTCGGAGACGAGAGGTCACCCGCCGGCTTGGCGCTTTCGTTGAAGACATGGACTCAAACCGTGGTGGCGTGCAGAACGGGCCGGACAAAGATTTCGAGCGCGCACCGAAAGCTGCTCGCGGCGAAGCAGATCGCGCTGCATGACTCTCCGATTGCAGTGGCCCATCACACCAACGGTCAGGTGCGCGCGGTCGGGCTGACCAGTGGTGAGCAGGTGGAATGCGATGCCATCTTTTTTGCCGCTCCTCAGGAGCAGCAATGCGATCTGCCTCGACAGCTGGGTTGCGAATTCACTCGGAAGGGCACCGTCAAAACGGATCACCTCGGTTCAACCTGCGTTCCGGGCGTGTATGTCGTCGGCGACGCCTCGCGCGACGTGCAGTTCGTGATCGTCGCCGCGGCAGAAGGGGCCAAGGCCGGCGTGGCGATCAACGGAATCCTCCAGGAGCGCGCCGGCCTGACGATCGAGCGCAGGCCAGAACCAGCGGAGATACCAGCCAACCTGTAACCCGATCGCGCCGTCTGAGTATTCACTCACATGCGATCGTTGTTGACGCTCCATCTGCGCCAAGCGGCCCGAGGCCTGCGCCGGAATCCGACGTTTACGACTGCGGTACTGCTGACGCTCGCGCTCGGCATCGGCGCGAACACGGCCGTGTTCAGCGTCGTGAACGGCGTCCTGATCAACCCGCTGCCCTATCCCGAGCCCGACGCGCTCGTCAGCGTGCTGACGCGGGCGCCCGGTGCCCCGAACGCGCCCGGCCAAAGCGGTGGCATCACGGACATGCCGGAATCGGCGTCGATGTACGTGACCTACGCGGAGAACAATCAATCTTTCCAGAGCCTCGGTGTCTTCCAAGCGTTTCCACTCACGGTCGCTGGCGAGCGCGGTTCTGAACAGATCCGCGCCGTCTCGACAACTCGCGGTGTGCTCGAAACGCTGCGCGTGCCGCCGATGCTGGGACGCCTCTTTACCGACGCGGACTATCACGCCGGCGGCCCCGACGTCGTCATCCTCGGGTGGGGATACTGGCAGCGCAGATTCGGCGGCGACCCCTCGATCGTCGGCCGCACGTTACTCGGCGATCCCGGAGGCAACGCTTTCAACGACAGCTTGGCGAGCAATGCACGACCGATGAAAGTCATCGGTGTCATGCCGCGCGGCTTCCAGGTCGTCACCGTCGAGCCGGAGGTGCTGGTTCCGCTCTGGTTCGATCGAAGCACGCTGACCCTCGTCTTCTTCCAGTACCAGATGATCGCCAGGCTGAAGCCAGGCGTGACCCTCGCGCAGGCGGATGCGGATCTGGGGCGCCTTGTCTACCTCTGGGGCGGAGCGTGGCCGATGCCACGCGGCTACGGACGCGGCCCGCGTCCGTTCGATAGCTGGCGCTTCGACAGTGTCGCCCGCCCGCTCAAGGATAGCGTCGTCGGAAGCGTGGCCAACGTACTGTGGCTGCTGATGGCGACGATCGGCATCGTGATGCTGATCGCGTGCGCGAACGTCGCGAACCTGGTGCTCGTCCGCGCGGAAGGGCGTCAGCAGGAGTTCGCCGTGCGGACGGCGCTCGGGGCCGGGCGCGGCCGGCTGATCGGTGAATGGCTGCTCGAGAGCATCCTGCTCGCGCTGCTCGGAGGTGCAATCGGAACGGCAATCGCCTACGCCGGCGTGCGGCTACTGAAAGCGATCGGCCCCGACACGCTGCCGCGCCTGCAGGAGATCACGATCGATGCCCGCGTGCTCGCGTTCGCGCTTCTCGTCTCGATCGTGTCGGGCATTCTGTTCGGACTGATTCCAGCGTTCAAGTACGCGGGACGACGACTCTCCGGGATGCTCGCGAGTGCGCGCGGCACCAGCGACAACCGCGAGCGCATGCGAACGCGACACGGGCTGGTCGTCGCGCAGGTGGCGCTGGCGCTCGTGCTCCTTGTGAGCTCGGGGCTGATGATTCGCACGTTCCTTGCGCTCCGCGGCGTCGTGCCGGGATTCGACACCGATCAACTGCAGACGGTCGGGATCGCAATTCCAACATCGGTCGCGGCCACGCCGGATCAAGCCGCACAGGTCCACAAGGCCGTGCTGCAGGAACTCGGGACGATTCCGGGCGTCACAGCGGTCGCTCTGACGAACGCGATGCCCATGGGAAATATCGTGCCGAACGGCTTCGGGTCGGCCCGGATGCCGCTCTTCTCCGAGCGCGACACGTCAGAACAGGCACGGAACCGTCAGCTCCGTATGTTCAAGTACGTCTCGCCCGACTACTTCCGAACGTCAGGGACGCGCGTGGTGGCCGGCCGCGAGTATACGTGGGACGATCTGGAGCGACTGAGGCCCGTCGCCATCGTGTCGAAGAACGTGGCGATCGAGCATTGGGGGTCGCCGGGAGCAGCGTTGGGTCAGCGGGTCCGACCCGATCCGAACGCGTCGTGGCGTGAGGTGATCGGCGTCGTCGATGACGTGCGCGAGGACGGTGTAAATAACCCGGCGACGCCAATCGCCTACTGGCCGTCGCGCGTGGAAAGCCTCACTGCGGCGGCATCACCGGATGTGCCGCGCCGGGTGGTGCTCATGATAAAGAGCCCGCGTGCCGGCAGCCAGGCGCTGATCGATGCGATCAGGCAGCGCCTGTCGTCGGTCAGCGGCGGTGCGCCGGTAACGCTGGTGCTCACGATGCAGGAGGTGTACGACGCCTCGATGACGCGCACGTCGTTCGCGCTGGTCATGCTGGGCATCGCGGCCGTGATGGCGCTGGTGCTCGGCCTCGTCGGCATCTACGGCGTCGTGGCGTACGCCGCGACGCGGCGGACGCGTGAAGTCGGCATCCGGCTCACGCTCGGCGCGCAACAGCGGGAACTTCGCGGGATGTTCCTCCGGCAGGGGCTCGTCCTGACATGCATCGGCGTCGCGATCGGTCTGGGCGCGGCCGCGGGAGTGGCGCGCGTCATGACGTCGCTGCTCTTCGAGGTGAGCCCGGTCGATCCGCTGACCTACGTCGCCGTCGCGCTGTTGCTCATGATGGCAACGCTGATGGCGAGCTACGTCCCCGCACGAAGGATCTCGCGTATCGATCCCGCCATCGCGATGCGAGCGGAGTAGAACATTGCTGATTGGTGACCTTTGATTAGCGGTTGGAGGTTCAAGGGTTCAGCAGGAGTTCCGGTTCATGGAACAACGAGCAACCCTCGACAATTCGGCGCCTTGCAATTGCACTCCAGCATCAATCTGCATCCATCGATGATGACTTCCGCCAGCTCGATGCGGCGTGCCGCAAACACGCCTCGTCCGTGAATGAGCGAGGGTTGAACGACGACTTTGCTCATCGAAGAGGTGAATTCTAGGCTCGATGGCGATGCGAGGGAGAACATCCCGAGGCAACAGCGCAGACCGATCCGGCCGATATGTGTTTCGGAGGGACGCCAACGATGTCACTTGCCGGAAGTCCATGGTGGGTTATCGCCCAGGGAGTGCTCATCGGAGCGATCGGCCTCAACATGCTGACGCTTCAGGAGTACCGGCTCGGAATGGCGCTCGCGCTCGCTTCCTTTGGACTCACCTTCCTGAGCCACGACTTGCGCGGACGGCGGCGGACCACAGCTAGCGATTCACGCGTGTAGCTGGTCGATCTCGCGCTGTAGGCGTTGCGCGGCTCGCTGGTTGAGTCTCCCGATCACGAAGAACCCGATGCCAAACCACGCTCCGAAGAGCGGCGACCACATCACCCCGTGAGGCGCAAACAGCAGCGCGACCACGACGAATAGCACACCCGGGGTGGCGGGCAGGATGCCCCAATACCACACACTCGCTCCAGGGCGTCGCCACAATCGGCTACCGCCCGTTGGTAGAGGGCGTTCCGCTTGGACGTGATCTCTCCCACTCACTCACATAGTCGATAGCGGCAGTCAGGTTCTTACAACCTTTTTGCGAAGCCCACGAGTGTCGCCAGTCGGTTACCGGCCGTCCGATTGGCATAGAATCCCGCTGCGTACACTTCCCGCCACGTCACACAAGCGAGGACGTCATCATGCGTCGACGACGATTCGGCATGGCTGGCTTCACGGTGACCTTGGGAGCCCTCGCAGCTTCGTCGGCGTTCGCTCAGACACCTCCGACGTGCGCGCAGTTGAATACCAACCCCGCCTACGGTCTGGCGGGAAACCCTGTTGTCATTCAGCACTCCACGACGCTGGTGCCGGCTGGCACCAACCCCGCCTATTGCCGCGTGGATTTCGTCGTCTCCGAACGCGGCGGCCCGCAGTTTGGTTACGCCGTCGGTGAAATCCAACGCGTCGGACTTCGCGTCGGGCTGCCCGCGAACACCTCGGACGGCGGCACTGGTGGCGGCGCCGCGGGACAAGGCGCGTGGAACGGCAAGGTGCGCAATCTCGGCGGCGGCGGCCTGGTCGGTGCCGTTGGCGGCGTGACCGCTGCCACCAACGCCCGCTACGTCGGCTCCTCCACTGACAGCGGTCATACCGGGAACGATCCGAGCTTCGGCGTGATTCAACCCACGCACGAGCTCAATCTCGGAAAGATCGAGGATTTCTTCAGCGAGAGTGTGCGCCTGCAGTATCAATGGGCGCTGCGATTGGCCGAGAGCTACTACGTCAAACCGGCATCCCGTAACTATTGGGATGGCTGCTCGACCGGAGGCCGCCAGGGCCTCGTGCTCGCTTCGAAGTACGGCGATGATTTCGATGGCTTCCTCATCGGCGCGCCGCACACGAACCACACCAGGAACTCGTCGGGCGGATCGTTTCGTCAATGGGCGAACAAGGACCTCGCTGCCGGATCGGTGACCGATGCGAAGTTCGCGGCCACGATCGACCGGCTCGTCGCCGCATGTGACGGTCTCGACGGTGTGGTCGACGGCCTGCTGAACGAACCGCGCGCGTGCAAGGCGAGCGCGAAGCTGAATGTGTGCGGTGAACCTGGCGCTGCGGCACCGCCGAATTGCCTGACCCCACTCGAGGCGGATGTCGTCGACATCGCACTCGACGGTAGTAGAAACGATCTTGGAAAGCGCGTTTGGTTCTCGTCCGGACGCGCAACCGACCTGAGCCTGGCACTTCCCGCCAACGGTCAGGGAGGAAACGGGATCTTCGCGTGGGCGAACAAGGATCTGGACTTCGACTGGCGGACCGGACCGCGATCAGATTGGGACGATCTCGTGCAGCTCGCGACGAACACCTTCGCCGACTACATCGATATGGGCACACCTGATCTGTCGCTGACGAAGGATCATGGCGCGAAGATCGTGATGTGGCACGGACTCGCGGACAACCAGATTTCGTTTCAATCGAACATCTACTACTTCAGCAAGGTGCTCGACTTCTACGGCGGCGACGCCAACGTGTCGCCGTGGTTCCGCTTCTTTCTCGCACCCGGCGTCGGCCACTGTGGAGGAGGCTTAGGTCCGCAGCCGCAGAACCTGTTCAACACCATGGTCGCGTGGGCTGAAGGAGGCGACGCCCCCGACTCGATTCTTTCTTCAGCCGGCGGACTTACGCGGCCACTGTGTCCATTCCCGCAGACCGCCATCTACGACGGCACCGGCAATCCAAACCTCGCAGCCAGCTTCAGCTGCGGCGGCAACATCCAAACGAAGGAAGCAAAGTGTGATGGGCTGATCACGAAATTCAAACATGAGGCCGAGGGCGGGCTCGAGCCGTTAGGCGGTGAGGACGACATCAGCTGCGGCCTTGCCTTCATGCCGGTCACATCGGCTGCGTTGTCACCGGTCGCGACGAATGGCTGGTACCGAAATCCATTGGTCACACTGAGTGCCAGCGACCAGGACGGTGACCTCGATCGCATTGAGTACCGTCTGACTGGCACGAGTGCATGGACTCCTTACGTCACCCCGTTTTCGGTGACCGGTGATGGCGAGCACGCCCTGCAATACCGGTCGGTAGACAAGCTGGGGCACATCGAAGCGACCAAGACGCTCTCGTTCAAGAACGACGCAACGGCTCCGATGCTCGCAGGGATGCCTGGCTCGTGCGTGATCTGGCCGCCGAAAGACAACATGATCACCGTCGCGACGATCGCGGCGTCCGACGGCCTCTCTGGTGTTGCGCCAGCGTCGCTGGTCATCACGGTCGACAGCAACGAGCCGTTGACGCCAACGGATCTGATCATCAAGGGCGGCGTCGTCCAGGTTCGCGCGAACAGACTGGGAACCGGTGACGGTCGCATCTACGACATCGTCGCGGAGGCGGCCGATCTGGCAGGGAACACGGCGAGGGCCGCGGCCACCTGCTTCGTGCCACACGATCACTCGGGGAGATAGATTCGAGACGGCGACATGACACCGGTCTGCTCTCGTCTTCTGTGTCTCCTCACCTCGGCGTGGCTGGGCGCTGCGACGATCGCGACAGCGCAGACCTCCGGCACATTTAGTCAGACAGGGAACATGACCGTCGCGCGGTCACAACATACGGCGACGTTGCTTCCCGATGGGCGCGTGCTCATCGCGGGCGGAACGTCGAGCAATGCGTCTCTCGCCAGCGCTGAAGTCTACGATCCGGATGCCGGCACGTTTCGCGCGCTCGGATCCATGATCGCCGCGCGGCGGATGCACACAGCCACGCTCCTTCCCGACGGCAGAGTCCTGTTCGTCGGCGGCTATGGTCAAGGGACCGCTTTGGGGACGGCAGAGCTCTTCGATCCGACGACGGGTACCTTCACTGCGACGGCGAACCTGATCACCGGGCGCGGCGGACATTCAGCCATCCTGCTCTCCACCGGAAACGTCCTGATTGTCGGCGGCTATGGGACGAACGCTTATCCCAACGTTGCGCCGGCAGAACTCTACGATCCCGTCTCGGGGACGTTCACACCCGCGGGCAGCTATGTCGGCCGCAGCGGATGTGACTTCTGCGCGCCATCGGTCTTGCTGACCGACGGCACCGTGTTATTTCCGGGTCAGTACCCGGCACAGGTCTACGATCCCGCGACAGACGCCTTCAGTCCGGCCGGAATGATGATTCATGATCATTCGACGGCCACTGTGCTTCCGAATGGTCAGGTGCTGTTTGCGGGCGGAGAGGAGCTTGGCCGGTTGGCTGATGCCGAACTCTACAACCCGACGACTCACACGTTTGTCCTCACGGGCAGCATGGCGTCGCGCCGCGTGTGGCACACGCTCAGCCTGCTTCCCAACGGAATCGCTCTGGTGACGGGCGGCGAAACGGAGACCTGCTCGGGAGCCGGTTGTTGGTTTGCGGGAAGCCTCCCGAGCGCGGAACTGTACGACCCGGCGGCCGGAGCATTCTTCGCGACCGGCAGCATGGCGGCAGATCGCGAAACGCACACCGCCACGCTTCTCAAGGACGGAAAGCTGCTGGTGGCTGGCGGCGTCTCGTATGGCGGCATAGGAATCTTCCGCGGAAGTCTGGCCAGCGCGGAGCTCTATTCGCCGGAGGTGTTGGTGGCCGCCCCTGCGCTTCTTTCCGTGTCCGGCGATGGACGCGGCCAGGGCCAGATCGCTCACAGCGGCACGACTCACCTTGCGACGCCCGACGACCCGGCTGCCGCCGGCGAGACCGTTGATATCTACTGCACTGGCCTGCCTGGCGGCAGCGCGATCCCTCCACAGATCGCGATCGGTGGCCGCATGGCCGCAGTCCTGGCTCTGGACTCGGTGCAGGGCGCTGCGGGCGTGAATCAGCTACGCGTTCGCGTCCCGATCGGCATTGCACCGGGAACGGCCGTGGTGGTGCGCCTGACGTATGCCGATCGGTCGAGCAACGAAGTCACCATGGCCATTCGCTGACAACCCGTATCGAGCTCGTTGAGAAGGATCTACGACCGTGGACCGAGATCGCTTTTTGCAGCTCGGCGCAGCGGCCAAAAATGAAACGCGGACGCCCGGTGCCCTCCATTGTTGTGTGTGTCCTCCTCGCGGCGTTCTGGATCAGCCTTGCGGGTTCGGCGGCCGCACAGACCTCACCGCAGGCGCCGGCCTCCGCGCGACAACGCGTTGGGTTGGCGCTCGGCGGGGGCAGCGCGCGCGGACTGGCCCACGTGGGTGTGCTGCGCTGGCTCGAAGAGCATCACATCCCTGTTGACGTGCTGGCTGGCACAAGCATGGGGGGCCTGATCGGCGGCTCCTTCGGCACGGGCATGCCGCCCGGAGAAATCGAGGCCATGCTGGCCGAGATCGACTGGGATGCGATGTTCGGCTCCTCAGGCTTTCAGTTCTCGAACGTGCGGCGCAAGCGCGATAAGCGGGCCTACCCTTCGCATTTGGAGTTCGGCCTCAGGAAAGGGCTGAGCCCGCCCTCCTCGCTGAACAATGGCCAGCAGGTCGATCTACTGCTCGCGCGGATCACGGCCCCGTATTACGGCATCAGCACTTTCGACGACCTGCCGACACCGTTTCGCTCCGTTGCTGTGGATCTGAAGACAGCACAAACCGTCGTGCTCGATCGGGGTCAGCTCGCCACCGCGATGCGCGCGACGATGTCCCTGCCGCTCATTTTCCCGGCGATCGAGGACGGCAATCGCCTCCTGGTGGACGGCGGCGCGATGAACAACGTGCCGGCCGACGTGGTGCGGCAGATGGGCGCCGATCGCGTGATTGCCGTGAACGTCGGTGACCTGACCGATCGCGAGACGGTCAGCGCATCGATGCTGGGGCTCGCCGGCGCCACGCTCGACGCGATGATGCGCGCGAACACGATGAAAGCGCTGAGCTCGGCGGATGTAGTGATCAACGTGCCGGTCACCAATTTCGGGTCGCTCGACTGGCGGCGGTTCCGCGACCTCATTCGCGAAGGCTACGGGGCGGCGGAAATGATGAAAGCGGAGCTCCTGCCGTTGAGCGTGGACGAGGCGGCGTGGCAGCAGTGGGTCGCGGCGCGCGCGGCGGCCAGGAAGACAGCGCTCCCCACCATCCAGTTCGTCGAGGTCGGCGGCGCGACCTCGGCCGATGTGGACGTCATCCACCGTGAGATTTCCACGTTCGTCGGGAAGCCGCTCGACCCCGTCGAGGTGGCGACAAGTCTGACCGAGCTCGGCGGACTGGATCGTTACGAATCGCTCCGCTGGACCGTGCGTGAACGCGATGGCCAGTTCGGGCTCATAGTCACCGCCTACCCAAAGGCGTACGCGCCGCCGTTCGTGTTTCTCGGCGTCAGTCTCGAGAACACCGCGTCCAACGAGTTCCGCTTCGGGCTGAACGGTCGCTATCTCGCGTTCGACAAGGTGGGATCGGGCTCGGAGCTCCGGCTCGATGCCGCGCTGGGCTCGGATCCCTCGCTGGCGGTTGCGCTGTACAAGCCGGTCTTCGACACGCGCTTATTCGTCGAGCCGTTTTCCGGCATTGGCTCCAGGACGCTGAACTTCATCCAGGACGGGCATGTGCAGGCAGCCTACCGGCAGACGCGTTCGTTTCTGGGCATCGATGCGGGCGTCAACGTGAGCCGGCTCGACGAGGCGCGCGCGGGCGTGACGTTCGGACGCGTCGATGCGAGCGTCCGGATCGGCGATCCTGAACTGCCCGAAGTCGGCGGGCGCGAGACGAGGCTCCAGATGCAATGGACGCACGACGCCCAGGACAGTCCGGTCGTGCCATCGAAAGGACTGCGGGTGCTCGGCCGGCTGGAGCATTTTCTCGACTATCCGGATCTCACGACGGCAGCGGATCCGACGCGCGAGACCGATGGCGTGACGCAGTTGGAGACGCTCGCCTCGTGGTTTACCTCCCGCACCGGCGCCCGTGTTTTCGTGGCCGGCGGTTTGGGCACGTCGTTCAAGGGCCACCCATTGCCCACCGAGCAGTTTCCCATCGGCGGGCTGCTCCGGCTCGGGGCGTTCGACGTCGGCGAGCGGCGCGGCGATCACTACTTGCTCGGCACGGCAGGGTATCTCCAGCAGGCGCTGCGCTTGCCGGACTTCATCGGCGGCCCGCTCTTCCTCGGTTCTTGGCTAGAGACGGGTTCGGCCTTCGACTCGTGGTCGGATATCGGTTGGTCGACGCATGTGAGCGTGGGACTCATCGCCGACACGCTCATCGGTCCAGTTTTCGGCGGCGCGAGTTTCGGCTTCGATGGCGCGACGCGCGTCTACATCGCGATCGGTCAACTGTTCCGATAGTTGCCTTATCCTGTTGCACTGTTTGTGAGATGACTCTTAGAACATTTGCCCGATCGAAAAGTGCACACGCACGCCGCGCTGTCCATATTCGTCGCTGAACGGGTACGCAACGTCGAGGCGGAACGGCGCCAGCGGCGTGCGAATGCGCAGCCCGAGCCCGGCGCCCAACGCCAGGCGCCCGAGGGTGAGGTCGGCGATTTTGGCAAACGTGTTCCCGACATCCACGAACGCGGCGCCGCCGAGGCGCTTCGTGATCGGAAACCGCACTTCGCCGTTCAGGACGAGCAGGTCGGTGCCGCCTAGCGCGAAGCCGGCGATGTTGATGGCCGACAACGAGTCCTCCGGGTATCCACGGACCGAGTTCGTGCCGCCGGCGTTGAACAACTGATCGATGATGCTGATCGGCGCGATGCCCGAATAGCCCTGGAGCGTGCCGTAGCGGACGTTGCCCGCCGCGGTGAGCTTACCGAGCGGCTGGTAGTACGACTGCCGGAGAAGATAGCGGACGTAACCGAGATCCGAACCGAGTGACTGCACGCCAAATTGAAAGCTCGAGCTGTGAAACAAGCCTCGCGTGGCATCGAACGGACTGTCCCGGCGGTCGAGAATGACGGAAACAACGGGTCCCGTCAGCGGCCCGCCGGCATCGAAGCCCTGGTCGTCTCGATTGAGCATGAACCGGCGTGAGGAAAAGTTGTATCCCCAGACGAGCTCCCACGTGGACGCCGGCCGCCAGCGCTGCTCGAGCGTCACTTCGCGACGCCGGTCGTCGAGCGTCGCCCCCGCGAGCTCCGAGGTGCTGTCGAGGACATCCTGCTCGCGGCGATCGCGCGCGTACACGCTGGTCCGCACGCGTTTACCAAACATACGCGGCGAGGAAAAGAGCAGTCCGACGATCTGCAGGTCAGGGTCCCAATGCGCGCCGACGCTTGCCTGCACAGCGCGGCCGATGAAGTTCCGATCCCGCAGCTCCAACGAGGCACCCAGGGCAGTCCCTCCACCCTTGCCGGTCGATCGATCGGAGCTGAATTGGACGCCGTACTTCAACTGGAACCGCTGCGGCTCCTCGGCCTGAATCGTCAACGTCCGCGGCAGCTCGTCGGGCGCTCCCGGCTGAATCGCCGAGTCCCCGAAGTCGAAATCGACACGCCGGAACGATCCGATGTCGTACAGATTGCGGCGGGTCGTATCGAGGGCGCCCTGGCTCATGGCGTCGCCAGGCTCTAGGGTGATGGCCTTCCGCACCAGCCCGCCGCTCGTCGTTTCCGCTCCGACCACGTTCACGTCCTTGACGCGGTAGAGCGGACCTTCTTTGACGGCCCACACGATCGAGACCGATCCGTCCTTCGCGGTCGTGAGCGTGTGTGTAACGGCCGCACTCTGGTAGCCGAGCCCGGTATAGAAGGCCTTCAGCCGGCGTGCCGCCTCGACCGGCGCCGACGCGGCCAAGGGCTCGCCGATCGACAGTCCGAGCGCTTCCGTGGCTCCCACTCTCCGCGCTGGATCCACGCCCTGGAGCTGCACACCGCCGAGGCGCGACAGCACGCCCTCATTGATGTTGATTGGCAGCGTGGCGTCGGTGTCCTGAAAGACAGGTTCTCCGACGGTCACTTGGGCCTGCAGGTGTCCACGACTCGCGTAGAGTTGCTGGACCTGCCAGGCCACCACCTGCGAGTCCAGCCAGACGCCTGATTCGGCGCGATGCGGCGCGACCAGCGCGTCGAGGTCGGCATTCGACACGTCCCGATTGCCGCTCCAGGCCACAGTCAGCTGCTTTGTCTGAGGTCCGCGGGCAACGTCCAGAGTGACGCGCGCCAGATCGGGCGTCTCGGCGGAGAAATCGAGCTGTAACGCCGGCCGATAATAGCCACGCCGCGCGAGTCCCTCACGCGCGATCCGTTCGAATTCGGTGCGCGCGACGTCGGCGATCGGCAAACCGCGCCAGGCATCGTATATCGCATCGATCACCTCGCCTGGAAGCGGATCTCCAGTGGTGTCGATGACGGTCCGCGGCCCGCGCTTGATGTCGTAGGTCAACGATACGCGCGAACGATCGACGGCTTCGCTGCGAGTCGGCACGATGCTCACGCGGTGGTAGCCGCGATCCAGATAGAACTTCTCCAGCCGGTGGCGATCCTCGATCCACCGCCGGACGTCAAAACGGTTGCCGGCGGCGAGCTCGAGTTTGCCGGACAGCTCCTGCTCGCTGTATCCGGGTGCGCCAGTGATCCGGACCGAGTCCACGACCGTGCGTGCCTGTCCTGCATCCGCCCGGCGTGCCTTGGCTGTTCGGGCTGGTGAACCCGGACCGAACACAATCGTGCGGCGGAATTCGAGCCCCCGCGTGCCGTCCTCGACGGAGGAGGCGCGGACTTCGTTGAACGGAGTCGGTTTCCACACCAGCACCCACGTGACCGAACCATCCTCGAGGTTGTCGGAGAAGATCAGATCGAACGACGACCCGAGCGACTTCGACACGGTCAGATGCTGGGCCGTGCTGACATCCTTCGAGATCAGATCGAGATCGGCGGCGCCGATGCGGGCGGTGTCGAGGCCCACGAACCGTCCGGCGAAGCCCAGGATGTCGGTCGCTGCGGCTGCGGCCGCGAAGTTGTCATTCGATTGCCTGCTCTGCGTCGACTGCTCACCGGTCTGGCCCGTGACGATGAGCGCACGGAGCTCTCGCTCGCCGAGCGGCGGGACCGAGCTGAACGAGGTCTCGATGCGATCTGGAGTGCCGCTGATGCGGATGGTGACGTCGTAGTCTCCGATCCGCGTGTCGCCGACGGCATCGACCGTCGGGACGAGCCCGTCGGCGGGAGCGAACCGCACCTGGCTGTCGCGGAGGCGATACTCCCGGCCGCCGATCGTGATGCGGCCGTCGTCGACGACATCGACACGTCCGGACAGTGCCGGTGAGTCGATCGTTCCGGCGAGCCGCAGGTCCGGCATCAGCTCCACCGTGCCAACGCTGTTGTCGATCAAGATCGGATCGGTGACGGCGAAGCTGATGTCGAGCGCCGTGCCGGCCAGCCAGGACGGCAGCGTGGACTCGCCCGAACGGTGCGTTTCGGATGACAGCGAGTTCACGAGCTGCAGGATGCGCGTGACGGGCTCGGTGTAACGATTGGCCGTGATCTCGACCTTGCCCTGCAGTTGTGTGGCACGCTCCGCCCGCTGCCAGACGAGGTCCGCGCCGAGCTGACTGTGCAGCCCCCGCGGCACATCGATCAGGATGTCGCGCGCGGTGATCGTCAGATCGTCGCCGCCGGCGCCGGCCTCGAGCGGCAGGCGGCCGTCGATGCGGATGGTGCCGCCGTTGACCGTACCTCCGAGCTTCGTCACCGAGAGCGCCTGATCGGCCAGTCGAAGATGGCCCGACCAGCCGGCAAAGAGGATGCGCTGCCCGGGGATCAGCCAGGAGGCTTCGCTCAGCGTCGCCTCAGACGTGACCCGCAACACGCCGGATCGGCGTTGGAGGTCGAGATTGCCGTTAAGCCGACCGGTTGCGCGACCCGACAGGAGAGCCCCGACGATGCCGAGGTCGGTGTCGACATCGAGCCGGAGGTCGGTATCGCTTCCCTCGAGCAGGCCGACGTTTCCGCTGCCGACAACCTTGGAACCAGGACCGCGCCAGTCGAGGCTCTCTATGGCGAGAGCGCCCCCGGCCACCCGAAAACGCGTGACGTCAGACTGGGCGTAGCTCAGCTCCTTCGCGCGCACCTCGGCGCGCTCGAGCCTGAGCTCACCGGCAATGTCCGCGAGATCCGGTCTGGACGCCGACAGCTTCGCGGAGAGTTCGATGCCGCCGCCAATCGCGTCCATCGGGGTGCGTCCCAGGATCTCGAACAGCGCAGGCACGTCGAACGACGCCGTTCCCTCGAGTGCGGCCGGCCGGTCAATCGCTGGCTGGGCAATATGAAGACCTGAAGGGATCCACTGGTTCAACCAGATCAGCGGCGCATCCGCGGCAGCGGTGAGCTGCCCTCCAAGGATCGATCCCGTCGCTTCCCGCATCTCGGCGCGCTCGCCAGTAAGCACGACCACCGCCCGCACGTCCTTTGCCAGGACGCGATCCCCTTTCGATAGTGTCGTCAGCGCGGTGTTGATCGATCCCGTCGCGACCAGTCCCGCTGATGACGCTTCGGTTTCGAGATGACCAGTGATTCGGCCCGCAGCGGCCACATCGCCGCTCCCGCTCAGACGAGTCAACCAGGGCCGAAACGGGCCGAGGTCCCCGTCCACATCGAGCACCAGTGTTCCGTCCGAACGATCGCCCGCAAGCGTGCCGGCGAGGCGCACTGCCAGACCGCCGATCGTCATCGCCGCGTCGTCGAGATGTACGCGGCCGCCCGTCATACTGGCACGCAGTCCGCGGCTCATCACGATCGGCACGTCGAACACACTGGCGTCGATCGGCGCGACGTCCAGCGTGACGACCGCTGACGAGCGATTCCGCAGATCTCCCCTGAAGGCGATCGCGCTCGAGACGCGTCCGCGAACCGATCCAGGGTCCCCCGCGCCGAAGCCGGCAATCCGGAGGAGTGCATCGATGTCGAGATCCGCGAGTGTTCCGCGGCCGTCGAATGGATTCGGATCCGCGAGGCCAAGCGAGATGTCGAGGGTCGTGTTGACACTCGGCGCGCGTGCCTCTACGCGGACAGTGCCCGCGGAAACCATGAGATCCGCGGTGACGGCACCGACGCCGCGTCCGTCGACGTTCACCGAACCGATTGCGAGTTTGCCCTCGCCACCAAGATTCGTGACTGGACCCTTCAGGACGCCGTCGAAGGTTCCGGCGGTTGCGGCGATCGAAACAGAGCCGCCGCGGCCGATCGTCAGGTCTCTTCCCGTGACGGTTGCCTCGACGCCGGGATCGCTCAGTGGACCGGACCACGTTCCCGCGGCGATAAGACACCCACCGAGCGTCACGCCGCTTGTCGCGACGAATGTCGCCGATTCGAGGACGGGCGCCAGCACGCGGAATGTCCCGGTCGATATCTTTCTGGCGACGTCCATACCAAACGACGCGTCGAGATCCAACCGCGGCAGGCCTGCGAGGGTCACGGCGCGGCCGACGATCCGCCCCGTCGATCGTACGGCGCCCAGCGTGCCATCGATCGTCGCATCGACGTCGATTGTGCCTGCGGCAGTCATCGGATCGAGGCCGGCGGGGACGCCGAAGGTCTGCGCTTGACGGACCACCGCCGGAAGATCGGTCGTTCGGAGGACCACCCGGCCGACGATCGTCGAGGCTCGCCAGCGTCGCGAGTCGAGGTCGATGTCAGCGGTGGCGGTGGCGTCCACAACGTTCGGGTCGTCAGCGGCCGCCTTTACGTGCCAGCGGTCGCCCTGACTCGATCCATGCACGACGATCGGGGTCGTCCTTCCCGAGACGACTACCCCAGTCGTTGCGGTGACATCGAAACGCGGGGACGACGAGGTGCCGTCATCGCGCCATTCGACGACGGCCGTGCCGCTCTTCGAGATGGTTTCCTCGAGGCTGGCGACCGCTGGAATCCGCCGGGCGTCGATATTCGTCCACCGCGCCTCGATGCGACTCGAGCGGCGAGCGTCGTCAAGACTGATCGCGCCGTGAGCGTCGACCCTTCCGCCGGCAACGCCGAGAGTGACGGAGTTCAGCGACAGCTCGCCGCCTCGGTAACCGCCACGCGCCCGGACCTCGCTGACCTGCATCCCCGACCATGCCAGCGATCGGGTATTGCTCTCGAACGCGATGGTGGGTTCAGACAGCGGACCCGTCGCGCGCGCCGTCACCTCAACCTGTCCCATGGGCGGTCCGGCCTCGTCATTCATTTCCCACAACGAATCGAGTTCCAACGACCCCCTCGCCGTGACGTCGACGTGACTCGCGTCGCCGCGAAGCGTGATGCTGCCGCTCGCGTGGAGTGTCCCGCCACGCCGCGACGCCGTCAGCTCGCGGAGGCCCAGTCGCTCGCGCTCGAGATCGACCGTGACCGCAGCGGCGTCGAGGTCGATCGTTCGCCCGCCAACGGTCACCGTCAGGCCGTGTTGCGCCTTGACGGTGGCCGCGATGCGGCCCGATTGCGCGCTCGTGAGCTGCAAGGCTGCACCGCGCATTGCCACTGAGGTCGAGGCTTGTTGAAACGAGACGTCGAGACCGTCCACGCGAATCGGCGGCAACGCGAGGCTCGCGCTATTCGATTGGCCGCTGCTTACACGCGGTAGATTGTCCGTGCCGTCACCCCGACGCCGGATGTCGATGCGAGGCGACGCAATCGAAAGCCGCGTCACGCCGACGTCGCCAAACAGCGTGCGTGCCCCGAACGACAGGGCGAGCGCATCGGCAGCCGCGAATGGTTCAGCCGGAGTGTGAACGGCCGCCACTCGAATGCCGCGGAGCTCTGCCGAGAGGGTCAGGAGGTTATAGGAGAGGGACTCGGCACTCAGCTCGATTCCGTACGAAGTGCGGAGAGCCTCGACAACACGGCGAAGCACGAGCGCGCGGCCCGGTAGCGTATGCGCTGCTAAAAGCACAAGCAGCATCGCACCTGCAGCACCGATGAGAACGAGGCGCGCTTTGCGGAGCATCTGCGCGACGGAGCAGCAACCGTGCCAGCAGCTCCTGCGGTACGCACAGCCGCCAGGAGCAGAAGTGCGGGCAACCCGCAATGATCGGCGCGCCTGGCGCAGCGCGCTCTCGCACGCGCC
>Ga0207428_10002698_pt1 | contig 17692 bp, 18 predicted proteins | sample RhiMethybrSRZTD1_FD_187600 | JGI IMG/M metagenome (GOLD analysis project Ga0207428, IMG submission 187600) | Populus rhizosphere microbial communities from Tennessee, USA - Rhizosphere MetaG P. TD hybrid SRZTD1 (SPAdes) (version 3) | ecosystem: Host-associated > Plants > Roots > Rhizosphere >...
GCCACCAGCCCATGAGCGCAAGAAAGAGAGCCGCGGAGACGCGGCTCTCTTTCTTGTCTTCGGCAACGAAACGCGTTGTCGAGCGAGAGGAGGCCCGCCTGTGCGAGCGTGCGGGAATGTTCCCCGAACGAGGGCACCCAGCACCTCGACGAAGGAGTCGTCGCCGTCTGTTACGAGCGCTGACGCAGCAGGAAGTCGAGAGTGACGCGGTTGAACGTCTCGGGATCCTCGTGCAGCCCGGCGTGTGAGAGGTGCTCGAAGACGACCAGCTCGCTCGCGGGGATCCCGCCCTTCAGCGGCTCGGCGAAGCGCGTTGAGCACACGACGTCGCGAGCTCCGAAGGTGATCAAGGTCGGAGTGTCGATCGTGCCCAGTGCCGCGCCGGCGTCGTGCGCAAGGACTGCGTCGGTCTGGGCCAGGAACGCGTCCACCGGTTGGGCGGGGCGGCCACGCACGAAGCTCACCAGCGTCTCGACGAACTCCGGCCGCTCCGCGTACATCTCGGGCGTGAAGCACCACGGGAAGATCCCCTGGATCACGACGTCCGCCACAGTCGGCAGCGTGGTCGCCAGCACGCGCCACTGTTCGACGACGATCTTCAAGTAGTCGTCGCTGGCGTGCCACCCGCTGTGCAACGACAGCGAGCGCACGCGGTCGGGATGACGGGCGGCCAGGTGCATGCCCACGGCGGCGCCGAACGAAATGCCCGCGACGTGAGCGTCCTCGATCCCGATGGCGCCGAGGAAGGCGGCGACCTGGTCGGCATGGCCGTCGGTCGAGTACGGCCCGGGAGGCTTGTCGCTCTCGCCGGAGCCGGGAAGGTCGATGGCGATGCAATTGAAGTGCTCGGTGTACGCCGGGAGCTGGAACGCCCAGCATGCGTGGTCGGCAGAGGTGTACGGGATCAGCAGAAGCGGCTCGCCCTCCCCCTGCACGTCGTAGTTGATCAGCTGTCCGTCTACGTCGACGCGTGGCATGCTCGCTCCTTCCTGGCTGGTGGCAGCGCGCGCTCCTCAGTCACCGCGGCATGCCGCGGAGCGGTCCCAGGATCCTCGTGAGGTCGCCACAAGACACGCGGGGGACCAAATCGATTGGGATCGTCTGCGTCATGGTCGTCCAGCCTCGTTCTGTCCAGAGAGAAGGTACGCCCTGCGAGCGGGTTCGTCATGACCCAGACTGGCCTACTTCTCCCGCTGCCGGCACCGGTCCTCATGGGTTCTGACTACGACCGAGCGCGCGACTCCAGCTGGAACGGTGTCCCGCGGTCTTCCCCAGCCGCGTCTCCGGTGCGGTTGCCCGGTACCGAACGTGATCAGACTTGGGTGCCCCAGCCTGCGGGAATGTCCCTCGAGCGACAGAGGTCGGCTAGGCGACGTCTTGGATGATCTCGACCAGCTCGTCCAGGCGGTAACCGTGCTTGCGACCGAGCTCGACGAGTTCGCGTGCCTTCATCACGACGACACCGCGCTCGGGAGTCCCCGCAACCGTGATGCCTCGACCGCGCCGGAACTCGAGAAGTCCTTCCTGCCGAAGGATCTGCAGAGAACGCAACAGGGTGTTCTTGTTGACGCCGAGGACTGCGGCGAGATCCTTGGCCGCCGGCAAGCGTTCACCCGGCTTGGCCTCACCGTCCGCAATTGCTCGCCGGATCTCCGCGGCGACCTGCTCGTAGAGATCGGTCGGGTCGGCCTTGTTCACCTTGACACTTATCATGGTCCTAGTAATACTAGCTCAATCGGACTACGGAGGTTGTCGTGACCGTCACCGCTCCACCCCGACCACCGCGCCCCAGCGATCCCGTCACCCATGAGGAGTTCGACGCCCTTGTCGAGGCGCTGATCGAGGAGGCGAGGCAACGTGGGCGGCGGCGACGCCGTCGGCGCGGCGCAATCGCGATCCTCGTCGCGCTCGTCGGGGTCGCGCTCTTCGCCCTCCTGGGACGGAGCGCGCAGTCGCAAGACGCGTCCTCGGCGCTCTCGGCGCGATCCAGCCTCGGCGCTGCGGCGAACTCGAAGATCGCCTTCACGCAGAGCGCGGGGGGCGGTCAGGGAAGCGGCGGGCTGTACGTCGTGAACCCCGATGGAAGCGGGAAGCGGAGAGTGGTCGAGACGGCGGGCCACGCCACCCCCTCCTGGTCGCCCGACGGTCGAAGGATCGTATTTCAGACAAGGAGTGGGCCGGGCCTCAGCGTGGTGAACGCCGATGGGAGCGGACAGCAGAGCTTGACGATAGGCAACCATACTGCCTGGTCGCCGGACGGGCAGCGGATCGCCTTCGGGCGCGCGCCGACAACAAGCAACGCCGACTGGGACATCTTCGTCATGAACGCCGATGGAAGTGAGCAGCGAAGACTTGTGCGCCACGGCACCGATCCGCGGTGGTCGCCAGACGGGAGAACGATCGCCTTCGTCCGCCGCGCCGCCCTTGACGGCTTCAACTACGACATCTACGCCGTCGACGGCGAGGGCAGCCCGGCCCGGAGCCTCACTCGCAACCCCGCCTACGAGAACGATCCTGCTTGGTCGCCCGACGGGCGGAGGATCGCCTTCGTGCGTGGCAACGACATCTGGCTCATGAACGCGGACGGGAGCGGCCAGCGCAGGCTGACGAGCGGTGCGGCGCACGATCGCGCTCCCAACTGGTCGCCCGACGGGCGGACGATCGCCTTCGATCGGCGTGTCGGATCGATCCACGAGATCTACGTCATGAACGCCGACGGCAGCGGACAGCGACGGCTCGCGTTCGGCGGCTCCGGGCGCGACGGGCTCTGGGGCAGCGGGGGCAACGCAGGGCCTCTCTGGTCGCCCGACGGGAAGAAGATCGCCTATTTGAGAGCGCTTGGCAATGGCCCCGGCTTCATTGCGCCCGACAACTGGGAGATCTTCGTCATGAACGCCGACGGGACTGACCAGCACAACGTGACACGGAACCGACGCTTCGACGACTGCTGCCTCGCCTGGTCGCCCGCGCAGAAGTAGCCCCCGAGGACATCGGCCGCCTCGCTCGTGACGCTGGCGCTCGGCGGAGTTCCTGCTCTCTTCCCTTGTCTTCGGCAACGAAACTCGTCGCCGAGCGAGAGGCGGCCCGCCTGCGCCAGCGTTCGCGAATGTCCCCAGAGTCCCGGGCGGCAAGAGCCGCCGGGCTTACTTGCTACTGATCTGCACCGGAGCTTGCGTCCCGTACTCCAGTCGGGCCGCCGTGCCAATCGACACACAGCACTGTTGCGTCGTCTTGAAGTACGCCACCACAGGCATCTACCACGGCTTGTGTTAGCGCCTGGACTGCCTCGCGTGCGTGGAGCTCTCGTGTCTGTCTAAGGAGCTCTGGCGCATTCACATTGGCTGCGTTGCGCTCGAGGATTCCGTCGGTCAGAAAGACGAGCCGGTCTCCGACTTCCAGCTGAAGCTCTTGGACGGAATAGTCGTAATCGAGTGATATCCCGAACGGGAGACCAGGGGCCAACTTGACGGTCTCGGCGCGGCCCTCCCGGATCAGGATCGGCGAGGGATGTCCGGCGTTCACGAATCGTGCGAGACCGGAGGCATGGTCGACCCGCACGACCTGCCCAGTCACGAAGTCACTATCGTCGCCGAAGCCGTACAGCGCCTCATTGGCAAGCTGGGTTTGGTGCGCGAGATCGACGCCGCGGCGGCGAGCGTTTCGTAACGCGCCCACGAAGACCGTTGCCAGCACGGCCGCGTTCAGCGTGTGGCCCATCGCATCGGTGATGGAGAGGTGCAAGGTATCTCGCTCGACGCTGAAGTCGAACGTGTCTCCGCCGACATCGCCTGCTGGTTCCAGCCACCCGGCCAGCGTGAATTGGCCCCCCTCGCAGGTGTACGAGGCGGGCAGGAGTCGATGCTGGAGCTCTGCCTCCAACGAAAGCGGGACGGAACGCTGCCCCCAGTCGAACAGGTCGGTGAAGCGGCGGTTGGCGATCACGATGTAGGCAAGGGCGTGCGCCCCAGCCGACACGACTGCGAGCGTCTGCTCGTCAGGCTCGGCGTCAAGTTCGAGCTCCAGCACGCCGATCGCCTCGCCTCGACTCGTCACGGGAGCAAGAACCCGGAATCCATCAGAGTCGTTCACGATCTGGACGTCCTGCTCCGCGAGCGCACGACCGTGCGGTGTGCCGGCCAGGGTCACTTCCTGTCCCCGCTCGCGGCTTAGGTCATCATCGTCAGCGGTCATGCGACGGACGTGACTGAGCCGGATCAATGACCGGCCACTGTAGTCGGCGATCAGGAAGCTGACATCGCGTGCCTCCAGAGAATCGGTCAAGGCGGCGGCGACGACTTCTGCCGCATCGACTGGCGGGGCCGCTTCCACGGAAGCGAGCAGCGTCTTCACATCCAGCGGGGCGGCGACGCCCGATCGGTCACGCTTTCGCGTCGTCACTAACCCGACCATAACTGTCCGGCTGCCGCTGGTAGGCCATCGTGGCTCGAGCGAGTAGAGCGGGGAGATGGCCCCTGGCGCATGCTCTACGCCTGCCCACGCCGCCAAGTCGAGGGCATTGCCTGAGGCGAGAGCCTGGACTGCGCGAGCGTGTTGTCGCCTGGGCCCGCACGTCCCGCGGCGGGGGTGAGCCCGCATGGGCCAGGCGGTTCGCCGAGCGATGACTTTCGCGCCTCGGCCCAGTCTCTTCGGGGATTGCGCCGTACCTACAGCACGAGAAAGGGTCGCCCATGAAATTGCTCCTCACGTCCGGCGGCGTCACGAACGCCAGCATCCGCGCGGCTCTGGTCGAGCTGCTGGGCAAGCCGATCGAGGATTCCAACGCCCTGTGCATCCCCACGGCGGAGTGGGGCCACCCCTGGTGCACGCCGGCCTCGGCCTGGCGCTTCATCGCCGACCAGGGTGACCTCGGCTGGAAATCGGTGGGCCTCCTCGAGCTGACCGCGCTGCCCACCATCGGCGAGGAGCGCTGGGGCCCCTGGGTTCGGCAGGCCGACGTCCTGCTGGTGGACGGCGGCGATGCGACGTACCTGTGCCACTGGATGCGGCAGAGTGGGCTGGCGGACCTCCTGGCCACGCTGCCCGAGATGGTCTGGGTCGGGGTGAGCGCCGGGAGCATGGTGATGACCCCCCGGATCGGCGACGACTTCGTGTCGTGGCCGTCGGCGCCGGACGACCGCACCCTCGGGATCGTCGACTTCTCGATCTTCCCCCATCTCGAGAACCCCGACCTGCCGTGGAACACGATGGAGACGGCAGAGCGGTGGGCCGCCGACATCGCAGGCCCCGCGTACATCGTCGACGACCAGACCGCCATCAAGGTGACCAACGGCACCGTCGACGTCGTCTCCGAAGGGCAGTGGAAACTGCTCACGCCCTAGGCCCAGGGCAGACGAGCCCAGCTCGGAGGCCGCTCCCGGCGGAACCACTCGACCGTGGCGTATGCCTCTCGCCAGTCCGAGGTCTCCTCCGCCACGCTCGCGCCGTAGCGTGCGGCGAGCTCCGACACCGGGTAGTTGACGCCAGGGCCGGAGCGCGAACCGGCCATCAGGATCACGCAGGGCCCGTCGCCCGCGCCCACGAAGGCGTGCTCGGTCCACGGGGCAGAGTGGAAGAAGTCCCAGGGCCGCAGGACTCGCTCCTCGCCCTCGACGAGCAGCGCGCACTCCCCAGACAGTACGAGGAACGCCTCCTGATTCTCCTCGGCGTGGTACAGGCCGGTCTCCCCGGGCTCCAGGACGGTGACGTTGATCCCGAGCTGGGGGAACTCGACCGCCGGGTTGCCGTACTCGTTCTCGAAGGCGCACCTCGCGCCCCTGCCCTCCGTGAACCACCACTCGGCATCGCGCACGTTGACGACGAACCAGCCCTGGGTGACGGGCGTGAGCCCCGAGCCGGAGTCCTCGAGCCGTGCTTCGGGCACGGACACGATTCTCGCACGGGCGCGTGTTCGACCCCGTCCGCCGGGGCAGCTGCGGCTTTACCCGGGTCGGGACGGCGAGGGCTTGCGACCCCAGGCCGCGTACAAGACCGGCGTCAGCACACGCGAGCCCGGATCCTCGAGAAAGCGGAGGGTCTCGTCGAGCTCGCTCTCCGTGAGCCCTCCCGTCCCGAGGATCGCGTCACGGTGCGCGAGCAACGAGTGGCGGTCGAACGCGGTGCCGGGTGATCCCCCTCGGAGGACGTACGCACGGGCCTCGCTGTCGGTGTCCTCGAGCCCGGCACGCTCGAGACGGCGCAGCAGCGTGCTGCCGAAGCCGCGCTGATAGCCCACGCCTTCGAGCAGGCTGATGATCACCTCGTACGCCTTGGCGACGACTGCTGACCCGTCCGCCGAGCCGTGGATCGCCCAGTCGAAGTCCTCCGCCAGCAGCCAGCCGGCGGGGGCGAGCGACGCCACCAGCCGGTCGAGCGCGTCGCCGTTCCCCAGCCAGGAGAGCACCGACCTCTCGTGCACGAGGTCGAACGCGCCGGCGGGGAGGTCGTCGCGCAGGAGGTCGTGACGCCGTACCTCGAGGAGGCCGCCGGCCAGCGGCTCGACGTGCGTCGTGTCGAGGTCGACCGCCAGCACCGAGCCGTCGGGGGCGACCTGCTCGGCCATCCACGCCGCGATGGAACCGCCGCCCGCGCCGGCCTCCAGGCAGCGCCATCCGGGGCCGATCCCGAGCGAGCTCAGAAGCGCGCGCGTCCCCCGATCCCACGTCGCCTCGATGCCCGCCAGCCGCTCGGGCTTGTCGTGCTCGAATCCGTATTTCTGTATCGCCTGACTCCTGACGGCTCGCATGCGAGATAGTGCCACCGGAATGGACGCACGGTGCACGCGCGGGACGTTTGGCGACCCTCGAGCCGGGAACCCGAAGGGTGATGAACGAGGCCACCACTGAGCCCAGAACACGGTCTCAGGGTCGTGACAGCGTCGAGGTCGCGGTCGTCGGCGCCGGCCAGGCCGGGCTCGCGATCGGGCACTTCCTCGCGAAGCAGGGCAGACGGTTCGTGATCCTCGAGGCCGCGAGCGGCGTGGGCGCCGCGTGGCGCCGCCGCTGGGACTCGCTCGTCCTGTTCACGCCTCGCCGCTACAGCGCGCTGCCAGGCCTCGCGTTCCCGGGCGACCCCGACGGGTACCCGACGCGCGAGGAGGTCGTCGCCTACCTCGAGCGGTACGTCGAGACTTTCGAGCTTCCGGTCGAGTTCGACAGCCCCGTGCGCTCCCTGACGCAGCGCGACGGAGGGTTCGCCGTGGAGCTCGACGACCGGACGATCGAGGCGAACCAGGTCGTGGTGGCGACCGGCCCGTTCCAAACGCCGCGCCTGCCGGCGCTCAAGCGCGAGCTCGATCCCGAGCTCTTCCAGATTCACAGCGCCGACTACCGCAGGCCGAGCGACGTGCCGACGGGGCGCGTCGTCGTGGTCGGCGGTGGCAACAGCGGCTACCAGATCGCACAGGAGCTTTCGGCGACGCACGAGGTGCACCTCGCGGTCGGCTCGCGGCAGAAGCCGCTCCCGCAGAGATTGCTCGGACGAGACATCTTCTGGTGGCTGACGAAGCTCGGCGTGCTGCGGAAGAGCGCCGACTCGCGACTCGGACGTCGCCTGCGCGAGCGCGACACGCTGATCGGGTCTCGCCCCCGCGACCTCGCGCGCCGGGGCATCGGCTCGAAGCCACGCGTCGTCGGCGCATCCGCCCGGACGCTCGAGTTCGAGGACGGCAGCACGCTCGACGTCGATGCAGTGATCTGGGCCACCGGCTACCGGGCGGAGTACCCTTGGCTCCACGTCCCGGTCCTCGACGAGGACGGCCGCCCGCGCCACCGTCGCGGGGCGACCGAGGTTCCGGGCCTGTACTTCCTTGGTCTGACCTGGCAGCACACCCGCGGCTCGGCCCTGATCGGCTGGGTCGGCGAGGACGCCGAGTTCGTCGCCGGTGAGCTCGACGCCGCCGGCCGCGTCACGGAAGGGGTTTGAGATGGAGCACACACAGGGACACAGCCACGCGGTCGAGCAGTTCCCGACCTCGACCGAGGGTCTTCCCGAGGCGGCCGCCACGCGGGTGATCGACCTCGCCGACGGCGACGCGGTCGACCTGCGGATCGCTCCGGTCGCCAAGCAGATCGGCGACGCGACGGTGCGGATGCTCGCGTACAACGGATCGATCCCGGGACCGACGCTCCGCGTCCGTGAAGGCTCGGAGCTCGTCGTGAACGTCGCGAACGAGGGCGACCTCGAGGCGACCGTGCACTGGCACGGCCTGCGGCTCGACAACCGCTACGACGGGACACACGAGACGCAGGCGCCGATTCCGGTGGGCGGGTCCTTCTCGTACCGCATCGAGTTTCCCGACCCGGGGGTGTACTGGTACCACCCGCACATCCGCGAGGACTACGGGCAGGAGCTGGGCCTCTACGGGAACATCGTCGTCGTCCCCGCCGACGCGGACTACTGGCCGCGGGCACACCGCGAGCTGACCCTGACGCTCGACGACGTGCTGATCGAGGACGGCGCGATCGCCCCGTTCAGCCCCGACGAGACGACGTTTGCGGCCATGGGCCGGTTCGGGAACGTGATGCTCGTGGGCGGGGAGACCGACCCCACGCTGAGCGCGGCGCGCGGCGAGGTCGTCCGGCTCTACCTGACGAACACCGCCAACACGCGCGTCTTCGACGTGGCGCTCCCCGGGGCACGGATGAAGCTCGTCGGCGGCGACAGCGGCCGCCAGGAGCACGAGGAGCTCGTGGAGTCGGTCGTGCTCGCGCCGTCGGAGCGAGTCGTGGTCGACGTCCTCTTCGACGAGCCCGGCCGCCTGACGCTCGAGCACCGCACGCCCGAGCACACGTACTCGCTCGCGACGATCGAGGTCGCCGCCGAGCCCGTCTCGCCGTCACTCAGCGAGCAGTTCCACGTCCTCCGCCACAACGCCGAGTGGACGGGCGAGCGCGAGCGGATAGCCCCGTATCTCGACGCGCCACCCGACAAGACCCTGTCGTTCGTCGCCGAGATGGACATGGGGAGCCCCGAAGGCCCGGTGGTCTACGCCTGCCCGATGCACCCCGAGGTCGTCAGCGAGGAGCCCGGCAAGTGCCCGCACTGCGGGATGAAGCTTCTCGCGACCGCGGCGGCCGAGAGCTACGTGTGCCCGATGCACCCCGAAGTGACGAGCGACGAGGCGGGCAAGTGCCCGGAGTGCGGGATGAAGCTGTTGCCCGCCTCCGTCGTCGCGTCCGCGGCGGGGCACGAGACGCACGAGCACCAGGACCACGGCGACCATCACGATCACCACGAGCACCACGACCACGCGCACGCCGACGCCGGCGGGATCGAGTGGGAGGACGACATGGTCGACGTCAACCGCATCACGACGCCGGCGAACACGCGGTGGAGCCTTGTCGACAAGGAGACCGGCGACGCCAACCACGCGATCGCCTGGCAGTTCCGCGTCGGCGACAGGGTCAAGCTACGGCTGGTCAACGAGATGGACTCCGACCATCCGATGCATCACCCGTTCCACGTCCACGGCGCGGGCCGCTTCGTCGTGCTGGCCCGCGACGGCGTCCCGGAGGAGAACTACGTCTGGAAGGACACGGTGCTGCTCCGCACGGGAGAGACCGTCGACATCCTGCTCGACGTGACAAACCCCGGCCGCTGGATGGCGCACTGCCACATCGCCGAGCATCACGAGAGCGGGATGATGTTCAGCTTCGACGTGCTGCCCGCGGACGCCTGACGTCGGTCGGGCGCGAGGGGTCAGGCGCCGGCGACCCAGTGCTCGACGCGGAGCTCCGGCATCGGGAAGTGGCGGGGGTTGCCGGTGGCGAGCCGCGCGCCGACGCCCGCCGCCGCCGCCCCGATGAGGCAGTCGGCCTGGCTGAGCGTCTCACCGCGGGCGGCGTGCTCTCGCCGCCACGAGCCGGCAAGGGCTCCCTCGGCACGACCGAGGGGCGCCAGCCGGAGGCCGCTCGCGAGCGTCGCCGCGGCGTCCTCTTCGTTCGGCCGAAGCCCTCGGTAGAGCTCTTCGAGGTTGACGGCGCAGGTGAACGGCCGCTCGCCGCTCCGGGCCAGGGACTCGAGGCCCGCGATCGCCGCGGGCCGTCCGCGCAGCAGGTCGATCAGGACCGTGGTGTCGAGCAGGACCGGCACGCGGTCAGCCGACGCGCCCGGAGTCGGCACGACGCTCGCCCGTGACCCAGGCTGCGGCATCGTCGTCCCACGGGTGTCCCCCGTCCGAGATCGAGCCGACCGCCGAGCGCATGGCGTCCCATGCCGCATCGTCGTCGAGCGCACGACGCACCGCATCGGCGACGAACCGGCTGCGCCCCCGCGCCCCGACCCGGGCGTCGACCTGCTCGACCAGCGCGTCGTCGAGGTGGACGTGGATCCGCATTGCTCGACTTTAGCACACTGTTGAGCACACTAATCATCACACTGGCGGCGGTGCCAACGCGGGCAAACGTCGTGACCCAGGGCGGTAGCCTGCCGCCGTGGCCGGGCTCGAGGATTTGCTCAAGCGGAACCGCGCGTGGGCGGCGGCCATGGTCGAGCGCGACCCGGCGTTCTTCACGACGCTCGCGGATCATCAGTCCCCGGAGTACCTCTGGATCGGGTGCTCGGACAGTCGCGTCCCGGCGAACCAGATCCTCGACCTCAGACCGGGCGACGTGTTCGTACATCGCAACGTCGCGAACGTCGTCGTCCACACCGACCTCAATTGCCTCTCCGTCCTCCAGTACGCGGTCGACGTGCTTCGTGTGCGGCACGTGATCGTCTGCGGCCATTACGGCTGTGGCGGCGTGACGGCCGCGCTCGAGGGGGCGCGGCACGGCCTGATCGACAACTGGCTGCGGCATGTGGCAGACGTCGCCGAGACGCATTCGGCGGAGCTCGCCCCTCTCGCCGGCCGGGAACGGCTCGGGCGGCTGTGCGAGCTCAACGTCGTCGAGCAGGTGGCGAACGTCTGCCGGACGACGATCGTGGAGGACGCATGGGCTCGCGAAGAAGACCTCACCGTGCACGGCCTGGTCTACGACCTCGAAGACGGCCTGCTTCGCGACCTCGCCGTCAGTCGATCGAGAGGAGATGCCGATGGGAGCTGAGCAGGTCGTCGTCGTTCGTCCCGGCGAGGGGCACTACGTCGGGAACGTCGAGTTTCTCGCGCGGAGCGCGGAGACGCCGCGCTTCAACCTCGCGATCGTCACGATCCAGGCCCGCCGGCACGGGCCGCCGCCCCACCGCCACGCCGCCGAGGACGACGCCTTCTACATGCTCGAGGGCGAGCTCGTCTTCACGGCGGACGAGAAGGAAGTCGTGGCAGGCCCCGGAACGTTCGTGCTCGTCCCGCCCGGCGCGGAGCACACGTTCGAGAATCGGACCGACGCAGTTGCGCGCTTCGTCAACGTCCACGCGCCCGCTGGGTTCGATCTCCGGCTCGAAGAGGACTGAGCGGGCTCGACGAACGGGAAGACTCGCCCCATGGCCGACCTCGACAACGCCGCCGTCGCCGAGCGGCTCGAGGCGTTCGCCGGGCTGCTCGACCTCGCCGGCGCGTCGGGCTACACCTCGCGCGCGTACCGGCGGGCGGCGGAGACGATCCGCGGGACGCCTGCGCCGATCCTCGAGCTCGCGCGACAGGGGCGCGCGCAGGAGCTTCGCGGCATCGGGCCCGGGATCGCCGACAGGCTGCGGGAGCTCGCCGAGACGGGAACGATCGCCGAGCTCGACGAGCTGCGCCGCGAAGTGCGGCCGGAGCTCGTCGGGTTCGGCCGGATGCTCGGCCTGGCGCCGAAGCGCACCGTCGAGATCGCGAAGGCACTCGGGATCGAGACCGTCGACGAGTTTCGGCAAGCCGCGAGCGAAGGACGTCTACGGAGCGCGCCCGGCGTCGGCCCGGCCACCGAGGCCAAGCTCCTCGACCGGTTGCACGCGCAGGTGGATCGCCCCGCGCGGGGCCTCACGCTCAACCGCTCGCGCCCGCTCGTCGAGGGGATCGCCGCGGCGCTCGGGGGCGACGTCGCGGGCGACCCGAGGCGCTGGGCGGACACGTCGTTCGACCTCGCCGTCGTCGTGCCGGCGGCGGAGCCGACGCCCGTGGTCGAAGCCTTCGCAGATCTGCCCCAGATCGTCTCGCTGGTCGAGCGAGAGGAACGCCGAGCGACGGGCGTGACCGTCGAGGGTGTCCCCGTCGTGCTGGCCCTGCCCGCACCGGAGCGGTTCGGCACCGAGCTCCTGCGACGGACGGGCTCCGACGCGTACGTCGAGGCGCTCGGGTCGCTCCCGGACGCAGCCGACGAGCAGGCCGTCTACGAGGCGCTCGGGGTCCCATGGTGCCCGCCCGAGCTTCGCGAGGCACCGTTTCGCGGCGAGCCGCCCGCGCTCGTCGAGCCCGCCGACGTGCGCGGCGACCTCCACAGCCACACGACGTGGTCGGACGGCAGAGCATCCGTCCGCGAGATGGCGCTCGCCGCGCGCGAGCGAGGGTACGAGTACCTCGCGATCTGCGACCACACCGAGAACGTCCGCGTCGTCCCCGGGCTCGACGCCGACGCGGTTCGCCGCCAGGCCGAGGAGATCGCCGCGGCGAACGAAGAGCTCGCGCCGTTCCGCGTCCTGCGGGGGATCGAGGTCGACATCCGCCGCGACGGCAGCCTCGACCTCCCCGACGACGTCCTGGGAGAGCTCGACTGGGTGCAGCTCAGCCTCCACGCCGGCCAGCGCGAGGAGCGGAAAGCGCTGACCGGGAAGGTCGTCGAGGCGATGCGGCACCCTGCCGTCCGCTGCTTGAGCCATCCGAAGGGCCGCATCCTCAACCACCGCCCGCCGAACGCGCTCGACCTCGAGGATGTCCTCGGCGTCGCGCTCGAGACAGGCGTCGCGCTCGAGGTCAACGGGCTGCCCGACCGGCTCGACCTCTCGGGCGAGGACGCGCGGCTCGCGGTCGAGGCGGGTGTCCCGCTCGTCGTCTCGACGGACGCCCACTCCATCCGCGGCCTGGCGAACATGAAGCTGGCGGTCGCGACGGCCCGGCGCGGTTGGGCAACGGCCGCGAACGTGCTCAACACCCGTCCTCTCGCGGAAGTGCTCGCGCACCGCCGGCGCTGACAACGCTTGTGGTGATTCAACACAAGCGTTGTCAGGTCGTGGCGCGTTGGCCGGATCCGGGAGGATGTCGGCTGATGTTCCTCCAGCTCCTCGCGAACGGCCTCGTCACCGGCGCCGTGTACGCGATCGCGGCCGTCGGCGTCTCGCTCGTCTACGGGATCCTGCGGATCGTCCACTTCGCCTACGGCGACCTGATGACGTTCGGGGCGTTCGTCGCGGTCACGTTCGACACGACCCTCGGGCTGGGGATGATCGTCGCGACCGCGGCGGCGATGGTCGCAGCTTCGGCGCTCTCAGTCGGTCTCGACTTCGCGTTGTGGCGTCCGCTGCGCGCACGGCGAGCGAACTTCATGAGCCTGTTCCTCGCGTCGATCGGGCTCGCGCTCGTCCTCCGGCAGGCGATCTTCCTCGCCTGGGGCCCCCAGCCGCGCGCCTTCGACGTCGACCCGTTCAAGGTCTACACCATCGGCTCGGTCCGCCTGTCGGGCGCCCAGGTGATCGCGATCGTCGTGGCAGTCGTCGCGATCGTGCTCGTCGGCCTTCTCCTCTCGTTCACGACGCTCGGGCGGACGATGCGCGCGGTCGCCGACGACCGCTCGCTGGCGGCCGTCGCGGGGATCGACACCGGACGCGTCGTGCTCGCGACGTGGGTGCTCTCGGGCGCGCTCGCCGCGATCGCCGGCGTGCTGGCGGGGCTCGTGCAGAGCACGTTCGACCCGAACTTCGGCTTCACGCTGCTCCTGCCCGTGTTCGCGGCCGTCGTGCTCGGCGGGATCGGCAACCCCTACGGGGCGCTGGCCGGCGGCTTCCTGCTCGGGATCGTCACCGAGCTCTCGACCTGGGAAGGCTTCGGCGGCGGCGTCGACCCCGTCTACAAGCCCGTGGTCGCGTTCGCCGTGCTCATCGTGGTGCTCCTTGCCCGGCCGCAGGGGATCCTCGGGAGGGCGCGCCTCGTATGAGCGTCCTCACGAGCGGGGAGTTCTGGGCGTTCGTCGGCGTCGTCGCCGGGATCTACACGATCCTCACGCTCGGGCTGCAGATCGAGTTCGGCTACGCGGGCCTCCTCAACTTCGGCCACGTGGCGTTCATGGCGATCGGCTCGTACACGATGGCGATCCTCGTCGTGAAGTCCGGCTGGAGCATGTGGCTCGCCGCGCCGGCCGCGGTGGTCGCGTCGGCCGCGGCCGGAGTCGTGCTCGGCCTCGCGACGCTGCGACTGCGAGCGGACTACTTCGCGATCGTGACGATCGCGCTCAGCGAGATCGTCCGCTACGTCGCGACGAACGAGGACCGGCTCACCGGTGGGTCGCAGGGCACGATCAACCTCGCGGGCGCCGAGGAGGCATCGGACTACAACAGCCAGTGGCAGCGGTTCCAGGACTGGTTCCAGGGCGCGCTCCACCTCGGCTCGAAGGACGTCGCGATGCTCCTGCTCGTCTGGGCCGTCGCGCTCGTGCTCACGGCGCTCGTCGCGCTCTCGATTCGCACGCCGTGGGGTCGCGTGCTCCGCGCGATCCGCGAGGACGAGGACGCGGCCCGCTCGCTCGGCAAGAACGTGTTCGCCTACAAGCTCCAAGCTTTGGCGCTCGGCTCGGCGCTCGCGGGCGTCGCCGGGCTGTTCTACGCCTGGCAGTTCGCGTTCTTCAGCCCGGCGGACTTCGCCCCGCTCCTGACGTTCTTCGCGTGGATGATCCTCATCCTCGGCGGCGTCGGCCGCGCGTGGGCCGTGCCGGTCGGGGCGCTCGTCTTCGGCGTGATCTTCGCGGGCACGCGCTTCTTCGAGTTCGCGCCGTTCACGTGGTTCGACTCGGCGGAGCGCGCGTACCTCCGTCTGATGGTGATCGGGCTCGTCCTGATCGGGCTGATCCTCTTCCGGCCGCAGGGGCTGCTCGGGAAGCGCGAGGAGCTCGTGCTCGAGTGAGCGCCCTGCTCGAGGTGCGTGACGTCGTCCGCTCGTTCGGCGGTGTCCGCGCGGTCGACGGCGCGTCACTCGATGTCGAGGCAGCGTCGATCACCTCCCTGATCGGGCCCAACGGCGCGGGCAAGTCCACGCTGTTCAACATCGTCTCGGGCTTCCTCCGGGCCGAGGCCGGCACGGTCTCGCTCGAGGGACGGCGGATCGACCGGCTCCCTCCGCACCGCATCGCCCGTGCCGGCCTGGTGCGGACGTTCCAGACGGCACGCGCGCTCGCGCGGATGACGGTGCTCGACAACGTCGTCCTCGCCGCGCCTCGGCAGCCGGGCGAGCGGCTGGTCCGGAACGTCGTCGGTGGGCGAGCCACCCGGCGGCGCGAGCAGGAGGTGCGCGTCCGCGCCCACGAGCTGCTCGAGCTCGTCCGGCTCGACGGCCATGCGCACGCGCTCGCGGCGACGCTCTCGGGCGGGCAGCGCAAGCTGCTCGACTTCGCCCGCGTGCTGATGACCGAGCCGCGGCTCGTCCTGCTGGACGAGCCGATGGCCGGCGTCAACCCCGTGTTGCGGGGCGAGCTGCTCGAGCACGTCGTCTCGCTCCGCGAGGAGCACGGGGTGACGGTGCTGCTCGTCGAGCACGATCTGGAAGTCGTGATGGGCGTCAGCGACCGGGTCGTCGTCATGTCGAACGGCGCGGTGATCGCGTCGGGGCCGCCCGACGGCGTCCGGAGCGACGCCCGGGTCGTCGACGCGTACCTGGGGGTCGAGGAGTGACCGCACTCCTCGAGGTCGACGGGCTGGAATCCGGGTACGGCGACGCCCTGGTGCTGCGCGGCGTCTCGCTCCGCGCCGGGCGCGACGAGATCGTCTCCCTGATCGGCCCGAACGGGGCCGGGAAGTCGACGCTCCTGAAGACGATCTACGGGCTGGTCCCGGCGCGTGCCGGCAGCATCCGCCTGCTCGGACGGGAGATCACGCGGATGCGCGCGGACCGGCTCACCCGCGCAGGGGTCAACTTCGTCCCGCAGGTGGACAACGTCTTCCCGAGCCTCTCGGTCGCCGAGAACCTCAAGGTCAGCGTGCTTCCCATGCCTCGAGGCGACCGTGGCGAGGCGATCGCAGAGGTCGAGGCGCTCTTCCCCATCGTCAAGGAGCGCGCGCGCCAGCGGGCGGGCACGCTCTCGGGAGGGCAGCGCAAGCTCGTAGCGCTCGCCCGCGCCGTCGTCACGAGACCATCGCTCCTGTTGCTCGACGAGCCGTCGGCGGGGCTCGCCCCGAAGGCGGTCTCGGAGGTGTTCGAGAAGCTCCGCGAGATCGCCTCGCTCGGGATCGGGATCGTGATGGTCGAGCAGAACGCCCGGCGCGCGCTCGCCCTCTCGCACCGCGGGTACGTCCTCGACATGGGCCGCAACGCGTTCGAAGGGCCCGGCAGCGAGCTCCTCGCCGACCCCAACGTCGTCGCGCTGTACCTCGGCTCGGGGGCGGGCCGGAGCGGCCCGCCCCCCGTCTGAGCCTCAGCCGCGAAACGTGATCGTCCGCAGCGTGGAGATGTTGTCTCCGCCCTTGTACTCCCAGATCTCGAACACCGCGGAGCCGATGTCCCCGTTGCGATCGAAGTCGACCGGGCTGAACGTCCCCTCGTAGTTCACGTCCTTGCCGGATTGGAGCAGCCTTACGGCCTTGCCGAGGGTGAGGAACGTGACCTTTGCGCCGGGCGGCCCCGAGACCGCACGGAGGTTCGCCTTGATCCTCGCCGGGGATGCCGAGCACGCCTTCACGGCGGCGAGGAACGCCACGGTCGCGGCGTCCACCGCGGTGCCCTCGAAGCCCGTGTAGGGCTTCGCGCCGGTGACGTTCTTCTTCCAGTAGGCGGCGAACGCCTTGCCCGCCGGACCTCCCGCCGCGCTCGCCGCGGTCCCGCGCAGGCCCTTCACCGGATCGCCGATCTTCGAGAGCACGTCGGCGTTGCGGAGCGCCTCCGTCATCAGCGTCTTCCCCGCGCTCCACTTGCCGGAGCGCACGAGCGACGGGGCGAACTTCTCGAAGGTGTCCGGAAAGTCGATGATCACCCAGCCCGCCGGGTCCCCCTCGACGAGCTTCTGCGCCTCGGTGTCGAAGTTGGGCTGGCTGGGGTTCCACGAGACGTTCTCGCCGACCTTCCCGCCGAGCGACTTCCACTGCGACACGAAGAGCTGCCTGAGCGCGGTCCCGAACGCGTCGTTCCGCGAGCCGACGTTGACCGTCGAGCCCTTGCCGAACGCCGAGAGGGCCGCCTGCGCCAGCACCCGCCCCTGCAGAGCGTCCGAGGGGTAGGCGCGCCAGAGGTAGCCGTTGTCCTTGAGCGTCGTCAGCTGCGGGGCGCTCGAGGTGGGCGAGATGTGCACGATCCGGTTCGGCACGGTGACCGAACGCGCCATCGGGATCGTCGCGGTCGACGCCATCTCGCCGATCACGACGTTCGCCTTGTCGGTCTTGACGAGCTTCGTCGCGGCCTCGACCGACGCGCTGGCCTGCGTCTGGCCGTCCTCGGAGGCGACGAGCGTGACGCTCGACGAGCTCAGACCTGCGGAGCGGAGTGCCTTGTTCTGGAGATCCACCGCGAGCTTCACGCCACGGTCGAGGTTGGCGCCGTACGCGGCGAGGTCGCCGGTGAACGGCAGCACGTCGCCGATGCGCAGCTGGAACGAGCACGGCTTCGCGGTGACGGCGCTCGGCGCCGGACGCGCCGTGCCGGCGA
>Ga0207428_10002699_pt1 | contig 17689 bp, 13 predicted proteins | sample RhiMethybrSRZTD1_FD_187600 | JGI IMG/M metagenome (GOLD analysis project Ga0207428, IMG submission 187600) | Populus rhizosphere microbial communities from Tennessee, USA - Rhizosphere MetaG P. TD hybrid SRZTD1 (SPAdes) (version 3) | ecosystem: Host-associated > Plants > Roots > Rhizosphere >...
AACGGCGACCGAGGTGTCGAGGCTCGTTCCAGTCTCGGCGGTCGAGCTGACGGGCGCGCACATGCTGGGCAATGTGGTCGCGGCGGCCGCCGTGGCCGACGTCGCCGGCGTGAGCCCGCGTGCGATGACCGAGGCGCTTCGCGGATTCCGCGGCCTCGAGCACGTGATGGAGCCTGCCGGCGCGCTGCGCGGCGTCAGCTTCGTGAACGACTCGAAGGCCACCAACGTGGCAGCGGCCCGGCGATCGATCGAGAGCTTCGATGCGGGAGTGGTGGCACTGATCGGCGGCCGGTTCAAGGGCGGCAACCTGCGGGAGCTGCGCGAGCCGTTGGCGGCGCGCGGTCGCGGTGTCGTCGCCATCGGCGAGGCCGCACCGCTCGTGCAGGACGCCTTGCAGGGCGTCGTGCCGATCGTCACTGCCTCCTCGATGCGCGAGGCGGTGCAGCGCGGCTTCGAGATGGCGGCGCCGGATGGCGTGGTGCTGCTGGCGCCGGCGTGTGCGAGCTTCGATTGGTTCAGCGACTACGCAGAACGGGGGCGTGCATTCAAAGAGGAGGTCGAGGCGTTACGGAAGGAACCGCACGAGCGGTGAGCAGTCGTCAGTGGGCCGGCGCGGGTAGGAGCCTACCGCTGGGAACGCACACTACCCCGGTGTGCGAGGTGGGTGTCCCATCCCACGTGTTCACTGACGGCTGCTGACCGCTCAGCGGTCCGCCTTCGCTCAAAGCTACGGCGGACAGGGATCGCGATCTTAATCGATCCGAACGCGAAGCTGATCCATGGGGGTCAAAAGTTCAGGCAAGGACGTTTTCGGCGGTTACGTGGCGTGCCTTTATGGGTAAGCAGGTGAACTGAAATGGCCAGAAAGCTCAAATCCGACCGGGTGCTCTTCACGACCACGCTGCTGCTGGTCTGCCTGAGCGTCGTGATGGTCTACAGCGCGTCGGCAGTCGTGGCGCTCGAGCGTTTCGACCAGCCGTACCTGTTCCTGACCAAGCAGGCGATGTGGGGAATCCTCGGCCTGGCGGTGCTCGCCATCGCCATGCGGATCGACTACCGGACGTACCGCAACGACACGTTCGTGTGGGGAGCAATCGGGCTGGTGGCGTTGTTGCTGCTGGCGGTGTTCTTCTCTCCCCCGGTCAACGGCGCGCGACGCTGGTTCAATCTCGGTGGTCTTGGCATTCAGCCGTCGGAGCTGGCCAAGGTCGCGGCCGTGTTCTTCACCGCGTTGATGCTCGAGCGGCGGATGCATCGCATCGACGAAGTGCAGTACTCGCTCCTGCCGATCGCGATCGTCGTCGGCATGATGTTCACACTCATCGTGTTCGAGCCCGACTACGGCACGGCCATCTCGCTGCTGCTCATCATCGGTCTGATGGTGTTCGCGGCCGGACTGAAATACCGGTATCTGATCGGCACCGCGGTGATCACGCTGCCAGTGCTCGCCATGGTGCTCTTCAGCGCGCCGTACCGGCGTCGCCGCTTCTTCGCGTTCCTCGATCCCTGGGCGGACCCCCTGGGCGACGGATTCCATGTGATCCAGTCGACGATCGCGGTCGGCACCGGACATGTGTTCGGCAAGGGACTGATGGGCGGCGTACAGAAACTGTTCTACCTGCCGGAGCCGCACTCCGATTTCATCTACGCCGTCATCAGCGAGGAGCTCGGTCTGATCGGCGCAACCGCCGTCTTGATCTGCTTCTGCGTGATTGCATGGCGCGGCGCGCGGATCGCCCTGCACGCGGAAGACTCGTTCGGGTCGTTCGTGGCGCTGGGCATCACCGCGATGATCGCGGTGCAGGCGCTGGTCAACATCAGCGTTGTCCTCGGCCTGCTGCCGACCAAGGGCATTCCGCTGCCGCTCGTGAGCGCCGGCGGATCGTCGCTGTTGATCAATCTGCTCGGCATGGGCGTGCTGTTGAACATCTCTCAGCACGAAGCGCCGGGGACCTGAGGTGTCATGCCGGGACCGCCAGGCGGCTCGTTCCGCGGATTCTGGACTCGTTGTGATCCGCACGGCGGTCCAAGGCGCGCGAAGCGCGCCAGAAGATACAGGCAACCAACCGAATGCTCTGCACGGATATCAACGGCAGAGCGGTGGGCTGGTTGCGGTGATCGCCCGTGAGCCCGACCGTGCTCATCGCAGGTGGCGGAACAGGGGGACACCTGTATCCCGGAATCGCGGTGGCGCGCGCGCTGGTTGCACGCGCGGCCGACGCGAAGGTGATCTTCGTCGGCACGTCTGCCGGCATCGAGGCGCGAGTGATTCCGCGGGAGGGCTTTGCGCTGGAGCTGATTCGCAGCGCCGGGTTGAAGGGCAAGTCGCTCGCGTCGCTCGCGCGCGGGTTGTCGCTGCTCCCCTTGAGCGCAGTCGATGCCTGGCGCGTGATTGGCCGTCATCGCCCGCAGGTGGTGATCGGCGTCGGTGGCTACAGCTCGGGGCCAGTGGTGGCGCTGGCCGCCGTTCGTGGGGTGCCCACGCTGCTGATGGAACAGAACGCGATGCCGGGGTTGACCAATCGGCTGCTCGCACGCCTGGTGAGCGCGGCCGCGGTCACCTACGACGCGAGCCGGGCGTTCTTCGGCAGCAAGGCATTCGTCTCGGGCAATCCGGTGCGGCCGGAGTTCTTTGGGGAGACCTATGGCACTGACGATTCGCCGCCAGGGGCGGCGCGAGTTCTAGTCTTTGGCGGCTCTCAGGGCGCGCACGCGATCAACGTGGCCATGGTGGAGGCAGCGCCGCGGCTGGCTGCCGCCACACCTCGTCTGGCAATCACGCACCAGACAGGGGAACGCGATCTGGAAATCGTCCGTGACGGGTACCGGCGGGCCGGGCTGGAAGCCCGGGTGGAGCCGTTCCTGTTCACGATGGACCGTGAGATGAAATCGGCAGACCTGGTGGTCTGCCGATCGGGGGCGACGACGCTCGCCGAGCTGACGGCGGCGCGGCGGCCGTCGATTCTGATTCCGTTTCCGGCGGCGACCGACGACCACCAGCGGAAGAACGCGGAAGCACTGGTGGTACGCGGGGCGGCGCGGATGATCGAGCAGCGCGATTTAACGGGCGAGCGGATCGCCGAGGCGATTCTGTCGCTCGCCGGTGATGCACGTGAGCGGCGCCGCATGAGCGATGCGGCGGCACAGATGGCGCGGCCCGATGCGGCACGAGTGATCGTCGACAAGGTACTCGAGCTCGCGAAGTGAGCGACACGACGTGGCCATGATGCTGGGCCAGACCCGCCGAGTGCATTTCGTCGGTATCGGCGGAATCGGCATGAGCGGGATTGCGGAACTGCTCGCCAATCTCGGCTACGTGGTGAGCGGCTCGGATGCGAAGCGGTCGGACGTGACCGCGCGATTGGAGCAGGTGTTCGGCGTCGTGATCTTCGAGGGCCACGCGGCGGCCAACATCGGCGATGCCGACGTGGTGGTGTTCTCGTCGGCAGTGAGGCCGGCGAACCCTGAGGTCGTCGAGGCGCGTCGCCGCGGGATTCCGGTGATCCCCCGCGCCGAGATGCTGGCCGAGCTGATGCGGCTGCGCTTTTCGATCGCGGTCGCCGGCTCGCACGGCAAGACCACGACGACGTCGATGATCGCCCTCGTGCTCGAGCGCGCGGGGCTCGATCCGACTGCGGTGATCGGCGGGCGGCTCAGCGCGTTCGGCAGCAACGCTCGGCTCGGTGGTGGTCAGTACTTGGTGGCGGAAGCCGATGAAAGCGATCGCTCGTTCCTCATGCTGTGGCCGTCGATCGCGGTGATGACGAACATCGATAACGAGCACATGGAGAGTTACGGATCGTTGGCAGACCTGCAACAGGCGTTTCTCGACTTCGCGAACAAGGTTCCGTTCTACGGCGCCGCGGTCGCGTGCATCGACGACGCCAATCTCGGCGCGATTCTGCCGTCGGTGCGGCGTCATGTCGTCACCTACGGCCTCGAGAATCCGGAGGCGATCGTGCGCGGTGAGCACGTCGAGATCGGGGCGTTTGGCGGCCGCTGCGACGTGCAGCGGCGAAGGGCCGACGGCATCGTGCATCTCGGCACGATTGAGTTGTCCGTGCCGGGTCGGCACAACCTGCAGAACGCGCTGGCCGCTGTCGCGGTCGGCGAACGGATCGGCCTCGAGTTCGCACGCGTGGCCGACGCGCTCGCCAGCTTCCGCGGCGCCGAGCGACGGTTCGAACGCTACGGCGAAACCGGCGGTGTCCTCGTCGTCGACGACTACGGCCATCATCCGACGGAGATCCGCGCGGTGCTTGCCGCCGCCCGGGCGACGCTCGGGCGTCGGCTGGTGGTGGCGTTCCAGCCCCATCGCTATACCAGAACCGCGCATCTGCTCGACGCGTTCGGTCCCGCGCTCGCCGAGGCTGACGAGATCGTCCTCACCGACATCTACCCAGCCGGCGAGGAGCCGATTCCCGACGTGACGATCGAGCGGCTGGCCGAGGTGATTCGCGCCGGCTCCGGCCGGCCGGTGCACCTCGTCAAGACACTCGCAGACGTGGTGCCCACACTGCTCGCCATGCTGCGTCCGGGCGACGCGGTGATCACCTTGGGCGCCGGATCGATCGGCACGCTGCCGCGTCAGCTCGTGGTGGCGCTCGAACGCCGGGGAGGCGTGCACTAGTGGAATGTTTTCAACTGAATCTGTGGTGCCTATGACAGCCTTTCAACCGCGATCAGGTGGGCCGACCAACGGGCGGCCCGCTCGAGCAATCGCAAGGATGTTCCAGTGAAGGTATCGGCTCCATCGGACAAGCGTTTTCGGCGCGCGCGCGTCAGCCCCAGTCGCCGACGGTCGTGGCGCCCCACCTGGCGAAGCCTGCTGCGGATGGGCACGATGACGGCGGTGGTGTCATTCGGGACGTACCGCCTCGTCCACCTCGTGCTGTCGGCCGATGCGCTTCGCGTGTCGAAGATCACGGTGCACGGCAACGAGCGCATGTCGCACGGCGAGGTGCTCGCCGTGCTCGACGGACTTCGCGGGCACAGCATGGTCACCGCCGACCTGGAATCGTGGCGGCAGAAGCTGCTCGATTCGCCCTGGGTGGCCGACGCGGAGATCCGGCGGGTCCTGCCGGGCACGCTGACAGTCGCGATCGCCGAACGCAAGCCCATGGGAATCGGCCGGATTCGCGACGGGCTGTATCTCCTCGATCAGGAGGGCGCGATCATCGACGAGTACGGCCCGAACTACGCCGAGCTCGATCTGCCGATCATCGACGGACTGGCCGCGTCGGGCGGCGGCCAGACGCTCGTCGACGGCAACCGGGCGTCTCTGGCCGGCCGCGTCCTGGCCGACCTGCGGCAGCGCCCCGATCTGGCGGCGCGGCTGTCGCAGATCGACGTTAGCGATCCGCGCGACGCCGTGATCATTCTCAAGGGTGACACCGCGCTGGTCCGGATCGGAGACGACCATTTCGTCGAGCGGATTCAGTCGTACGTCGATCTTCGGCCGGCGCTCCGCGACCGGGTGCCGAGCATCGACTACGTCGATCTGCGATTCGGCGAGCGCGTTTACGTGCGGCCGTTGGGGGCTGGCCCTAAGGGGCGGAACAGGAATAGAACGGGTGGCTAACGCACCAAGACCCACGGACCGACGGCACGCCACGGCGGAATGGCCGGCGCGTCGTGTCAAGGAGCAGTGGTGGCTCGCAAAGAGCGCTATCTAGTCGCACTCGACGTCGGGACATCGACCGTCGCCTGCGTCGTCTGCGAGAGCATGGACGATGGCAGTGTGCACGTCGTGGGCATCGGTGTCGCCGAGTCGCGTGGGATCAAGCGCGGCGTGGTCGTCAACCTCGAGGCGGCCGTCGATTCGATCAAAGAGGCGATCGAGGACGCCGAGCTGATGGCCGGCATCGAGATCGATACCGTGCACCTCGCGCTCTCGGGTCCGCACATCAAGGGGTTCAACAGCCGCGGCGTGATCGCGGTGGCGGGAAAGAACCGCGAGATCACGCGTGACGACGTCCGACGTGCGATTGATGCTGCAAAAGGTGTGGCGCTTCCGACAGGACGTGAGATCCTACATGTACTGCCACAGGATTTCGTCGTCGACGAACAGGACGGCATCGGTGCGCCTATCGGCATGACCGGTGCGCGGCTCGAGGTCAACGTGCACGTCGTGACCGGATCCGTCTCGTCGACGCAGAACATCGTCGCGTGTGTGAATCGCGCCGGCGTGAAGGTCGTCGATACCGTGATCGACCAGCTCGCGGCGGCCGAGGCCGTGCTGACGCAGGACGAGAAGGAGCTCGGCGTCGCGCTGGTGGACATCGGCGGCGGCACGACCGACCTCGCGATCTACGAGCGCGGCAACCTGTGGCACACCGGTGTCGTGGCGGTTGGCGGCGATCACTTCACCAGCGACATCGCCGTCGGCCTGCGCACGCCGCTGCCGGAGGCGGAGAAGATCAAGCGGAAGACCGGGTGCGCGTTGTCGTCGATGGTGGACGAGGATGAAACGATCGAAGTGGCGAGTGTCGGGGGCCGCAAGCCACGGTTGATGGCGCGGCGCATTCTCTCGGAGATTCTCCAGCCGCGGGCGGAGGAGATCTTTCATCTCGTCTGGGACGAGATTCGACGGGCCGGCTACGAGAAGTCGCTCAATTCCGGCATCGTGCTCACCGGCGGCGGCTCGATTCTCGAAGGCATGCCCGAGATCGCGGAGCAGATTTTCGATCTGCCGATCCGGCGCGGCATGCCGACCGACGTCGGCGGCCTGACCGATCACATCAGCAGTCCGGTGTTTGCGACTCCAGTTGGCATCGGGCTCTACGCGCATCGCAATCGCGTGGTGGAGCCCGCACGAGTCGGCGCGGGTGCGTTCAGCCGTGTGGCGGGACGCCTGCGTGGGATTTTCAAGGAATTCTTCTAATTCGAGCCGTGTTGAGCCCGCGCGGGCGGGCGATGTTCATGGACGCTATTCAGGACAGCCGCACCGAGACTCTGCGGCGAGTCGCGCCGAAGCCGAAGGCGACAGGCGGACGGAGGAACACATGAAAGGACCCGATGGACGTCAGGGGCGAGACGCGTCATTGCGGCTGACGCTGGCGCCGGAATCACGTAGCGGCGCCAGGATCAAGGTGGTCGGCGTCGGCGGCGGCGGCAGCAACGCCGTCAATCGCATGGTGGAGGTCGGCCTCGGCGGTGTCGAGTTCATCGTGGCGAACACGGACCTCCAGGCGCTCGACCACAACGCCGCGGGCATGAAGGTCCAGATCGGCAGCAAGCTGACGAAGGGGCTCGGCGCCGGCGCCGATCCGAACATCGGCCGGCAGGCCGCCCTGGAAGACACCGACAACATCATTCAGGCGCTGTCGGGTGCCGACATGATCTTCGTGACCGCCGGTCTCGGCGGCGGCACCGGCACCGGCGCCGCCCCGGTCATCGCCAGCCTCGCCAGCGAGCTCGGAGCGCTGACGATCGCCGTCGTCACGAAACCGTTCCGGTTCGAGGGGCGGAAGCGCGCGATTCAGGCCGAGGCCGGGCTCGACGCGCTGCGCGACTGCGTCGACACCGTCATCACGATCCCGAACGAACGGCTGCTGTCGATCATCGATCGCACGACGCCGTTGACCGACGCGTTTTCGCTGGCCGACGACGTGCTGCGTCAGGCGATCCAGGGCATCTCGGATCTGATCCTGACGCCGGGTCTCATCAACCTCGACTTCGCCGACGTGAAGACGATCATGTCAGGCATGGGCGTGGCGATGATGGGCACGGGGATGGCCGAGGGCTCCGATCGCGCCATGCAGGCGGCGCAGAAGGCGATCTCGAGCCCGCTGCTCGAGGACAGCTCGGTGCACGGCGCGCGCGGCGTGATCATCAACGTCACCGGCGGGCCCGACCTCTCGCTGATGGAAGTGAATGAAGCGTCGTGTGTGATCCAGGAAGCGGCGCACGAGGACGCGAACATCATCTTCGGTGCGGTGGTCGATCCGCAGCTCGTCGGCAAGGTGAAGATCACGGTGATTGCCACCGGTTTCGACCGAAAGAGCGCCGGCCGAGGCGTGGCCGCATCGGCGTCGCAGACGCCGGTCGACCTGACCAACTACACGCAGCATCTCAATCGGCCGTCGGAGTCGCCGGCCGCGGCCGCATCGATCAAGCCGCGGATGACGACCAGCACGCCCGATCTGCCGCTGCAGGCGCCGGCGATGGAACATAGCGCGACGTTGAACGTCGGCCGCCGGCCTGGAATCGAGATGGCGGTGCCGACGGGACCGACCACGGTGTCGGCAGCCGCGCCCGCGGAGAACGAGCTGCAAACGCCGTTCGACGTCCCGGCCTTTCTACGCCGGCCGCACTGATTCGGGTCCGGCTCAAGCCGGACGCTACGCTGGTCCGGAGCCGGACGCTACAACCATGATGTAGTGTCCGGCTTCAGCCGGACTGCAGCCTTCAGCCGGATCGCAGGCGAATCGGAGGCACCACTGGTCCGCGCTCGCTCGCCTTCCCAGCTGAACTTCGCCTGCCCCGAAGCATCTCTCCGCCGGTGGTACAGTAGATAGACCCATGGTATGCGGGAACGCCGGCGTACGAGCTGCAGTTCCCGCACGGCTGCTCGCGCGTCCGGCTCAACCACACGAGGCTTCATGACGCAGTACTGGCCTCAGCGCGAGCGTGCCCGCGAGCTCCTGGCCAAGGAAGTCGGATACGTCTCGAAGCCGCACGGCGGACGGATGCGTGTGGCGCTGGCGTTTCCGAACACCTACTTCGTCGGGATGTCGAACCTCGGTTTTCAGACGGTCTACACCCTGTTCAACGCGCAGGACGACATCGTCTGCGAGCGCGTGTTCCTGCCGCCGAAGAGCGAGCTGGCGGCGCAGCTCGCGTCGAGAGCACCGGCACTGACGCTCGAGTCGCAGACGCCGGTCCGCGACTTCGACATCCTGGCGTTCTCGGTGTCGTTCGAGTGGGACTACACCAACGTGATCACGCTGCTGCGCCTGGCGGGCCTCCTGCCGCGCGCGAGCGAGCGCACGCACCACGATCCACTCGTGATGATCGGCGGCGCCGTGACGTTCGTGAACCCCGAGCCGCTGGCGCCCTTTGCCGACGTCATCGCGGCCGGCGAAGGCGAGGCGCTGATTCCGCCGCTGTTGCGCGCGTTCCGCACCGCGAGCGATCGCGACGATCTGCTGCGGCGGCTTGCCACCGAGCGCGGCTTCTACGTCCCCTCGTTCTATGACGTCCGCTACGCTGATGACGGCACCATCGACGCGTTCGAGCCGCGTGCGGACAGCGGTGCGCCACCGGTGGTCCGGAAGGCGGCGCTGAAGACGACCGATGCGGTGGACCCGCCGGCCACCGCGATCTTCACGCCGGAGACGGAGTTCGGCTCGCGATTGCTCGTGGAAGTGGTGCGAGGCTGCGCGAACCTGTGCCGCTTCTGCTGGGCGGGCTACAACTATCTGCCGGTGCGCGCGTTCCCGAAGGATCGCATTCTGCAGTTGGCGGAGCGGGCGCGGCCCTACTCCGACCGCATCGGTCTCGTCTCGATCGCGCTGTGCGATCACCCGGAGATCGAGGAGATCCTGACGCGCCTCGTGGAGATGGGATACAGCATCAGCCCGGCCTCGCTGCGTCTCGACGATCTGACGCCGACGATCCTGCGCCTGCTGCGCGCGAGTGGCGAACGGACCGTCACGATCGCGCCTGAAACCGGCTCCGACCGCCTTCGCCGCGTCGTCAACAAGACGATCACCAACGACGAGATCCTTCGCGCCGCCGAGATGATCTTCGAGAGCGGAATGGAGAACCTGAAGCTGTACTTCATGCTCGGGATTCCCACCGAAACAGACGACGACCTCGACGCGATCCGGGACCTGACGCTGCAGTTGCGCGAGATCATGCTGAAACACGCGCGCGGCCGCGGCCATGTCGGCCGCATCGTCGGCAGCGTGAACCCGCTCGTGCCAAAGCCAGGCACGGCGTACCAGTGGCTTCCCATGGAGGACGACCGATCGATCGAGCGCAAGATTGCGCGGGTGCGGAGCCTGATCGCGGGCGTCGACAACGTGTATTTCACGATCAAGTCGGAGCGGCACTCGCTGTACCAGGCCTTGCTGTCGCTCGGCGACCGCCGCGTCGCGCCGGCAATCGAAGCGGCCGAGCGCAACGGCGGCAACTGGCGTGCGGCGATCGCCGAGACCGGCGTCGACGCTGATTTCTTCATCTTCCGCGACCGTTCGCGCGATCGCGTGCTGCCGTGGGACATCATCGACGGCGGCATGAAGGACGGCTTCTTCCGCGCGGAAGCCGACAAGGCGATGCGGGCGGAGTGGACGCTGCCGCCGAAACGCCAGCGAGAGAACGCGCGGCTGCTCCTCCCGTTGCACGACGTCTCCTGAGTCTCGCGACTTGGCGCTCGCCGCGCTCGCCAGCCTCCTCGTCACCGCCGGACTCGCCGCGCTCAGTGTGGCCATCGTCGTGTCGATCACCGGTGGCTTCGTCATCGATGTTGGCCCGCTTCACCTTTCCGCTCATCGCCTCGGTCAGCCGCTGATTGCGGCTTCACTCGCGTTCGCACTCGGCGCGGCCGTCAGCCGACATCGCGTCCGCGACGCACTGGCGTTTCTCTACCGACGCCTCGAGGCGCATGCGATCGCGATCGTCGTGGTGCTGGCCGCCACGACCGCCGGCATCGGCATCAGTTACGGCACCTACGCCGCATCCGGCGCCGACGCCGGCGGCTATCTGAGCGAGGCCAGACTCCTCGGCCAACGAGAGCTCGCGTTCGACGAACCGCTCGTGCGGCGCGTTCCGTGGCCTGACGCAGCCTGGACGTTCGCGCCGCTCGGCTTCAGGCCGGGGATGCGTCAGGGCGAGATCGTGCCGACCTACCCGCCTGGGTTGCCGTTCGTCATGCTGCTGGCGTCGCTCGCGGGGGGCGAGGCCGGCCCATTCCTCGTCGCGCCGCTGCTCGGCGCGGTGTGCGTGATCGCCACCTACCTGCTTGCCACGCGCACGCACAGCCGACGCGCCGGCATCGTTGCCGCGGCGCTCATGTCCACCAGCCCGGTGTGGCTGTTCCAGATCGTTCAGCCGATGAGCGATGTGCCGGCGACGGCGTTGTGGGCCCTCGCTCTCCTCGCCGCGGTCTCCGGCCGTGCGGTGTACGCGGGAGTCGCATCCAGCGTTGCACTCACGATGCGCCCGAACCTGTTTCCGCTCGCAGCCGCAGTGGCCTGGATCATTGCGTCGTGGCCAGACGACACGTGGACACCTCTCTCCCCACGCCGTCTACGCGTCGTCGCTACCTACGCCATCGCTGCATCGACCGGTCTCCTCGTCCTTGCCTTTGTCCAGTGGCGCCTGTACGGCAGTCCGCTGGCGTCGGGTCATGGCACCGTCGCCGAACTCTTCGACATCGCGAACATCGCGCCCAATGTCCGCGACTACGCGATACGGATCGCGCGCGGCGAGACCGCCGCACTGATCGCGCTCGCCGGCGCGACGGTGATCTTGGTGGCCACCCACCGGCAGTCCGGCGCGTCGCTCACACTCGCCGAGCCGCTTCGGCTGTTTGTCGCCACGGCAGTGACTGTGTTTGCCTGCTATCTGCCGTACGGCGTCTTTCCGGACTGGTCGTACCTCCGCTTTCTACTGCCCGCCTTTCCAGCCGCGTTCGTTGTGGTTGGCGCAGTATCGGCAACCGCCGCCGAACGCATACCGCTCGTCCTTCGCGCGCCGGTCGTCGTCCTTGGCCTCGTCGCCCTCTGCTCGCTCAACATCGTCATCGCGCGTCGGGAGAGCGTGTTCGACCTGTGGCGCTACGAATCGCGCTATCGCACCGCGGGGCGCTATCTGGATGCCGTGTTGCCGCAACACGCGGTGATCGTCACGTCCCAGGAGAGTGCGAGCGCGCACTACTACACGAGGCGTCCGGTCCTGCGATGGGATCTCCTTCCCTTTGACCTCGACGCGGCCGTAGACACACTGCGCCGTCTCGGGCGCCACCCGGTTCTGCTCGTCGAGGACTGGGAGGAGCCGGCGATCCGAGCGCGATTCCCCTCGTCGGCCCTGGCGCGGCTCGACTGGCGCTCGCGAGCGCGCTTCGGGACGACCACTCGCGTGCGCTACCTCGATCCGAACGATCGCGAGGAGGCGGGCGGCGCGAGCTCGAACATGCAAGACGACCTGCCGTAAGTGCGGGCCTCAGGGCCCAGGGCTCATGCCTCAGGGCTCAGGCCTCAGGCGAATCCGCCTTCCGCTCGTAAAGACCGCCTCTACGTGGTGACCGCGGTGCGCTCTTCGTATTCCGAGTACGCCTGCAGTACGAGTTCACGCAGCCGATCCTGGGCCGTGGCATCGCTATTCACCGGGCGAAGCAGCGAAAAGCTCCTCCGTTCGCCATTGACCACGTATTGGCGGGCGGGGAACGTGACGTTGCGGCCGTTGCCCGTGCGGCGCTCCCAGATCGCAAAACCAATCAGCTTGAGTCCCTCGAGCGGGCCGTCGGCGAAATGCAGCTCGGCGTCCGCGAGCTTTCCCGGCGGGTTGTTCTTCTCGTTCGGTGTGATTCTCACGACCACGGCGTCCTCCATGCCGCAGACGAGAGGCAAGACGATCGCCGGTGTGCGGGAAAGGCGCCCGATCCCGTAAGCGCGCTCAGATAAAGCGATTCCGCCGCGACGAAAAACACATGCCGTCGGGCGGCGCGACGCCTGACGACGACGGTTGTCAGGATTTCAGGAGGAGTACGTGCGCGATCGCCAGATCCCGGGCGTGTGTGAGCGTGAGCAGCGAACCGGTGGCGCCCATGCGGGCGAAGCGGGCCGCCGCGCCGTCGTGAAACCGCAGCGACGGCGGCCCGTGATGGCGCACGACTTCGATGCCGCGCCAATACACGCCGCGCGAGAAGCCGGTGCCGAGCGCCTTCATCGCCGCTTCCTTCGCGGCGAAACGTGCGGCAAACGACGGGCTGGCGTCGCGCTTGCCGCGGCAGTAGGCGATCTCCCCCTCGGTGAACACCTTTCGCAGGAAATGGTCGCCGTATCGGGTAATCGCCTCGGCGATGCGGCCGATCTCGGTGGCGTCCATGCCGCTTCCTATAATCTCCATGAGTGCCACTCTCATCCTACATGAGCCTGCCCGCGCTGCCCGATTCGTTCGAGTGGACGCAGGAGTCCTGGGGCGCCGCACTCCGGTGCAAGGCGGTGTCATCGGTCGCTCCTCACGTGTTCACGACCCGACAACTCTCGTTAACAGTGCCAGGAGATGAGCGACGTCTGGCCGAGGCCCTCGGTGCGCGCGCCGTGGCGATGGCGACGCAGGTGCACGGTCGTACGGTGATCGTCGTGCGTCAAGGCGTCGAGGTGCCGGCCGCACGGCCCGAGGCAGATGCCTTCGTGTCGAGTGCGTCGGACGTTGCGGTGGCCGTCCGCGCCGCCGACTGTGTGCCGCTCTTGATCGCCGATCGCGCTCGCGGCGTGGTCGCGGCGGTTCACGCGGGCTGGCGCGGCACGGCGGCACGAGTCGCCGTCGCCGCCGTCGACGCGCTCGCGCGCGAGTTCGGCTCTCAGCCATCCGATCTCGTCGCCGCTATCGGACCCAGCATCGGCCCGTGCTGTTATGAGGTGGGGAGCGAGCTCGTGGACGCGTTCGCGGCTGCGGGGCACGAGCGCTCTCTCATCGATCGCTGGTTCCTTGCGCCCGCCCCACCGCGCGGCTCACGCGAACGTCCGAACCTGCGTCTCGATGTGGCCGGTGCAAACCGAGATCAGCTTTTGCTCGCCGGCGTGCCGGAGGAGCAGATTCACCTCTCGGGTCTGTGCACGGCGATGCACCTCGACCTGTTGACCTCGTATCGGGCGGAAAAAGAGAAGGCAGGAAGGATTGTTGGAGCGATACGCGCCAACCTGTAATGCAGAATTCAGAATTCAGAATTCAGAATGCCATCCGGACCCGGAACCACGGAGTGAGGGCATGTCGACTTTCACCGTGCCCCTGCGATTCAGTTCCTCTCTGCATTCTGCATTTTGCATTACAGCGAAGCCTCATTTCGGCTGCCAGTTCATGATGATGGTAATCGGGCTGGGCTCCGATACGACGGCGGTCACCAGAAAGCGTTGGCCGTCTGGAGACGGCTCGTAGAACGACGTTGTCGACAGCGTGAACAACGCACGCGGAGCACCTGTCTCGAGCGTCGTCGAACGAGGTGTCACCGCGACGGTCATCAGCTTTCGATCCGGCGCGAGATAGAACAGCTCGCGTCCGTCTCGGCTCCACCGCGGCAGTGTGCCGCCGCCCACAGACACCTGAAACTTCGGACCCGGGCCAGGAAACGGCTGCACGTGAATCTCGGTCCGACCGGTTTCGTCCGACTGGTAGGCGACCCAACGACCGTCCGGCGAGAATCGGCCACGATCTTCGTCGAACGGCGTGCGTGCGATCTCAATCGGTTTCCGATCGCCAAACAGCGGCAGCGCGCGGAGATCGAGGTTCGACCTCGTGCTCACGGAGTAGAGGATGTAGCGTCCATCACCGGACCAGTCCCTCGGATGATCGAACTCGGACTCGTCCGGCTCGTCGAGCAGGACCGTCTCGCCTCCGGTTCCGTCTGCGCGCCGTTCCCACACGACCGTCCCTTCCTGGTCGCCTTCCGCCTGGTGCGCGATGCGCGTGCCGTCGGGGGAGAAGACAATCGACGTGTCGTTCAACCCGTACGTGAGTCGGCGAGGCACGCCGCGCTCCGTGTCGAGCAGCCAGACGTTCGTGTTCCCGGCGATCGTGCGGGTCACGGCGACGCTGCGGCCATCGTGCGACAGATGGCTCAAGAGCAATTGCGTATCGTCGGGCGGGCCGACCGTGCCCACCGCACGTCCGGTTCGGTCGAGCCAGACGAGCTGCGTTTCTCCTGCCGAGGCGCGATACGCGATCGACCCGTTGGACGAGGAGGAAAAGGCGGCGAAGCCGAACAAGCCTCGGTCGACCAACACATTCGGCGCGACCGGTAAGAATCCCGGTTCGAGCGAAGTGAAGTCGGAGCTCGCGCGGCGCGCCAGCAGCGCGCCTTGTCGCGCGAACAGCACATGTGAGGGCAGGATCTGGTAACCGGACTCGCGATCGGAGAGTCGTCGTACCCGTCCGCTCTCGAGCGATCCCGCATACACCCCGCGCTCGTTCGGAACTCCCATCGCAAACAACAGGAATCGCCGTCCATCGGGAAGAAACTGTGGCCAGCGGTGCGTTACCTGTCCTGGCAACAGATCGGTGACGGGCTTTGCGGTTCCGCCTTCGGCTGGAACGACGAAGAGCGGCCCAATGCCGCTCCCCATGAGAATCGTGCCGTCGTTGTTCCACGAAGCGCCTATGGACGCGCGGCTGGCAAGTGTCCTAACGAGACCGCTGCCGAGATCGATGCGCTTCAGCGCGCCAGTGGCGGTGAATCCGATCGATCGACCGTCGGGCGACCAGAACGGCATGCGTCCGCCTTCGGTCCCAGCGAGCGGTCGTGCGTCCTGCGCATCGAGCGTTCGGAGCCAGAGCCGCGGCGGATCCTCTCCGGCCTGAAACACCACGCTCCGGCCGTCCGGTGCGATCGCAAGTGACAGTGGATCCTCGGCCGGCGGTGTCACGATCTCGAGTCGCGTCTCGAGCAGTTCGGCCGTGTTGCGCGGGGCGAACGCGAGTGCGAGCAACGCCAACACCGCAACGAGCGCGCTCCCATAGGCCAGGGGCGCACGCCACCGGCGCTCGCGCAGCGTCTTCTCCTGCTCGCTCAGAGGCTGGTCGAACGCGCCTTCGATGACGAGGCGGACGTCAGCGCTGTCGTGCAGTCGTTGCTTCAGATCCTTCTGAAGACACCGATGGAGGCACAGCCGCAGCGATGCCGGCGTGTCGGCCGGGAGCGCGCTCCAATCCGGCTCCGCCTTGATCAGGTTCGCCAGCACATCGGCGACATCGTCGCCTTTGAACGCTGCCTCGCCGGTGAGCATCTCGTACAGCACGCAGCCGAACGCCCAGATGTCGGCGCGTCTATCGACGATGCGGCCGCGCGCCTGCTCGGGGCTCATGTACGGCGCGGTGCCCAGCAGCACGCCATCTTGCGTGCCGCCGACGGTCATGGTCGGTGACTCGGCGACCTCAGATCGATGACCCACGCTGCTTGCGCGCGCCAGCCCGAAGTCGAGCACCTTCACGCGCCCCTCGGGCGTGATTTTGATGTTCGCCGGCTTCAGGTCGCGGTGCACGATGCCGCGCTCGTGCGCCGCCTCGAGTGCGTCGATCACCTGGCGCGCGATGCGGACCACGTCATCGATGGGCAGCCCCCGTCGTGGTGTCGTCGACACCGCCTGCGTAGCGATGTGATCGGCGAGCGTGTCGCCCTCTACCAATTCGAGGACGAGCGCTTTGACCGGCAGGCCCCCTGTCGACGCGACGCTCTCGTGAACGCCGTAGATGGAGGCGATGTTCGGATGGTTGAGCGAGGCCAGCACGCGCGCTTCGCGTTCGAAGCGCGCCTGCCGGTCCGGATCGGCGAGCCAGAGATCGGGCAGAATCTTGAGTGCCACGTCGCGACCAAGCGTGGTGTCGCGTGCCCGATAGACGCGTCCCATGCCGCCGGCGCCGAGAAATCCGATGATCTCGTACGACCCGAGGTGTTCGCCAGAGAGCAGCGTCTGACCCCGGCGATCGAGCACGTCTGCGACCGCCTCAATAACGTGGCCGCGCAATCGATCATTGATGGTGTGTTCGAAGATCGATCCTCGGGCCGTGTCCGCGTTCAGCAGCGATTCGACGTCGGCCTGCAACGAGCGATCACCGCCGCACAATTCGTGAAGGAGCGCCTGACGATCCTCGGCGCGACACACGACTGCTGCATCGAAGATCGCCTTGATGCGCTGCCACCGATCGCTCTCGCTCATGCCGATTCCTGCGGCCGGCCGCTCGTCATCCGGCGGTAGAGCCAGGCTTTCGCGCTGCGCAGCTCTCGTGCGACGGTCGATCGCGAGATCGACATCGCACCGGCGACTTCGTCTTCGGTGAGGCCGCCGAAGTAACACAGTTCGACGATGTTGCCCTGGCGCTGGTCGAGGCGCGCCAGCTCCGACAACGCCTGATCGAGCATCAGCAGATCACATCCGCGCGGATCGACGCTCGCCAACTCGCCGTCGAGCGTCACGCGCACCGCTTGTCCCGGACGTTTCGCCGCAGCACGGGCCCGAGCGTGATCGACCAGGACGCGCCGCATCATCTGCGACGCCAGCGCAAAGAAGTGCGTGCGGCTCTGCCAATCGACGCGCTGCTGCCCGAGCAGGCGCACATAGGCTTCGTGCACGAGTGCGGTCGGCTGCAGCGTGTGGCCTTTGCGGTCGCGGCGAAGTTGACCCGCAGCGCGCCGTCGCAGCTCGTCGTACACGAGCGGCAACAGCTGCTCCTGGGCGTCGGGGTTGCCCGCCGACCAGGCGCGAAGCAGTTGGGTCACGACCGCCGTTGACGCCGATCGCATGTGCCCACCCCGATCCCAGCCCATGACACAACCGAGCCAGTTCTTCCGCGTTATGTGGTGATCGCGAACTCTGCCACCTCGGCTGCAAGCGAGTCAAGCCAGACAGGCGCGAGTGTGCATCTTTGAGAAGGGGACTGATCACCCAGACGGGAGCGGTGTCATGGTCTTGCTCAGACTCGTGTTGACTGCGGTCGCGCTGATCGCAATCGTGTCCTCGTACCCAAA
>Ga0207428_10002701_pt1 | contig 17685 bp, 18 predicted proteins | sample RhiMethybrSRZTD1_FD_187600 | JGI IMG/M metagenome (GOLD analysis project Ga0207428, IMG submission 187600) | Populus rhizosphere microbial communities from Tennessee, USA - Rhizosphere MetaG P. TD hybrid SRZTD1 (SPAdes) (version 3) | ecosystem: Host-associated > Plants > Roots > Rhizosphere >...
GGCCCAGCGGGATCGACCGCCGCTTTCCGGCTCTCGAGCGCGGGTGCGCGTGTGCTGCTGCTCGACCGCGCGCGCTTCCCGCGCGACAAGCCGTGTGGGGGAGGGCTGACGTACCGCGCCGTCCGAGAGCTGCCCGTGTCGGTCGAGCCGGTTGTCGAAGACGTGGTGCGCCGGTTCCAGCTCGGCTTCCGCTACAGGCGTCAGTTCGAGCGGCGCACCGAGGAGCCGCTGATCCTGATGACGCAGCGCAGCCGGCTGGACGCGCACCTCGCGGAGCAGGCCGCTGCCGCCGGGGCGGACTTCCGCGACGGCGCGCGCGCGACAGCGCTCGAGCTCGAGGACGACGGCGCCGTGGTGCGGTTCGAAGGGTCGGCGGCCTCGGCGCGCGTCGTGCTCGGCGCGGACGGGGTGAACGGGTTGGCGGCTCGATCACTCGGGCTGACCGGTCGCCGGCAGCACGGTGTCGCGCTCGAGGGAAACGTTCCTCATGTTCACGCGCGCGAGGACTACCGAGGGCGTGCCGTGGTCGAGCTGGCGACGGTGCCCGGCGGCTACGCCTGGGTGTTTCCGAAGGGGGACCACGTCAACGTCGGCGTGGGCGGCTGGGAGGCGGAGGGGCCGCGGCTGCGCGAGCACCTCGAGCGCGCCTGCGTCGGGTACGGCCTGCCGGCCGAACGGCTCGAGTCCCTCCGCGGCTACCGGCTGCCGATGCGCGCCCAGCGCGACCCTGTCTCACGCGGGCGCGTGTTGCTCGTGGGCGACGCGGCCGGCCTGGTCGACCCGCTGTCCGGGGACGGCATGTACGAGGCGTTCGTCAGCTCGCGGCTCGCGGCCGAGACGGCGCTGGAGCTGCTGGAGGGTCGCGCCTCGACGCTCGACGCCTACGCGCTGCGGCTGGAGGCGTCGCTGGGCCGCACGCTCACGGCCTCGTGGAAGGCGAAGTACGCGCTCGATCGGTTCCCGCACCTGGTCTATGGCGTGGCGCGGCTGCCGCTCGTGTGGGGCTTCACGTCGGCGTTCCTGCGCGGCGACGTCACGCATCCGGGCGAGGCGAAGGGCCTCGTCCGCGCGCCGCTGCGCCTGGTCGACGCGCTCGGCCGCTAACCGCTGTCACAGTCTCGTCGCGTGTCTGACACCGCGGGATGGAAGTTTTCCCGCCATGGCGCCTGTAGGTGTGGAACGGGTGTGACGGTCTCGTACCGTGTCTGACACCGGGTGTCGGTTGTGGGCACGCCGCTCAAGGCGACCGCCGACGCTGCCGATCAGCACTTTCGTGGACCTGAATGCGGCCCTCGGTCGCGCCGTGGAACTCGGCGCGAGCGATATCCACCTGAAGGTCGGGCAGCCGCCCGTGCTCCGCCGCGACGGCGAGCTCGGGTTGCTCCCGGACCACGCGCCGCTCTACGAGAGCGACCTCCAGGTCGTGCTCGCCGCCGTCGCCGACCTCGCGCCGGCGAAGCTCTCGCACTTCCACGAGACCGGCGAGCTCGACATCGCCTACACCACCCACGGACTGCCCCGCTTCCGCGTCAACGGCTTCCGTCAACGCGGCTCGATCTCGTTCGCCTTCCGCGTGATCCCGGACGAGGTCCCGAGCTTCGGGCAGCTGCGCCTGCCGAACGGCGTCCGCCGCGTCGCCGACGAGCACCGCGGCCTCGTTCTCGTCACCGGCGCAACCGGCTCAGGCAAGACGACGACGCTCGCGGCGGTGATCGACCACATCAACCGCACGCGGCGCCAGCACATCGTGACGATCGAGGACCCGATCGAGATCCTCCACGCCGACCACGGCTGCATCGTCAACCAGCGCGAGGTCGGCCTCGACACGGAATCGTTCCTTGCGGCGATCCGCCGCGTGCTGCGCCAGGACCCGGACGTGATTCTGATCGGCGAGCTGCGCGACGCCGAGACCGCCGAGACCGCGCTCAAGGCCGCCGAGTCGGGACACCTCGTGTTCTCGACGATGCACACGATCGACGCGGCCGAGACGATCGGCCGGATGATCGAGTTCTTCCCGGCGGAGAAACAGGATCAGATCCGTTCGATCCTGGCCGGCGTCCTGCGCGGCGTCGTCAGCCAGCGCCTCCTCCCCCGCCTGAACGGCGGCCGGGTGGCGGCGGTCGAGGTGATGATCAACAACTCACGCATCGCCGAGCTCATCCGCGAGAGCAGGGCCGAGGAAATCTCGGACGCGATCGCCGAGGGCCAGTTCTTCGAGATGCAGACCTTCGCCCAGGCGCTGATCGAGCTCGTCGTCGCGGGCGAGGTCGACCGCGAGATCGCCGCGAACGCCTCCACGAACCGGCACGACTTCCTCGTCGAGCTCGACCAGGCGCTGAAGCGCAAGGCCGCCGGCGTCGAGACCGACCGCCCCGTCTCCGCGATGGCCGAGCCCGAGCCGGAGCCCGCCGACACCGCAAAGCAGCCGATGCCGAACCTCCGAATCGCCGCCTCGCCAGAGGGATGAAAACTCTCCTAGCTGCGGCGCTGTCGGCGCTCGCGCTCGCCGGCACGGCGAGCGCGGACGTGTTCCAGGTCGTGCCGACAGTCTCTGCGCCGGCCGCATCCCCATTTCTGCCGAGCGCGGAGGTGCCGAACGCACCGGGCGCGGTCGGCTTCTCGTCGGCGCTGCTCTCCCCACCCGTGGTCGCCGAGACCCGCAGCTACGCACAGCTGCTCGGGCTCTGGCAACGCTATGGCTCCGTCTACAGCGTGCCGTGGCAGGTGCTGGCCGCCATCAACAAGGTCGAGTCGAACTTCGGCCGCAACATGGGCCCGAGCTCCGCCGGCGCGATCGGCTGGATGCAGTTCATGCCGTCGACGTGGGAGCGCTGGGGCGTGGACGCCGACGGCGACGGGATAGCGAACCCGTGGAGCCCCGACGACGCGATCGCCGCGGCGGCGCGGTACCTCGCCGCGAGCGGCGGCGCGACAGACATCTCCCGCGCGGTCTTCTCGTACAACCACGCGCAGTGGTACGTGGACGAGGTGCTCCAGCTCGCCCAGCTGTTCGGCTCGGGCGGCGTGGACGCCACCTTCGACCTCGACCGGCTGCAGGTCTCGCTCGACGGGGCCCGCGAGAAGGTCGTCAAGGCGAACCGGAAGCTCGTCCGCGCGCTGCGTGGGCTGCGCGCGCTCGATCGCACTGAGCATCGCCTCTCCCGGCGCACCGCCGCCATGAGCCTGCTCTCGGACCGGCTGGCGCTCGACCGCCGAACCGCTCAGCTCGCCGTCCGCCGCTCGCTCGCTCAGGGTCGCGTCGCCGACCTGCGTGCCCGGCTCGAGCAGGCCCAGCGCGACCTCGCGCTCGCGAAGGACCGCTCGCTCGCGGCCTCGTTCGCACCCGCGGCGGGCTCGCTGCTGGCCGCGCCGTCCTATGAAGGCACCTACGTCTTTCCGGTTGGAGGCGGCCCATCCGTCGTCTCGGTCTCGCACCACCACCACGACTATCCCGCCGCCGACATCGCGGCTCCCGAGGGAACGCCGGTCTACGCGCTCGCGGACGCAACCGTCGAGCGGTCGTACGTGTACCCGAGCGGACGCTGCGGCATCGGGCTGACGATGATGTCCGCGGACGGGCAGAGCTGGACGTACTGCCACCTGTCGTATCTCGACCCGGCCGTTACCGCAGGCGCGACTCTCGCTGCCGGCACCGAGGTCGGCCTCGTCGGCCAGACCGGCCATGCGACCGGCCCGCACCTCCACCTGCAGCTCGACCCGGCGACCTCGTACCCGCAGGAGCAGTCGTGGTTCCAGAGCTTCGCCGGCACCGCCTTCCGCTGGCAGGACGCCGGCCCCGGCGACTCCGGCTCCGCGAGCGCCGGCCGTGTCTTCGCCGTCGTCCCGACCGCCGAGGAGGAACCGGATGGATCGGTCGTCCTCTTCACCCGGTAGAGAGTTCAGACGAGTGACGTCGGTCTCAGGCGCCGACGAGCCGCCCCGACGGTCGGACGACGCGCCAGACTCCGCCGAACTCAGTGACGTTCTGGCAAAGGATCTGCCCCGGCTTCTGGTCGCCGACGTAGTAGTAGAGCGGGCGACCGAGGTACGTTGCCTGGAGCCGCCCGCTTGATCGCCTGATCACACCAAGGCGCCGGCCGAGCACGCCCTTTCCGGCGCGGGGCCGCAACTTGACCAGGAACGGCGGCCAGGCCTTGGCGCATGCACCGCTGCATCTGCTCTTGCCGCGCGGGTCGCGTGTGAAGGCGTAGAGCACGAAGCCCCGGCCGTCGAAGAGGATGCGTCCGTACGAAGACGTTCTTGCGGTGACGCTCGCCCTGGAGCCGGCGGTCATTTCCGGCGCGGCCACGACGCCCGCCAGGACGGCCGCGCCCAGGATCGCGGCGATCACTCTCACCGGCGCCTCAGCCACGGCGCGGTCGCCATCACTTGCGCTTCCCTGGGGGTGCCTGCGATGGCTTTCATGCCCCAACTGTCTCGTTTGCCTGCCACTCGTTACAGTCGCTCGGTGGCGCAGGTCGGAGCAGCCGAGGTCGAGCTCCTCGAGGCTCTGCGCGAGGGTCAGGAATCCGCGTTCACCGCGCTCGTCGAGGAGTACCACGCATCCATCGTCCGCGTGGCCCGCACTTACGTCTCGAACCGGGCGACGGCCGAAGAGGTCGCCCAGGAGACGTGGCTCGCCGTTCTCAACGGCCTCGACCGCTTCGAGGGACGCGCTTCACTCAAGACGTGGATCTTCCGGATCCTGGCCAACATCGCACAGACCCGCGCTCAGCGGGACTCCCGCTCGCTCCCCTTCTCCTCGCTCGGCGACGAGTCGAGCGAGCCGGCCGTCGACCCGGAGCGTTTCGCGCCGGCCGGCGAGCGCTGGGCCGGCCACTGGAAGTCGTACCCGGAGCGCTGGGACACACTGCCCGAGGAGCGCCTGGTCGGGGACGAGACGCGGTCGCGTATCGAGGGAGCGATCGAGCGTCTGCCTTCGATACAGCGGCAGGTGATCACGCTGCGCGACATCGAGGGGTGGAGCGCGGAAGAAGTGTGTAGCGCCTTGGAGCTTTCCGAGACTAATCAGCGGGTACTCCTCCACCGGGCGCGCTCCAAGGTGCGGCAGGCACTGGAGGCATACCTGGCTCAGGACTACGAATGCTGATCTCCGAAGACCTCACTTGCCAGGAACTCGTCGAGCTCGTAACCGAGTACCTCGAAGGCACCTTGCGGCCCAAGGATCGGGACCGCTTCGAGCAGCACGTGGTCCTCTGCGACGGCTGCGCCTACTACCTGGATCAGATGCGGACGATGATCGCGCTTACCGACTCGCTCACGGAGGAGTCGATCACCCCCGAGGCACGGGAGAGCCTGCTCCACGTCTTCCGTGAGTGGAAAGGCGGCTGAGGACTGTGGTACGGGCGTACAAGTGTCTCCGGCCTGGGCGTATCGGCCCTTTCAGCGGCTACCGCTGGCCCGTCGGAGTCTGGGTCGAGGGCGGCGGGAACGCGGCGCTTTGCCTGCGAGGAATCCACGCCTGCAGGACGGAGGACCTGCCGTACTGGCTCACGCAGGAGCTCTGGGAGATCGAGCTGGACGACGATGTCCGACGCGAGCACCGAAAGCTCGTGGCAAACCGGGGTCGGATCGAGAGGCGGATCGAGGCGTGGACTCGCGCCTCCGCTGCAGGGTTTGCCGAAGGCTGCGCGGCTCGCACGGAACAGCGCGCCATGCAAGCGAGGGGGGAGCAGGCCGGGCGACTTGCGGAGCTCGCCGCTGACGCCGCTGCAAATGCCGCCAAGGGGGAGGCAGCGCTGCTCGGGTTCATCGCCGCCCGTGCCGCGGAGCTGGACTCCGGGACGGAAGGCTACGCGGACGAGCGAAGAGCCCAGGCCAACTGGCTGGCATCCGAGCTCGGTCTCGAAGCGGCTTAGCGGGAGGACGCAACCGCTGGCGCGCGCGCCGGCTTCTGCGCGGGCTCGGAGCGCCGCAGGATCGTCAAGGCACCGAGCGGGAAGAGGATGACCGAGAGCAACCCGGCGGCGATCAAGGCCGCGGCGTTGGCCGCGCTGATCAGGCCCATGTCCTGGCCGATCTGGCTCGCAACCACGAAGAGTCCTACCGACGTCGCTTGCAGCAGCGCGCTCGCAGCCACCTCCCGGCGCTCGACCAGTGCGCGATAGAGGAGCGCCGGCAGGCCGCGTACCGCGAGCAGGATCCCGAGGTAGAGCGGCACCCGGGCTAGGGTGGACGTGCTCGCGAGCAGCGCTCCGGCGTCGTAGCGGATCCCGCTGGAGACAAAGAAGAACGGGATGAAGACGCCGAAGCCGACGACCTCGAGCTTCTGGCGGAACTGCGGATGCGTCATCGCCTGGTCGCGATCGACGAACTTGATGATCGCCCCGGCCAGGAAGGCGCCAAGGATTGCCTCGAGCCCAAACCGCTCCGCAAGAACGATGAAGATCGCGAGGAGGACGAAGGCTCCGCGCACCCGAACCTGCGCGGTCGTGTCCTGAAGGCGGACCAGGGCCTGCGTCAGCCGCATCGAGTGCTCGAAGCCCGAGACTGTCAGCACGACAGCCAGACAGAGCAGCCCGAAGAGGCCGAACAGGACGAGCTTCACCGTGACGCTTGTCGACTCGCCGGAGAAGAAGAGGGTCAGCAGGATGATGGTTCCGACCTCGGCGAGCGAGGAGCCGGCGATCACGAGCTGGCCGAACGGCGACTCCACGGCGCCTGCGTCCTTGAGCACCGCGATCACGATCCCCAGCCCGGTCGCCGAGAACATGATCGCCACCAACAGCGGCGCGCCCACGATCCCGGCGGCGTCGAGGCCGAAGCCCGCGAGCAGCCCGATGCCGAACGAGACGACAAAACCGAGGCCAGTGATCTCGAGCAGCCGGCCACGGAGACGGTCGTAGTCGACCTCGAGCCCCGCGATCAGCAACAGGAATGAGAGGCCGATCAGCGCCATCAGGGTCACCGCCTCGTCCGGCTGTGCCCAGCCGAGGACGGATGGCCCGATCAGGATCCCGAGCACGATCTCGAGCACCACCGACGGCAAGCGCAGCCTGGGAAAGAACCCGAGGACGAGTGGCGCCGCGAAGCCGGCCGCGGCGACGATCGCGAGGCTGGTGAACGAGATCTCCACGACCGGACTGTCCTCCGCGGCGGCTCGGCGTTACACGGCCGTAACGAATCGACGCCTGCCTGGACTATCGCCTTGCCATTCGAGCGAAGGAGGAATGATGGGCAAGGTCTTCATCCAGACGAACGAGGCCGACGGAAACCGTGTGATCGCCTTCGAGGCGGCAGGCGACGGCGCGCTCACGCAGATCGCAAGCGTCTCAACCGGCGGCAAGGGCGACGGCGTCCCTCATCTCACCTCGCAAGGATCCGTCGCGCTCACGACCGACGCGAGCCGCTTGCTCGTGGCGAACGCCGGGAGCGGCGATGTCAGCATCCTGCACGTTGCCGACCAACCGACGCTCGCGCAGGTCGTGCCGACGGGCGCCGCGCCGAAGAGCATCGCCGAGCATGCCGGCCTCGTGTACGTCCTCAACACCGGATCGCCGTCGCTGGCTGGCTTCCGGCTCGGCATCGACGGGCTTCAGCCCCTAGAGGGATCGCTGCGCGAGCTCGGCGCGGGTGCGGATCCGGCGCAGGTCGGATTCACTCCAGACGGCTCGGCTCTCGTCGTGACCGAGCGTGGCACGGATTCGCTGCTCGTATTTCCTGTGGACGACAGCGGTCTGCTCGGCGACCCGGCCGAGACGCCATCGGCGGGTCCCACGCCTTACGGCTTCGCCTTCGGCTCGAACGGCGCACTCGTCGTCACCGAGGCGTTCGGTGCCGAGAAGGGCAAAGCGGCGGCCTCGTCGTACCGGCTGATGGGAACGCAGGCGAGCCCCGTCTCGCGCTCGGTCGCAAACGGGCGCAGCGAGATCTGCTGGGCGGTCGTCACGGACGATGGCTACGCGTTCACGACGAACTACGCCGACGGCGCCGTCTCGAGCTGGTCAATCGGCGAGGACGGCAGCCTGACCCTGGAGGCTGCGGTGGCTGGAACGGCCGTCGAGGGGCAGCCGGGGCTCCGGGACGAGGATCTGAGCCGCGACGGCCGGTTCCTCTACGCGATCGACGCAGACTCCCGCCGCATCTTCGGTTGGTCCGTGAACCGGGGTCGCCTCTCCCCAATCGGATCATGGGACGGGGTCCCGGCCACGGTCGCCGGGCTGGCCGCGAGCTGAGCTGCCGGTCGGCTAAGGGCTCATCCGGGTGACGGCGTCGTATTTCCGCGCCGACGTTCGTCACCCGGGTGTGCCCAAGCGACTAGGTAGTGGCATTCGTTCGCGAGGTTGTATCTCTCCCGGCCTCGTCCCTTTCGCCAACTCACCCGGTAGGGGGATGGCAAGGCCTTCTGCTCTGCCGAAGGGGTGAGCATGCGGCTCGCGTCTCTCTTGCCACGCGCGGTCATCGTTGCCGTGGTCTGGATCCTCGGCACCGCGGCGTTCACCTTCGCCGCCGACTCGACGATCGTCGGCCCTTCGCCCTCGGCCAAGCCCACGCAGCCCGCCCAGCCGCAGGAGCTCGTGGTTCCGTCGGTGGTCGGGCAGGCCTACGTCTTCTCGAAGGGCATCCTGGAGGATGCCGGCTTCGCGTGGCGCGTGACCGGCTCGGTGCGCGGCTACTCCTCGAACCGCGTGCTCACGCAGAGCCCCGCTCCCGGCACCCGCGTCGTCGACACCGGCGCGCCGACGGTGACGCTGCGCCTCGTCCGCGGCGCGTACGAGCAACTCGGCACTCCCCAGGACTCGGCGCCGTACGCCGGCACCGCGGTCCGCCTGGCCGGCCTGGCCGCGGTCACCACGCCGGCGAAGAAGAAGACGACGACCAAGAAGACGACGACCAAGAAGACCACTCCCGCCAAGAAGTCGGCCCCGGCGAAGAAGCAGGCGGCGCCCAAGAAGGCCGTCAAGCACCACGCTCCCAAGCACACCGTTACCGGGCGCCCGCCCGCGTTCACCGTGAAGAACGCCCCGAAGGAGCCGCTCGACGAGATCGCCCTGCCGACGCGCGCCCTTCGGCTCGAGGCCTGGGTCGCCGGCAAGCCGAGGAACGCCTCCAACGTCCAGCACTGGCTCTACCAGCACGCGTGGATCGTCACCGGCGCGAAGTTCGGCTGGTGGCACGGCGCGCAGGCGCTGCAGACGCTGATCCGCGTCGACCAGCGCGTCCAGCGCCAGTGGGGAATCGGCGCCAAGAGCGAGGCCGTCGCGCGCGCCACGCTCTCACAGGTCAGCCGCAAGTCGCGATGAGCCGCGTCCCGCGGCTCCGCGGCGAGCGGGGCTACACGCTGGTCGAGATGCTCACCGTGCTGGTGATCATGAGCGTCGTCATCACCAGCCTGACGACGGTCTTCGTCCAGGCCTCGAACTCCGAGACCGACATGAACAACCGCTTCCAGGCGCAGCTGACCGCGCGGCTCGCGCTCGACAAGATGCGTCGGGAGGTGCACTGCGCGAGCGTCGCGACCCCGACCGGCGTCAGCTCCTCGGTGACGATCACGCTCCCGAGCTACTGCAAGACCGGCAGCGGCTCGATCACGTGGTGCACGCGCAGCAACGGCACTAACCGCTACGCCCTCTACCGCGTCGTGGGGACAACGTGCACGGGCGGCGTGCTGTGGGCCGACTACCTGGCTCCGACGTCGACGGCCACGGCCTGCAGCGGCGCGCTCTGCATCTTCAACTACACGGCGCAGTCGACCGCGTCACTCGCGAAGCTCGGCGTCGACTTTCCCGTCAACGTCAAGCCGTCGAAGACCGTCGAGCTCTACGAGTTGCAGGACGACATCGTGCTGCGCAACAGCACGCGCTCCTGATACCCGTTCGAGGGAGGACGAGCGGCGCTTGAGTGCCGATGGTGAGGGCATGCGGCGGTGGCTACGCCTGCGGGTGGACTCTGAGCGCGGAATGGCACTGGTCATGGCGATCGGGATCATGACCGTGCTCGCGATTGCCGGCACGACCGCGATTGCCTACTCGACGTCGAGCGCCCAGCAGTCGGCCCAGACGCGCTCACGCACCTCGGCCTTCTCGCTCGCCGAGGCCGGCGTCAACAACTCGATGGCGGTCCTCAACCTCCCGACGAACAACGCGCTCGACCCGGAGACGCTGCCGAAGTGCACGAACAACGAGAAGAAGTACAGCGACGCGGCCGCCGACCGCACGTCGACGTCGACCTGGCGGCACAGCACCATCGACGGCGGTACCGTCGACTGGTGCGGCACGCTCGTCCGCAAGGACGCGCTCTGGTACGTGACCTCGATCGGCCGGTCGACCAACCCGAACAGCACGACCACAAACGTGACCCGGACGCTCGAGGCGACGGTCACGGTTACCCCGACGACGACGCAGCCCCTGAACAACCCTGTCTGGAACTACCTCTACGCGGGCCACACCGGCAGCAGCTGCGACCAGACGCTGAACAACAACATCAACGGCGCCTCGCGGATGTACGTCGCCGGCAACCTCTGCCTCAGCCCGAACGTCCAGCTGAACCAGTCCACGGTCATCGTCGGTGGCACCCTCGACGTCTCGAACAACGCGGCGGTCGGGGCGTCGACCAGCATGGCGACGCGCGTCGAGACCTACGTCGGCGGGAACTGCCGCTACGCAACCGGGTCCTGGGGAAGCTGCGGCGGCAACCAGGACGCGCGCCACATCTACAGCAAGCGCTCCGACGGCATCAACATCGGCGTCAACCAGCCGGCGCCCGTCGTCGCGCCTCCCGCTGCCGACTTCGCCACGTGGTACGAGAACTCCATCCCGGGGCCGTCGCAGACGTGTACGACCTCCAGCGGCACGCCGCCGACCTTCGACACGAACTACCCGAGCCGGGACAGCAGTGTCTCCTCGGTGGCCGACCTCACTCCCTCGAGCTCGTACTTCTGCCGCGTGGGACAGGGGGCGAACACCACGCTGACCGGCGCCCTGACAGCGGCGAGCACGACAGTTACGGTCGCTTCAGCGAGCGGATTCCCGTCGACGGCGTTCGTGATTCGCGTCGACGACGAGTTCATGACGGTCACCGCCGGCTTCGGCACGACGACGTGGACGGTGACGCGGGCCAGCAACGGCAGCACGGCGACGACGCACGTGAGCGGTCAGACGCTCGAGTGGAAGACGCCGTCGAGCGGTGAGATCGCGTGGAACAACACCACGAAGACGCTCACCGTCAGCGGGACGATCTACATCGACGGCAGTGCGAAGATCTCGAACGGCTCGCTCAACTCCTACAACGGCATGGGGACGATCTACCTGTCGGGAACCTTCCTCTCGACCGGCTCTCTCTGCGCGTCGATCTCCGGCTCGAACTGCAACTTCGCGAGCTGGAACCCCGACTTCGACATGCTGATGATCGTGGCGAACGGGAACGGCGGCCAGGTCGACCCCGGGAACAGCATCCAGATCGACAACAACTTCTCCTACCAGGGCGGCCTCTACGGCACGAACGCGGTCGAGTTCGGCAACAACGTCAACGTCGACGGGCCGATCGTCGGCAGCCAGATCATCCTCTCGAACAACCTGACCACCAACGCGTTCCCGAACATCTCGATCGTCCCGGTCGGGATGCCGTCGAACGAAGAGGTGTACGCGCAGCCAAACCCGCCGCAGGGCTTCACGGGCTGATCGCGGCCAAGTCTCAACTCGCGCCGCCTCGCCGCCGATAGATCGCACGTGGACGTAGCCCTCGGCCTCGTCGTCTTCTGGCCCGCGCTCGCGCTCGGCAGCTTCCTCAACGTCGTTGCGGCCCGCGTGCCGCTGCGCCGCTCTGTCGTCCGGCCGGCTTCCGCCTGCATGAGCTGCGGCCACGAGCTCGCGTGGCACGACAACGTCCCCGTCGTCTCGTGGCTCCTCCTGCGAGGCCGGTGCCGCTCGTGCGGTGAGCGGATCAGCCCGCTCTACCCGGCCGTCGAGCTCGCCACCGCGGGTCTCATCGCCGCGTGCTTCGTGGCCTTCGGGCTGAGCGGCGAGGCGTTCGTCGCGTCGTTCTTCTGCGTGGTGCTCGTCGTGCTCAGCGCGATCGACCTCACGCACCGGATCGTCCCGAACCGGATCGTCTTGCCCGCAGCCCTCGTCGTGCTCGTGGCGCAGACCGCGCTCGAGCCGAGCCCGGAGTGGGCGCTGGGCGCCTTCGGTGCGGCAGGCTTCCTGTTCGCGGCGGCGCTCGCCTACCCGGCGGGGATGGGCATGGGTGACGTGAAGCTCGCGCTGCTGCTCGGTGCGATGCTCGGTTGGACGGTGTCGGTGGGGCTGATGGTCGGCATGGTGGCCGCGCTCGTGCCGAGCGTCCTGCTGCTGGCCCGCCACGGCTCGGCGGCGCGCAAGATGGGCATCCCGTTCGCGCCGTTCCTCGCCTTCGGCGCGCTGGTCGCGCTGTTCGCGGGCCAGCAGCTGCTGGACGCGTATCTCGGCCGTTTCTAGCGCTCACGTCGTACGCGCGTTCTGCCGATACCTCGTTCGAGGGATCCGATGGACCTGAAGCGGCCCAACAAGCTCCGGATCTCCGGTACCCCCGGAGACATTGAAAGCCCGCCGGCGGGCGATTCGACGCTGGGCAGCTCGGCGTTCCCCGTGAACGAGGTCGCAGAGCTGGTCGCCGACCTGGTCGAGGCGACCGGCCTCGTCAGCCCCGACCGGCTCGCGGCCGTCCGCGGGCGGGTGAAGCAGGGCGGCTCCTTCGCGCAGGCGGTTGTGGACGAGGGCGTTGCCACGAGCGAAGGTCTCGCGCGCACGCTCGCCAGCCGCTTCCAGCTCCCGTTCGTCGACCTCCCGCTCGTCGGCGTCGAGCACGAGGCGGCCGAGCAGGTCCCGGTACACGTGCTCGAGCGCGTAATCGCGATCCCGTACGCACTCGACGGGCAAACGCTCCGCATCGCCGTCGCAGACCCGGGCAACGTCCACGCGATCGACGAGCTGCGCCTGACGACGCGCTACTCGCTCGAGCTCGGCGTCGCCTCGCGCGAGGACATCGAGAGCGAGATCAAGCGCCTCGTCCGTGCATCCGAGGCGTTCGGCGCCCGCGCCGCGATCGACGAGGAGGAGGGCTTCCTCGGCGAAGAGGCGCAGGAGGAGGATGGCGACGACCTCGAGGTCGACGACGGGATCTCTGACGTTCCGCTCGTCCGGCTCGTCAACTCGATCATCTTCCAGGCGGCCGAGGACGGGGCCAGTGACATCCATTTCGAGCCGCAGGAGGATGCGCTCTGCGTCCGGCTGCGGATCGACGGCGTGCTGCACGAGGTGCAGCGCATCCCGAAGCGGATGATGCCCGGCGTGACGACGCGCCTGAAGGTGCTCGCGAAGCTCGACATCGCCGAGCGGCGCAAGCCACAGGACGGCCGCATCTCGCTGAACGCGGCCGCTGCGGGCCGGATGCTCGACATCCGCGTCGCGACGCTGCCGACCGTCGAGGGCGAGGCGGTCGTGATGCGACTCCTCGACAAGTCGCAGAGGGCGCCGACGCTGACGGAGCTCGGCCTCTCCGACGACATGCGCGTGAAGATGGAAGAGCTGATCCGCCGGCCGACCGGCGCAATCCTCGTCACCGGCCCCACGGGCTCCGGTAAGTCGACGACGCTCTACGCGGCGCTGACGGAGATCAACCGGCCCGAGATCAACATCATCACGGTCGAGGACCCGGTCGAGTTCCGGCTCACGGGCGTGAACCAGGTGCAGATCAACGCGCGCGCAGGGCTGACCTTCGCGGCTGCGCTGCGCTCGATCCTGCGCTCCGATCCCGACGTGGTGATGGTCGGCGAGATCCGCGACGGCGAGACGGCCAAGATCTCGATCGAGGCCGCCCTGACCGGCCACCTCGTCCTCTCGACCTTGCACACGAACGACGCGCCCGGGGCGCTCACACGCCTGAACGAGATGGGCGTCGAGCCGTTCCTGACCGGCTCGGCGGTCTCGGCCGTGCTAGCGCAGCGCCTCGCCCGCAAGCTCTGCACGCATTGCTGCGAGATGTACACGCCGACGACCGACGAGCTGATCAAGGCGCGCGTCGCGCCCGAGGCCGCGGCCGCCGCGGACGGCGTCGTCTTCTACCGCAAGAGGGGCTGCCCGCGCTGCGGCCAGACCGGCTACAAGGGCCGGATCGGCGTCTACCAGCTGCTCGTGATGAGCGAGACGCTGGAGACGCTCGCTGCCCAGAAAGCGAGCCGCGAGGAGCTCGAGCGTGCCGCCATCGAGGAGGGCATGCGGACGCTCTGGGACGACGGCCTGTCAAAGGTCGCGGCCGGCATGACCTCGCTCGAAGAGCTGACCCGAGTCACCGTTTGAACCGATAAACAGGGACAGCCACAGTGACAGTCCCAGTGACTGTCACTGGGGGTTGAAGCGTTGGGCGCTAGGCGGCCTGAACGTCGCAGCCGAGGTACATCAGCGCCTCGACCGCTTCCGTGACGAAGGCCGTTGCCTCGCGGGTGTCGGCGAACGTGTAGGGCCCGGGCCGCGACGGCTGGGCGCTCCCGACGTGGAAGACCTCCGCTTCGACCACGCACGAGTCGCCGTTGTCGACCGCGCGCATGATCGCGACCGAGCGGCCGTCCTTGCGCGCGTGCCGCACGAACAGCTCGCGGCTCGGGTGCTCGTTCACCGCGCGAGCGTCGCCGCGTTCGCGGCCGCCTGGGCGACCGTGTCGCGGTCGGCGAAGCCGTTGAAACGGACGAAGAGGCTGCTGGGCCGCTCGAAGACCAGCACCGCGGGCCCGTCCAGGACGCGGTCGGCCGGCGTCGGCGCAGCGGTCAGGAGAGAGCTCAGCGGCGCGACGACCTTGTCGTCGGCGACGTTGAACGAGACGAACCCGGCGCCCGCGAGGGCCGCGCCGTGCTTCGCCTCCTCGGTCGCCATAGCGTCGACGCTGGCACCCGGGGTGTAGAGCGAGACCACTACGACGCGGTGTGAGCGAAGCGCGAGCGCGAGCGTCCCCGGCATGCCGTCGATGACCGCCGCTGCGGGCTTGCGCTTCGGCTTCGCCTTGACCGCCGCCACGACCTTCTTCGCCGCGGGCGCCGGCCGCTTCTTCGCAGCCGCGACGTGCTTCTCGACCGGATGCAGGGGCTTGATCGTCTTCACTGCCGCGGTCGAGGAACCGGTGCTCCCGCCGAGCAGCAGGTAGCCGCCGGCAAGCGCCAGCAGCGCAACAGCTACCGCTCCCAGAATCCGCAGACGGGGGCTCACGGTGTTCCTATCGGCACTCGGGCTCCGGGTCTTGATACGCGAAGGGCGCGGTCTTCCGCGCCCTTCGGAACCTGCAAAGCCTGTGGGCCTAGCAGCTGCCCGACTTGATGTCGGCGCCCGGGCCGGACTTGTGGTACTGGACGGTGCCCGGCGACGTGTTGACGATGCAGTAGGTCGTCGAGTTGGCGACCGAGATCTTGATGTTCTTGATCCCGGCGTCGTACGAGCCCTGCAGCTTCGTGAGCGTCACGCCGGTGTAGCCGGTGGCGTGGTCGGCGTTGAACGCCTCCATGCCCGGCACGGCGGCGCGGACGTTCGCCTGCGCGGCGGACTTGTTCGCCCGCGTGCGGAAGCTGAGGTACGAGGGGATCGCGATCGCAAGCAGGATCCCGAGGATGATGATCACGACGAGCAGCTCGATCAGCGTGAAGCCGCGATCGTCTCTCGCCAGACGCTGCCGCATGGTCTGCATGTAGTTGCTCCTTCGGCTCTAGGGGAACTGCGGTGGCCGATATGGATCGGCATCCGATGCCCGCCGAGCCGACCCCCGAACGGGTGAGGCCCGCTCCGGGCCTAGCAGGCGCCGGACTTGATGTCGCCCGACGGCCCGGACTTGTGGTACGTCACCGTCCCCGGCGAGGTGTTCTCGACGCAGTAGCCGCCCTGGGTGGCCGCGCGGACCGTCACGTTCTTGATGCCCGCGTCGTAGGAGGCCTGCAGCTTCGCGAGGTTGACGCCTACGTAGCCGGTGGCGTGGTCGGCGTTGAACGCCTCCATGCCCGGCACGGCGGCGCGGACGTTCGCCTGCGCGGCGGACTTGTTCGCCCGCGTGCGGAAGCTGAGGTACGAGGGGATCGCGATCGCAAGCAGGATCCCGAGGATGATGATCACGACGAGCAGCTCGATCAGCGTGAAGCCGCGCTGCTCGCTCGAGGTGCGCCGCAGGGTGCCCATCGCCCGTGTTATCGGCTGCACCGACCCTTCCCCTTAGCCCAAAAAGAGAGAGGGCGCGGTCTCCCGCGCCCTCTCGGTGCCAGCTCGGATGGGCTCCTAGCAGTGGCCCGACTTGATGTCGGCTCCGGGGCCGGACTTGTGGTAGAAGACCGTGCCCGGCGACGTGTTGACGATGCAGTAGGTCGTCGAGTTGGCGACCGAGATCTTGATGTTCTTGATCCCGGCGTCGTACGAGCCCTGCAGCTTGGTCAGGGTCACGCCGGTGTAGCCGGTGGCGTGGTCGGCGTTGAACGCCTCCATGCCCGGCACGGCGGCGCGGACGTTCGCCTGCGCGGCGGACTTGTTCGCCCGCGTGCGGAAGCTGAGGTACGAGGGGATCGCGATTGCAAGCAGGATCCCGAGGATGATGATCACGACCAGAAGCTCGATGAGGGTGAAGCCCTTCTCATCGCGCCGCACCTGGCCGAGTCGGTGCGAAAGTGCAGACATGCGTGGTCCTCCTTGAGGGGGTGCGCAGATGGCCTGATGGCCTCTATCGGCCGGCGCGACCCGGTTGGCTCACCCCCCGAAAAGGTGAAGCGGCGCGCCTCGTCCACAGGTCGGCGGTCGGCTCTCAAGTCCGCGAATGGCGTTGCCGATAGCCACGAAGCGGCCATGGCGGACTTCCCGTACTCGATCGACGATCTCCTGGAGCAGATGGTGGCGCGGAACGCGTCCGATCTGCACATCGCCGTGGCCGCGCACCCGGTCGTACGCGTGCGCGGCAAGCTGGAGCCGCTTCAGGACATCCCCCCGCTGACGCCCGACGTGACGCAGCAGCTGCTCTACCGGATCCTCTCGACCGAGCAGCAGAAGCACCTCGAGGTCGACCGCCAGATCGACCTCGCGCACTCGATCCCGGGCCTCGCCCGCTTCCGTGTGAACGTGTACTGGCAGCGCGAGGCGCTCGGCGCGGCCTTCCGCCTGATCCCCACCGAGATCAAGACGCTCGAGGAGCTTGGCATCCCGTCGGCGCTCCACTCGCTGACCGACAAGCCGCGCGGCCTCGTCCTCGTCACCGGGCCGACCGGCTCCGGTAAGTCGACGACGCTCGCGGCGCTGATCGACGAGATCAACCGCAAGCGCGCGGAGCACATCCTCACGATCGAGGACCCGATCGAGTTCGTGCACCGCCACAAGCGCTGTGTCGTCAACCAGCGCGAGATCGGCGTCGACGCGATCAGCTTCGCCGAGGCGCTCCGCGCCGCGCTCCGCCAGGACCCCGACGTGATCCTCCTCGGCGAGATGCGCGACCTCGAGACGATCTCGACCGCGCTGACCGCGGCCGAGACCGGCCACCTCGTCTTCGCCACGCTGCACACCCAGAGCGCGCCCGGAACGATCGACCGCGTCATCGACGCCTTCCCCGCCGCGCAGCAGGACCAGATCCGGATTCAGCTTGCCGCCACGCTCGAGGGCGTCGTCACCCAGGCGCTGCTCCCGACCGCCGACGGCAAGGGCCGTGTGCCCGCCCTCGAGATCCTCTTTCCCGACGACG
>Ga0207428_10002702_pt1 | contig 17684 bp, 13 predicted proteins | sample RhiMethybrSRZTD1_FD_187600 | JGI IMG/M metagenome (GOLD analysis project Ga0207428, IMG submission 187600) | Populus rhizosphere microbial communities from Tennessee, USA - Rhizosphere MetaG P. TD hybrid SRZTD1 (SPAdes) (version 3) | ecosystem: Host-associated > Plants > Roots > Rhizosphere >...
ACGTGCAATACGCTCGCCCGGCCGGACGGTGGACCGACCTTTCACGCCGAATCGCGAATGTGCTCAGAGCCGCAAGTGACGGTTTTGCGAGCGAACTGACAAAAAAGGGCTATCAACTGACATCGATTTTGTTCGGACCGCGATCCTCCCACGTTCTCCTGATCAGTGGAGTAATGGCGTGAGTGTAGCGACTCACAGCGACCCGGCTGGCGTGACACCCCTGACCGGGATCCGTACGATCCTCGTCCCGCCCGACATCGTTGCGGTGGCGCGACGATCGCCTGAACCACCCGTCAAGAAGAAGCCGCCATGGCGTCCACGACTCGACGGCGGGCCGATCGAGAAGACCGGAGGACGTGAGTGGTTCGGCGATCGTCTCTTCGTCGAGGCCGAGCACGATCGCCTTCGAGGCGGGCTGAGTGGCTCGATTGGCGTGCACGCGCTCATCATCACGCTCGCGCTGTTGCTGGCGGCGCAATTCGAGCGGACGCTGGTCGTCAAAGTTCACCAGCGACTGGTGATGCCTGCGATGCTCCTCACGCCTCCGATGAACGAAGCGCCGTCCAGCGCTCCCAAATCCATTCAACGTTCGTCTGACGCCTCGCAACCGCCTCCGGCTCCGCCCGCTGCCGCACCTCCGCTCGCGCCAATCGAGATACCAAGCAGCATCGAACCGGAAACTGGCAACGAGGGGAGCCCCGGCGGCGTGGAGAGCGGCGTCGAAGGCGGCGTTGCCGGCGGTATCGGAACAGGGCTCGCCACCTCGACGGGTTCTTCGGGCACGTCGTCATCCGGACCTCTACGGCTGGGGAACACGCTTGCACCGCCGCGAAAGATCAAAGACGTGAGGCCAGCGTACCCGCCGCTTGCGCTCTTAACGCAGGCCCGAGGCTCCGTGATCATCGAAATCACGATCGGAACTGACGGCAAGGTGCAAGAGGCATCGGTCATCCACTCGGTGCCCCAGCTGGACCAGGCGGCTCTCGAAGCTGTCCGTCAGTGGGAATACGAGCCGACGCGAGTGAACGGCACGCTCGTAGCGCTCATCATGACGGTCGTCGTCAACTTCGCCATTCAGTGATCGAAGCGTCATGGTCCGGACACTTCACGACGGATCGCCTCGCATCGCAGCGCTCAGGGCACTGCTCACCGTCTCGATGCTGGTTGCGCCGCTGGTAGCAGCAGCCGCGTCACCTGTGGTGAGCGAGGACGTGCCGGTACCCGGTGGGACCGCCGCCTTGGCAAAGGCGATCGGGCTGGCGATTGTTCCCGATCGCGCACGATTTGCCGCGGAGCTCGCGCGCGTCGTCTACGACGACACGAAAGAGCGCCGGAAGTACGCGAATTCGAAGTTCCGAAGACTGTTGGCCTACTTCGAGACCGTGGAGCAGCCCGAATCCGCGTTGAGCCGCAGTGACGCGATTTCCGTCGAAGCGCCAATCGACCGTGTGCCGATTCCGCTGTCAGCTGTTGTGTGGAGTGAAGTATTGCGTCGTCCCGTCGCTCCTGCGCGTCTCTTCGCTACCGTGATGTCTGACGCGGCCGCGGCCCTCCTCCTCCACGGTCTCGCTGCCCTGGACGATGAGACGCTCCAGTTCTTTGTGGATCATCCCGCGGTCGTCCGGCAGCTCTATGAGCGTGGCGCCTCGGCATTCGCGGGCTATGTCTCCCACTTGGAGGTTCGCGGCAATCGCGTCGCAGTGCCAGGCGGCGATCGGGCCGCTCCTTTGTGGGAGGCGCTGCTGGGCGAGCAGACCGGACAGCCCGGCCGCTTCATCCGCCAGTTGTTCATCAAAGGCGATGGCCGCCTCGCGTATCTCTACGACACCATCGGTTCCCTCGATGCCGCTCGGGCGTCGTTTGCGCTTGGTCTGTGGATCCCAGACGAGCGGAGGCGGCTCGAGCGCTTCAACGCGCTCGGTGCCGCCGTGGCTTCGATCGCCCCTGAGTGGTCGGTCGATCAGTTCCCATTCAGACGACCGACGCACGATCTGGTCTCGATGCTCCTGCGCGTGGAGCCTGGCGCCACCGGTGCCCCACGCGCGCCCATGTGGCAGGCGCTATGGGCCCGCGTGTTGAACATCGCTAATGATGCCTCCGAGAGAAACACAACGCGCAACATGCCGCATGACGGCAGGCCGATCGACGCAGCATGGCTCGTCGACGCTCTGCTGCATGGCGACGCGCCCTCGCGATCCGAGCGCCTCGATCAGTTTGCCTTTGGTCAACGGGCGCTGCTCATCACCGGCTCGGAGGCTGTGCCTGACGCCCTCCTGGTGCTTCGAGCCTTTCCACGGTTTCGCATGTTGATGCTCACGCTCGAGCGCATCGGCGTGCGCCGGCCGGCGCTGTACGCGGCGCTGGTTCGTCAGGCAGAAAGGGTGTCAGACGTAGAAACCACACGGGCGCACGCTGCGCTTGCCGGGTTCCAGGGTTCGATAGCGCTGGTTGAACGCCTGACGCGAGTGCGAACCATCGATTCGAGCACCGCGGAAACGCTGCTCGAAGCGCTGGCGATGGTGCCCTTCAACGAAGAGCGGGGATATCAGGGCGCGCTCGTGCCATGGCTGCAGTTTCAACTTCGCCCCGCCATCGCGGACAGCGAAGGCGGGTTCGACGATCTCTTGTTGGAGGCTCTCGCAGGTTCGCCGGATGCAGCCTCGACAGGGCCGGTGTCATGGGAAGGCCAGCAGTACCGATTCGACCTCGTGGCTGCGGAACGCGAACGACTGCGCCGCGGGAGCGCTCGTGATGGCCGGTATTCGATCGATGTCGCGATGAAACTCCATGGGCTTGCACAGCGGCTCGCGACAGATGCAACGGCACGGACGGACATTCAGGCCGCGATCGTCTCACTGAGGCAGCAGGCCACGTGGCCATTGGGCGCCAGGCAGACCGTAGAGGACGCGATCGAGAACCTGACCGCGATGCGGGGCTCCCCAGACGCGAGTCAAAAAGCGCGGGTCAGGGAATCGCTCCTGGATCTCGTCGATGTGGAGCTTGGGGAGGCGCTGCTCGCCCTCAGTTATGAGGTCAACCTGAACGTTCCTCGTGGCGCCGCTGGGATAGCGTCCATCGTCGCGGGTCGTCACGACTTCGGACTCGCCCGCAGCGATCACGAGGTGCGTGTGCGCACCGCATGGTCGATGCCGAAGCGGATGATCGAGAGCAGTACCCCGTGGCACCTCGAAGGCGCAGCGCTCGGCCTCGAGCTCGCCATCCCGTCCGCGGCGCTGCGTCGGATCGACACCGCTCCGCCTCTACGACCACGAGCGATCCACGAGCTCGAACGCGACATGCTCGCGACGGGCGTCGTGCTGATGGATCCACGACTGTTGCGGAATGAGGATCGCGATGCCATCGCCGAGGCGATCGCGCGAGGGCGGCGACGGGTCGAGGCGCTCGCGGGCAGAGACGGTGACGCGGATGAGATCGCACGTGAGATCGCCATGGACGGCTGGCGCGTTCGGGCGTTGCAGTGGACCCTCCGTCATGAACCACAGCGCGTCTTGTCGTGGTTTTCAGAAACCGATCTGCTCTACCTGGGCGGCGGCGATCGGATCGATTTGCATGCGTGGGGCATGCCCGCGGTGGACGTCATCGGCTGCCTGTGCTCTCGATGGACAACGCCTGGTCTGTGGACGGCCCTGGTCGGGCGACCTCAGCCCGGGCTGCTGGCCGTGACCGTGGCGGATCTGAACTTGCACGTGGCTGCCGCGCTCGCCGAGATGCGTTTGCCAGCGGCCCTCGCCAAATCGATCCTGTCGTTTGCCGTTCAGGACTTCGTCGACCGCGTGCCTCTCCTCCATGGCGACGACTGGTTGACACGCGTTCGCGCCGCGCGGGACCTGTCGCGCGCGCTGATCGAGGACTTCGTTTCCGCAGCCACGATCGAGGGGCCGTTCGTACGAGACACGAGCGCGGAGACGCGTCGAGTGCCATGAGTGTCCGCGCTTTCGTTGCGTTCGTTTTCGCTCTAGCAGCCGGCTTCTCGTCCGAGGGTGCCGACGCCTCCGATCGCATGGGCCCATCACCGCAGCCGCCGTCTGCGCGCGTCCGCATCCTCTCGCCCGCAGATGGCGCATTCGTCGTCGGGCCGACCCGATTACGCGCGGAGGTCGAGCCGTCGGACGCCACGTCGAGCGTGATCTTTTTCGTGGACGGACTCAAGGTGTGCACGGTCGCCGCCCCGCCCTTTGAATGTGAGTGGGATGCAGGCTCGGTGATCACGGAGCATCTGGTGCGACTCGTGGTGAATCTCGCGGCTGGCGGACGTGTGGTGCGAACCACTCGAACGGCGGCAGCCGAATTTGCCGAGACCATCGACGTCGACGTCGTGAAGGTGACGGTCACGGTCACCGACGAACGGGGCCGATACGTCAACGGACTGCCCCGGTCAGCATTTCGCGTGTCGGAGGACGGCCGGCCGCAAACGATCTCGCACTTCTTTCAGGAGGACGCGCCGCTGGAGCTCGTCGTCGCCGTCGATATGAGCGAAAGCATGGCGGCGGCGATACCGACGCTGAAGAAGGCGGTGCAGGGCTTCCTCGGTGCCGTGCCCCCGCGCCATGCCGTGACGGTGCTCGGCTTCAACGACGATGTCTTCACGCTGGCGCGCAGGGCCGGGGATGCGGCTGAGCGCATCAAGGCCGTGGAGGCGTTGACGTCGTGGGGATCGACCGTGCTGTACGACGTCATCCTGCAGGGCGCCGATCTGCTCGACTCGCAGACCGGCAGAAAAGCGCTGGTCGTCTTCACCGACGGACACGATTCGCGCAGCTTCGCGACCATCGCGGACGTCGAGCGGCGATTGCAGACGAGCGATCTCACCCTCTACATGATCGGTCAGGGGCAGGGCATCACGAGCGCACCACTGAAGGACGTGATGGAGCGGCTGTCACGCCCGACTGGCGGCCGGGCGTTTTTCACAGAACGGATCGACGAGCTGCACGACATCTTCGGCGAGCTGCTCGAAGAGTTGTCGCAGCAGTATGGCCTGGGCTATCAGCCAACGAACCGCGCACGGGACAACACCTGGCGTCAGATCAAGGTCGACGTCGACGGTCAGCCCCGGGTTCGGGCCCGGCAGGGCTATCGTGCGGTGTCGTCATCGAGCCAACGCCGCTGAAAGCACTCGCGCGATCGCGAATGAGGACGAAACGGTCGTCCGCCGTCTAGAATGGGCCCGTTCGAGGAGTGGCAAATGCCCCTCGCGGCCGGGACAAGGCTGGGACCGTACGAGATCACCGCCTGGATCGGAGCAGGCGGAATGGGTGACGTGTATCGCGCCACTGATACGCGACTGGGCCGAACCGTCGCGATCAAAGTTCTCCCCGATCAGGTTGCAGGCTCACCCACCCGGCGCGCGCGTCTCGCTCGCGAAGCGCGCGCTGTCTCGCTGTTGTCCCATCCGTCCATTTGCACGCTCTACGATATCGGCGAACACGATGGCACGCAGTTCATCGTGATGGAGCATCTCGAAGGAGAGACGCTCTCGCAGCGGCTGCTACGCGGGGCTCTGCCGATCGCCGATGTCGCGCGCGTCGGCGCCGAGATCGCCTCCGCTCTCGATCACGCCCATCGCAAACGCATCGTGCATCGAGATCTCAAGCCGACCAACATCATGCTGACCCCAGTCGCCGTCAAAGTGCTGGACTTCGGTCTGGCCCATCTGGAGTCGCCGAACAGCGAGGCCGACGGCAGCACGGCTGATGTCGAGGCGCCGTCCGCTACTGAGAGCCTGACCGAAGAGGGTGTGATCCTTGGAACAGTTCGGTACATGTCGCCGGAGCAGCTCGAAGGTAAGCGCGTTGACGGCCGTACGGACATCTTCGCGACGGGCGCGGTGCTATACGAAATGGCCACGGGCCGGCCGGCCTTCGAAGGCGGCAGCAAAGCCGCCGTCATCGCGGCGATCCTGGAGAGATCCCTGCCGCCCGTGTCGATCGCGCGTCACGCGACATCCGATGATGGGTCCGTGCTGCCACTACTCGATGACATCGTCGCGAGATGTCTCGCCAAGAATCCCGAAGAGCGATGGCAGTCGGCGAGCGATCTGTCTCAGGCGCTGAAATGGGCTGAAGCCGGGCGGCCGCACGCGGGGCCTCCATTGCGTTCGCGCGGATCGCGACACGTACGACTCGCCTGGATTGCCGCCAGCGTTCTCCTGCTGGCGAGCCTCATGGCTGTGATGACGATGTGGAGCCGCGACCGCGCACCGCTCGTCAATCGACCGTCGCGTTGGTCGATCACGATGCCCGAAGGCTCGACGTTGGATCCATCGCCATTCTCGCTGGCTGTGTCGCCCGATGGTACGCACCTCGCCTTCATCGCGTCGTCTGGGAAAGGAGGCAACACGCTGTGGATCCGCCCGCTCGATTCGATCGTCCCGCGCAAACTGGCTGACGGCGCCGCGCAACCGTTCTGGTCAGCGGATAGCCGTTTCATCGGCTTCGAAGGCGGAGGTCACATCAAGAAGGTTGAGCTCGCGACCGGTCTGGTGCAAACGCTGGCGGATACCTACGCCATATCCGGCTCATGGAGTCGAGAAGGCGTGCTGCTGCTGGCGCTGCCTCCAGGAGAACGTCGCAACAACTCTGGCGGGCTGTACAGCGTCTCCGCCTCTGGAGGGCAGTTGAAGCCCGCCACAACTCTTGATCCGGTGCGGGCAGGGAACCGTCACGCCGCTCCCCATTTCCTGCCGGACGGTCGGCGTTTTCTGTTCCGTTTGCGAAGCCCGGATCCACAGCAGGACGGAATGCTGTTCGCGGGATCGCTTGACTCACCCGAACGAACACGGCTCTTTCAAAGCCCGTCGCGCGCCATCTATGGCTCCGGCCATCTTCTGACCGTGCGCGATCAGACACTGCTGGCCCGTCGGTTCGATCCAATCAGCTTGCGCCTCGAGGGAGAGCCTCTGATCGTCGCCGAAGGCGTCGATCAGGGATTGGGCGGCGCCTTCTCCGTCTCGGACACCGGCGTACTGGCGTTTCGCCCCGAGAGACAGACGGAGCTTGTCTGGTTCGATCGGGAGGGGCGATCGCTCGGCGCAATTGAGCAACCGGGGCAGTACGCCAACCCTGCCCTCTCTCCAGACGAGCAGCGCGTCGCAGTGAGCCGCCAGGATCCGGCGGGCGGCGCATGGCGAATCTGGATCATCGACGTCAAACGAGCGATGACGTCGAAGTTGACGTTCGGCGAGACCTCTCAGCAGGTGCCGCTCTGGTCGGCTGATGGACGTCGTGTCGTCTACCGATCCGGGTCGTCTCTCGTCGTGAAGGCGGCAAGTGGCGCAGGGACTGAAGAAAGGGTGATAGACACCTTCACGAATTTCGACAACCCGCTTGGCTGGTCGTCCGATGGCCGCATGCTTCTGTACACGTCATTCGACTCCACGAGCAGCACTGACTTCTGGCTGCTACCGCTCGAGGGCCACCGGACACCCATTCCGCTGCCCAAGTCCAACAGCCGGTGGGGAGCGCAAGCGCAGATATCCCCGGATGGCCGCTGGCTGGCGTATGCCTCGAACGAAAGCGGCAGATACGATGTATACGTCCGTCCTTTTCCCTCCGGAGAGGGTCGATGGTTGATCTCGGCCAACGGTGGGTCCGAACCGACGTGGCGACGCGATGGGAAGGAACTCTATTACCTCGCGGGGGACGGTGCGTTGATGGCGGTCGCGCTCACAAACGGGTCGACGTTCGAACATGCGACTCCGACACGACTCTTCGCGACGAAGATGTCGACACTGGTGAACACATCGATCACCAGAAACCAGTACGTGCCGAGCGCCGATGGCCGGCACTTCCTAGTCAATCAGGCGGCCGGGACCCCAGACTCCATCACCGTCGTGGTGGACTGGCCGGCGGCTTTGAAGAATCGCCAGTAGCCGCCCTCATCGCCGCCGAGCGTGCGGGGCCAGAGGGGGATGGACGTCGCGTGTGAATTCGAACTGAAGGTATCTGTCCCCCGTTCCTGAAACGAGCTCGCCGTATTGATAGGGCTCATACCCGGTCATGAAGACATCCATCCGAACGCGAGTGTCGACACGACACAAGAAGAAATGCCCCGTTTCGTCGGTCTCGGTGTTCGCAACGTACCCGTCCTGGCTGATGTCGAGCCAGGCCTCGGCGCCTCGCAACGGCTTTCGCCCAGCCGCAGTGGTTTCATAGACGAATCCGGTGATGATCGGGCCTAGAGACGACGGGGGCATCGGGATGGACCTGCCCTGTGGGAAGACCTGCACATCGATGGTCGTGTCCTTGTTCACCGAGCCACTGGCGATGCACGGCTGCCGCTTGAAACCATGAACGGTCACAAACACGCGGCTCTTCGGCACGCGCGCCGTGTACCGGCCCTTACTATCTGTGATGAGATGGAGGCCGCTGCCTCGAAGGGTGAGCCCGGCAGGAAGCCCTTCGGTCTCCCAGATAGTCAGCCACAGGCTGGTGTCGGCCAGCGGACGTGAGATGCCATCGACCGTCTCGGACACGACGCCGGTCACGCCATACGTGGCCGGTGGTGGCGGAGGTGTGGGCGCCGTCGGCGCGGAAGAGTCACACGCGGCACCCGGCAGGAGCACACCGCATACGAGGGAGAGCAGCAACACACTGAGTCGCACGTGACGCATACGCAGCTCGACGTCGAACCAACCGGCGCGGGGAACTATCGAATCTCGAGGTCGATGCTGATACTCGGACCCGGGGGCACCGAGCGTCGCACCTGCCGTTCATCTGGGTCCGATGCGATCACGTCGCCCGTACTGACTTGGGGGAGCCCGCAGAGCCGGAAGCGGCCTTCGTTGTCGGTACGTGTCCACAACACGTTCGCCGATCCCGATTGCGTTCCCGCCGACCAGGTCACGGCATATTCCACCTGGGCGTCAGCCAGCGGTATTCGACCTGATTCCGTCTGCCGGTACACCACACCCGATATCGAACGAAAGCCCGGAGCGTCGGGGTCTGACGAGACTGAGAATCTGTCATAAACCAGGACGTCGAAATGGCGCAGGCCGGGGACAGTCGTGACCACGTGCGCACATTGAGACCAGTATCCCAGCACCACGAACCAAACCCACGAGCCGGACGTGAGGCCCGACACCTCATATCGTCCTTCGGCGTCGACGGACACACGGCGGAACGCGCGCTCGGACTCCACCCACGCCTCCATCGGATAGGGGGACGCCGGTCGATCCCCTTGCGCCGTTCGTACGGTCACAACACCGCTGATCGAGCTCGCCACCGGCGTCGGAGCAATCGGCGCGGGCGACTGGCTATCACTGCACGCACCCACTGCAATTGAAGCCACGACCACGACGCCTCGCAGCACTCGAAAGCCGAGCGGGTCGATGCCTGCTGCGGAACGGTCACTCACGACCGATGAGGGTGTACCCACGGCACCAGTACGGCCCGGCATGTTACGCGCGAGAGGAACGACGGGTCCTTCTGGTTTCCTTCGTTTTTCCTGAATCTCACGGCGACCGGGCGGGCTGGTAGAATTCGAGCCGCCGCCAACGCACACGCGGCTTGACACTTGTGTGTCGGGGCAGGAAGACCGATGAGCCTGCGATTCTGCGGGTGCACGCTCGACCTCGAGGCGCGCCGACTGTTCCGGGGGCCGGACGTCGTGCATCTGTCGCCGAAGGCGTTCGAGATGCTGCGGATGCTGGCCGAGAACCGTCCGCGCCCGATGTCGAAAGCCGAGCTCCTCACGCGCGTCTGGCCCGATGCGATCGTGACCGAGGGAAGCCTCGCCCGGGTCATCAACGAAATTCGCGATACGCTGGGCGACGACCGAAAGGGACGGATTATCCGCACGGTCCATACACACGGATACGCGTTCGTCGCTCAGGTCGAGGACGGATCACCCCATCAACCAGGGCCTGGACGGAAGCGTCCGGTGTGCTGGCTCATTTCCGCGGCGCAATCGCTGCCATTACATGAAGGGACGCAAATCATCGGTCGCGATCCCGCACTCAATCTCGTTCTCGATTCGGCCAAGGTATCCAGACACCACGCACGAATCGAGATCAAGGGGACGCAGGCAACGATTGAAGACCTCGGCAGCAAGAACGGAACCTTCGTCGGCAGTACCAGGATCGAGGCGCCAACGGCGCTCTACCACAACGACAACATCCAGATTGGCCGATTCAGATTCGTCCTTCAACGCGAACAGGTGCCGGAGTCGACCGAGACCGAAGGCTGAACGCCCGTGTGCCGCGGGTCACTGCAGGTTCTCGATCAGAGGTGAAACATATGAAGTCCGCCTGTGCCGTCCTCGTGGCGTTATGTTTGACAGCGCCCGCCACGACGGCTGCCGCCGACACGTTTGCGGTCCGCGTCATCCGTGATGTGTCCTACCTGGAGGACGCGAACTACCCGGATCAGAAAGACAAGCTGGATCTGTATCTGCCTGAGGGCCGCCCCAACGCGCCGGTGATCGTCTCGTACTACGGCAACCAGCTCATGGGCGGCGACAAGAGCGAGGACGTATTCATCGGCCGCCGTTTCGCGTCCGCCGGATTCGTGACAGCCGTCGTGAACTATCGCCTCTCGCCTGGCGTGTCACATCCCGCCCATGTCGAAGACGCCGCGGCATCGTTTGCGTGGGTCAAGCGTCATATCCGGCAGTACGGCGGCGACGCCGATCGAGTGTTCGTGATCGGTTACTCGGCCGGTGGATATCTGGCCGCCTTGCTCTCCACCGATCGGCGTTATCTCGCCGCGCACAAACTGTCGCCTCGCGACATCCGAGGCACAGTTCCCGTCAGCGCGTTCTTCTGGGTCGAGCGGAGTGGTGTGGCGCCCGATCGTGACAAGAGCGTGTGGGGTACAGATCAAAAGACCTGGGTCGATGCGTCACCCGCCCATCATCTGCAGCCAGACGCGCCACCGATGCTCATCCTCTATGCGGATCGAGATGAGGATTGGCGACGGCAGCAGAACGTCGAGGTTGCAGCAGCGATGAAAGCTGCCGGACACGCGAACGTCGAGATTGCAATGATCAGCAATCGCACGCACGCAACAATCTGGGCGCGCGTCGGTGACGAAGGTGACGAAACGGCCGAGCACATCGTCCGATTCGTATCACGCTAGAAAGCGCACTCATTCTTTGACATCCCCCTTGACGACTCCAGTGAATGCGACCGTCCGGTTCCCAACGGGACTCAGCACCGTGAACGCGATCATGTTCCCTTCGACCTTACCTTCAAGGGCCACCGGCTTCTGGCCGGGTGGGTCGCTCCGCGCTCTTGACCGCCTTCGACCTCGCCTTCGACGCTGTCTTCTTCGGCGCCGACGTCACTGCCGATCGAAGAATGCGACGTTATTGACCGTCTGTCCCTGCGCGTTCTTCCCTGACGTGGTCACGGTTCGTGTCTTGCCATCGGCCGCTACCACGCTTCGCACGGTCGTCGTTGGTTTCCCACTCACGCTCTGCACGTACTCATAGGTTCGGTTGTCGATGCGCTTGTACACCCTGGTGGTGTTCGCATCGGGTGCGCCCTTGACCTCGGACGGCTTGCCATCGAACATCGTCGTCAGTTCCGTGTGAATGCGCTTGCCCTGGGCATCCACGCCGTCAACGGTCGACTTCACTCCACCGCCTGCCACGGCTTCCTGCTTGATGTCCTGACTCTTTGGCGCGAGATTGGCCGGCTCGAATTTCGACTTAGCCAAGTTGAGCTTCCAGTTTCCGACCCACGTATCTTGCTGCGCCGTCAGCGGAACGGAGATGGCTAACATCGCCGCAAGCAGGAAAAGCCGCAGCAGAATTCGTCTCTCCATCGTCCACCTCACTTGCACGGATTTCCAAGCGAACTGTCAGAATTGACACGTGGCAGTCTACACCTGGTGCGTCACGACGGCTCACCGTTGGCCCGGAGAAGCCGGGCTCGAAGCCGCGTGCACGCTCACGACGCTGCAGTGATCGAGAGCCTCATCTCTCACGAGATGGTTCCGCCCGCAGTGGCGATGTCTCGATCGACAGATCCGCTGGGTTTGATGCGCGTCGAGAATGTCAATGTCGCATTCGCGGCGGTGCACATGACCGCGATAGACGGAGGCCGTATGAGCATCGCGCCCAGTGAGCACCGCGTACGGTCTGCCGATGGTACCGACATAGGCTTCCTCGCGCACGGACGCGGTCCAGCCATTGTCTTCGTCCACGGTGGCTTGACGATGGGTGACGAGTGGCGTGCGGTGGCGGCGGAGCTGGCCGACCGGTTCACGTGTCTGATCATGACCAGACGCGGGCGCGGCCGCAGTGGCGATGCCGCTGACTATTCCCTCGACAAGGAACGCGAGGACATCCAAGCGGTGATGACGATCGCCGGCGGAGGCGCGACTCTGTTGGGTCATTCGTACGGAGCGGTCTGTGCGCTCGAGGCCGCGCGCGTCGGTGCCATCCGCAGACTGATACTCTACGAGCCACCGCTGCCGATCGACGCTCCCGTGGTCGGCCCTGCATTCGGGGACGTCCGCGCTGCGGTCGCCAGCGGACAATTCGACAGCGCGCTGACGATCATGCTGCGAGACCTCGTGCACGTGAGCGCGGCGCAACTCGAGGGGCTCCGCCGCAGCCCGATCTGGACCGACATGGCTGCGCTCACCCCGACGGTCGTTCGGGAGCTGGAGGTGCTTGGACGTCTCGAGCCCGGCGTCGACCGCTTCCGCCGCGTGTCGTCACCCACGCTCCTGCTGCTGGGCACTGAAACGGCACCGCATCACTCGGTTGCGTCGAACGCTCTCCAACGCGCGTTGCCCAATGCGCGGACAGTGCTCCTCGACGGCCAGGGACATGAGGCTCACATCGCCGTTCCGAATCTCGTCGCGACGAGAATCGCCGAATTTCTTCGCGTCGAGTGAGCGTGAGACTCCTGGTGCACCTCGTGCCGCCCGCCGCGGTGGCCTCGCGCGCGAACATCAAGGTCCGGCAGGCCCCGAGAGCGGGCGACACGTGGAAGTCCGACGCGCTGCACGGAACTGTGTCAGGCCGGCAACCGCGGGCCGCCGGCTAAAGAGAGAGAGTCAGTCTCCGCCTTCGGGCCGGTGCGAATGGTGCATGAGGAATTGGGCCATACCCGCTCCGACCGACCCTGCGTCTTGCATCAGCAGGAGATGATTAACGTTTTGTACCAGGTGTGTCTCGGTTTGCGGAAGCCAGGACTGGAGGAGTTGCACGCTTTCCTCGTAAAGAGGAAGGCTCAGGCTTCCGCGCATGCAGAGGATCGGCTGGGATACCTGCTTCGCCACCGTGGCGTCGAATTTCCAACCGGCGAGAGCCGGCATCTCGACTTCGAAGAAAGTCCTGACGTCTGTTTCCGCCTGTTCCGGACCGTGAGGCACGGTGCGAGCAACATCTTTACGCCACTCAGGTCCTCCCACAATTCTCAAGAAGGCATCCACGGCGCCAGCCCCGTCGCCCGACTCATAACGCTCGATGGCGGGCGCCATGGCTTCCATCAGCTTCTGTCCACTCGGAGCACTGAGAAGCGGCAGCTCCAGCAGTACCAGTGACTGCACGAGGTCGGAGGCATCCATGGCAATCTGAAGCGCAATGATGGCGCCGTACGAGTGTCCGGCGATGTGGGCTCGTCGGACACCGAGTTGCCGCAACAGCTCTGAGGCATCTGCCGCCTGACGTTCGATACTGAATGGCCCGTCGTGGGCTGAGCTCCCCGCGAACCCGCGACGCCGATAGCGTATCAAGCGGTAGTCCGCCAGCGAGGTCTCTGCCATGAGCGGCAGGAACGAGTCGGCAATCAGACTGCCGTGAATGAGCAGCACGGGCTCACCGTCACCGCCGATGTCGTATTCGACTTCCCCGTTATGCACGGCAGAACGTTTCATCCTCTCGGTCATCTGGAGACCTCCTCACGTCGACACAGGACGGCGACGATCGCCGTCCCTCTGGCTCCGTTCAGGCATGACGCGGCAATCCGAGGAAAACTTGCTCATTGCCGTCCGGGGGTGCAGACTGACTGGTCCAAGGCGCATGGGCATGCCACAGCGCTCGGACTCCGACGTGAGCGGCCTGCTTACGGCCTGGGCTGGCGGGGACCTGGACGCGCGAGACCGGCTGGTCCCGCTGGTCTACCAGGAGCTGCGCAGGCGGGCGGCTGTCTACCTCCGGCGTGAGCGCCCGGGGCAGACACTCCAGCCCACCGCGCTGGTTCACGAAACGTTTCTTCGGCTGATCAAGCAGGACCACGCTGCCTGGAAGAACCGATCCCAGTTCCTTGGCGTGGCATCACGAGTGATGCGTCGTGTGCTCGTGGATCGCGCGCGGGAGCGAAAGGGCACACGCCGTAAAGGGGGCCAATGGGTTCAGGTTCCGTTTGACGAGGCGCGTGTGTCGCGTCCGCCGCTGGATGTGTCGCTGCTCGACCTGGACAGCGCACTCAGAGAGCTCGCGGCGTTCGACGCGCGTAAGAGCGAGGTGGCGGAACTGCGGTTCTTTGGCGGTCTGACGCTCGCGGAAGCCGCCGACGTCCTCGGCCTCTCGGTCGCGACAATAGAGCGCGAGTGGCAGACGGCCCGCGCCTGGCTGTACGCGCGTCTGACGAAAGATCCACGTCGTGACGCCTGAACGCTGGCGCCAGATCTCGGCGATCTTCAATGCGGCCAAGCAACGCGATCCGGTGGACCGAGCGGGATTCGTCGTCGACGCCTGCAGGGGTGATGACACCCTGCGTCGAGATGTCAGCTCGCTGTTGCAGGCACATCAGGACGGCCTTGGTTTCGGCAGTTCACCGGTCATGCCATCGAGTCGACTTCAGGCCGGGCGCTCGTTTTGTGGATATCGAATCGAGAGCCTGCTCGGCGCTGGTGGCATGGGCGAGGTGTATCGCGCCCGAGACACCAGGCTCGATCGATCCGTGGCCATCAAGATCCTGCCCGAGTCCTTCGCCCACGATCCGCAGAGGCTGGCTCGATTCGAGCGGGAAGCGAAGACACTCGCCACGTTGAGTCACCCCAACATCGCGATTATTCACGGCTTCGAGGAAGAGGAAGGCATCCAGGCCCTCGTGATGGAGCTGATCGAAGGGCCGACGCTCGCTGAGCGGATTGCGCTGCAGGCGATCCCGCTCGACGAAGCCCTGGCGATCGCGAAACAGATCGCCGAGGCGCTGGAAGTCGCGCATCAGCAGGGGATCGTCCATCGGGATCTCAAGCCCGCGAACATCAAGGTGCGCCCGGACGGGACTGTGAAGATACTGGATTTCGGCCTCGCCAAGGCGCTCGAACCGGCCTCCGCGAACGCCGGCGACGCGATCACGTCACCCACGATTGCCTCACGGATGACGAATGTCGGGGTGCTGCTCGGGACCGCCGCGTACATGAGTCCTGAGCAGGCGAAGGGACGCGCCGCGGACAAGCGGAGCGACGTGTGGGCCTTTGGCTGCGTGCTCTACGAGATGTTGACCGGTCAGCGCTGCTTCGACGGCGAGGATATCGCGGACACACTGGCCTTCGTGTTGACGAAAGAGCCTGACTGGGGGTTACTCCCGCCCACGACACCACCATCGATCGGCATGCTGCTGCGTCGGTGTCTCGACAAGGATCACCGAACGCGCGTCGGCGATATGTCGACAGCGTCGTTCGCCATTGACGAAACGAGAGAGTTGGGAGCGGTCGCATCTCGCTCGTTTCCGCGCATCAGGGAACGATCCATCGCGTTCTGGCAGCGCCTGGCGATCTACAGCGCGCCAGCCTTGATTGCCGGCGTGGCGATGGCCGGCGGCGGTGTCTGGTTAGCGATGCGCTCGGCGCCGCCAGGCGTGTCGCGGCTCACGATCGCCACGACATCCGCGACGGCGGTGACGATCAACGGCAATGATCGAGATTTGACGATCACGCCTGACGGCTCCACCGTGGTGTACGTCGGAAACAACGGCACCGAGCTGTTCATCCGGCGGCTCGACGCCCTGGAGCCGGTGAGCATCTTTACGGGAGCGCCGCGCGCGCCATTCATGTCGCCCGACGGCCAGTGGGTGGGTTTCGTCGACAACGCGACCACGTTGAAAAGAGTGGCGATCACCGGTGGGCCGCCCGTGACCATCACGACGCTTGACGGAAACTCACGTGGAGCGGCGTGGAGCTCAGACGACACGATCGTGTTTGCAACGACGTCATCGACCGGTCTGCAGCAGGTGTCGGCAGCTGGGGGACCGACAACTGTCCTGACACAGCCAGACAGGGCGCGTGGGGAGGCCGATCACGCGTGGCCGGAAGCGTTGGACGGCCGAGCGATACTCTTCACGATCTGGCCGCTCAAAGGGGGTGTCAATGCGGCGCAGATCGCCCTGCTAGACCGGCAATCCGGCGCGCGTTCGGTGCTGGCGCGCGCCGGCAGCCACGGCCATTACGTCAAGAGCGGACATCTGGTCTATCTGGCAGACAACACGCTTCGGGCCCTGGCGTTCGATTCTCGAACGCATCAGACGCGTGGGACGCCAGTTCCGGTCGTCTCCCAAGTCATGTCAACCACAAGCGAGGTCGCGGGCGGCGTCGATGCCGTAACTGCCACGAACGGCACGCTGGCGTACATCGGCGGCGGCGCCCCCGGTGGCGGAAAGCGAACCCTCGTGTGGGTCGATCGCGAGGGACGTGAATCACCACTGCCCGCGCCGCCGCGGGCGTATGTGCATCCGCGAATCAGTCACGACGGCGACAGGATCGTCGCCTCATCCCAGGATGAAGAGGTCGATCTCTTGCTGTGGAATGTGACGCGATCGACGCTCTCGCGCCTCACCACCGCTCCGGGCGTGGACTACTATCCGGTGTGGACTCGAAAAGACGAGCGCGTAATTTTCAACTCCGGGCGCGACGGGGTCGTCAACCTGTTCTGGCAAGCGGCCGACGGAACCGGCGCTGTGGAACGACTGACTCGCAGTCCGAACCCGCAGGCTTCCACAGGGATTTCGCCAGATGGGACTCGACTGGTCTTCTTCGAAACGTCACCGACGACCGGCGACGACATCCTGCAGGTAGAGCTCACCGGCACTCACGAGGTGACGCCGCTCGTCCAATCTCTTTCCGCTGAGCGAAACGGTGCGATCTCGCCGGACGGCCGCTGGCTCGCCTACGAAGCCAACGACTCCGGACAATTCGAGATTTGGGTACGGCCGTACCCTGAGGTGAACAGTGGCCGCTGGCAAGTGTCAACCGGCGGTGGCACGCGACCGCTCTGGAGTCCCAGAGGAGAAGAGTTGTTCTATATGTCGCCGACCGGCGCGATCATGCGCGTCGGCGTCGAACGGGGCACGCCTTGGGCCTCGACGACGCCGGCGACCATCGTCAAGGCGGGAATTGCGACAGGACTCGCCGCGAGTCCGGGCCGGGTTTATGACATATCTCCCGACGGGCAGCGGTTCCTGGTGCTCAAGTCGGCAAGCGATCCCGGCACGCAGTCGCCGCAGCTCATCGTCGTCCAGCACTTTGACCAGGAGCTGAAGCGGATCTTGCCTGCGAAGTAGCCTTTCGTGATGTTCAGGCGGCTCTCGGCACACGAGCCCGGAATTCTGCGAGGTCAGCGTGTCGGGGAACTACTCGACTACTACTCGCGGGCTATCTGACAGATGCGCGTGCGCTAACGCTCGTATGAGTATTGCGCGCTCGTATCGAACTCGATTCGCGGCCGCCCTGTCCCAGCCGCCAAGCACCCAGTTTGTTGCCTGCAACGTC
>Ga0207428_10002703_pt1 | contig 17677 bp, 12 predicted proteins | sample RhiMethybrSRZTD1_FD_187600 | JGI IMG/M metagenome (GOLD analysis project Ga0207428, IMG submission 187600) | Populus rhizosphere microbial communities from Tennessee, USA - Rhizosphere MetaG P. TD hybrid SRZTD1 (SPAdes) (version 3) | ecosystem: Host-associated > Plants > Roots > Rhizosphere >...
ATACGACCGACGATGGCGGCAGCCCGCGCGGATCGCTCGAGATCACGAACACCAACCTGGGCGGCTCGCTCGACTCGCTCAGCTTGCGCGGACGCGCCAGCAAGCTGGAGAGGTTCACGCAACTCTCATTCACCGACCTCCGCCCTTTCAGTTGGCGGCTGCCGACCACGTTCTCGGTCTTTTATAATCGCAACGACAGCCTGCGAACATTTTTGCGCCGCATTCGGTCCGACGGCAGTAAGGCTAACGACGAGTCATTCGCGGTAGAGCGATTCGCGGCCTTCATTCAAACCGAGCGCAAGCTGGACGAGCGAACCTCTATGCGCTTCCGATACAACCTGGAACGCGCCAGGGTCTTCAATCCGACCGGCGGAGCCATCCCCGGAACCGTTGCCACGCGCACCGAGCAATCGATTCGACTGGGAATGTTTTCAGCCGGCTTTTCGCGCGACACGCGCGACAGCGCAATCAATCCGACCAGTGGGCAGCTCTTCAGCGCGGATCATTCGGTCGCCGCCCGAATTTTCGGCGGTACCGAATCGTTCAACAAATTCTTCGCGACCTATCAGCGGTACAAAACGCTTGATGAGTCTACGCCGCTGCTCGGCGATTCGACCCTGGCCTTCTCCGCCCGCTTGGGCCTGGCTTCGACCTTCAACGCCTCTGACCGCGACGGCAACGGCGTGGTTGACGACAACGACAGCCGTCTGCCGATCAGCGAACGGTTCTTCTCGGGCGGCGCGACGACGCTGCGCGGATTCAGGTTCGAGGCGGCGGGCCCGCAAGCCGTAGTCGAGCCGCTCCCAGACTCGGAGGAGCGATGCGACAACCCCTTGAGGACGCAGAACTCGCCCCCCTGTATATTGCCGACGCTGTTCCCGCTCGGGGGTGACGCTCTGGCCGTCTTCAACTTCGAATTGCGGTATCCTTTGACCAACCGGCTGCGGTTTGTGCCCTTTTACGACCTCGGCAATGTCTTCAAAAGCGCCACCGATTTCAGGTTCAGTGACATGACAAACACGGTCGGCGTCGGAATGCGAATCAACACGCCGCTGGGTCCTCTCGGGGTTGACTATGGCCTTCTGATCGACCCGCCCGTCTACGCCACTTCCTCCGGCGCGCTCTTGCGCCAACCGCGTGGGACGATTCATATTAGGTTTGGACAGACATTCTAATAGTGGTTGGTGGTTGGCGCATGGCGCCTGGTAGCCAGGCGTAATGCGCCAACCACCAACCACCAAAGGAGTCTCTAATGGCGAAATTCTGCACGCAATGCGGGGCGCAAGTGGACGAGACCGCCAAATTTTGTAAGAAGTGCGGCGCCAGACTGGCGCCTACGCAATCCCCTGGATATAGCGCTCCCACGATCAATAATCAACCTTCGAATTACCAGGAGCCGTCGGGCTTCGGCGCCGCTCAGCCGCCTTATCAACAACCGTATCAGCCGCCGTATCAAGGTCCTGCGTCGCAGGCCGATCTTAAACCGAACGTGGCGGGGATGCTTTGTTATCCGCTTTCATTCATTACCGGCATCCTCTTTCTTGTGCTCACGCCGTACAACAGAGACCGATTCGTCAGGTTCCACGCCTGGCAATCGATCTTCTTTTTCCTTGGATTGTTGGTGTTGAGCTTCGCCTTGCGGATCCTTCCCTGGTTTTTGGAATGGATTTTTATTTCCGCGCTTCAGCTGCTCGCCCTCGGCGGAACGGGGTGGTTGATGTACAAGGCCTATAACAATGAAATGTTCAAATTACCGGTAGTCGGAGATTGGGCTGAAAAGCAGGCGTCGAAGGATGCGCCGTGACGGGGGGACAGAGATTGTAGATTTCAACGCGCGCGCTACTGTCGAGCGCGGTTTGATTTGGTTCCGCCCCGTTGCGTTTGGCTTCGCAATCTCCGAATGATATTTTATGGGCTGTAGCGTCTCCCCGTTTCAGAATCATCAACAACCCGATATTCATTGCTGGGAAGAATTCAGTTATGGCGCTAAAACCTATACTTACGCTGATCGTGGGAGTCGTTCTGGGTTGCGCCGAGCCTCGGGTCGGCGATATGTCATTGGCCGGCCAATTGCCCGGCCAAGTGTCCGAACAACTGCCCGGAATGCTGAGCGAAATGGAAAAGCAGTCAATCTTGAAGGAGCGGGACCCGAAGCCGCATGTCGAATCCGCCCTCAAGGTCGCCGAGGCGCGCATCAAAACCGCGTTCCAGTTCGCGCAAGAGAGCCAAATAAGCGCGGCGGCGCAGGACCTTGACGCCTTTTTAGCGTTGATCGTCTACGCCGACACATACGCTCGCAAAGCGCTCGTTTCGAAAAACAAAGATCGCAATCATTGCCTGAAACGAATCGAGCAGGCCATCTTCAAACAATCACGCAACATGGAATCGGTCACGCGCGCGCTGCCGCTGGAATCACGCGAAGCGGTCGAATCTCAGATCGCCGATGTGAAAAAAATCCGGCTCCGCGCAATCAACGATATATTGGGCGGTGGGCAGGTGATCAATTCATCAAATTAGTGGTTGGTGGTTGGTCGTCGGTGGTTGGTTAAAGATAAAGGCGCATTTAAAACCGACCACCGACCACCGACCACCGACCACCGACCACACTAATGATCAACACTCTCGTACTCGACCGATCGACAAAAATATTCACTCACATCAGCGATCCCAATCTCATCTCCGAGCATTGCTCCCACCCGTCCGACATCATCTGGGTTGACGTCGCGGACCCGACCAGCAGGGATTTCGACGACCTCGCGCGCGAATTCAACTTTCATCCCCTCTCCATCGAAGATTGTCGCCACGAGCACCAGCGCCCGAAAGTCGAAGAGTATCAGGGCTACTATTTCATTGTCCTCTACGAAGCCGAGATGCAAACCGGCTGCCAGTTGGAGCTGCGCGAATTGAGCATCTTCCTGGGGACGAATTACCTGGTCACCGTTCACAGCCAGCCGATCCGCAACATCGAAAAAGCCCAACAACTTTGGGGACATTGGGCCGATCTGGCCGAGCGCAGAACGGGGCTGCCCGCTTACCTTTTATTGGACGCGATCGTCGACGATTACATGCCGATGCTCGATGATTTTTCCGACCGTCTTGACGAGCTTGAGGCGCAGATATTCGAGAACTTTCAGCCCGAATCGCTGCACGACATCTTCAGAATAAAAAAGCAATTGATCTTCCTGCGCCGCGCCGTAGTTCCCTTGCGCGACGTCTTCAACACGCTGTTGAGGCGCGAGCAGCCGATCTTTTCGCGCGAGACGATGATCTATTTTCAAGACGTTTACGACCACCTCATCCGCGTGGCAGATTCGATCGACGCGCTGCGCGAGATCGCCGGTTCGACGATGGACGCGTATCTGTCGGTTTCTGGTAACCGAACCAATTTCGTTATGAAGCGGCTGACCTCGATAGCGGCGATTCTCATGTCGGTCACATTGATCGCGGGAATTTATGGGATGAATTTCAACTTTATGCCGGAGTTGCGCTGGCGCTACGGCTACATCGGCGCATTGGCTTCGATGCTCGCCGTCGGGCTGGCCCTCTACTTTTACTTCCGCAAAATCAAATGGCTCTGAGACGGAACAAAAAACCGAAGCGCAGCAGGCGGCGACTTTTCCAGGCGGTCAAAGGCGGTACGTTCCGACTGCGAAAAGAGCCTCAAGCCGCAACCGCGCCCGAAACCGGCAAGGAGCCTCGTCCCACAGGCATCCTGCGCTTCGACTCCGAAGGATCGCGATTGCCCGAAGCCCTGGCGGAGGCCGGCGAGACCGAATCGAACGGCCTCCTGCCAGGACGAGTCGTGTCGGTCATCGCAATCCTGGCGATCGTCTTCATTGCGATTATGGCCTGGTTCGTTTCGCAAATGCCTGAGAAATGATCCGGCGCGGCCGCGTATATCAGCCTTCGCATGGGCCACAAGTGTTACAGCGGTTTTCATTTGGATGAATAGCCACAGAGAACACCGCAGGGCGCCGCAGGACATAATGATTTCTCTGTGTTCTCTGCGCCCTGCGGTGGCTAACAGTCTTCATACATTTGAAAACCGGCATATTACGCCGTAAACAAAGTTCACCTTGCCAAAAACTTCTTCACCTTAACAAGATCGCCATTCGGATCGTTCACATACTTTTCCTTCCAGGCTTTTTCGATGGCCTGTTTTTGCTTGTCTGTCAGATGCCACGACAGCGGCGCGTCGTAATTCGGGTATTCGAACGTGGCCAGATCGATCTCCACTTTACGGCCCGCGCGCTCCCGCCAGCGTTTTTGCAGCAGGTCGAATTCGACCTTGCTGTGCGAAAGTTGTCCCGCGCCGCGCACGTTATCGAGCGCGACGACCGGCACGCCCATCTGGAAGAAGAATCCGCGTTTCTTCACCGGGCTACGATCCGGCGAATTCATGACAGGCATGCTGTGAATGCGGATGACCATCAATTCGGTGACATTGACCGCCGGCATTTCCAATTCGTTGTCGAGACATTCGACCAGCGCGGACATTCCGTAGTTGTCGTAATAGCCGCCGTCAACCACATGGTATTCGGCGTCCGGCCAATCGCTTTTGCCATCGCGGTGAGCGCGCGCCGCGGGCGTGACGTACGGAAACGTGGCCGACATCCGAACAGCGCTCGTCACCGGCGTGTCGTAACCCTCGTAGAGTCTATCGAAGATCTTTGCGACGCTCGGGGTCTGATCGTACTCAATGGTCGAAAAGAGCAGCGGGCCTCCGCTGTCAACTATCGTCGCGTTGAAGACCACGCCGGGGCGTTTGCCCTCTATTGCGTCGCGCTTCCATTCGCCAAGCCTGGCTTTCAGATCGACGTCGCGCTGCCATTCGAATTCCAGGGCGCGGGCCCGGTCAGTCCTCCGGAAAAAACGAACTCTGGAAAGATATGGCGCTACAGTACGCAAGAAATCCGAATAGACCAATCCCCATGCCACGCCGTCGAGGCTCGAACGCCCGGCCAGCTTGACGACTTGCTCCAGCGCGTCATTGTCCGGCAATTCGCCTTCCTTCGCGCCGTACTTGCCGTAGGCATTGGCGAAATACATTGCGCCGACACTTCCGCCCGAAACAGCGCTGATCACCCGGACCGAGCGGGCGAAACTGCGTCCTCCGCAATCACCTCCGCTGCGGCATCCCTCTTCGATTCCCGTCAGCACGCGCGCGCTCCAGGCCGCAGCCTGAATGCCGCCGCCGTTGGCCGCGACCAGGATAACCTTCGCGCCGCTGCGCGGCGCGAGCAAATTCTGCGGCCTGATTTCGGCGCCGGCGTCCTTAGGATAAATAAAGTAGTAACTGTCGGTCTGCGGGAAGAATATCGAGATGAGTCCCATAAAGATCAAAATCGAAATCAATACGGGGACGCGATAGCGGTCCAGGAAGAAAGCCATCCCCGACAATCCCCAGTTGAGCATCGTCAACAGCAACAGCAACCCGGCCAGCGACGGCGCTCTGAGCGGGCTCAACCAGGGCGAAGTCATCACGCCGAGAGCGGCGTAGACAGTCGCAAAGGTCAGCCATAGAGCCAGCGCCCCGGCGTGGCCCGGAAGCAGCGGGAAACGGTCATGAGGTTCGGCTTCGTAATCGATGTAGCCCCGCCCTGAAAAATGCGGAATTTTCTTCATCCGTTTCGCCAGCCAGCCCGGCGAGCGCGGCGCCTTCTCCTGTTCGCCGAGCCTCCGAATAATTATGCTGGCCGGCTTTTTTTTGGAAGGCATCAGCATGGGCAGCGCCTTGGGATTGGTCGTGATCCTGTCTATCCGCCGCTCCACAATGTCGGCCACCCAGAGCAACAGGAGCGCGATGATGATTCCGGGCGCAAGCGCCGCAATCTTCCAAAGATTTCTCGAGTGCGGCGTATAATCCCAGAGTTCGACTGTCTCATAAACGACGCCGGCTATGATCGGCGCCGCCAGCGAACCGTAAAACAGGAGGTGTCGCCAGCCGAGCGGGCCGATACTGGCCTGCGCGACTCCGAAACGCTCGCTGCTATAAGTCAATGTCAGCCGCGCCGTAACCATCACGCTCCAGGCCGCGAGCAGGGCCGTCATCGTGACCAGCATGATCGCTACGGGCGCCAGGTCGAACAGATTTTCGAGAAGCGAGCGAGCGCCGGTGAAAAACGCCGCGTACGGGATTAAGACCATCGCCGCCGCCGTCAGCAACGGGAACCGGATCAGGTAGGCGCGGGTCAGCCATTGAATCATTCGTTGCGTACGCGTGTATCGCTCAAGTGCAGTACCGGGAGCGGCCATATAACCTCCTGTTGAAAATCCCTCAATAGGATCAATAGGACTTATTGGTCCAATAAGTCCTAATTTCATGCCCCGCACATTTTCACCACTCGTTGCCAAAAGGCAAATCAGGCTTTACCCTTGCCGCCTGATGATCGAAAACAAACTGAAATTGTTACGCGAAAAGAACGCCGCGGCCGAAGCGGGCGGCGGCGCGAAGAGGGTCGAGCGCCAGCACAAAGAAGGCAAGATGACGGCGCGCGAGCGGGTAGAGTTTCTGCTCGACGACGGGACTTTCGAAGAGTTCGACAAATTGGTCACTCACCGCTGCCGCGATTTCGCGATGGAGTCGCACCAGATTCCCGGCGACGGTTTCGTCACCGGACATGGCCTTATTGACGGGCGCGAGGTCTTCGTCTTCGCGCAGGACTTCACGGTCTTCGGCGGCTCGCTGTCGGAGACCAACGCGCAAAAGGTCTGCAAGATCATGGACCTGGCGATGAAGGTCGGCGCTCCGGTCATCGGCTTGAACGATTCGGGCGGCGCCCGCATTCAGGAAGGCGTGGTTTCGCTCGGCGGTTACGCCGACATCTTCCTGCGCAACACGCTGGCCTCGGGCGTCATCCCGCAGATTTCGGCGATCATGGGGCCTTGCGCCGGCGGCGCGGTCTATTCGCCCGCGATCACCGATTTCACGGTGATGGTCAAAAACACGAGTTACATGTTCATCACGGGCCCCGACGTGATCAAAACCGTCACTCACGAAGAGGTCACCAAAGAAGAACTGGGCGGCGCGATGACGCACAACGCGACCAGCGGAGTCGCGCATTTCGCGGCCGAAAACGAAGAAGATTGTTTACGACTGATCCGCGAGTTGTTCTCCTTCATCCCGTCGAACAACATGGACGATCCGCCGCGTATCCCGTGCGACGACCCCATCGAACGGTCCGAAGAAGCGCTTAACACAATCGTCCCGCCCGAATCGAACAAGCCTTACGACATCCGCCGCATCATCGAACTCGCGGTTGATGACGGATACTTCTTCGAGATTCAGGAACACTACGCGCGCAACATCGTCATCGGCTTCGCGCGGCTGAACGGCCAGCCGATCGGCGTCGTCGCCAATCAACCGGCCTATCTGGCCGGCGTGCTCGACATCGACGCGAGCGTGAAGGGCGCGCGCTTCGTGCGCTTCTGCGATTGCTTCAACGTCCCGATCATCACCTTCGAGGACGTGCCGGGATTTCTGCCCGGAGTCAATCAGGAGTACAACGGCATCATCCGCCACGGAGCGAAGCTGCTCTACGCCTACGCCGAAGCCACCGTGCCCAAGATCACCGTCGTCACGCGCAAGGCCTACGGCGGCGCCTATTGCGTGATGGGGTCCAAGCACGTCCGCACGGACGTCAACTTCGCTTACCCGACGGCCGAGATCGCGGTGATGGGCGCCGAAGGGGCCGTGGGAATCCTCTACCGCCGCGAGATCGAAAGCGCCGCCGATAAAGAGGCGGCGCGTCGCGAAAAGATCGAAGAGTATCAGGACAAATTCGCCTCGCCCTACGTCGCCGCCGAACGCGGCTTCATCGACGAAGTGATCGAGCCTAGATTCACGCGCCAGAAACTGATCCGCGCGCTGAAACTGCTGGAAAACAAGCGCGATTCAAACCCGCCGCGCAAACACGGCAATATCCCGCTGTAAAAACCGCCAAGACGCCAAGGACGCCAAGAGAAAACAAAGGCTTACAATTATTCCCTTTTTTTCTCTTGGCGTCCTTGGCGTCTTGGCGGTTTGAATCATTCCGTTCGCAGGGCTGGAAGCAACGGCGAACGGATTACCGCCCTGACCGCGACCAGCGACGCCGCCAATCCCGTCAACAACACCGCGAGCAACAACAATCCGAGCGACACCGCCGACAATCGCCCGCCGCGAGCGACGAGCGCCGGAATGATCGCCAGCAGCGCGCATAACACTCCGGTCAACAATCCACAGCCCAACAGCAGGGCGTTTTCCGCAATCACCATCAACGACAAATGTGATGACCGATAACCGACCGCGCGCATCAAGGCCAGTTCGCGCCTGCGCTCCAACACGTTGCGCAACAAGACCGTGGCGAGTCCGAGCGTGCCCAGCAGCAATCCCAGTCCGCCCAGCGTTTGAAACGTCGAGAGGTAGGTGTTCTCGACCCGATGAAATCCCGCGAGCTTCTCTTCGGACCCAATCGCGTCGAAACCGAAATCGGAAAGTTTGTCTTCGAGCGCGGCGGCGATTTCCGAAGATTTCTCCGGCGCGCCGGCGATCAGGAAGAAGCGATAGCCCTCCTGACCGGGAAACAACTTCTTGAAGTTCGCTTCCGACATCAACAATTCGCCCTGAAAGACGCTGTCGGCGAGCGCGGCGACCACGCGGAGCCTGGCCGGCGCGCCGTCGCCGGCGTTGACCGTCAATTCATCACCGAGCTTCAGATGCAATACGTAAGTCAGCGAATTGGCGTCAGCGGCGACCGGAACCACGCCCTCGCCCAAATTCGTCTTGAGCAGGCCCCACGGGTTGGCCTTCTCTTCATCTGTCTTCTCCAGCGACGCTTGAAACGCGAACCGCGATTCGTCGATGAAGCCGTCGGGCGCGCCGAGTATTCGCGGGTTTCGCGGCTGGTAAAGATTCAGACAACTGGCGTCGTCGCCCGGTCGCAGCCGGAACCGCTCGATCTTCACGCCGGCCAGCTTGTCGTCGTTGAGGTTCAATTCCTCTCTGCCCTGCTGGCTGTTCGGGTCGTGAACGATCGGCAACAGCGATTCGGCCATCAGCGGATAACCGCCGTTGCCCGAGTTTCTGTCGAGCGCCCCGGCGCGGTCGTCCCGCCGAAAAGCGTCAACCGAAACGATGATGAAGGCTGCCGAGGCTATTAACGCGATGCAGAGCACGCTGCGACCGGGCCGCGTAGTGGCGTTGCGAAAACCCATCCGCGCCATGGGCCACGAGCCCTGTCCTTGAATCGTTCGCTTCCTGTCCGAACGCAGCCACGACGACCAGAAGAAAAGAATGGCGATGAGCAACAATGTTCCCGCGCCGAAAAACCCTCCGGCCTGTCCGATCAGCTTCAACGCGGCGGCGATCAATAACGCGACTCCCAGCGCGCCGAAGACGAAAACGAGGATCGAAGATCGATGATTGAAGATCGAAGATCGCCTTGCGTGTAATGACGCAATCCTCGATCCTCGGTCCTCGACCGATCCGGCTAACAGGCTTCGCGGCGACGACTCCCTCAACGACCTCAGCGTCCACCACACGCATACGAGCGCGGTCGCGATTCCAGACAACGCCCCGATCAGCAATGACTGCGGCGTGACGCGCAGTTCGAGCAGCGTCGTGCCGACCGCCCCGACCCACCACGTGCGCAATCCGAACATCATCAGCGCGCCGTAAGCGACAGCGCCGATCAACCCGGCGACGCTGCCGAGCGCGGCGAGCGCCAGTCCTTCGCGCAAAAACAGCGAGCGGACCTGCTTTGTGGAATACCCGATGGCGCGCAGCAGCCCGATTTCGCGCAGCCGTTGCTCGACGCCGAGCCTGAAAAAAAGCGTCGTCAACAACAACGCCGAGACCACCAGAAAGAAGCTGAAGTAGGTGAAGTATTCGCCGAAGTCGGTCGCGCCGCGCGAGGCTTGCAGGCTTTGTTCTTTGACCGGTTGCGCCGAAAAACCTATTTCGATTGGGTCTATCGTCTCGCGTAACGCCGCCTCGTAACTTCGCAGGGCGGTCGTTAAATCAGCTCCCTTCGGCGGAAAAATTCGTACGGAAGTCAGCTTGCCATACCGCGTCGCCCACAACTCTTGCGCGGCGGCGAGCGGGATGAAGGCTTTCGGCGTCGTGCGATATTTATCCCAATACTCTTCGTCCACATCGCGAACGCGGCTGAGTTCAATCGGGAACGGCGGGTCCCAATCGGCCAGGCTTTTGGCTTCGGTGATGCCGGGATATTCGGGGGCGAGATCGCGGTCGGCGGCCAGGCCTTGCATCGGCGTAACGCGTCCGAGTTTGAACATTGCCCGCTTCGTGTCAAGACGGCCTTCGTCTTTCCAGACGTAATATTCAAACGTCAGTTCGTCGCCCGGCTTCGCGCCCAGATCACGCGCCGCCCAATCATTCAGCGTCACTGACAAAGACGCCGACGTCGCGTCAAAGTCAACGCCGGTCACCAGCGAATACGGGATCTCCCTGTCTCCCGCGCGTATCGTGTTGGCTAGATAGGTTAGAAACGACGCCGTGGGCAGATTCAATTTTGCCGCGGCCGCTTTGGCGCGGTCGGCCAACGCATCGCTGATCACCGCGCTGTCGGTTTCCAGCGAGATTGCCTGTTGATCTCCGAGCGGGCGCAATTTCAATCCCAGGTCGGCTAGCGCGAATTTGTCTTTAAGCATCGCCTCGGCCGTCCGCCGCGACTGGTCGTTTTTCGCCGATAACAAAAGCGCATTTGCCTTGCCGTCCTGCTCTAGGTTCTTTTGCAGTTTCTTCAGCTCTACAAACACGGCGCGCACAGCTCCCTGCTGCGGCCGCAGCGAAAATTCGCCGAGCGAGGCCTCGGGCAGAGCCTCGCGCATCGTCAATCGAACCGTGCGGCCAAGGTCGTCCTTGCGCCCGTGCAGCGATTCGGCCGGAATCGCCGAAGGCTTCTCGATCCGCAAGATCAGGGTGTCGCCCTGTTTCGCGCCCAACTCCCGCGCCAGAGATTGACTGATCAACACGTCATTGCCTTCGGGCGTTTGAGTGTTCGCGCCGTGGAATTTCCAGAAGCGTTCGTCGACGCCGTAAACCTGCACGCCGCCGGCCCGGGCGTTATTCTCGTCGCGTGTAACCACGGCTTCGAGCGCGATGATCGGGCACGCGCCGTTGAAATTCGCCGCGAATTGATCGTGCGATTGCAGGTCGTCGGCCAGTCGTTCGCGGAAAAACCCCGAGGCCGTGACGACCAGATCGGTCTTGCCCAAACGGGCCAGCGCCAGGTCGCGCAGGCTCGCGCGCACCGAATCGCCCACGAGCAGCGCGCCCGCCAGCACGGCCACGGCGGTCGCCACGCCGAAAATGACCGCGAGATTCGTGCGCCAGTAATGAGAGAGATTACGTTTGATTAGCGTTACAGCGTTCATTGTTCGTTGAGTCAGTACCGCGAGCTGTGGCGAGCGTGGTTCCCCGCAGCCTGTTCGTTTTGAGGACCACGCTCGCTACCGCTCGCGGTACTGACCGTCACACTTGTTTGAGTTGTCGTTCGATCAATTCGTACCGGGCGGGAAATTTCGCGGCGAGTTCCGCGCTGTGCGTTACCACGATCAAAATCGTTTGCCGCTGCTCGTGCAGATCGAGGAGCAGCGATGCGACGTTCTCGGCCGAGTGGCGGTCGAGGTTGCCCGTCGGCTCGTCGCACAGCAGCAGCAGCGGCTCGCGGATCAGCGCGCGGGCGATGGCCACGCGCTGTTTCTCGCCGCCCGACAACTGGGCCGGGCGATGATCCAGGCGTTCGGACAATCCGACCTGCTCCAGCAGCTTTTCGGCGCGCCCGAGGTAATCGCCGCCGGCGCCGCCAACGAGCGTCGGCGCCAATACGTTTTCGAGCACGGAGCATTGCGGCAGCAGACAGTGATCCTGAAAGACGAAGCCGATCTTCTGATTGCGGAACGCGGCCATCGCCGGCTCACCGAGTTCGAACGGGTTCTGCTTGTCGAGCATGACCGTTCCCGAAGTCGGCGGCTCCAGCGCGCCGACGACATAGAGCAGCGTGCTTTTACCGCTGCCCGACGGACCCATGACCGCCACGGCGTCGCCGCGTTGGAATGTCAGATTGATGTCGGAAAGGATCGGCAGCGGGCCTCGCGGCGTCGCGTATTCTTTGGTCAGGTTGGCGATTTCGAGCAACTGCTTATAGTCTCCTTTGAAGAACATCGAGAGTGGGGAGTGGGGAATCGGTAATGGGGATTAAGGAAGTTATTTCCTATCCCCCACTCCCTACTCCCCATTACCGATTCCCCACTCCCCTAATTCTTCGGCAAATACTTTTTCGGAAATTTGGCGACGACGGTGTAGTTCGGGTCCACGGCGTTGGCGACGCGCGTCACGCCGACCTGCGAAACAACCTGAAAAGCTTCCCATTTTTCGAAGCCGTAATCGTCCACCAGCCAGCCAATCAATTCTACCTGCGCGATGCGGAAGGCGTCCATCAGCGGGCGGACGCTGCCCGTCGCCATGATGTATTCACCGTTTTCGATGCGCGGCCAGCGGATCCGCTTGCCCTTGATTAGATCGAATTGAAAGGTCACGTCCATGCTCGTTTCGAGTCCGGAGCCGCAGACCTCGCCGTCGCCTTGCAGCGCATGTCCGTCGCCGAAATAGAAGAGCGCGCCGTCGTGAAAGACCGGCAAATAAACGGTCGCCCCCTCGCATACGTCTGACGCGTCCATGTTGCCGCCGAAATCGCCCGGCCAGAGGCCGCCCCACGCCTCTTCGCCCTGCGGCGCTACAGCCACGCGTCCGAGCATCGGCTTCAATTCGACCTCGATGCGCTTCATCCTGCTGTTAGGCAGGTCAAGTATGCCGGTATTGCTCTCGCGATTGAGTTTCCAGATGAAGCGTTTGGCTGGGATGGGGTCGTTGAGCATCGGCGTGCGGCGGTCGTTGGCGAGCGCGCTGAAGCCGGGCGAATGCGTCGAAACGGCCGTGTCGCGATTCGGACGGAGCTTCAAGATTTTGACGACGAGCGTGTCGTTGGGGGTCGCGCCTTCGATATGGAACGGCCCGACCTCGCCGGGCCACGCGCCGCCCGCCCGCTCGTACCAGTCGCCCCACAGCGAATTGGTCTCGACGATGTCGCCGGGCTTGATGCGCAAAACCGGCTCGCGTTTGGCGAAGGTCGGATAACCGATCTTCGGCGTGAAGCGATGCGTTTCAGGCGCCACGCCCAAAGTCGAGAGCGACATCAAGATCAACGCCAGCGCAACTGAAACGCATCGGCGCAGCCAGAGCTTCAAACTCATGATTTCCAATCCTCCGAAAACCCACCACGAATCAGTACCGAGAGCGGTAACGAGAGGGCTTTTATTGAAGCGCCCGCTCGCTACCACTCGCGGTACTGATTCGTGGTCGATTCTCATTGTTTCAGTGTGTCGCCATAGCGACTTGAACGACTCCTGTGCAAAACTCAGCCGCTGGTTATTATCAAATTCTCGGACGGCTCGTCTCTCAACCAAATCTCGATCACATGCGAATGATGAAGGTTGCCGCCTTCATAGCCCATAAACTTTATTTCAAGCCCATTTGCTTTCGGATTGACGGGAAAGACCATCCCCGTTCCGAGGCTCTTACCCTGCCCGATTGAATTAACGATGCTTTTTTTGATCTCTCCGATTTGTTCCTGTTTGAATTCGCCATTCGGGAGTTTTTCAATATACAGGGGGCGGATTTCGAACACGGACTGCGGCGTCCTACCCTCGACCCAGAATTCCACCTCAGCCTCTCCGGCGCCGTTTCGCCGCGTCACAGTGGCCAGCGCATGACGCAGCCTCGACACCGCGTCCGCTGACGCCTCTTGCCTCCATTTGATATAAACAACCTGAGCAGCGCTTGGCTGCTGAGCCTGACTGCTGGCGATCACGCGCAGACGACTCGTCTGAGCGTCGCGAGCATCAGCAGCGTTTTGCTGCTGAGCCTGGCCGCTGGTGGAAACAGTGAACAGGAAAACCAATGCCACCAGAATGCTTCTCTTCATCTATCAGTCTCCATAATTTATCTTGGTCAGGTTAAGGGAGCGGTCAAGAACTTGGCAACGATGAGAACGCCACTGCCAGGGATTTGTTGCAAAATATTGGATTCATTGATTCGACGCCAGGCCGGCATAGACATCGAGCGCGCGCGAAGCCATCTGGCTGACGGAATAATGCTCGCGCACTCCGGCGACGCCACGCTTCGCAAGGTCGTTCGCCAGTTCTGGGTTTTTCCACAGCGAGTAGATCGCTTCGGCCAGGTTCGCCGCGTCGTTCGGTTCGCACAACAGTCCGCCGCCTGTGCGCTCGACGATTTCAGGAAACGATCCCTTAGCCGGTTGGACGACCGGCACACCGCTGGCCATCGCCTCGATCACCGACAATCCTTTCGCCTCGGCGTAAGTCGTCGGGACCGAGAGAACATCGATGTTTTGGAAGAAGCGCAGCTTGGCCTCTCGCTCCAGGGCGCCGTGATATTGGAACTCGCCCGCGAATCCCCATTCATGCATCTCCCGCTCAATCTCACGCAGGTAGCCCTTGTGTTCGGGCGCGAGATAGCCCGCGACCTCAAGGCGCGCCGGCGGGAAATCATCGCGCTTGCGCAGCAGGCGATAGGCTTCGGCCAGTTCGCGCAAACCCTTCTCGGGCGCGACGCGCGCGAAATAGCCTATGGTGAAATCGCCGTTGTCGCGCGGCCGGAGCGGAGGGCTGACGTCCTCGTAGTCTTTCAGATTGATGCCGAGCGGAACGACGTGAATCTTCTCGCGCGGGACGCCCAGATAACCGGCCATGTGGCCGGCGTAATAGTCGCTGACTGCGATGAAGGCGTCGACATATTTCGCATGCTCGTGAATCAGTTCGAGCGCCTGGCTGTGATAAGGCTCGCGCATCCCGTCCAGAAAGAGGTCCTCGCCCTGAAGCGTGCAGCAGACGGGGCTGCGCGTGGCTTCCTTGATCGGCTTGGCCAATCCGATCAACATCGAATTCTGCATGTCGACCACGTCGGGCGGCGGCTGGGTCTTCAGCCAATCCACCAGCTTGCCGATCTCCTTGCCCTGATTGCCGCGCTCGCCCTTGAGGATCGAGATCGTCAATTCGCTGAGCGAATCGGGATCGACCGCGATCGAGCGTTTCGACGCGGCTTTTAGCGCGAGTTGTGAATCCCAGATCTTGTCGAGCCAGCGCGGAGTGAATCGGAAGATTGGCGAACGCTGTTCGAGGTAGACGCTGATGCCGCCGAAGAAGGTCTTCGCGCTGCTGACGTTCGGCTCGTCGGTCAGCGTCGGCGTGTAAAGCGGCAGCAGCGTGACATCATGCCCCTGCCTGATCAACTCAGTGGCGAGCGCGTTGTCGCGCAAACAACTGCCGCAATACATTCCGGCGGCGCCGGCCGTGATGTAGAGAATGTTCATAGTTGGTGAAGGGGCGACGGGGCGCCTTTTCAATCCGTTACTGCTTGGGCACGGGCGGCGGACCGTCTGAAACATAAGGCTTGTAGACGAAGCCTTTGGTCTTCTCTTTGAACTCGGTCTGGATCGCCTCGCGCGTTTTGGCGTCCTCGAACAAATCGACCATCGTCGCCGTTAGCGTCTTCGCAGCGTGGATCATTCCTTTGTGTCCGATGGACATTCCGCCGCAAGCCACCACGGGCCAGGCATGCCAGGCGCTTTCTGGCGCGGTCGTCACCGAAAGATGCAACGTTGGGACGACCCAGCTCACGTCGCCGACGTCGGTCGAACCACCTGGCGGATTGGGTTTTGGAGCTTCCAACGGCTTGGCCTCGCCGTTGAGTCCTTTTTGCTCTGTCCCCGTCGCGCGCTGGATCGCCCGCGCGAACTCCTGCTCTTGTTCAGTGTATTTGATCGGGCCGAGCCACTCCAGGTTTTGTTGCAGCAGCTTCGCGCCGGCCAGGTTAACCAATATCTCGTAGCAGCCTGTTTGGACCGTGAATTTCGATTCGACTCCGGCGATGCTCCCGGCGCCCTCGGCGATCTCCCGCAATCGCTGCAAGACAATTTCGACGCCCGCGCGCTTGGAATCGCGCGCCCAGCACCAGACCTTCGCGTATTCGGGCACGACGTTCGGCACATCACCGCTTTTGACGACCACGTAATGGATGCGGGCCGTCGGCCTGATGTGTTCGCGCAACAGGTTGACGCCGTGCGTGAAGGCTTCGGCGCCGTCCGCAGCGCTGCGCCCGTTCCAAGGATCGAGCGCGGCGTGCGCTGTCCGACCTTTGAACTCGACTATGAAATCGACCAGGGCTTGCGTGCTGTCCACGTCGGCCCTGGTTTCGCTCGCCGGATGCCAAGCCAGGCAAACGTCCAGGTCTTTGAACAAGCCGTCACGCGCCATGTAAACCTTGCCGTAGACCGACTCTTCCGCCGGCGTGCCGTAGAACCGAATCGTCCCTTTGAGCTTGCCCGCGGCCATCAACTCTTTGACCGCGATGGCTGCGCCCAGGCTCGCCACGCCGAACAGGTTGTGGCCGCAGCCGTGGCCCGGCGCGCCCGCTTCGAGCGGCTCCTTGACCGACGAGGCTTTCTGCGAGATGCCGGGCAGCGCGTCGAATTCTCCCAGAATGCCGATAACCGGCTGCCCCTGCCCGTAAGTCGCAATGAAGGACGTCGGCATTCCGGCGACGCCGCGCTCGACTTTGAAGCCTTCCCTCTCAGCGTAACGGCTGAGCGCCTCGGACGACTTGTGCTCGCGCAGCGCGGTTTCGGCGAAGGCCCAGATCTGGTCGCTGAGTTTGATCATTTCCGCCTTGCGCTTTTCGATGGCGCCCACGGCTTCTTCTTTTATCTTGATGTCCGCGGCGCCGGCTGACAACGAAGAAAAGAGCGCCAGTAACGCAAATGTCAAACAAAGCGAGTTTAGTCTCATTCGGATTCCTCCATTGCGGTCCTATTGTTTCCTGACATAGCGGTCAGGGGCGTCGGCAGTTTTCACCCAACAATGATTTCATTGACGCCGCCGTTGGTAAGGATGTTTCGCAACCCAACTTAAGCATACTCAGGGCGAGCGCATACATGCCGTGTTGTTTGATAGCGCCCAGGTGTCCGGGCTGAAAATCGAATTTTACTTCCTTTACGGTTCCCCAGCGGATCTTCGCGAGTGGCCGCAAGTAACTGAGCGCCTCGTTACTTTCCCAAATGATTATGCGCGCATTCACGCCGCGCGCGCTCGTCAGCCCCGGCTCGACGCGCGGCGAGGAATTAAAGGCAATTGCTGAGACGTCAGGGTATTTGAAAGACAAGTGCAGCGCCAAACCGCCGCCTAATGAATGCCCGGTCGCCACATATCGAACCTGTTGTCCTTCGTACAGACCGCGCAATCGTTCGAAGTTCTTTTCAGCCAGATCCGTTTGCCGCTTTTTAGGAAACAAGAACTGTGGCGAAAGATTTTGCCACCAATCTTTCAGATCGTCGGTCCCACGAAAGGCGACGACGACCTCAACGGGTTTGCCTCCCGTGACTTTTTCAAAGACTTTCAACTCCAACCCCGCTTCAGTTCCTTCCGGAATGAAATCGTCCCTATGACGCCACTCTTGCGAAGGTAAGCTGAACTGCTCTTGTTTCTCACGCTTATAGGCATTGTTGCTTAGGAGCGCGTAAATCGCATAATTCGCCGAATCATCAATGAAGCTGGCGTTTCTCTCGATGTCATCATTCGGCAAACGGCAGTCATTCGG
>Ga0207428_10002707_pt1 | contig 17662 bp, 11 predicted proteins | sample RhiMethybrSRZTD1_FD_187600 | JGI IMG/M metagenome (GOLD analysis project Ga0207428, IMG submission 187600) | Populus rhizosphere microbial communities from Tennessee, USA - Rhizosphere MetaG P. TD hybrid SRZTD1 (SPAdes) (version 3) | ecosystem: Host-associated > Plants > Roots > Rhizosphere >...
CGGGCGTTCAGCGGGTCGATCTCGATGGCCCGGTCGAAGGCCGCGAGCGCCTCTTCGAAGCGCCTCAGGCCAAGGAGCGCGTTGCCGCGGTTGCTGTAGGCCGGGGCGTTCCGCGGGTCGATCGCGATGGTCCGGTCGAAGGCCGCGAGCGCCTCCTCGAAGCGCCCCAGGTCATTGAGCGTGCTGCCGCGTTTGCTGTGGGTCTGGGCGTCCCGCGGGTCGATCTCGATGGCGCGGTCGTAGGCCGCGAGCGCCTCCTCGAAGCGCTTTAGGCCACGGAGCGCGACGCCGCGGTTGGTGTGGGCCCCAGCGGACCGCGGGTCGATCTCGATCGCGCGGTCGAACTCCGCGAGCGCCTCACCGGGCCGGCCGAGTTGGTCGCAGAGCACCGCGCCGCGGCCGTTGTGGGCGGCGACGTTCCGAGGGTCGATCTCGAGGGCGCGGTCGTAGGCCGCGAGCGCCTCCTCGAAGCGCTTTAGGCCACGGAGCGCGACGCCGCGGTTGGTGTGGGCCACGGCTTCCCGCGGGTCAATCTCGAGGACGCGGTCGGAGGCCGCGAGCGCCTCCTCGAAGCGCCCCAGAGTACTTAGCACGACGGAGCGGTGGATGTGGGCCGCGGCGTTCTGCGGGTCGATCTCGAGGGCGCGGTCGGAGGCCGCGAGCGCCTCCTCCAAGCGCCCCAGGTTATCGAGCGCGTTGCCGCGGTTGGTGTGGGCCACAGCGGACCGCGGGTCGAGCTCGATCGTGCGGTCGAACTCCGCGAGCGCCTCGCCGGGCCGGCCGAAGTGGTCGCAGAGCACCCTGCCGCGGCCGTTGTGGGCGGCGACGTTCCGAGGGTCGATCTCGAGGGCGCGGTCGTAGGCCGCGAGCGCCTCCTCGAAGTGCCCCAGGTCACGGAGCGCATTGCCGCGCTTGTTGTGGGCCGGTGCGCTCCGCGGGTCGATCTCAAGGGCCTGGTCGAAGGCCGAGACGGCCTCCTCGAGGGACTCGACCGCCCGTTCTTCCTCGCCCAGCTCGCGGTAGATCAGGCCCGCTCTCTGATAAGCAGTGCCCATCGGGAAGACCAGGCCCTTGTTGCCGGCGTTCGCCTTGACGAACGCCTCGTAGAATCCGAGCCCCCTGTCGAGCAGGTCCTTCGGCAGGCCCTCGCGGATCTTAGGGAAGCCTTCCGCCTCGTCGATGTAGATCTGGTCGAGGGCCTGGAGGGCCAGATCCAGGTTCGCCTGCGCGCCCTCGAATGCCGCCTTGGTCCGCGCCTGCTCGCGCCAGAGGAGCGCGGTCCCGGTCGCGAGCCCGGCGGTCGAGAGCAGCAGCAACACTACCGTCGCCCCGACGAGCGTCCGGTGGCGTCTGCTCCACTTGGCGGCCCGCCGAAAGAGCCCCGGCCGCTTCGCCTCGATGGGGCGGTTCTCGAGGAAACGCGTGAGGTCGTCGGCCATCTCCTGGGCCGTCGCGTACCGGCCCGACGGGTCCTTCCACATCGCCTTCAGGAGCACGGTCTCGAGGTCGCGCGGGAGCGCCGGGTTGAGCCGACGCGGGAGCACCGGCTCCTTCAACGCGATGTCCTGGATCACGCGGTGCGGGTCGTCGCCCGGGAACGCGGGCTCCAGCGTGAACAGCTCGTAGAGCGTCGCGCCCAGGGAATAGACGTCGGTCCGGTGGTCGACCGGTACCCGCTTCGCGAGCGCCTGCTCCGGGCTCATGTAGCGGATCGTGCCCAGGAGCTCGCCGGTGATCGTCAAGCTCACGTCCTTCATCGAGGAGGCGAGGCCGAAGTCGGTGACCCACAGCGTCCCGGCCAGGTCGGCGAGGAGGTTCCCCGGCTTCACGTCGCGGTGGACGATGCCGAGCGTGTGTGCGTGGTCGAGGGCTTCCGCGGCCTGCACGCCGAGCGCCGCGGCCATCCGGATGTAGGCGGGCTCACGGTTCGAGCCGTGCGAGGAGATGGGCGTCTTCGGCCCCTCCTCCGTGCTTCCTCCGCCACCTTTCATCTCGCGGATGGCCGTGGCGAGGCTCTGGCCCTCGACGTATTGCATCGCGTAGTAGTGCACGCCGCGCTCGCAGCCGACGCCGTAGACCGGGACGATGTTCGAGTGGTGCAGTTGGGCTGCCGCCAGCGCCTCGTTCTTGAACCGCTGGAGCTGCTTCGGGTCGAGCACCGCGGCGAAGGGCAGCACTTTCAGCGCGACGCGGCGCCCGAGCGAGACCTGCTCCGCCTCGTACACGACCGCCATGCCGCCGCGGCCCAGTTCGCGGAGCAGGCGATAGTCGCCGAGCAACTCTCCCGGCAGGGCGTCCGCGTCCTCCTCGGGAGCGAGGCGCGAAGCCGCGCCGTGGACGAAGTCGATGCCCAGGAGTGCCGCTCGGAGTTCCTCCGCGAGGTCGGGATGCCTCGCGAGCAGCGCCTCCCGGTCCGGCGGGTTCCCGGCTTTGAGCGCCCCCAGGTACTCGTCGAGAATCTCGGCGAAGTCTCCCCGATCCGTCATGACAGCCTGGCCTTGAGCAATCCGCCCACGCGCTGCATCGCCCGGGCCCAGCGCATGCGCGCCGCGTCGGGCGAGCGCCCGGTTCGCTCGCCGACCGTGTTCCAGTCCAGCTCGTGGAGATTGCGCAGGATGACCACGTCGCGGTCCTCGGGCTCCAGCTCGGCGATCGCGTCCGCGACGAGCGCGGCCGCCTCGCGGCGCTGCGCCTCCTGGCTCGGCGACGGGCCGAGTGCCGGGCCGAGGCTGCACAGCATCGCCGACGAGTGCTCCACGAGGCTCTCGAGCGGCTGCTCCCGGGTGACGCTCCGCCTCCCGCGCCGGAACCCCTTCTGGAAGTCGGTCAGGTGGTTCACCAGGATCTTCCGTAGCCAGCTCATCCACTCGAGCTCGGTCGTCCCGCGGAAGTGGCGGAAGTTCTGGTGCACCTTGAGGAGCGTCTCCTGGACGATGTCCGACGCGTCGGCCTTCCCCTGCATCTCGCGGTAAAGGCACGAGGCCGCGAGGACGCGGAGGTAGTTCCGGTGCGCCTCCAGCAGCTCGCTGAGCGCCTGCTGCTGCCCCTCGCGGGCGAGCCGGATGGAGCGGGCGATCCCGGACGGGGAGCGGTCCATCGGTGGTGGGCCCTCCTCTCGAAGACGTGAGCGGATCATACGCCCGCGCGCCTTGCGCGGCGAACGCGCTCTAGCGGGTCCTGCGCTGCCACAGCCATGAGGACGACGACCGGCGTGCCGGGCGAACGCGAACAGCGAAGCGGGGGCCGGCAATGGAGCCTTGGAATCGATCCGCCCATGCCGCCACCTGCACACTCAGAGATTTGGTGGGTGTGGGGCTTCGACTTGGACCCCACCACATTTCCTGCGGGTTACCCTTTCTTAAAGGCATCTGGTTCGCCTGAATTCATTGTTTACGTCAGCTGGGATGGCGCCGAATTCGCGGGAGCCGCGATAGACAGGAGACCTCTGCTTACTGGCGGAGAGGCAATCATTACCCCTGTCCCATTCAGCATCGACGGCACGATCGTTCAAGCAGACCTGAATTACGCGCTGATCGGCGCTGTCCCTACAAGCTTCGGTTGGTTCGCCGAAACACTCGCCTGGTCAGGTCCAGTCGGGTTGTCAGAAGCCCACCATCCGTTTGATAACGCAGTCTCTAACCCCTGACCACCAGCGCTGTCAGCAAGACCGGTAACAGGTCAAGACCGGCAACGAGGAGATCGCGCATCGCGTCTTCCGCGCCCTGGAGCTGGATGGAAGCAGGAAGTCGACGGGCCATGAAGGCGCAACAGGTTCGCAGCACATTTCGCTCGTAGGGGCGGGTTTCGAACCCGCCCCTACGGAACGACCGGCCTCTGCCCGTCACGCCTTGATGGTGTGGGTCCTGAATTCCGTGCGCTGGCGCCGATCTAAGCAAGGCGAACGCTGCGGCGGCGGCGATCTCCTGCCGGCCCTGGCGCATTCTCGATCGCGGGCCGTCAGGCCGCGCGCCTGGGTGCCCTTCCCGGCCCGCCGCCGGCGCGGACGTCCCTCTTCACCTCTTCGTCAGGTCCCGTACGCGGGGCGGCCATTCGTGACACAATCCGTGCGGCCCCTTCCCGGGCGCCAGCGTTCGAGACGGCCGTCGGCCCAGTCTCCCCGCCACGGTCGCAATCTCTCGCTCTGGAGGAATGCATGGCCGAGCGCAACTCACCCAAGGTCAACCGCGCCCTGATGGGCCAGCTGTCCAAGGCCGACGCCTCCGGCGCCGAAGCGGCCCTGAAGCTGATCGACAAGCGCCGCCGCGCTGACGAGGCCGCGCGCCGCAAGGCGCTCGACGACGCGCTGGAGGACGCCCGCCGCGGGCTGCACGCGCTGGTCGGCCGCAAGGACCTGGCGTCGCTGCGGCGCGTCTTGCGCGACGGGCGGACAGAGATGCGACTGCTGCTGCAGCCGCCCAAGGGGCTGGGCCGCGATCCGGCCACGCTGGACCGGGCCCGCCGGCGCAAGGTCGCGGGGCTGCTCAAGGACCTCGGCGTCGACCGCAAGGCGCTGGCCAAGGTCGGCGCGGCCTTCCGCAAGCGGGCCGGGAAGATCCTGGACGGCCTGCCGGCGGGGGCTGAGCTGGTCACCGGCTATCACACCGCCTCCAACCTCGAGACCTGGGGCAAGCTCTCGCCGACGCACCAGGTCGGCCTGCCCTGGGGCGTGGGCCTGCCGGGGGAAGATCCGCGCGATCCCTTCCGCCGCTTCCTGTTCCGCCCGCCCTTCTTCGAGTGGCCCGAGCGCTTCATCCACGATCTGGTCTCCGACGGGTTCGAGATCACCTTCGACTCGCCCAACCGGGGCTTCTCCGGCTCGGTCCGCCAGGACCTGCGGGTCCGGCTCGAGAACTCCGGCGACTTCGACCTGGCCAACACCAGCCTGGAGACTCGCCAGGGGTTCATCTTCGACGTCCCCGCCGACGGCCGGCTCGAGATCATCCTCGATGCCGTCTGCGAGATCGGTGTCCACGACGTGTCGACCGAGAACGAGATCGGCTGGTCCGACATCGAGATCCACGAGACCAACTTCCTGACGATCGAGATCCTGCACCCCAGCGCGCCCAGCTTCCACATCGCGCCCGTGTCGGAGTTCTTCAGCCGTTCCGTGGGGACCACCCGTCACCACGAGGTCCTGATCCCCGGCGAGCACTATTTCGCGTTCGGCGTCGGCGCGCAGCTGACCGCGGGCCGGTCGGTGGTGGTGCTGATCGGGACCCTGACCAACCACACCAGCTTCTGCAACGACACCGGCCTCGACAGCGCCCCCCGCTTCCACTGGCTGCTCCGCTCGGCGGAGGCGCGCATCCGCCCCTAGGGTCGGAGCCAGAAGCTGTCAACGCTCGCCAAGTTCTCCATGTTCGCCGCGCGGATCAGCACGTTTTCAGCACAGCGGGTTGGCAAGTGGCGGCCGCGAGTCGTGGCTTAGGAAATCAGTCCTCTATTCGCTGACCCGCCGCAAGCCTTCATCTGCGTCCGTCCGGTCGTTGATTGGCCTGGTCATTTCACCAACTCGATATCGCCGGGCTTCCAACTCTTGTCGATTGCTGGCTCCTTCGGACCGTAGAGCCGGAGGATGGCGAAATATCCCTTGCCGGGAACGGTGGCGAGCCAATTGCCGGACTTGCCTTCGGGCGCTGTGGGGCCGAGGTAGAGGTCGGTGCTGCCGTCGGCATTCTGCGACGGCTTGTCGCGTGAACCCAGCGAGGGGAAGGGCTGGCCATTGGCCAGGCCAGAAGCATTCGAGGCATCGTAGAGCGTCACTGACCAGAACAAGGCGGCAGGAATGTTGGCCGGCAGGTTCAGGCGATAGTTGCTGGCACCAGACAAGGGCGTGCCTTCGCTGTCGGTGAAGGCAATCACGTAGGCGGCACCCTTGCCCGGCGTTTTCGAGATCATCCCCGGGCTGATCGAATAGTAATCGGTGAAGAACCAGATCCGGGTGTCCAGATCGAGCCATCCCCCGTCAACTCTCGTCCAGTCCAGCTTGAACGGACCACCCGGTTTGGCAGGTGTCCCTTCGGTCATGGGATTGAGCCAGCGACGGTCGGGATACATCTGAAACGAGAGGCCACTCACCTTGGCTTCAAAGCCAATGACCCGGCTCATCTTGTAGCCGGTTTTCGCGGCTTGGTTGAGAATCTCGCGGGTGTGTGCATCCGGTGCGTACGGCTGACCCTTGACGATGCCGATGGCTGCCAGCATCCCGAGCGAATCGGGACCAGCGAGGTTGTCGCCCTCGCTGTCCACAAGCTTCTTGAGCTGATCGAACGCGGTGGCGTCGCTGAACGGCAGCATGTTGCATGGAACGCCCGACGCGTCGGGGAACTGCATGGGCTTGGCGGAGGACTCTTTGCCGAGTGGATAGATTCTGGTCTTTTCCAGATGCTCGACAGCAGGCGCGAGATTCTTCGGGTCCTCGTAGAACCCGCGCAGGAAGACGAAGACGTTGTTCGTCGCTGAGCGGTAGACGAAATAACCTTCCGGCACGTCGCCTTTGTAGCCCGGTGGGAGCATCAGAAACTTCCCGCCCTGGCCCGCGTCGGGTCCGAACAAACCGACATCACCGAAGAACTTGCCACCATCCACCGGGATGGGGCGCTGCCAGTAATCGAGCAGGATGCCTTGCAGCTCGGGCGGCGCTTCCATCACGAGCGGACCCTCGCTGCCCAAATCGACGTAGCTCATGGCGTAGAGCACGTCGGAGTTGGGGGTCGTCACCTGAGTCTTGGCGTCGAGTCGCTTCTTCCAGATCGGCAGGACGTTGTAGCCGGCCCCGAACGTCTTTTCCGAACCGACCTGCATGCCGAGCGTATTGATCAACGGCATCGCCCAGAGGTAGGTCTGCGTCGCCCGTTGAAAGAGCAGTTCGTCGCGGAGTGTCTGCGCGGTTTCCTTCGTGGGCCGGCCTTCCGCGAACGGCAGGTTGGCGAGCGCGTCGAAGTCGGTTCCCTGAGGGACTTTCTGCGTTGCACAGCCGCACATTGCCAGCGCACCAACGAGTGCAGCGGCGAGGAGATCTCGATTGGAGCTGATTCTCATCGTTGCTTCCTTTCGTGAGTGATGGCCTCGTTCACTTCACCTTCTCCACCTGCGGCGGCACCCACGTGCCATCGAGAACCGCCTGCTCGGCCCAGTAGCACCGGATGTACAGGGAGAACGTACCCTCCGGCGCCGGCAGCCAGTTGCTCTCCTTGTCCGCGCCCGGCGACTTCGCACCGGCATAGATCGTCAGCGAACCATCCGCGTTGTACTTGAACGTCTTGTTCTTCGTGCCCAGCGAAAAGCGGTTCAGCGGGTTCGGATGGAAGAGGTGGACATCGTTGTACAAGGTCATCGACCAGAAGCCCTTGACCGGCGGCACCTGACCCTTGGCGAATGTGATCGTGTACAGGTTGTGGCCATCGAGCTGCTGGCCCTGGCTGTCGTCGTCCCGATAGATGTACTTCGTCTCCTCGGGGCGATTGTCATACATGTTCGACTTGGCGGTCCCGGTGCGATTGAGGTAGTCGGTGCCCCACCGCGCATTGTTCACCGGCGAGTTCCAGCCGTTGCCGGCAGAGCGACCGTTGTTGCGCCACTGGAAGAACGGCGCAATCAGCTCACGCTCGGCAGCGACGGCAGTCTCCTGGAGCGTCTTCTTGATCGCCGGATCCTTGGCCGCTGCGTCGAGCACGCTGCCGATCCACTCGTAGAGCGCCTCCTCGCCCGGCAGCGGCGGCACGGCCTTCATCACCGCCGGCAACTCATCGAAGAAGGTTTCCGGGTTCACCCACTTGGTCTCACCCTTCGTCTCGGGTGCCGGAAAATGCGGGAGCTTGCTCCAGTCCTTGGTCTTCATCTTCCCGTCGAACTCCGACAGCGGGTAGAAGACGATCTGACTGATCACCGACTGGATGGCCGCGTGGTCCTCCGCCGTGTCATCCATGAAAATGCGCGGAACGGCGAACGCCGATGCCGTGGAAGACCGCACCACCGCCGTGATCCCGGCGGGCTTGTCGCCCTTCCAGTCCGGGCCGACCATCAGATAGAAGCCGGGCTTGGTGCCGTAGGCCTTGCCGAGCTCGGAGAACTCATCCGTGCGCGCATCGTAGAGCGCATAGACCCAGAAGCGGTCGCCGAACTCCGGCACCTGAACGACGATCGGTTCCTTGTCCAGCGCGAAGAAACCAGCGCCGTACACGACGTCCTGGTTGGGGCAGGCGATGAAGTGCTCTTCCGGACTGATGTAGCCGGTCAGCATCGCGTTCCGGTTGAATGCGACCGGCACGATGCCGCCCAACAAGCCGGGCTCGGGTGCCTTGGAGAAGGCGTCGGCGCGGTTGGCCACGTTGACCAGCGGCCAGCCCCACAGGTAGGCCATGCGCCCGACCATCTGGACATACTCCTTGCTCATGGCGGTGCCGGCGGCGGGGCCGGGCACCTCAGCGGCAGGCTTGGTCAGTGGCTCGTGCTGCGCTCGACTGGGCGTGCTGGTTGCCTGCTGAACCTGACACGACGTGGAGCAGAGGCCGACTCCGAGCGTTACGACGATGCCGGCCAATCGACCGACCAACGCGGCGACCAGAATGTTCAGTTGGAGTATCGTTTTCATTGGTAGGTGCTTTCGGCTGGTGATGGCTTAATTTACTCCGCCTTCTTCACTGGCGGGTGCTTCCACTGCCCGTCGAGCGCCGCAGGCTTTGGCCAATAGAGGCGCAGGGCCATCGCGAACGGACCCTTGGGCGCAGGGAGCCAGTTCGCTTCCTTGTCGCTGCCGGGTGACTCGTTCCCGATGTAGAGCGTGAGGCCGCCATCGGCATCGCGCTTGAATTGCGGCAGCATCGGCGAGTTGAGCACGTAGCGATTGAGCGGATTGGCCACGAGCAACTCCGCAGGCATGTCGTACATGGTCAGCGACCAGAAGGCGTTGACCGGGGGCAGTTGGTCCGGTGCAAAGCGGACCGTGTAACGGCTGGCGCCATCCAGCGGTTTGCCGTCGGCATCGATGAAATACATAACATAGATCGCTTCTTCTTTTGAATTGCCGTAGATGCCAAGCACGGCCGCACCCATGCGGTAAAGGTAATTGTTTTTCAAATACGCGCGCGAGCCGAATACGTCGCCGGAAGTGACCTTGCCCGCTTCTATTTGTTTCTTCAGGTCGGCGAAATCGGCCCAGGCATCGGCCATGCCCTGCTCGATGGCTGCCTTCATCTCGGGCGTGAGCTTGCTCGCGTCGAAGGTCTTCCCCGCGCCGATACCGATCTTGGCGAAGCGCGACATAAGTTCTATCTCGGAAGGGACCGTCGGGCAGAATTGCAGGACGAAGTTCAAGATGTTGAAGACTTCGGGCGATGTCTTCTCCTCCTCCGGCGTCAGTGGCTTGATGAAATCAATCGCAGGCGAAGCCTTGGGTGAAGGCTGGCCGAGGAAGGCCGACAGTGTCTGCACCTTGTAGCCGGCCTGGACTTTCTTGACGTTGTCGATGTCGCCCGGGTTGAAAAGCTGCGTGCGAAACCAAGCCATCCCGAGCTCGGTTTCCGAGCGGAATACTTTCTTCACGCCCTTGGGTTTTTCCCCCTTCCAGCCCGGCCCGGCGACGAGGAAGCTGCCGCCCTCGTTGCCGGTGGTGCGGCTGCCCATGTAGTCGAAGTTGAACGTGTAGAAATCGACAAGCTGGGCGGAGAAATAGCGATCCTTCTCGATGATCGGCAGCGTGAACACGATGGGTTCGGCGCGCAGATCCATGCCGACAAAGGAATAGGGCGTATCCGTGTTGGCCGCCTGTACCGCCGTGTCGGCGGGCGTGAAGACGCGAGGGATGTTCTTGAGTTGGTTCCAGGGCGCCTTGAATTCGGGACTATCGCGATCCACGAAGTAGGCATGCTGGACGCGGTAGTTGTCCACCAAAGGGAAGGCGTAGACATAGGCCTCCTTGGCGATGGCGCGAGCCTCTTCGGGAGTGACGCCGGTTTGAGCATGGGCAGTTGTGAATGCGGTGACTGCAAGGACAGTGGCCAACGCCTCAGTGATGAATGTTCGCTTGGTCAAGTTCACTTTTCTTGCCTCCTTCATTTGCACGGCGGGACCGGGCTACTTCACTTTCACAATGCCGGGCGGTTTCCAACTTCCTTCGCCCGGCGGCAGGATCGACGGCGCCTCGGTCTTCGGCCAGTAGAGGCGCAAGCAAAGGTAGATCGTGTCATTCGGCGCGGGAAGCCAATTCGGTTCCTTGTCCGCCCCGGGCGAATCCTTCTGAATGTAAATCGTCAGCGAGCCGTCCGGGTTTGTCTTCATGCCCGGCAGCATCGGCGAGTTGATCAGGTAGCGATTGAGTGGGTTCTTGATCAGCAACTGGCTCTGGCCGTCGTACATCGTCACGGACCAGAACGCGTTCACCGGCGGCAACTGCCCGGCGGGGAAGGTGAGCGTGTAGTTGTGCTTGCTGCCGTCGAGCGTTTCGCCGGTCGCAGTCGTGCGGCAAAAGGGATATGTGGCTTCGACGGCATCGTTTCCGTAGAGGCCGGCTTTGGCAGCGCCCGCACGCAATAGCCAGTTGCCCTTGTAGAACTCCCGGTCGCCGAAGAATGCGCCAACGAGCCAGCCGTTGATGTTCTTCATTCCGCTGGCCAGGAACTGATCGACTTTCTCGTCGCCCGCTTTCATGCCCTCCATGAGGGCGGCACGGTGCTCTGGCGGGAGATCCTTCCAAGCGCCCGTCTTGCCCGATCCGATGCCGATTGTCGCGAGTCTCGCGCGGACATCCTTGTCCTCTGCTGACGGCGGCACGAATTGGAGAGCGGCGTCGAGATACTCGAAGAAATGCGCCTTGATCCCCTGAGTGGTGGCCGGTAGGAAATCAATATTCGGTGCGGCTGCCGGCGCGGGTTGCTTGACGAATGCAGAAAGAGGCTGTGCCTTGTATCCCGCCTGCACCTTCTCCACGTTTGGCATGTCCTGGGGATCGAAAACCTGGGTACGGATGATGGAGTTCACGAAGGGAGTCGTCGAGAAGAACACTTTCTTGATCCCCGCGGGCGCCTCGCCTTGCCAGCCGGGGCCGACTACAAGATAATCGCCGGGGTCGCTCCCTGTGGCGCGGCTGCCTATGTAGCCGAAGTTGTAGGTATTGCCGTCGACCAACTGCACCGAGTAGTAGCGCTCCTTCGCCACCGCCGGAACCGAGATCACCATCGGCTCGGCCCGCAGATCCAGCCAGAGAAGCGAGTAAAGCGTGTCGCTGTTCGGCGTGACGACTGCCGTATCGTTTGGGTCCGCGAGGCGGTGCATGCTGAGGATCTGGTTGAAGGGGGCCTTGAACTGGCTGCCCTTGGCGTCCACGGCGAACTCATACATCACCGCGTAGTTCGCCACGATCGGCAGGCCGTAGATGAACCCTTCCTCGGCGATCGCCTTGGTTTCTGCGGGGGTCAGGTCCGCTGCGAAGGCGCCGGGCACTTCAGCGGCAGTCTTGGGCAGTGGCATCTGCTGCGCTTGACCGGGAGTGCCGTGTGCTTCCTGAACCTGACACGACGTGGAGCAGAGGACGACTGCGAGCGTTGCGAGGATGCCGGCCACTCGATGCAATCGCGAGAGCATGGCGCTGTCTCCAGGGGTCGTGGGCATGAGCGGCGATCGAGCCTGGTGGACACCATCAGGGAAGCCTTCGAGCGCCGGCGGGGAAGGGTACTCGGCCCGTGGTCCTCACGTCGAACGACGACGGCGCGGTCCCGGCTGTCGACATGAAGGTCGGGTTAGGTGAGCGCGTGAGCAGGCACCGTTGGCCTAAGTGCCGAGCCACAGCACGCCTCCATGGTGATGCGTCGTCCACCCTTTGTGACAGGGAGGTGCGTGCGCATGCAGCGACGTCTGGCCGGCGTTTGCGGCAGCGCGCCCGACACAAATGTCCGCGTGGTCTCGTCCACGCGTACATCGACGATCTCGCGCAGGCGGCCGGCGAGCGCGTGGGCGTGGCCCGCGCGCTGAAGGGCGCCGGCCCACCGGAAACCGGTTAGGCTGGCGATCCCTCCGCTGCAGGAGCGCGCCATGAAGCTCGTCCCCGTCTGGCTGGCCGCGCTGTCCCTGGTCCTGCCGGCCCGCGCTGGCGTCACCGTCGTGGATGGCGACGCGACCGTGCTGCAGGCGGCCATCGACGCCGCGGCGGACGGGGACATCTTGCTCATCCAGCCAGGCGACGCCTCCATCCCCTTTCCTGCTTCCCCCTCCGACGTCGACGTCCAGCAGCCGGTCGTCGTCGCCGGACGCAGCCTCACGCTCGTGGCCGATGGCGGCCCGTACCTGCTGCGCTCGCTGGTCGTGCGCGACCTCCCGCCGGGCGGCCTGGTGGTCGTGCGCGGGCTGAGCCTGGGCGCATCGCCCCTGCAGTCCCTCTTCCCGGTCGAGCCGGCGCTCGAGGTGCAGGACTGCCCGGGCAGCGTGTGGGTGGACACGTGCTCGCTGGCTCCGGCCCAGCAGCAGGCCGGCGGCGGCCTCGCCGGGCCGCCGCAGCCGGGTGCGCCTGCGCTGCGCGCCGTGAACAGCGAGGCCGTGGTCGTGTCCGACAGCACGTTCAGCGGTGGGCGCGGCGCGCCGGAATCGGCGAGCTGCACCATCCCCGGCTACGCGCCGTCCTCAGTGGGCGGCGACGGCCTGCGACTGGAGGACGCGCGCGTGGCGCTGCACGGTTCGGTGGTCGTCGGCGGCGTCGGCGGTGGTCCCGGCGGCGGGCCCTGCTCCCAGGGCTCCCAGTCGGCCGGTGGCCACGGCGCGCAGCTGCTCGGCGCGTCCTTCCTGCACGCGGCGGGCTCGACGCTGGCCGGCGCAGACAAGAGCAGCGTCTCGCTCTCGCCCGGCTCGGGCCTGGTGATCGACGGCTCCGGCGCGTCGGCCCGCCTGCGCGGTGTCAGCGTCTCGGCCGGCAGCGGCCTGCCCGTGATGCCCGCAATCCAGGCCCCGCCCAGCAGCGTGACGCTGCTGCCCGCGGCGCCGCGCGGGCTGGCGATCACCTCGCCGCTGCGCGTGGGCGAGGCCGGGGTCCTCGAGGTGGACGGTGTGGTCGGCGAGCTGGTCGCGGTCTTCGAGTCGCCCGCGGGCGGCTGGCTGGACCTGCCGGGCAAGCAGGGCGTGCTGCTGCTGGGCGCGCCGCTGCTCGGCCCGGTGCTCGCGCTGCCCAACCCCTCGGGTGCGTTGTCGCTGGGTTTCAGCACGCCGCCGCTCCTGCCCCCGGGCGTCGACGGCGTGACCGTGCTGCTGCAGCTGTTGGTGAAGGACGGACCGGCGGTGCTGGTCGAGGACGTGGCCAGCTGCACGGTGCTGGGCGCAGCGATTCCCTGAGTGCGTGGACAAGGTCACGCTCGGCAAGTACGGTGCGAAGCATGTTCGACGAAGAAGAGGTCTGCGCGTGACGAACCCCGAAACGCAGCTCGCGAGCTACTTCGCGAAGTACGAGCCGGCGATGGCCAAGCTCGGAAAAGCGTTGCGCGCGAAGCTGCGTGCGCGGCTGCCCGGTCTGTCCGAGATCGTGTACGTGTACGAAAACCAGAACGCGCTCGTGATCTCGTATTCGCCGACCGAGCGCGGCCACGAGGGGCTGTGCGGGTTCAAGCTGACCCCGCGCTCCATGGAGCTGTTCTTCGGGCAGGGCGCCCAGTTGTCGAAGTCGGATCCGAGCAAGCTGCTGCAAGGGAGCGGCAAGACGGTGCGCCATGTCGTGCTGAACTCCATGGCGGACTTCGACCGCCCGGAGATCGAAGTGTTGATGGCGGCCGCGTTGAAGCTCGCCAAGCTGCGTCCCGATGCGAGCGCGAAGGGCTCGGTGATCATCAAGGCGGATGCACAGAAGCAGCGCGCGCGCCGCGCGAAGAAAGCCACGCGACCGGCCACTCCACGTCGGACGGCGAAAGCCCGGCGCTGACGAGCGCATCTGTGATCCTGGCCTTCCTGGTCCTCCTCCTCAGCGCGACCAGCGCTCCAGCGCAGTCCGCACCCGCTCCCTACTCGGACTCGGCGACGATCCCGAAGACGCCGGCGTACGAGCGGGCCCTGGAGGTGGTCGAGCTCCTCAACCGGGGCGATGCCGACGCTTTCGAGGAGTTCGTGCGGACCGCTTGCGCCGCCTCCTTCCGCGACGCCTTCCCGATGGCCGAGCACCGCGGCGTCTTCCTCCAGATCCACGGTGAGCACGGGCGGCTGGAGATCCACAGCGCCCGCAGCTACGACCCGCCGCGCCCCGACACCCGGGCGACGCTGATCGTCTGGTCGACCTGGCTCGAGGCGTGGCGCGGTGTCGTGCTCGAGGTGGACGGCGACGGCCGGGTCGTGGGCCTCCGTGTGGACCCCGCCCGCCCCCCGAGCGACCTTCCCCAGGCGGAGGTGCTGACCGCCGAGCAGGTCGCCGAGCGCCTCGGCGGCTTCGTCGACCGACTCGCCTCGCGCGACGCCTTCAGTGGCACGGTGCTCCTGGCCAAGGAGGGCAAGCTCCTCCTGACCAAGGCCGTCGGGATCGCGAACCGCGACTTCGACGTGCCGGTCACGCTCGACACGAAGTTCAACCTCGGCTCCATGAACAAGATGCTGACCGCCGTCGCCTGCCTGCAGCTCGTGGAGCAGGGCAAGCTCTCGCTGGATGACCCGATCGCCAAGTACCTCGGCGAGGACTGGCTCCCCCAGGTGGACAAGAGCCAGGTCGAGGTCCGCCATCTGCTCACGCACACGAGTGGGCTGGGCAGCTTCTTCACGGAGGAGTTCGACCGCTCCTCCCGCGCCCTCTACCGCACCGTGGACGATTGGAAGCCACTCGTCCGCGACGAGACTCTCGCCTTCGAGCCCGGCACGCAGTGGCATTACAGCAACACCGGCATGCTCATCGCCGGTGCCATCGTCGAGAAGGCCTCGGGCACGGACTACTACGACTATGTCCGCGCTCACATCACCGGCCCCGCCGGCATGACGAACACCGATTGCTACGAGCTGGACAATGCCAACCGCAAGCTCGCCGTCGGGTACGACAAGGAGCTCGGCGCCGATGGCTCCGTCACCTGGCACAACAATCTCTTCCTTCACGTCGTGCGCGGCGGCCCCGCCGGCGGCGGCTACTCGACCGTTGAGGACCTGTTCCGCTTCGACCAGGCGCTTCGCGGGGAGAAGCTGGTCGCGAGGGAGTCGCTCGACCAGCTCTGGCGAACCTATCCGGAGCTTGCCTCCGAAGGCTACGGCCTGGGCTTCTTCGTCGATCGGAGCGCCGTCGGGACCATCGTCGGCCACTCCGGCGGCTTCAACGGCATCAGCGCGGTGCTCAGCATGTACCTGGACGCCGGCTACACCATCGCCGTCCTCTCGAACCTCGGTGGCGGTGCCGCCACGGTCGTGGAGGGCAAGGCTCGCGAGTTGATCGCTCAGGGCCGCTGAGCCAGACGCGTCCCGGGCGCCGCGCCGCTTCAGCGCACGGATCGACTGCGCGAGCGGCGACGCCGGAGGGTCGGGCGGCGGCCTGGTTTTTGCAAGACGCGGGAGGAACAGGTCTTCGGCCTACCCCCCTCGAAGAGAAGCACCATGGTTCACGACGACGATTGTGCCAACCGCTCACGGCCTGACTCCTCCCCGCTCGCCCTTGGGCTGATCGCGTTCGGCGCGCTCGCGGCGGCGCCGCTGGGCGCGCAAGACCTGCCGGATCCCGGAGCCTCGGGGATCGAGCACATCATCGTCGTCACCATGGAGAATCGCTCGTTCGACCACTTCCTCGGCTGGCTGCCGCAGGCCGACGGCGTGCAGGCGGACCAGACGTTCTTCGACGCGAGCGGCACGCCGCACGTCACGGCGAAGCTGGCGCCCGATTTCCAGGGCTGCGCCCATCCCGACCCCGATCACTCCTACGACGGGGGGCGCGTCGAGTTCAACGACGGCGCGTGCGATGGCTGGCTGCTCGCCGGCGACAACGACGAGTACTCGATCGGTTTCTACAAGAAGAAGAACCTGAAGTTCCTCGGGAAGGCGGCGCGCGATTGGACGACCTGCGATCGCTACTTCAGCTCGATCATGGCGGAGACGTGGCCGAACAGGATCTACCAGTACGCCGCGCAGACCGATCGCCTGGAGAACGACCTGGTGCCGTGCTCGCTGCCGACGATCTGGGATCGCCTCGCGACGGCTGGAGTGTCAGCGCGTTACTACTTCAACGACGTCCCCTTCGTCGCACTCTGGGGCATCCAGTATCTGCCGATCGCGCGGCCCTACTCTGACTTCCTCGCCGACGCGGCCGCCGGCACCCTGCCGGCCGTCGCCTTCGTCGATCCCCGCTTCATCGATGCGGCCGCCGGCACGTCCGCCGACGATCACCCGCACGCCGACATCCGCAACGGCGAGGCGTTCATGGAGGAGATCTATCGCGCCGTGACCACGAGCCCCGATTGGTCGCACTCGGTGCTCGTCTTCACGTACGACGAGTGGGGCGGGTTCTTCGATCACGTGCCGCCGCCGCTGGCCCAGATTCCGCCGGCAGATCAAATGGCCGGCAACGACGGCCGGCTCGGTTTCCGGGTCCCGTGCGTGATCGTCTCGCCCTTCGCGCCCGCGAAGGTCTCGCACCTCGAGTTCGAGCACTGCTCGGTGCTGCGCATGATCGAGTGGCGCTGGAACCTCCAGCCGTTGACCGAGCGCGACGCCACCGCGAACAACCTCGCGCTGGTGCTCGACTTCTCGCTGAATCGCGTGCCCGAGCAATACAGCGTTCCCGCCGGTCCGTTCGGCGCGCCCTGCCCGGGCGTCCTGCCCGGCGGCGACAAGTGGGACTTCGTGAAGGAGTTGGCGATCCTGTTCGGCTGGCCGCTCTAGAGTTTCGCTCGCCGACTCAGTCGCGCAGCGCCCGCAGCCCCTTCGCCGCGCGCGCCGCATTCAGCGCGGCGAGGGCGCGCGGCTCCTTCGCCAGCAGCCTCACGAGCTGGGTCGGCGTGAGCCCCAGCCACGGCGCGGCCGAGACGACCTCGTCCTCGTGTGCGGCCAGGACATCGAGCGCCTCGGTCAGCAGCGCCGGGAAGTCGCTGTGGTCGGCGCGCACGAGCAGCCGCTGGTCGCGCACGCGCCCGCGCCAGAGGGCGGACGGCCCGGCCGGCGCCGGCCCGCGGACCGCGAGCGCCAGATTCACGCGCATCCGCTGGAGCGCGACCTTCAGGTTCTGCGCGCGTAGGCGGCTCTCGCTGGCCTCGGCGCGCACGCCCGTCGGCCGGTGCGACAGCACCACGCCCGTGTGCGCCTTGTTGCGATGCTGCCCGCCCGGTCCGCTGCGGCGCACGGGCGTCTGCTCGCACTCGCGCAGCAGCGCCGCGGCGGGGAGTGCAGCCGGGTGCATCAGGGGCAGCTACCCTCCGGCGCGCTCGCGCAGCCAGCCCGCGAGGTCCTGCTCGAAGTTGGGCGCGGGCAGCAGCGCGTGGTCGGCGCCGGGGTAGCGGTGCAGCGTGACGGCGCCGTTGCCGGCGCGCTCCAGGCTCGCGGCGATGCGCGTGGCACAGGCTTCGGCCGGCAAGCGCTCGTCGCGCTCGCCGAAAGCGAGAAAGACGGGCACGCGCAAGCGCTCGAAGAAGAGCAGCGGGTCGAGGTCCTGGGCCGACCAGCGCAGGAGTGTCGCGGACGCGCCCCCGGGCGGCACCTCCTCGGGCAGAGCGAGGGTCGCTGCCCACGGCTCGCGGCG
>Ga0207428_10002708_pt1 | contig 17662 bp, 15 predicted proteins | sample RhiMethybrSRZTD1_FD_187600 | JGI IMG/M metagenome (GOLD analysis project Ga0207428, IMG submission 187600) | Populus rhizosphere microbial communities from Tennessee, USA - Rhizosphere MetaG P. TD hybrid SRZTD1 (SPAdes) (version 3) | ecosystem: Host-associated > Plants > Roots > Rhizosphere >...
TGTTGCGCGAGCTGTTGGCGGCGTGTTTCTTCCTGCTGCCATTGCGCGGTCAACTCGTTCAGCCGCTGGTGGAGCGGCTCCTGGCGGGCGCGCAGCCGTTGCGCGCGCTCGCCGCCCGACGCGCGCAAGGCTTGCGCCTCGCTGACGGCTTCTTGCGCGGCGCCCGCGGCGGCGCCGTTCTGCTGCTCGAGCGCCGCGAGTTCCTGCTCGAGCGAGAGCGCTTCGTCCGCCAGTCGTTGCTGCTCGTCGCGCACTTGTTGCAGTTCGCGTCCGAGATGGCTGATTTTCCATTCCTGAAATTCAATCTGAAGTTGCAACAACTCCGCGCGGAGATTATTCGCCTCGGCCATTAATTGCCTGAGGTCTGGCGCGGCCTTCTCCTGCGCCAGCGTTGTGAGCGCGCATAGACAGCAGGCCAGGGCAGTAAGCAATAATCGTTTCATCTTCCTCACTCCTTTTCAGATGTGTTCACGACTTAGAGCGTATTGCGATTGCATGTACGGGAAAGTGGCGGTAGCCCGACCCTAGGCTTGTCATTACTCAAATCTTTTGCGTTCCCAGGGAGGCGTTTCTTCGTCGCCGCAGCGACGGTTGAACTTAGGCCGCGTTAAAACGCGGCCTAAGTTCAACCGTCGCTGCGACGACGAAGAATAAATCCGTACACTGATCTGATAATCGCTCTAGAAAGGCGCCATCGGCTGCGCCCGATCAACCCTACGTATTTCCGCCGGCGTACTTAGATGCCAGGCGCCACCAGACAGCCATTGGTCGTGCGCCCGATCTGGATCGCCGCCAAACCTGCCGTGATCGGCAAAGCGGTGCGCGTCATTGTCACTTCGACAAAGTAAGCGTGGTTGACAAAGTCGAAGCTGAAGCCGCCCCCGTCGCACCAGATCGAGCGTGTTTGGAACGACGACGAGCCGGGATAGTCGTTGCTGTCAATCGTCATCAGCGTCGTGATGTCGCCGGCGTTTGGGCCGGTCAGCCGCTGTGATTTCAACCGCACGATGACATGGTTGTTATCGCCATTGTCGCGGAAGCGCGCCGTCAGAATCGTGCGCGTCGGCGCCAGGCCTGCGGTGGCGAACAGCCCTTCCACCGCCACGACGTTGTAGCGCAGAACGGCGCCATCGCTCTCCAGATAAGCGAGCGGGCCGGTGTAGGTGACCTCGCCGTCATCCACCGTGCCGGCGGCGCCGATGGTCGTCCACGGTTGGCCGAGCACTACTTGCGCTTGCGAAGTTGCGGCCAGGCCGGCGAGCAGCAACGCCAGGCCGCACAGGCTTTTCACGCCCATCATCAATTTCGATTTCGAGTTTTTCATAGCTAGATTCCTTTTGTGTTTCATTGTTTCCATTCCTACTCGGCGCCTGGTCGCGAGTTGCGCTGTCGGCGCCCCAAGTTGCGTAGAACGCCGCGCTGGCGCTCTTCCTTGTTGGCACAGGCAAGATAGCCCAACGCATGAGCGCCGGCTGTAAAGCTGTTCACTGGGGGGGCGTGAGATGGTTCACAGCTATTGAATAACCCGGGCAAGGCGCTAAAAAACTCTCGTATCAGTTACCAGTCTTTTCTTTACTTTGTGCGACGGGCGCGTCAGATCGAGGAGCGGCGGATGAAGGCTGAGCGATGGCGGCGAATCGAGGAATTGTTTCAAGGCGCGTCCGAGCGCGAGGGCGCAAAGCGAGAGACCTGGCTCGCCGAGGCTTGCGCCGGCTCTGGGTCGACGCCGTCGCCTCCGGCGTCGTTTGCAGACGGCCAGTTATGTCTTCGCCCGGCGAGTTGATCTCATCGCGGTTGAAATCGAAGGATTGAAAGCGGGTGAATACTCCTGTCCGATTCAGTGACGACTGGCTGGCGCCTCAGGTGTTCGATTGGCTTTGAGTTCATTCAGCTTTTGTTGTACTTCCTCCGCCGCAGGGTTGAGTTTGAGCGCCTCTTCATAAGCCGCGATGGCCCGGTCGCGAAGCCCCTTCGCTTCGTACGCATCGCCCAACCCGATCTGTGGGCCGACCAGATCGGGTTTTAGTTTGATCGATTGTTGGAAGGCTGTGATGGCCTGGTCATAAAGTTTTTTTCCAAGATAAGCCATACCGAGGAGGTGGTGTGTCTCCGGGTCTTGCGAATTAAGCTGGAGGGATTGATTGAAGGCGCCGATCGCTTCATCATTACGAGAGAGGCTCAGGTAAGCCAGCCCAAGATTGTAGTGGGCCATCACGCGCACACTTACCTCGGGGTTTAGTTCGAGGCATTTCTTGAAGGCATTAATCGCTTGCTCATAACTATCTTTTCGCAGGTAGGCGACGCCTATAACATTGTGCGCCTGCGCGAAAGCAGGATCGGATGCGATCGCGCGATTGAATTCTTCGATCGCGCGATCGTTGAATTCGTTTTCAAGATGTCTTAGACCGCGTCCGTAACTGATCATGGATTCGTGGGTCTTTCGGGCGAACGCAGCCACCAGAACCAATATCAACGCGGCGCCCGCATAGATCAGGCCGATCCGCAATCGTGAGGGAGCCGTCGTCGCCGGCAGCGGACGATGCAGCAATGCGCCCAGCGCCAAACCGACCAACAAGCCGCCGAGGTGCCCAGCATTATCCACCCCCTCTTTCGCAAAACCAAAAGCGAGGTTGTAGCCGACAAAGGTCAAAATGCTGGCGAAGTCGCGTTTGATAATCGAGCGCGGCAGCGCAATCTTACCGAAATACCAATAGGCGACTAAGGCGCCCGCCACGCCGAAGACCGCGCCCGAAGCGCCTGCGCTTATAATCGAAGGGTTCCACAACACGCTTGCCAGGCTGCCGCCCAGACCGCTCAGCAGGTAGATCGCGAGGAAAGTCCAGTTCCCGAACATCCGCTCGGCCAGCCGCCCCAGACTCCACAAACACCACATATTCAGCAACAGATGCACTACCCCAATATGCACGAAGACTGATGACAACAGACGCCACCATTCACCGTCGAGCGTCTGCGGGCCGAAATCGGCGCCCCATTTGAGCAATTGATCGTTCTGTGGCGCGATGAACGAAACGCCAGTGGCCAGCATCGCCACAAAGACCACGAGATTGATCGCGATGATGATCGGGGTGATGAAGATTCGAGGCGTCGCCTCGGTCAATAGGCTGTGGAACGCCACCTCCGCAGCGTTTGTGCATTCAGGGCAGGTATCGATAGGAATGGAAGGCATTAGCCCGCTCCCGCCGGAAGCGGGAGTGAATTCCTGACCACATTCTTTGCATGTAGCCATCTGTCCTCTTGACTGTTGGCTTGCGAGGCGATAGTTCGTGAAACAACGTCGGCATTATTCTGCTATTTGCGCCAGATGCAAGCAAAGTTGGGCTGATCGACACAGGACACATGAGTTTGAGCGTCAGAGGACGGAAGTTGACGGAAAGCTCGATTATTTCTTTTTCTCCGGCTCCCTGGCCAATGGAACCTTTGCGTGTTGCAACGCCTGGTTGAAAACAGGGGCCGGGGAGTCGGTGATAAGAAAGCGCTGTCCCTTCCCTCCCGCGACGTACACCATTACTTGAAAACACTCAAAACAAATGACGAAGTCCGCCGTCATCCCGCCGTGGGTGACGCGGATGCCATGACGTGGATTGAAACACTTCATGATATCGCCTTTGTTCTCCTCAACCCCTTTCTCCAGCGCGGCGACGAGTCGCTTGCGGGTATCCGGGTCTTTGATTGTTGCTTTTCCTATGACAGGCCATCTATGGAATTCCTCAGTGGGATTTTTCTGGGAGGGATCATGCCCGATGGACAACAGCTCGAACTGACTGGCATTTTCAAGGATTGCCCTGGCCTGATCGGGGATCTTGTTCTCCTGGCCGGCGACTTGCGCTGAGAGACCAATAACAAGAGCGACTGGGAGCGAAACTAACATATGACGTCTCAAATTCATGACTCGACTCCTTTTGCGTCAAACATATAAATCTGACGCGCTATGCCATTCGTGCGCGATGTTTCTCATGATCAACGCATGATCGAATTCCGCGCTCCCTTTCGGAAATCTCTCCTCGTCTGCGAAAAAGCTCGAATTTACCCGATCGAGCGTCAACGGCTCGACGCGCCATTCTTTTGTTTCGAGCTCAATGCCGTCCAAACGATGAGCGTCGCCGGTAACCGAATAGCCCAACGACCCCGGTTCAAAGAATGACGACGCGGCCGACAGTGATGGGAAGACAGATGAATTCGGCAAGGCATCGGAGATTCTCCCAGCCAGATCGACTTTGACCTCCCCGTCTCGCGACTCCATCGAGAAGCTGATCTCTGTCTCCGACTCTTGCACTGTGAACGCCGCTTTGTTGTGTTCGCCGGGAAAGATGCGGCCGCCCATCAGGTGATTGATCTCGGAGTTGGTGTCTCGGCGAGGGATGAAGACGCCTTCGCGGGTCACGCCTTGCTCGTCATCCCACAATACGGCGATGCGGTGGGCGGCGTTCTCGCTGTTTATGCCAATGAACGCCGGTAAGATCTTTGGCCTGATGTGTTCAAGCCGGATCAGGCAGATGCCGGCGACGGCGCGACCTTCATACAACTTTGGTCTGAAGCGGGAGGGCAAATGGCGCTGGATGACTGCAGGATCAACACGATAGTTGACGAGGATGCGACGGCGAATGGTTCCTTCTATGGTGGGTAATCTCATTGCTCGATAGCCTTTCCCGAATCAATAGCGGCTAGTAACCGGTTTTGATCTCTTCTCTGACCACCGGCCACTAGCCATTTTCAACCTGATTGGCTACGGAGCGCAAACATTGTCGTTGTTATTTTGAGCCGACGACGACGATCTCCTTCGGTTTTTGCGAGATCAGAATCGTAGTCTTGCCCGTGCTGTCCTTTAAAATCTCCACTGCGGCGGGGGCGCCATCAAGATCGCCTTGTGAGATGCGTGATGAGATGCCTGGAAAGAAACGCCGCCGAATTTCGACGCGTACTTGCGCTCGGTCCAGGCCAAGTGCGCCTGCCAGGGGGAGTTCGGCGCGCTTGAAGTCGAAGGAATGAAACTCCCCCGGGTCAAGGGCAACCTCATCGCGTTGCGCGATCACTCGGCCATCCGCATTCAAGATCAGGGGCGCGAACAGCATCTTATATTTCCTGCCATCGGCGCCCGGCGGCGGCGGCGTGAGCGGATTGAGCACGCTCACGAGTAGCGTTTGACCGGGGCCAATTCCGATCAGGAACAGATTATTTCCACCGGATGAAGTGAGAGTATCATCTCCGCTTCTCCCGCTGACGCCGACGGTTGTCACTCCGGTTGATGTATCAATGACTTCCACCGTGTCTTCGAATGTTTCGATGACTCCTCGTTTGAGCGTGATGTCGGTAATCCTGTGAATCCCGCTCACCGTCACCTCCAGCCGCGCTTGCAGACGGCCCGTTCCGGCTTCGCCAGGCAAGCTGATCCGGTCGCGGTCGAAATCGAAGGATTGAAATTGGCCCGCTCCGACCGCCGCCGCTTCGGCCTGCGCGATCACGCTCCCGTCGGCGGCGAGCAGCTTGACCCGAATGCGCAATGGCTCGAACTCGCACTTCAGTGGGTCTGGATCATTCAGGTTGGCCCAGGTGTAACGCAATGTTTGCCCGTGCGCCAGCGCTTGGTTGATCCAGACATTTTTATACAGGTCTATATGTGTATCTTGAGCAGCGACGGTATTGATCCCGGCCGGATGCGCGCAGGCCGGCGGTTGAAGCAAACAAACGGCTATCAGCGCCAACACCGTTAATTGCGCGATTGATTTGCTATGAATGAAGTTGATTCTCATGACCTGACTCCTATCTGATCAATGGCGCCGGACGTTACCCAGACACCTCCATGGAACCCGGACAGCGATACTGTTTTGCCCGTGCTGTTATCAACGATCTCAAACGAGGCGAGAACGGGAGAGAGCCGCTCTGATTCAAATTTGAAAAATGGTTTTATTCGCGATTGCGTCCGGATTGTGCCCGGCTCGCCGATTGGGCGATAAGCGTTATGGGTGATAGTGCTCTGCGACGACCTTGGCCACATTCTTGATTGCCTGCACGGCCAGGCCCTCTGCCCTTGTGACCTGCAATGGTTCGTCCGGATCGTCGGACACGTAATCCATAAAGACGGCCATCAACACTTCCTGCCCGTCGGGAAAGCGCAACCGGGCGGCGTCGGCGTTCACGTGGCGCGAATCAACTCCCGGATCACCCAGACTGCCGGGTTTGTTGTAAACGTTGATCCGCGGCGAGAACATCGGCGTCACCTGTGCGGCGATGTAGCTTTTAGTATTGGGGAAGACATCCGTGTCCAACTGCAAGGTCTCCCAGAAGCGAGTTTCGCCGTCATCGCTGAGCACGTTGTCCTGCAGCACGCGGCGCAGCAGTTCGACCATCTCGTTGGGCGTCGAGAGGTTCTCCCAGCCTTCGGCGCGGTCGGCGCTGGCGCTGGCGTTGCCGTGCGCGCTGGGGCCGCCGCTCATGTAGCGGTGGATGCGCGTCACGTCCAGACCAAGGTCTTCCAGATGCTGGTTGATCGTGGCGAGTGTTAGGCGCGCGATCAGCACGTTGGTCGCCCAGTTGTCGCTGCAGCGGATCATATAGGCCGCCAGTTGATCCACACGGTAAGGGGTATTCGGCTTCAAATTGCCGCAACTGGTGGCGCCGGTGGAGAGATTGGAGTTGACGAATTCCGCCCACACGATGTTGCCGGGGTTTTCGTCAATCTCCTTCAACAAGGCGGCAAGGATGCCGATCTTGCTGGTGCTGGCGATGGCGAAGATCTGGTTGCCGTGGATCGAATATGAATCGCCCGTCGTCAGGTTCAATACTGCCGCGCCACCCAACGCCGGCGCGCCGTCAACCTCTTTGCGCACCTTCAAGCTCAGGGGCGAACTGTCATCGACAGGCGTCTCGCCATCAAAAAACCAGATGCCGCCGAAGCGCACGCCATCGGGCGTCAGCGAGGCGTAGAAGTTGTCAATGTTGTATCCGTCGGCCCAGTAATTGTTGTAGTACCGCTGGAAGACGCGCACGTCGCGATTGCCGCGCACCCGGACGGACGTACTCGTAGATTTCCAGATGGCGGAGAAGTAGACCGTGCCGCCCTGCGTGTGTGAATGCAGGTGAAAAGGCTTGAAGCCCGCCGCCAAGTAATCGTCTACATGATCCTGATATTGCGCCTCGGTCATCTTGCTATGCCAGATGTAGCTGACGGTCGGCAGGTAGTACCAGACCGAGATGAAGCGCGATTGGCCGCCGCTCTCATAGCCCTCGATGCGATGCGGCCGCCAACCATCCTGGCCGATGGTATCGTGCAGGTCCTGCATGTCATCCATCGTCATATCGGGAAAGGTCGTCCAGACCAGACCGTCGGTGTTCCTGTGCCAGATGCCGGCGTAGCGCACTCCGTACACCGTCTGGTAGCCGCTGACATCTACCAGGACATAGCCCTGTTCCCTGAAGATTCCGTTCAGGTTGTTGAACTCGGCAAGCGTGCGGTTGGAACGCACCTGCCAGCCTTTGCCTGTAGTGTTAGTCACCCAGCGGGTGAAGTAGCGAGTCGCGCCATTGTCCACTTGATAGTCCTCCTGATAGCCGGTCAGGCGGACTGGGAGATAATCGTTTTGGCCGTAGCCGCCCACGAACTCGTTTTGCAGCGCCTGCTGCGTGACGCCATAGCGCACGATGCCCTCTTCCTCGGCTCGCGCCAAGAGCGGCGCCAGCCAGAGCATACCAAGCAGGAATGCGCCACATAGCAGGCGGCGAAAAATCGTATAGCGTGCGATTGCGTTTTTCATCTCGAAACACCTCTCAAAATCGAAATTGTGGTTGGCGCCTCGCTGAAGTTGCGTTTTTCTGCGACCTGGCGAGGTTAAACCGATGAGATAGGGCTGACAGCGAGTTTGCTCACAACATTGTTGTGAGGCGCCTCACAACCATAGCGGGTCATAGGGTTTTGCGAGTTCGATCAGCGGGTCGTGAACTTCTTTCGACTGTGTTCGCGCGTCGCCGGCGCCGCATTCAATTACCTGGCGCCCCACCCAGAAAGTAGACCAAACATTGCTGACCGGTCAGCAATACTGTTTTGCCCGTGCTGTTATCAACGATCTCAAACGAGACGAGAACGGGAGAGGGCCGCTCTGATTCAGAATTGACAGATGGTTGTATGCGCACTTGCGCCCGGTTTGTGCCCGGCTCGCCTGGGAGCGAGAGCGCATAGCGGTCGATGTCGAACGAGCGAAATTCGCCCGGCGGAATGACCAACTCGGGGCTTTGCGCGAGCAGTCCGCCGACTCCGCTGAAGACCTTCACGTGCCCTCCGGGGTATGTGTGTGGCGCCTCCGATCCAGAGGCTGGCGGGTTTAATATAGTGACGCGCAGCTTATGATTGTGGGGAATTCCCATCAAAACGTCGCGCGCATCACCTCCGATGAGAACGTCATTCCCACCGCTGCTACTTGGCGCTGTGGTGATCACTTCGCCGACGAGAATGGTGTTGCTTGTTCCGTCTGAAATTGAAATGGTCTCCATCGAGGCGACAACCGGCTTAATCGCTTCCGAAGAGCTTAGTCTGACTGACAGGCTTAGTTGAATACGGCCTGTGACAGCTTCGCCCGCCTGGGGAATGTCGCTACGTTTGATATTGAAAGTCCGAAAGGCGCCACCGTTAACGTCGCCTGAGGCGACTGTCACGCCGCCTGCGAACCCGGGGAAGGTGAGATAGGACTGAGCGCGCACGGGCACGCCATTCGGATTGAACAGAGTGAAGCTTAAGATTTGGTCGTGCGCCAACCCGACTGATGGAAATATTACTTTGTAGGTCGTTTCCTGCGCGCGGACTGGGGCTTGCAGGAAGCAAAGGGCGCTCAGCGCCAACGCGGCCAGCTTGGCCATCAAAATGTGTCGAGCGATGTAGCGTTTCATAAACTCTCCTTACCTGGTTTTTCCTCTCCCGCAAGAAGCGGGGGTCGTTGTCGTTTCTTGCATAGACAACTTAATGGAAGGACTGAGAAATGGCAGCGAGGCAGTTCACCGCCGGGGTGTGAGATATGTCACTGAGGCTTTGGCGCCGGCGTAACCTCGAAAAACCCTACGGTAAGCCACACGGCGGTCGTTTTGCCTGTGCTGTTATCGATCAACTCGAGCGAGGCCGCGAGCGGTCCCGTCGCTTTTGGGTCTTGAGTGAACGAGTAAGGATCAGTCGCGGATGCCTCCAGGCTCACCCGCATTGGGATCCGACCGCCGACTGGCTCGCCGGACGCGGGGATCTCCGCGCGGTCGAAATCGAAGGAGTGGAATTCGCCTGGCGCAATGGTCGCCTCGGCGCTTTGCGCGAGCAACGCGCCGTTGGCGTCGTACAGGCTCACCCGCGTCCGGACTGATTGACGCTGCGGGTCTGCCAGGTTGCCGGGGTAGAACGCATTCACGCGAAGCCTCTGCCTGTAGGCCAGTCCTATCAGGGCCCGGCCCGAATAGACTATTACCGGAAGCTCCGTCAGCGGCTGGGCGGGGGCGATGGCCGGCGATTTCGAACCGACGACGACAATCTCCTTCGGCTTCTGTGAAATTAGCAGCGTAGAGTGGCCAGTGTCATTGTCTATCAACTCAATCGAAGCAGGGGGAAAGCCAATCGCCCGTGTGCGATCAACCAGGTAAAAGGATCTGTAGCGAACTTGAGCGCGTATTTGCGCTCGCTCCCCCGCCAGGGAAAGATTGTCGCGCTTGAAATCAACCGAGCGAAATTCGCCGGGCGGGATGGCGATCTCATCGCTTTGCGCGATCACGGCGCCGCGCGCGTCCATCAGCATCACCTCAACAAAGGTAACCTGTCGCGTCAGTTCGGTATTTACCGGCTCACTCGGATTGAATATGGTGAAGCGCGCCGTCTGGCCGCGAGCCATCCCCCACGAAATCGTATGGAAAACTAAGGAGACCTCCTCCTGCGCTCGAACTTTTGGTTGAAAAAGACACAGGACGAGCAGCGCCAACGCCCCAAGCCGAATGATCGAAACATGATGAATATAGCCGATGCGCATTTTGAACTCCTCCTTTGCAAATTCCACATCAACTTAATTCAATTGCCGACGGCGCGCAGCGAGTCTGTTCACAGCGGCGGTGTGAGATGGGTCACAGCCCGCATTATTTCGGGAATGGGCAATGAGCCGCGCATGGCGAGTCATTCGCTTCGGCTGGCAAGCGCTCCGATCAATTGCGCGTTCTGTCGTCTATCGCGCCTGCCGGAAACGGCTGAGTAGGAGGCGCGAAGAATGGGAACGTATTGCGGAACGGCGCGTCGTTGGCGTTGACGTTATCTCCCTGCGTCACACGGTTAATAAACGTCAGATATGTCGGATGGAGGAGGAGGAGGAAAAATCGGGCCGTCTCTGTGGTCGGCGGCGTCAATACGAGGTGGGGGCGTCAACAGTGTCCCAAAGGCCGTCGTCAAGGCGGCTGCGAAAAGCGCAATTTTCTTTTTGCTTGAGAACAACATAGTTTCTTCCCCTCCATTGATAGCCGGGCGTTTTATCCGCCAAAATAAATCGCCTGTATGTTTCAGCTCAATTTAGTTGCAACGCCTGGCGAGCGCCGTTTTATCGTGGATCGTGATGTGGTAATTGTGATCTACAGACAGATAGCCGCGCTCTTTGTAGGAGACCAGAATCTTATTGGTGTGCTCGCGCGAAGCGCCGACAAGGGTCGCGATGTCGGTTTGCGTCAGTCGAATGGGAATGAGCAGGTCTCCGTTGGGGAGCGGCTGTCCGTACCTTTCGGCGAAAGCTATAATCCTGCGCGCGATGCGGGTTTCGACCTCGACCGCGGCGAGCGATTGAATCTGTTCATTGGCCGAACGCAGACGCGATGAGATCGTACAGGCCAGATCGGCCGCAAGCGCCGGAATCGCCATCACAAAGCGGCGAAAAGTTTCACGATCCACCCACAGCAGGGTCGTCTTCTCGATCGTAACGACGCTGGCCGATCGGTTCGTTTGATCGAGCGCGCTCATCTCGCCGATGATCTCACCCGGACCGAGAATCGAGATGCTCACGTCCGAGCCGTCTTCCTGTTCGATGTGGACCTTGACCGCGCCACTAAGGATGAAATAGACCACTTCGCCAGTTTGATCCACCGTCATCAATGACTTTCCGGCGGGAAAGGTCTTCCGATGCAAGAGTTCGCCCAACCGCCGCAGATCAGCCACGGTCAGGTTGCGAAACAGATCGATCCGGCCGAGATCGCTGAGATCGATCTCCGTTGGCAGATTCATATTGAGGACTTTCATCACATTCAATCAATGCATTTTCCGTAAGGGACGTTGGAATTCTCCTGCTGATACGTTCCCTTACATGTTTTTTTGAGCGCGTTGCAAAGGGCATGAGTGAAGCAGGTTGCGTCATGAGAGTTATTGCCGGCCGCGGCAAAATCATTCGCTCCCTGCGGCGACCCCTTCGACGTTTTCTTGTCGCAAACTCCGGCGCTGCCGTCAGGTTTGGACGGTTTGAACGCGCCGCCGACGTCTTTACTTTCACAGGCCGCTTTCAGATCCGTGCAGACTTTGGTCGAATTGCAGGAGCCAATAGCCTTTGGCTGTGGGCTTTTTGTGGGCGATTTGATGTCCTGAGTCGGGGTCGGATTGGTCGGACCGGTGTCCCCCTTGCGGACCTTTTTTTGCGCTTCAACTGTAAAGACAGCGGCAATGACACAACTTGCGAGCGCCAGGGCCGAGAATTTGCGAAAGGAAGGTTTCATAGTTTTACCTCCTATCTGGGCGCGACTTTATCGCCGCTGTTGATTAACGCGACAGTTGGGAGTAAAAACTGGCATGCTGGAAAAATAATTCTTTCCGTCTATCCCGATTTCTCAGCGGTTCGACCTGGAAAGTCTATGAACAAGTCTCCGCCAAATGAGATAACCGAGCGGCTAATCGCCTGGGGCGCGGGCGACAGGGCGGCGCTTGATCAGCTACTTCCGGTCGTTTATCAGGAGTTGCGGCGAATGGCCGGCAATTACCTGCGCCAGGAAAATCCGGGACACACGCTGCAACCCACGGCCCTGGTTCATGAAGCCTGGCTGCGTTTGATAGACCAGGCGCGGGTCGATTGGCGAAACCGCGCGCAGTTTTTCGGCGTGGCCGCGCAGATGATGCGGCGAATTCTGGTCGATCACGCCAAGGCGAAACATCGGGAGAAGCGCGGAGGCGACGCGGTCAAATTGTCGCTCGACGACGTGATCAACTTATCGCGCGAGCGCGCGGCCGACCTCATTGCGCTCGACGACGCGCTCGACGAACTCACGCGCGTTGACGAGCGAAAGAGCCGCGTGGTCGAGCTGCGATATTTCGGCGGATTCACCATCGAAGAGATCGCGCAAATCCTGGAAGTCTCGCCCGAGACGGTGATGCGCGATTGGAAGCTGGCCAAGGCGTGGCTCTATCAACAGATCAGGCAAGAGGCTGACGAATGACATCCGAGCGATGGCGACAAGTCGAAGACCTCTTCCACGGGGCGCTCGATCGCGCCTCCCGTGACCGCGCGACTTTTCTCGACGCGGCGTGCGCCGACGACCGGGCGCTACGCCTCAAGGTCGAAGGTCTGCTCGAATCATTCGACGAAGCCGGCGATTTCATTGAAAAGCCGGTCCTCGATGACGCGCTCTTTTCGTCGGCGAAAACGCCTACGCGCGCCGAATCAATCATCGGCCACAAAATCGGCAACTACGAGATACTCTCGCTGATCGGGGCCGGGGGGATGGGCGAGGTTTACCTTGCCTGCGACGCCCGACTCGACCGTCAGATCGCCCTCAAACTTCTTCCAGCGCAATTCACCGCAGACCCGGCGCAGGTGCGGCGCTTCGAGCGCGAAGCCCGCGCGGCCTCGGCTCTCAATCATCCCAACATAATCACAATACATGACATCGGGCGGGAAGGCGACACGCATTTCATCGCGACGGAATTCGTGCAAGGAAGGACGCTGCGTGAAATCATCGAGGGAAAGAAAATGGAGTCGCCCGAAGCTTTGGGCATTGCCGCTCAAATCGCCGGCGCCCTGGCGACGGCGCACGCGGCCGGCATCGTCCACCGCGACATCAAGCCGGAAAACGTGATGGTCCGCCGCGACGGGCTGGTCAAGCTGCTCGATTTCGGGCTGGCCAAGCCGGTTGGGGAGGATTGCGGATTGCGGATTGATAAAACCCTCAATCTCGATTTCGAGTCTACGGTTGAACTGGCTAATAAATCCGCAATCCGCAATCCGCAATCCGCAATCTCTCAGCTGACTGATCCTCGAATGCTGATGGGCACGCTCGCCTATCTTTCGCCCGAACAGGCGCGCGGCGGCGCCGTTGACCACCGAACAGACATCTTCAGCCTCGGCGTAACGCTTTACGAGATGGTTGCTGGGACGCGGCCATTCAGCGGCGAAACCCCTTCTGAGGCTCTTGACGCGATCTTGAATCGGGAGCATGGGCCGCTCGCGACTGAACACCCCGAGTTGGAATACGTCATCAAGCGATCGCTGGCGAAAGACCGCGAGGCGCGTTATCAAACGGCAGGAGAGATGCAGGCGGATCTGCAACGGCTCGCCCGGGAACTGGCCTCGGTCTCAACAGACATGACGTCCTTTCAGCGGCGACCGCAGGCGCTGTGGCGAAGCCGTCGCGCGAAGGCCGCATGGGCGTTCGCCGGGATGGCGGCGCTGATCATAATCTGGTTTTTCTCGCCGCTCCGGAAGGCCGAAAACCGGGGAGCCCCTGCGACGATGATCAGCTCCCGCTCGACGCAGATCACCCATCAAAACGGGGCGGAACTTTTCCCCAGCCTCGCGCCGGACGGGCGGTCATTGGCATACGCCAGCCTCGAGGCAGGCAACTGGGACATTTACTTGCGGGAGACAGGCAGCGGGAAGATTCGCAACCTGACTGAGGGCTGCGGGGAGGACGATACTCAACCGGCCTTCTCCCCCGACGGCGAATGGATCGCATTTCGTTCTGAGCGCGAAGGCGGCGGCGTCTTTGTAATGAGCGCGACCGGGGAGTCCGTCAGACGATTGACGCCGGCCGGGCACTACTACCATCCGGCCTGGTCTCCCGACGGGCGGAAGATTCTTTGCACGCGGGAAAATGTAGATGACCCTGCTGAGCGCACCGCAGGTCCGCGCCAACTCTGGGCTTTTACGGTAGGCGACGGCGAGCAGCGGCTTATCACGAGCGATGACGTCGCGCAACCGCAATGGTCTCCGCATGGGCGTCGCATCGCCTATTGGGGAAAGCGCCAGAAGACCCAGCGCGACATCTGGACGGTGCCCGCTCTCGGGGGCGAACCGGTGGATGTGACCAACGACGAGCATCTTGACTGGAACCCGGTCTGGTCGCCGGACGGCAGATATCTCTATTTCCTCAGCGACCGCGCAGGCGGCATGAAATTGTTTCGTGTAGCGGTTGATGAAGAGTCAGGAAAAGTGTCGGGCGAGATCGAGCGAGTCCCCACAGCCGAGGGCCATGTTATTCGGCATCTAAGCTTCGCGCGTAATGGGGACCTGGCTTATGCGGCGCTCGCGCAACGAAGGACTCTATACAAGATCGCTTTCGATCCTGCTCGCGGCGAGCTCGCGGGAGAGCCGAGCCAGCTCGGGACAGACTCACTGTCGTTGGACGACCCTGATATTTCGCCCGACGGCCAGTGGATCGCTTGTCGCAGCCTGCGAGAAAGACAGGAGAACATCCTGCTGCTGAGGAGCGACGGCGCGGGCGAGCCGCGCCTGTTGACCAATGACGATTACAAAGACCGCGGGCCGCGCTGGTCGCCTGACGGTCGCCGGATCGCCTTTTATTCCAATCGCAGCGGCGCGTGGGAGATTTGGACCGTCAAGAGCGACGGCAGTGACAAGCAGCGCCTCACCTTTACGGAAGGCGCCAATGTCTATTTCCCCGTATGGTCGCCGGACGGCGCCCGCCTCATTTTTACCAGGCACGGCGGTCTGCCCTTCGTCATCGAAGTCGACCGCCCGCTGCACGAGCGCCGGCCGCAGCCACTCTTCTCGGTGGACGAAGAGGAAACGTCTTTCTGGCCACGCGATTGGTCGAACGACGGGCGAAAACTGGCCGGGGGGTGGAAAAAAGGACTCAACGGCCGGCCGATGGCCGGATTATATTTTTTCCCCTCGCGCAGCTCCGAGCCTCTGGACCTGCCGGGATCCGCATTAGCTTGGCTCAGTGACAATCGCCGCCTGCTCTTTCGTCATGATGAGAAGATTTCCCTGGCTGACACCCGGACGCAAAAATATCGCGAGGTCCTCAACTCTTTTCCGCACAGGATTCTTCAGGCGGCGGTTTCGCGTGACAACCGCTGGCTATTTTACAGCCTGGAGCAGACTGAGGCCGACGTCTGGTTGCTTTCCCTGAAATGAGCATGAGCGCCTTTCGGTGAGACCGCCTGATGTTGTTTGAAAAATAATTGCGACACAAATGTAGGGGCGGGTATTCCCCGCCCGATCGCCTCGATAACAGGCGCGGGCGGGGAATACCCGCCCCTACGCTGTCGTCGTGTCTAATTCTCCTGGCGCTAACGGATTTTACGGTTGCGGCCGTTACCCCGGCCCCGGAGCGGCTAAATGTTTATACAGATTCAAGAAAAAGAATATTAGCCACGAATGAACGCGAATAGAAGCAAGAAAATGGCAGCCAAATATCTTACGAGACCGGAAATAATATTCGTGTTCATTCGCATTCATTCGTGGCTAAAAACATTTCGCCCCTCCGGGGATGGCGCCACAAAATCCGTTAGCGCCAATAATTCTTCAAACGCCATAAGGCGGAGATCCGGACACTTTCTGAAATCGGCGTAAGCGCCCTTTTGTCCTCGCCGTCAACACTGTGCTAAATTCGAGGCCACTTTCTGCGGCGCCGCGCGAGCGGCAAAAACATCTTGTAGGTCGAAGGTGGCGGTAGATGAGACCTTAAGGGTGGGCGACGCCATCCCCTTCCCCCATGGCTTTATCTACCCCTGAAGTGAGGGAAGTTTGATCACCACCACTACTCATAGCCTGCGCGAGCTTCAACAGACCGTCGAGAGCGTCATCCGTGGCAAATCGGAGGCGGTGCGTCTGGCGATTGTAACCTTGCTGTCAGGCGGGCATCTGCTCGTCGAGGACGTTCCCGGCGTGGGCAAGACGACGCTGGCGCACACTATCGCGCGCTGTCTGGATTGCAGTTTTCAACGCATTCAGTTCACGAGCGACTTGCTGCCTTCCGACATCGTGGGCGTTTCGGTCTTTAATCAGCACCGGGGCGAATTCGAATTCAAATCCGGCCCCGTCTTCACCAACGTGATCCTGGCCGACGAGATCAACCGCACCACCCCGAAGACGCAAAGCAGCTTACTAGAGGCGATGGCAGAAGGGCACGTCACGGTAGAAAACCAGACCTACGAATTGCCGCGCCCTTTCCTGGTGCTGGCCACGCAAAATCCGGCGGAACATCACGGGACTTACCCGCTGCCGGAGTCGCAGCTCGACCGTTTTCTAATGCGCGTCCGAATGGGATATCCGTCGCCGGATGAAGAGAAGGAGATTCTGCGCCAGCAGACGCACCATCATCCGCTGGAACAGATCACGCCGGTGATGAACGGCGACGACGTGCTCTACCTGCAGGAGGAGATTAAAAACGTGCGCGTGGATGACGTCCTGCTCGATTACCTGATGGAGGTAGTGGTGGCGACGCGCAATTCCGAAATGTTGGATTTCGGCGTCAGCCCTCGCGGATCGCTCGCGCTTCGACGCGCGGCCCAGGCGCTGGCCTTCATCGAAGACCGTTCCTATTGCATCGCCGATGACATCAAGCGTCTAGTCATTCCCGTCTTCGGCCACCGCGTCGCCGTCAATTCGCGGTACTTGAGCCGCAACGGCAACGGCGCCGACGCCGATTCAGTGCTCGCGGAGATCATCAGGAACGTGAGAGTGCCGATTTAGTGGTCGGTGGTTAGTGGTTGGCGCCTGAGTGAAACGCAATATTGCTGTGACTACCAGGCGCCAACCACTAACCACCAACCACCGACTACTATGGCCCCCTTTTTGCCCAGAAAAAAATCTTTTCGGTTCGTTTTCTTCTCGGCGCTGTTGACCGCGGCGGCGATCGGGGTGGCGTTGATCTCCGTAATCGCCGGGCAGATAGGCGAATCTGAATTTGCGGCGCTGGGGTCGAAGGTGGCGCTCGGATTGGCGCTGCTAATAGTTATATATGTCGCGCCGCGCCTGGCGCAGAGCATAAATTTAAACTCTGGATTTTCGGTTCATGTCCCCAACGCCGGGTTGCTATTTTTCGCGCTTATCCTGCTGGTCACAATCCTATCCTTAAGCAGCGGGAACAATTTGCTCTATCTGGTGCTGTCGGCGCTGCTGGCGACGATGTTCGTTTCATGGGCGCCGTCGCGGCTTAACCTGAGCCGGGTCGGGGTCTCGGTGCGGTTTCCGAACCACATTTTCGCGGGCGAATCGGCGGCGTTCGATTTGACGGTGACGAACCGCAGCAGGCTGCTGCCGGCGTTCTCGCTGACCGTGGCGATGAGCGAGGGCGCCGCCGGCGATCAGGCGTCGCCGAAAGCCAAAGAGGGCGCGACGACCCCGACCGAGATTGTCTACTTGCCGATAGTTCCGGCCCGCGCTTCGGCGAGCGCCCGAATCGAGCGCGGCTTCCCAAAACG
>Ga0207428_10002710_pt1 | contig 17656 bp, 13 predicted proteins | sample RhiMethybrSRZTD1_FD_187600 | JGI IMG/M metagenome (GOLD analysis project Ga0207428, IMG submission 187600) | Populus rhizosphere microbial communities from Tennessee, USA - Rhizosphere MetaG P. TD hybrid SRZTD1 (SPAdes) (version 3) | ecosystem: Host-associated > Plants > Roots > Rhizosphere >...
GGTCTTCGAAGACGATCGTCTCGTGGTCGTGAACAAGCCGCCGGGGGTGCTTTCCGTGCCGCTCGAACGCAATCCCGGCGTACCGTCCGTCTACGATCAGCTCGAGGACCGCTTCCGCCCTCACGGCAAGCGCCGGCCGCTGGTGGTGCATCGCATCGATCAAGACACGTCCGGCCTGGTCCTCTTTGCGAAGGATCCGGTCGCGCAGGCCTACCTGAAGGACCAGTTCAAGCGGCGGGAGCCGGAGCGCTGTTATCTCACCGTGGTGTATGGACGGCCGGAGCCGGACGCCGGCACATGGCGGGACGTGCTCGTCTGGGACGAGAAGGCGTTGATCCAGAAAGAAACGCACCCACGCGATCCGCGCGGGACCGAAGCCATCACGAATTATCGCGTTCTCGAAACGTTCGGTCGCGCCTCACTGCTCGAAGTGTGCCTGCAGACCGGCCGCCGGAACCAGGTGCGGATCCAGGCGCGCCTGCGGGGTCACACGCTCGTCGGCGAGCAGCGGTACGTTTTCGGGCCCGACGAGCTGCGACCGATTGCATTCCCACGCCACGCGCTGCACGCCCGGCGCCTGGCGTTCAGGCACCCGGACGACGGGCGGCGAATCGAGCTGGAATCGGCGCCTCCGGCCGACTTCAGCGAGCTTCTTTCCCGGTTGCGGCGGACGGGCTGACCGTCACCGGCTTCTCTCCCGCGATGAAGCGATCGACCCGCGCCGAGACATCTTTCAGATAAGCGAGGTCGCCGCCCTGGATCTCGGTCGTGACATACCCCGAATAGCCGATCTCGGCGAGCGCACGCCGCACCTCGGGCCAGTCGATATCCCCCTCGCCCAGGTTCTTGAAGGCGAACGTCTGGCTCTTGCGATCGATTGTGAAGTCCTTCAGGTGGATTCTCACGATCCGCGACCCGAGCGTGCGGATCCAGTCCTGCGGGTAGGCGTTGATGACGACATTGCCGACGTCGAAGTATGCCTTCACCCAGGGCGACTCGAAGTCGTCTACATACCGGGCGAATTCGAGCGGGCTCTGGAGGAACTTGTTCCAGACCTCCTCGACGGCGATGATGATCTTCGCCTCGCGGGCCACGGGCAGCAGACGCTCGCGAATCACCTTCTGGGATCGCGTCCACGCGTCGCGGTACGACGTCGCGGGATCGACCACTGCGGGGACGAGCAGCACCGCCTCGGCGCCCCAGAGCGCCGCGTTCCGGATCGACGTCTCCATCCCTTTGACACTCCTCGCGACCACGTCAGGATCAGCGCTCGACAGCGGATAGCGCCAGTGGTCCGAGTTCATCACCGAGTGGATCTTCAGGCCCGTCTTCGTCGAGGCGTCCTTGATCTCGGCGGCGTCGGTGTCCGCGGTGATGGTCTGCATCTCGACGGCTTCGAAACCCGCCTCCTTGCCGATCGCAAAGCGCTCCGCGTACGACTTGTCACGCGGCAGCATCGAGATGAGCGTCGACTTGCGGAGCGTCGCCGGGTTCGGCGGCGACGGCTTCGCGCCGGCTGCGGGCGCAGGCTTCTGCTGCGCGGCCAGTCCGACGGGGGCCACGGCCAGCGCCGCCGTCAGGGTCTTCAGGAAGTCGCGTCTGTTGTCCATGGAAATACTCCTTCGTGGCTTCCTCAAAGAGTTCTTAACAGGCACCGTTTTTAGCGTGCCTTCTTGATCTCCCTGCAAATCCGCTGCAGCACCGGAAACAACTCGCGGTCGGCCGGACGGAACGCCGCGCCGTCGATCACCAGCGGCGCGCCGAGCACGACGAGCGGCGCACCGCGCGACGGGCACTCGATCGCCTGCTCGATCGACAGGCCGCCGACCGCCTGCACCGGAATCGACACCGCGCGGACGACTTCGTCCAGTTCATCGAGCGGGCTCAGGCCCTTGAACAGCCCGCGTTCATCGAACCCGATGTGGTGCACGATGAAATCAACGCCGAGCGACTCCATCCAGACCGCATTCGCGACGCGATCGTCGGCCGCGAGGTTGTCGCCCATCACCTTGATGTCGTACTTCTTTCCCGCCTCGACGACCTTGCGGATCGTCGCCTCGTGCGCGCGCCCCATCACCACGACGAGATCGGCGCCGGCCCTGGCCATCATCTCCGCTTCCAGGTACCCGCCATCCATCGTCTTCAGGTCGGCAACGATTGGATGATTCGGGAAACGTGACCGCAGTCCTTCGACCGCGTGCAGCCCCTCGGCGAGGAGCAGCGGCGTGCCGGCCTCGAGCCAGTCAACGCCGGCCTCTACGGCGATCGCAGCGGTGTCGAGCGCCTCCTCGAGAGAGGTCAGATCGAGCGAGAGCTGGACGATCGGGAACGTCAGGTTATCGAGTCGGCTCACGCTTCGAGTGTAGTGGATCCTGCTGAAGGAGTAACGAACCGAAGGCGCCTTCGCCGGCCTGAGCCGTCAGGCCGCCCAGCGCGCGTCCTTCATCAATCTCGCCCGGTCTCCCTAGGCATCAACGCCACAAGTTCCGCGTCGGTCCAGGGCCGGCTTCGTCCCTTGGTCGCCGCACGAACGGCGTTGACGGCCGCGGGATCGACCGGCGCTCCGGTCTGGCCCCATTCGCGGCGGACGTAGGTGAGGACGGCGGCAATTTGCTCGTCGGTGAAGATTTGACCTACCGGCGGCATCAGCCCGACCGCGCCTTCCTTCCCGTGCAGCAGGATTCGAACGGGGACCTCCGCCGGACCGAGCGCGAAAGCCGATCCCACCACGGGCGGCGCAATCTTCTCCATCCCGCGCCCGTCCGGCTGATGGCAGGCCTGACAGACGTTGCGATAGACCTCCTGGCCAGCCGTGAACCGCTGCTGCTGCTCGGGCGTGAGCGGCGCCGCGGGAGCCGCCAGGCCAGGTTTACCCGGCCACTCCACCCGTGCGAGCAGCTTCTCGGCCCGGCCGCCCAGCTCGCCGCCTTTCGCGGCGAGTGCCTTGAACGACACCGGTTCGGCGTTGAGCTTTATCGGCGGTTGCCTTGCCGCGGGCAGCCGCGCTGCTTGCGGAAATGCGTAAGCGCCACCGGGACCGGCGCGCCCGCCAGGGCACGTGGGGCATGGTGCATCGGCAGCGGCCGCGCGACCGCCTCCCCTGCGACCTTCGGTGCCGGGCATCGCGGCGCCCAGCAACACGACTTCGGCACCGCGCATCAACGCCGCGCGCTGCCACTCGGGGCGGCTCTCGTCGCCAATCGTACTGAGCAGCCTCTGACTGGCAGCGTCCTGCCCACCCCTCGTCACGGTGGCCGCGATCATGGTGGCTGCCGCTTCGCGCTGCGGCGTCCTCGCAGGATCTTTCAGCAGCTGTTCGAGCACGGCCAGTTCGCTGCCCTGCAGCCCGCTCAGCGTCGCGTCGAGCGTGATGGGGTCGTCGCCGCTTCGATCGAGCAGCCTCGCCGCTGCCTGTTCGCGCACGCTTGCCGGCATCACGCCAAGCGTGGCGGCGAGCTGATGCCGGACCGGCCATTCCGGATCGTCCAGCCGCTTCAGCACCGCCGCCTGCACCGGGCTGTCCGGCTCACCCAGCCACCGTTCGGCGATTCGGATCGCGGATACTCGTACTTCGCGGGACGGATCATCGAGGGCGGCCACGACCGTGGCCGGCTCGATCGCATCGAGACCGTCGAGCGTCCACAGCGCGTGCTGCCGGGTCTTCCAGTCCTTTGCGGTCCGGGCCAGCTGCGCCAGGTTGCCGGTGACGGAGCGCTCGTTCCGCTCGACCAGCTGGCGCTGCGCCAGATCGCGCCACCAGCCATTCGGATGCGACAACCGCTCCACCAGCTGGAACGCGCTGAGCTGTGCCGCCGCCGACGCCGTATCCCGCTTCGTGGTTTCGTGCATCACCCGGTAGATCCGGCCCAGCCCGGTCGGCTGCTCCAGCTGGTGCGAGACGATGTGGTCGCGGAGGTATTCGGTGATGTCGGCGCGCTGCTGAATCACGCCGCGATACATGTCGACGATATAGAGCGTGCCGTCGGGCGCGTTGGAGATGTACACCGGACGGAACCGTTCATCGGTCGACGCCAGGAACTCGCCACGCTCGTAGGCTTTCCGCGCCTTCAGCGTCCGGCCATCGTCCTCGATGATGATCCGGCTGACCAGGTTCGCGGCCGGCTCGGCAACGAACATGTTGCCGTAGACCTCGGACGGCAGACGATCGCCGCGGTAGATGAGCGGCGCGCAGACCGCCGTGAATCTCGCGAGCGTGCCGTCCGGGCGATCGATGCCGAACTGGTAGGCGCGATTCGTTCCCGGGTTGGGGCGCACGGGCCAGACGACATTCACCGCGTTGTCCGGGTCCCGGATCGCCTCATAGCTGCCGCGGGTGCGGACCAGCGCCGGATTGCGCATGAAATACGGCGTCGGCACGTAGTCGACGTGCACAGACGACTCGTTCGTGTTCCGGTAAATCCGCCCCGCATCGTCCTGGGTGACGCCCCACTCGCCGCGGGTGAGCGTCTTGCGGACCTCGAACTTGCCGTCCTTCAGGCGCATGTAGATGTCGCCGTCGGCCGTATACATCCAGTTGTCCATCGCCCAGAAGAAGTCGTTGGCATTCTGCTCGACGCGAGCCTCGCGGCGCCCGTAAAGATCGGTGATGGACTCCTTGGTGTCCATCTTCAGATCGCCGTCGGTGTCGCGCATCAGCCACGCGTTCGGCGGCTCCCCGACGAGCACGCCGCGGTCCAGCACCTTGAGCGATCGCGCCAGCACGAGGCCGTCGGCAAAGACGGTGCGCTTGTCCATCACGCCGTCCTGGTCTGTGTCCTCGAGCACGACCACCTTGCCGATCGGCTCCATGTACGGCTCGGGCGCCTGCAGATTCGGCACGAAGCCCGGCATTTCGACCGCCCACAGGCGGCCCTGGCGATCCCAGTCGATCACGATGGGGTCCTGGATGAGCGGCTCGCTGGCCACGAGCTCGATCCGATAGCCCGGTGGCATGTAGAACGTTTTGAGCGCTTCCGCCGGCGACAGCGCAGGCGAATCCGGTGATACCTTCTGAACCTCGGGCGGCCACGGGCGATTCACGGGTGAGGACTGTTGCCCGGAAACGGTGAGGACCGCGGCAAAGAGCAGCACGGCCGAGATGCGAGCTCGCGTGAGACACATGACTTCAAGGTACACCAACCATACGGATCGGGGGCAGACTGCATGACAAAGACCAGAACGGTAGCAGTCATCGGGCTCGGGCACTGGTATTCCGCTTACGGACTCGCGCGCGCCCTGCCCGAATACCCCGCCGCTACGCTGGTGGCTGCCGCATCGCCTGAATCACAGAAGCTGGACGCGTTCACGTCAACGTTCAGGGTCCCCGGATACCTCGACTACCGCGAGCTGCTCGAACGGGAACAAGTCGACGTCGTGCACATCGCCACACCTGTGTCGGAGATGGCCGACGTGTGCATCGCCGCGGCACAGGCGGGCAAGCACATGGTGCTCGGCAAGCCGATGGCGATGACCGTCGCCGAGGCCGACCGCATGGTCGAAGCGGTCGAACGAGCAGGAGTGACCTGTTTTCCCTTCCAGGCGATCGGCCGGCTGCGCATCGCCGATCTGGTCAAGCGGATCCGCGGAGGCGAGATCGGCGACGTCAAGGTGATTCACCAGACCTGCCGGTGGTCGATCGCCGAGGACTGGTATCAATCCGGCAAGCCTGGCTGGTTCGCGGACCCGCGGTTCGTGCCAGGCGGCGCATTCATAGACGAGGGCATTTACTGGGTCGACTTCTTCCGCTACCTGACCGGCACCGAGATCGTCCAGGTCGAGGCACGGATGGCCAACCTGGTGCACACCGACATCGCGGTCGAGGACTGGGGCCAGGCGACGTTCACGTTCGCCAACGGGATCATCGCGACGCTCGAAGCGTCATGGACGATTAACTCCCCGCGCAAGAGCGGTCCCTCACCCAAACAGAACGCCGTCGTCAGGCTCGAGGTCGTGGGCTCGCGCGGGGAGCTCATGGATCAGTCGTTCCGATCGCCCGGCCGCGCCGTGCTCGCGGCCGGCGCCGCCGACTGGACATTCGAGCGACAACCTGAAGGCCCGGGATTCGCACCACCGGCCCCGTTCCCCCTCAGTCATCTGATCGACTGCCTGGACCAGAACCGTCCGCCGGTCGCCTCCATCCGCGAGGCGCGCGATGCCTTCGTGGCGGCGATGGCGGCGTATGAGTCGGCAAGGCTGGGGAAGGCAGTGACGCTCGGATCTGCGACCGCAATCGAACGGCCGGATGACTAACGGCCGTTTGTCAGCATTATTTGTTGCGCGCCGGGGCCCCACCCCCGGCGCGCGCCGCGGGGACCCCACCCCCGCGGCCTGCCAGCACCTCGCTGCGCTCGGCGCCGCTGTTCAGTAGCCCTTTGCCACTTGGATCAGCATTCTGTGGCGGCTTCTTCCAACGTATTGCCGATCCAAGCAGCCCGATGCTGCTAAACACCGGCGCGAGCGCAGCGAGCGCTGGCAGCGGGTGGGGGTGGGGCCCCACGCGAGCGGGCGGGGGTGTACGACCCCGCCCGCAAACTAAATAATGCTGACAGACCGCCGCTACTCGTCCGGCTGTTCGATCCGGAGATACTGTTGACTCATGCGAGTCGCGCTGGCACAGCTGAACCCGGTAAGCGGCGACATCGACGGCAACGCCGACAAGATCTGCGCCGCCATCGCCGAAGCCGCGCGTCAAGGAGCCGACCTGGTGGTCGCGCCGGAAATGGCGCTGCCCGGGTACTGCATCGGCGACCTGATCGAGAACGTCGACTTTCTCGCGGCCAACGAGCGCGCGATCCGGCGGATCGCCGAGGCCTCCGTCGGCATCACGTCCATCGTCGGGTTCATCGACTACAACCTCCACCTGCAGAACGACAACGGCACCGTCCGGAAATACAACGCGGCGGCCGTAATGCGGGACGGGGTGATCCTGCAGCGCGCACGCAAGTCCCTGCTGCCCAACTACCGCTACTTCGACGACAGGCGGTTCTTCACCCCCGGCGAAACGCGCGAGCCGGTGGACATTCCCACTCCGTCGGGCGAGATGCGCATAGGCGTCTCGATCTGCGAGGACATGTGGGACGACTTCTACGACATCAAGCCCCTGCCGGAGCTCGCCGCGCAGGGCGCGTCGATCCTGCTCAATCTCAATGCGTCGCCGTTCTACCCGGGCAAGCGGCATGAACGGGACGCCTTGATCCGCCGTCACCTCGCGCAGGTCAACAAGCCGCTGGTTTACGTGAACACCGTCGGCGCCGCCGACAACGGCAAGAACGTGATCGCGTTTGACGGCGAGAGCCTCGTCTATGACGGTCACGGCCGGCTGATCGCGATCGGGCGCCAGTTCGAGGAGGAGCTGCTGGTCGTCGATCTCGGCGCAGACGCCGTTCGGCATGCGACGGTCGAGCTGCCGCCGCTCGAACGTGAGCATGAGATCTATGACGCGCTGGTGATGGGACTCCGCGATTACATGCGGAAGAGCCGCTTCACCGACACCATCGTGCCGGTGTCGGGCGGGATCGATTCGGCGCTGGTCCTGGCGATTGCCGTCGACGCAGTTGGCCCCGGGCACGTGCGCGCCTACAATCTGCCCTCGCAATACAACAGCGACACCACGCGTTCAATCGCCGAGCGGCTCTCCTGCTCACTCGGCGTGCGCTACGGCGTGATTCCGATCTCCGCGATCGACGAGGAGCTGCGCGGCACGTTCGAGCGCCACGCCCATCCACTCGAACGGTCGCTCACGCGCGAGAATCTCCACGCCCGGATCCGGGGGCTGCTGATGATGGCGGAGTCGAATGACACCGGCGCGCTGCTGCTGTCGTGCGGGAACGAGACCGAGATTGCGCTCGGCTACGCGACGCTCTACGGCGACATGTGCGGCGGCATCTCGGTCATCGGCGATCTGTCGAAGGTGGATGTTTACCTCCTCGCGCGCCACGTCAACGCCCGGCACGGCCGCCAGGTCATCCCGGAAGAGACCTTCACGCTCCTGCCCTCTGCGGAGCTCGCGCCCGGGCAGGTCGATCCTTTCGACTATTACGTAATGGCCCCGGTCGTCAGCGAGCTGGCAGAACGCCGCCGCAGCGCGTCCGAACTGATCGCCCTGTTCGAGACCCGTTCGCTCGACCTCGATCGGTTCGTTCCCGATCCGGAAGGCAGGACCGTGTACGACAAACACACGGTCGAAACCTTCCGCGCGGTGGTGATGGAAGCCTTCCAACGCATGCGGCGGTCCGTCTACAAGCGGCTCCAGGGCCCGCCGATTCTCGCCGTGAGCGAACGCGCGTTCGGGTTCGATTTGCGGGAGACGATTATCAATGGGTGGGAGGGGCAGTGACTCGCTGGCGGGTCGGCGGCTCGGCGGGTCGGGGGATCGGCGGGTCGGAGTCCGGGTAACTAGAGACAACAAGCCACTCGGATGGTCTCAGTTGCCTCGGATTACCACCGTAGCCCGAACCGCCGAGCCCCCGAACCCCCGAGCCCCCGACTCAATCCGCCCTGCGGCACAACCGATGACGCCGATTGGCCCGCACCAGCACGATTTCCGATCCGTTCCCGTCGGGCTGCGGGACGATGACGTAGTCCCCTCTTAGGCCCGCCCGGACGAAGCCGTCGACGCCCTGGGCCTCCCTGGCATGCCCGCCGATGACGTGCTCGAGCACGAATCGGTCGGCCCGGGTCCACTGATCCTGGTAGACGCGTTTCCCGGCGAGCGCCGCCCGTTCCGCGAGCAGCAGGCCCTGCACGGTCTGCCGCACGTCTCGCATCGTGTACGAGTAGTAGCCAAGCTTCGCTTCAACCAGGGCCAGTGCAAGCAGCACGGTTCCAGGGAGTACCCGGCGTCGCCACGCGACGCTCGTCGCCGCGCAAACGAATCCCTGGGCGAACATGCGTCCGACCAGCAGCGCGAACAGCGGGTAAAAGGGGTTCAGGTACCAGGCGACCTTGGTCTGCATCATCGTCGGGATGAGCACGGTCGCGCCGAGCCATGCCCCCGCAATCGCCTGTGCGTACGAATTGCCGGACAGCTCGGGCCAGAGCCCCCGGAACCGCGCGCGCGACATGGGAAACAGGACAATCGCGACCAGGGTCGCGACCAGCCACGCGTAGTGATCCTTCTGCAGGTTGTTCGGGTAGTACAGCAGCGATCCCGTGTGGCCCTCGAGCACGCGACGAAGTCGTAATGGAACATCGGACCCAGGAACTGCCAGCCGTCGAGACGCCACCGCGCCCAGGCCCAGGCGCCGATCGGCACGCTGGCCAGCAGAAGGGCCGCGGTGAGCGCGGGCCATCGCCGCTGTCCCGGCTGCCGGCCACCCACGACCAGCACCGTCCCGGCGAGGATCAGCGGCATGAGCACGGCCATGCCGCGCAGCAGGAACACGGCAGCGAGGACGGGACCGAGCCACGCGAGACGCCAGGGATGATTGCGGGCGGCCCACAGCGTCACCACCGTCAGCAGCACGAACAGCGTGAAAAGCGCGTCGGTATTTGCGCTGCGCCCCGAGTGGACGTAGATGAATCCGTACGTCGCGCTCAGCACCATCCCCGCCAGGAGCGCGGTCGCGGCGCCGAAGGCGCGACGCGCCCACAGCATCAGCACCAGCACCGTCAGCCAGGCGGCCAGAGCGGACGCGATCCGCAGTGTAACCAGATTGATGCCGAAGGCCTTGAAGGACAGCGCGATCAACCAGATGTTCAGCGGCGGCTTGGTGTTGTAGTAATCCAGCGTGCCGCCGAACGTGGTGCCGATCCAGTTGCCGTTACGGGCGGTTTCGGCGGCGCTGATCGCATACAGCGCCTCGTCCCACTCCGTGACGACCTCCCGATCGAGCCGGAAGAACAGGTTGACCGCCGCGAGCGCCAGCACGAGGATGGCACCCGCGCGAAACCAACGGTCCCAGCGCTCCCGCACCGAACCGTCGTCCTGACAGGCAGTCGAATCGTGCACCAGAGCCTCCCACTCGTGGGTGCATGGACGAACTCCCCTTGAAAGAGCGCGACGGATTATACACGGATGGGCTAAGGATGTTAGTGTCCAGTTTCCGGTAGCCGGTTTTCTGCCCGGGAGCGACACGTGCTGCGAACCCTGATCCTCGTCCTCGGCGTCCTCGTCGCCCTGCTGCTGCTGTTGATCGCGATTGGCTATGCCCTCCCGATCGGCCACGTTGCGACCCGCGAGACGCGCTTGGGAGCGCCTCCCGAACGAGTGTTCGAGGTGCTGCGGGAGGTCGAGAAATTCCCGGCGTGGCGATCGGACGTCAAGAGCGTGGAGGTGCTGGCCACGACTCCAGCGCTCCGCTGGCGCGAGCGCGGCGACAACGACATCACGTTCGAGATGGAAACCGTGGAGCCGCCCAGGAAGATAGTGACCCGCATCGCGGACAAAACGCTGGCCTTCGGCGGCTCGTGGACATACGAGCTGTCGCCGCAGGATGGCGGGACCAGGCTGGTGATTACCGAGAACGGCGAGGTCTACAACCCGCTGTTTCGATTCATGTCACGGTTCGTGTTCGGGCACACGGCGACGATCGAGAAGTTTCTGGAGGACCTCGGGCGCTACTTGCGGTAAGTCACTTCGACCGATAGCCACCCGACGGCGGCACGGTTCCGCTTCGCGGTTAAGCACGCGCCAGCGGAACCGTCCCCCGTCGGGCCGGCTGTCGCTGAAACCTAGAACTGGAACCGCATCCCCAGCCGAATCAGCCGCGGATTCATGATCTCCAGCGTCTTGTTGAACCCCGTCGATCCGGTCGCGGTCACGTCGTACTGCCGGCCCAGCGTGGTGGACGAGTTCAGCACGTTGAACATGTCCATGGTCAGCATCAGTTGCGAGCCTCCGCCGAAAGCGAACCCCTTCTCTGCCCGCAGGTCGAGCGTGAACACACCGGGCAGACGGTTGTCGTCCGGATCCACCAGGAGCACCCGCTTCTCCGGCAGCCCCGGATCCGCGGACTCCACCGTCGAGAAGAACGGCTGACCGAATCCTTCACGGGCGACGATGCTGCCTGCGATGTTGATGCGATACGGGAGTTGGTACGCGCCGCCGGCCGTGAACTGGTAACGCGGCAGCAGCAGGTAGATTTCGCTCTTTCCGCTGCCATTGGTCTGGGTCACATATGACCCGCCGGCAATGTTCGGCCAGGTCGTCGATGGTGTGGGATCCTGCACGGCGGTCGACGGATCGTCGAAGTACTCTTTGTGCGTGTTGGTCGAGAAGCCGACGCGTCCCATCCACCGGTTCGACATCCGCTTGATCGCCTGCACCTCCAACCCGAGATACCGCTGGTGATAACCCGGCCGGTTCCGGTACTCGGCGCCATTGCCGAGGGGCAGGCTCTCGGGCCGCGGCATGTAGTACGGCTGGCTGTAGGCACCGAGCGGCGGCACATTGCCTTCAACGATGCCTTCCTGCACGTAGTCGGCACGGGTGACGCCGACCAGCGGATAGACGGTGTTGCCGGTCGTCAGATCGATGCCGCTCCAGATCACATCGTTGAACCGCCGCCAGGTCATCGCCGCGCTGATCCCGAAATCCGGCGCCAGCTCGCGATCGATGCCGAGCACCAGCTCGTGGGTCTTGGGCGATTTCAGATCCGGGTCGACGCGATTGAAGTTGATGCCGGAGCCTGGATGCTCAGGGTCTACTCCTCCCCAATTGACGAGCTCGTCGAGCTCGCCCGGATCGGCGATGTTGTTACCGTTGCGGTCCGTTGCCGAGTAGATCAGTACCGCCAGCGACGCCGCCGAGAATCCCTGCACGGTCCCCGACCCCAGCTGGCTCCCGAACATGCCGTAGCTCGCGCGCAGCAGCGTCCGACCGGTGTCATCGAGCGCGTAGGTGGCGCCGATTCTCGGAGACCAGAGACCGAGATCGATCATCTTGCTCTCTGCCGGGGAGGTGATCGCCGGCAGGAGGTCCGGGAAGCCCGGACTCGCAGACTGCGGGCTCTCCAGCATCGACGCGTAGGCGCGGTCGTAGCGCAGCGCCAGTTGTGTGGTCAGCCGCCCGGTCTTGATCGTGTCGCCCACGTACATACTCTGGTTCACGGTCTCGCTCGACGCGAAGAACGGCCGCCAGATCCACGCCGCTATGCTGCGGGTGGTTGCGAAATCAGCTGAATGGAGGCTGTCCACGCCCGTGCCCGGGAAGATCTGCGTCTCGTCGTCGCGCGTCTTGCGCCAGCTGCCGCCGAAGGTGACCTCGTGGACGCCACGCACCCAGTTGCCGTCGACGAGCGTGCTGAAGTCGGGTCGATCGGTGGCGTAGTAGTAGAACGACCCGTGCCGTACGCGGCCGGCATCACGATAGCCCGACACGTCGAGCCCGCCCTGCGGATCGAACGTGAATCCGTTGCCGACATAGCCCGCCCGCGCGGTCAGAAACACGTTGTTGCCGAGAATCAGGTTGACCTGTCCTTTGTAGAGAGGTGTCGGGCCGCTCTGGTTCCAGGTGGTTTCCGGGGCGCGCAACGGGCTCGCGCCGCGGCCGATCTTGGTCTTGTTGCCGCGGAAGAACAGGAACTCCGGGCGGACGCGCGGACTGATCTGCGCAGTGGACTTGAGGGCGACGTTCTCCAGCGTGGTCTTGTCCGGGTCGCCATTCAGCGTGAACAGCGTACTCTCCGTGCGCCCGTACGACCCCCAGGCCCACCAGCGGTCGCGAATCACGGGGCCACCGAGGTCGAAACCGAAGTCGGTGAGATCCTTCATGCGGTTTCCCTTGCCGGTCTCACCGGCCAGCTCGGCGAGCTCGTCGGGAAGATTCGTGCTCTGCAGCCCCTCACCGGCTCCGTAGAGATGCGCCGCTCCGCTCACCCGGTTCGCGCCCGTCTTGAACTGCATGTTCAGCTGCACGCCGGCCGTCGGGTTGGTCGCAGACGCTCCGCCGGTCGTGACGCTCATCTCCTGGAACATGTCGAAGTTGTAGTAAGTCGGAGAGCTCCCGGTCGCGGCGAGGTCGGTCACCGGAATGCCATCGAGGTTCCACGTGTTGTCCGCGAGCCCGGCACCCTTGGCGAGGTAGTTCGACTGCTGGCCCGACTCCGCTCCGCCGATGTTGACGCGATCGACCACCACGCCGGGCACTGTCTGCAGGACGACCCATGGATCGCGGGCACTCGGCAGCTGCTGCAACTCCTCATACGACACTCCGGTCGTGACCGTCTGGCGTCCAGGGTCGACGACCGGCGCCTCGCGGTTCACCTGCACTGTCTCGGTCACGCCACCGACCTGCAGCGTTGCCTTGAGAGGGACGCTGGTGCCCGCGGCGACGCGCACCGTCTCGTTGCGGTAAGTGTTGAATCCCGCCAGGGTGACGGTCACCGTGTAGACGCCAGGAGCCAGGTTCAGAAAGTGCGCCTCGCCACTCGTATCGGTGACCTGCTGCTGCGTTGCCGGGCCGGCTATCTCCACCGTCGCCCCCGGGACCGCCCGATCCTGCGCATCCTGGACGGTGATGTCGATGCGGCCCTGAAACAGCGTTTGTGCGGCCGCCGGTCCGGCGCCGACGAGCGCAAGCGCCAGGGCAAAGCCGATCAGCCGGCGCGCGCGCGCTCCCGCCGCGAATGAACTGGTCATTGAGCCTCCTTCGGATCGCGGCCGATCGCGCACCCGCGTCGAACGCAAGATCTCTCTCGTGTGATTGCCGGCTCGCGTCTGAGCAAGGGCGATTCCGCACACACGGGTCACGCGCGCGCGCGATGCCCGTTGGTACGCAGGACCACGGTGGAGTGACGAGCGGTCGGGCGCGGCTGGCGAGCGAACGGAGGGCGGGCCGGGCTCATGGACCATCAGCGGCCCAACACCGCGGGGCGATCCATCCATCTGCACGGCGTCCTCCAATCTTCCGGAGCACACGGTTGCGCAGGTACCGATGCTGGGATGAAATGGGCACCATGAGCGCGAACCAGTCGAAACCCGCCGACATCTGGACCCTCGGTGATCTCGCGACTCCCTGGTCCATTCACGTCGTCGTGACGCTGCGTATCGCGCAGCACATCGCGTCGGGCCGTCAGCAGATCGACGATCTCGCTCGCGCCGCCGACGCGGACGCCGACTCACTGCATCGGGTACTGCGGCATCTGGTCGGTCAAGGCATCTTCGAGGAGCCAGCGGTCGGCACGTTCGCGCTGAACGACGCGGCCCGGCCGCTGCTCGACGACGGGGTGATTCTGGGGTTCGATCTCGACAGCTTCGGCGGGCGGATGGCGCACGCGTGGAACACGCTGCTCACCGCGGTGAGGACGGGACGGCCGGCCTATCACGAGGTCTTCGGACGTCCATTCTGGGACGACCTGGCGGCTCACCCGGCACTCGCCGAGCGCTTCGATGCGTTGATGGGACCGCAAGGCCACGGCATTCCCGATCCCGAGGTGCTGGTATCGGGTGACTGGAGCAAGGTCCGTACGGTCGCCGACATCGGTGGCGGCACGGGCGCGCTCCTTGCCGAGGTGCTGCGCACGCATCCAGAAGTTCACGGAATCCTCGTCGATCAGCCAGCCACGATCGCCAGGGCCGAAACGCGCTTCCGCGAAGCCGGCCTGACCGATCGAGTCACGCTTGCGGCACAGAGCTTCTTCGACCCGCTGCCGGCCGGCGCCGATCTCTACCTGCTGAAGAGCGTGCTCGGCGACTGGCCCGATCGCGAGGCCGAGATGATCCTGAGACGGTGTGCCGCGGCGGCTCGGCCCGCAGGTCGTGTGGTGCTGGACAACGAGGTGTCGCCTGATGGTCATGGTGGTCCGGCACCAGAACTGCTGATGATGGTGCTGGTGGGCGGCCGGGCGCGCAGCCTGTCGGAGTTCCGGCCGCTCGCGCATCGGGCAGGTCTGGAAGTGGCAGCCACCGGGAAACGGCCGTCCGGCCGCTTCACCGTTGAGTGCGTCCCGGCCGGAAAACCCTAGAGCGCAGCCCGCAGTCCGTTGCCCGCGGCCCGATCCCGGACGGCGGACCGCGGACTACGGACCGCGAACTTCGACACCGTCAAGCCCGGTACCTCGCCTTCGGTCAGCCGGGTAGTCGTGACAGAATCGAAGGCATGAGCGAGAGCACCTGCACCCACATCGACGCGATCGAGACCCTGAAAACCGCCAAGGCGCACGAATGCGAGGAGTGCCTGAAAACCGGCTCGCGCTGGGTGCACCTGCGGACCTGTCAGACCTGCGGCGTCACATTGTGCTGCGACTCATCCCCGAACCGCCACGCCAGTAAGCACGCGCGCTCGACTCAGCACCCCGTCGTCGCCTCCGCCGAAGCCGGCGAGCGATGGCTCTACTGCTTCCCGGACGACGCGTTCGCAGAGTATTAGCCGGGGGGTCGGCGGTTCGGCGGCTCGGAGTCCTTAGTAATCAGAGGCAACGAGCCGCTCGAATTGGCATCGGTTGCTTCCGATCACCCGGTCCGCGAACCCCCGAGCCGCCGAACCCCCGAACCCCCGCCACCTACGACCGCTGGTAATAGTCCTCACCCGCCCGATACATTGCCAATTCGCGGACCAAACCCCTGCGAATGATCCCCGGTCTCCACGTCCATCAGCTCCACAAGCGATACGGCAGCATTGCCGCGTTGGCTGATGTTTCGTTGACCGTGCGCGAGGGAGAAGTCCTCGGCCTGATCGGGCCCAACGGCGCTGGCAAAACCACGTTGTTCGAGTGCATTGCGGGTGTGCTTCCTGCCGATTCCGGGACCGTCATGGTGAAGGACCAGCCAGTCCCCGGGCCGGATCGCGGTTCGCACCTCTTCTTCATGCCCGATGGCATTGCCCCCTGGGCATCGCAGACCGTCCGGTGGGCGCTCGACTTCACCGTTGGTTTCTTTGGCGGCGATGCGGCGCGCCTGGCTGGTGTGATCGAGCGGCTGCACATCGAGCCGCTGATGCGGCGCCGTGTGGGCACGCTGTCCAAGGGCGAACGGAAGCGCGTCCTCCTCGCGATCGCGATGCTGACTCCGCAGCCGCTGATGATGGCCGATGAGCCCTTCGACGGGCTCGATCTCCGCCAGAGCCGTGAAGTGGGCACCGCGCTCCGGGAGCACGCGGCGGCGGGCCGGACCGTGTTCCTCTCGATTCATCAGATCGCCGACGCAGAACGTGTCTGCGATCGCTTCGTGCTGCTCAGCGCAGGCCGAGTCTGTGGTGAAGGCACGCTCGACGAACTGACGGCACTCGCCCGGGCCCGCCTCGCGGTAGATGACGCTGGGCGCAGGCAGGGCGCGGACCCGAACGGGCTCGAAGAGGTCGTGCTTGCGCTCACCTAGCGGACCGTTCACCTGGCTGCTGCGCAAAGAGTGGCGCGAGCTGATGGCCTCACGTTCGTGGTGGGTGATGCTGCTGCTCATCGGCCCACTGGTGGGGATGGCGTTCATCAGCGCCGTGCGCACGTATGGCGAGTTGAGCGGCGTCAACGGGACGGTGGCTGGTGTCGGCGAAGCCTTCTCGCCGCTGATCGGCATCTGGGCGCCGACCTTCAGCGCCTGCGAGCTCGCGGCAGCGTTCCTGCTGCCGTTCGTCGCGATCCGTCTGGTGTCGGGCGATCGTCAGAGCGGCGCGTTGAAGCTGGAGCTGCAGCACCCGATGCCGGCGATGGCGCGCATGTCTGCGAAAGCGATCGTCCTGCTGGCCGCCTGGATCATCGCCTCGCTTCCCCCCCTGCTCGGCATCGTCCTCTGGAGACTCTACGGCGGGACCACCTACGCCCCGGAGCTGACCGCGGTGTTTGCCGGCCATGTGCTGAATGCCGGCCTGACCGTCGCGCTCGCCTGCGCCACGGCCGCGGTGACCGATCACCCGTCGACTGCCGCCATCCTCACGCTCGGCGTGACCGTCGGCACGTGGATCCTCAACTTTGCGGCAGCAGTTCATGGCGGCCTCTGGGATCGCGCGGCGGGCTACACGCCGACCGCCATGGTTGCCGAGTTCCAGCACGGCCTGGTCCGGCTCGATGCCGTGCTCGTCGCCTGCACGCTGATCGCGCTTGGCTGCGGCCTCGGAGCGACCTGGATGCGGCTCGGCGTGCCCGTCCGTCGTCGTGTCGGGGAATCGCTGCTGGCAGGCGTCACTGCTCTCGTCGCGATCGTGGTGTTCGCCAGGGTCAGCGTGAGCTGGGACCTGTCCGAGGCCCGGGCGAACTCGTTCTCACGTCCCGATGAGACTGCGCTCGCGCGCGTGCGCGGGCCGCTTCGAATCGATGTGCATCTCGCCGCCGAAGATCCGCGGCGCGTCGATCTCGAGCAGCGCGCGCTGTCGAAGCTGCGTCGTATCCGTCCCGACATCCAGGTGCGCTACACGGCCGCCACCTCCATCGGCCTCTTCGAGCAGACCGCGGAACACTATGGCGAAATCTGGTACGAGCTCCCGGATCGAAAAGTGATCAGCCGGGCGACGACTGCCGACGGCGTCCTCGCCAGCATTTACGAAGTCGCGGGCCTTTCGCCGCCTGCAACCGCGGAGGAAGACGTTTTTCGCGGCCATCCCCTGGCAGCCGAACCGAAGGGTGCCGCCGCGTTGTTCTATGCCATCTGGCCCGCAGCGGTGGGGGCTGCGGCCTTCTGGAATCGGAGGAGGGACTCATGAACACGAGGTGGTCGTTCGCGGTCGTCACGGCGTTGACCCTGATGACGACTGTGAGCGCGGCGGACTTCAAGGTCGACCTGACCACAG
>Ga0207428_10002713_pt1 | contig 17647 bp, 12 predicted proteins | sample RhiMethybrSRZTD1_FD_187600 | JGI IMG/M metagenome (GOLD analysis project Ga0207428, IMG submission 187600) | Populus rhizosphere microbial communities from Tennessee, USA - Rhizosphere MetaG P. TD hybrid SRZTD1 (SPAdes) (version 3) | ecosystem: Host-associated > Plants > Roots > Rhizosphere >...
ACACGTTCTTGGCCAGGTCGACCCCAATGCGCATAAGCTTCATGTGTGGACTCCTTCTCACGGTTGACTGTGGTTCGCACCTTCAGTCTGGCACTCAAGATGCCGAGGTGAGGAGGAGTCCATCCCATTGCTATTGATTGTTGCCTCTCGCGAAGGGCTGCAAGCGACCCATAGCTGCCCTTCGCGAGAGACAGCGATCGGCCAAAACTTGCCCACCGCAGTCAGATTGGCCCAGATGCGGCACTATTGCGCCCACTGCGCGTCGTGAGCGCATGGCCCCCAGGCCAGCGTCGGTCCGCCTAGGCGCATGGAAACGGCCCATTTTGCGAATTCCGGGTACTATGCAACTTTTGGCCATGATTTATTTGGTGAAGTGCTCGAGTTAGGTGACAGGGGCACGGTACGGTATTTCCCGCCCCCTTTTATATTTGCTTTGCCGATCCCACCAGGTTATGGCACTTGGTGAAAATCCGATCGGTTCATGAGCATAATCGGTAGAAATCACCTGATGTCGCGGGCAAACAGGTGCTGTTTCGAACTTCAACCGATTTTTCGCAACGCATCCTGCCAGTATTTCTCGCGCACTTGTCGGCGTAATACTTTGCCTACTACTGATGTGGGTAGCTCATCGACAAATACCAACGACTTGGGCGCTTTGTAGCCACCCAATCGCGCCCGCGCATGGGCAATCAAAGCCTCGGCGCTGACGGTCTCACCTTTGCGCAGTACCACTTCGGCATGAACGGCCTCTCCCCATTCCGCGTGGGGAATACCGACTACGGCAGCCATCATTACAGAAGGATGCGCAGCCAATGCCGCTTCAACCTCCACCGCGTACACATTGAAACCGCCGCTGATGATCATGTCCTTCAGGCGGTCGACGATGTACAGATAGCCATCGGTATCGAAGTAGCCCAGGTCTCCGGACTTCCACGCACCGTCCTCGAACTCTGCCGCCGTCGCTTCCGGATTCTCGTAGTAACCCTTGATAATGGCTTTGCAGCGGATCCGAATCTCGCCGGTTTCGCCAATGGGCAACGGATTACCCTGCGGGTCGGCGATGAAAACTTCGACTCCGGGCGTTGGACGTCCGGCGGAAAACAAGTGCTGCAGTGTTGTAACGCTATCAGGTCGGTGAGCGGCCTTGTTGAGCGTGGTTATCAGCATCGGGGACTCGGTGGCGGCATAGCCTTGAGTAAAAATCTGTCCGAAACACGCTACCAGCTCCCCGAGTTTGTCCGGGCTCATCGGCGCTGCGCCGTAGATCAGTGTGGTAAGGGAAGAGAAGTCTTTCGGTTCGGTTCGCTGTAGCTCCAGCAATCGGTAAAGCACGGTGGGCACCAGGAAAGAATGAGTGACCCGCTCATGCTCCACCGTCCGCCGCCAGCTTTCCATGTCCAGATGATTCAGGGTGATGTTGGTGCCGCCGGCGTAAACCGTCGGGATGAACTTCATCAGCGTGCCGTGGGACAACGGCGAGACATGCAGGAGTCGCGTAGCACCGGAGAATCCCAAGTCGGTATTGATGAACGCTGCATCGCGACATGCCATCCAGTTGTCGATGGAGTACATCGCGCATTTGCCCTTGCCGGTGGTGCCGCCGGTAAAGCGCAACATGCAGATATGCTCGTCGGTATCGAGGGTCACCTCGTTGTCGAGATCGCAAGCGGTCTCCACCAGTGGCCAGAAACTGTGCACGCCGGGGAGGGCGGCTTGCTCCGCGGTGGGCGGATCCATCACAACCACCTCACACCCGCGATTGCGCAGCATCTCGTAATAGCTGTCTAGAAGGCGGGTCTCGAGAAACACGATGCGCGGCTTCACCAGGTCGATCTGGCGCGCATGCTCGTCGAGCGCATCGCGCAGGTTGGTCATGACCACCGTGCCTTCCTGCTTGAAAGTGCTGGGAAACATCATCAGGCTGAGGTTGTCGTTTTCCAGGATCAGCATGAAGCGCTCGCCTGCGCGCACCTGCAACGTAGTACGCAGCATATCGGCGATGCGATTGCTCAGCAGGTGGTATTGCGCGTAGCTGTAGCGTCGATTGCGCTCGATGTTGACGATTGCCTCGTGATCGCCGTAGCGCAACGCCAGCAAGCGCATGATCCGGCAAAAATTCATTTTCATGGTTGATTGCTCTGATGGCTCAAGAAGGTCGCAGCGTGGTCTAGCGAGCGCGCATTCGCGTTGCGGCATCAAGGCGAATGGTTTCACCGTTGATGTAGGCGTTCTCGATCAGGAAAGCGCAGCAATGAGCAAACTCGCGGGTGTCGCCCAGGCGCTTGGGTGCTTCCATTTGTTCCTTGAGCGAGTCGAGAATTTTTTCCTCGAGCCCGGCAACCATGGTGGTCAGGAACAGCCCCGGAGCGATGGCGTTGACTCGCACCCCGACAGCACCCAATTCGCGCGCGGCCGGCATGTTCATTCCGATTACGCCGGCTTTGGTCGCGGAGTAGGCGCATTGGCCAACCTGACCTTCATACGCGGCCCCTGACGATACGTTGATTACCACACCACGTTCTTCGCCGGCTTCGGCGTCATTCCTGGCCATCTGTTCGACGCACTTGGACATGACGTTGAACACGCCATTGAGATTGATTGCGGTGGCTTGGGCAAACCGCGCCAGCGGTGCGGCTTTACCTTCCTTGCCCAGTACTTTGAAACCCGTAGGTACGGCAGCACCGTTGATGCATACGTGAATGGCACCAAACCGGGCCATGACCGTATCCACGGCATGTTGTACCGAGACTTCGTCGCTGACATCGGTCTGGACGAATATGGCCCGGTCCGCGCCAATTTTGGCGACAGCGGCCTCACCGGCTTCGACGTTGAGGTCGAAAATCGCGACGAACGCAGCTTTCTCCTCCACCAGGTAATGAGCGGTCGCCAGGCCCAGGCCCGAAGCGCCACCCGTGATGACCACGACTTTGTCTTGAATACGCATGAAAGTGTCCTGTTCGTTGCCCGGCCATCAAGGGGCCGGGTTGTTATTGTCGGGTGTCAGACTTTGAGCCAATCAGAACGCGTTGATCCCGGTCAGGGCGCGGCCGATGATCAGTTGCTGGATTTGCGTGGTGCCTTCGGGGATGGGGACGACAATCGCCTCACGAGCCAGTTTCTCGACGAGGAAGTCAGTGGTTACACCGGCGCCGCCGTGGATCTGCACGGCCTGACGAGCGATGGTCACCGCTGCCTCGCACGCGAAGTATTTGGCCATCGCAGCTTCCATTTCGGCTGGAATACCGGCCCCGATCATCTCGGCGGCGCGGTAAGTCAACAGCCGGGCTGCATCAACCCGGGTGGCCATTTCCGCGAGCATCGCCGAGATCAATTGATGGCCGGCGATCAGCTTGCCGTGCTGCTTGCGTTCCTTGGCATAACGCACCGCTTCTTCCAGGGCGCGACGTCCGATGCCCAGGCCTTGCGCAGCGACGAATACACGGGAGCGTTCGAACAGCGACAGGGTGTTTTTCAGCGCTTCGCCTTCGTTGCCGATGATGTTGCTGGCCGGCACCCGCACATCGTTGAGGAAAATCTGCGCGGTGGATTGGCTGTTCCAGGCGATCTTGTGAATGTTGCGTACTTCATACGGATGTTCCTTGCGGTCCAGCAGGAAGTGGGTGAGCCCCTTGCGTGGATCGTCGCCCGTACGGCAGGTGCAGATCAGGAAGTCGGAGTAGGAGCCATTGCTGATCCAGGTCTTTTCACCATTGATGATGAAATCGTCGCCGTCACGTCGGGCCCGGGTTTTGATTTCCAGCACGTTGGAGCCGACGTCCGGCTCTGAAATGGCAATGCTGGCAAACAGGTCACCACTGATCAGGCCGGGCAGGTAACGGTCACGCAGGTGGTCCGGCGCCAGTTTTTCCAGAATCTGCGCGCCAAAGGAGTTGATCACCACTGGCGACGACAGGTCGACCGAGCACGCCGCCACTTCTTCGAACAGCATGATCAGGGTCGGCCAGTCCAGGCCCAGACCGCCGCGGGCCTCGCTGACCGCGCCGGAAATCATGCCGAACTCGGTGAGCTGGCGCATGATCTCGGCCATTTTCTCCCGGGGGATGAATTTGTCGCGGTATTCCTTGTTGAACACCGGGTCGATCTTATCGGCCAGGAAACGACGGAAACTCTCGACAGCTTCCAATTGCTCCGGGGTGCGCATGACGTGTCCCATGGGGGCTCCTTAAATATTCTTGTTGGCGAGAATGTTGACGGCGACGACGGCTTCTTCGATGCCGAACAAACCACCACCGTTTTCCTGAATGGCAATGCGCGCGCCTTCGACCTGACGCTTGCCGGCTTCGCCACGCAGTTGCGTGACCAGCTCGTGAAGTTGCGCCAGGCCGGTGGCGCCAATCGGGTGCCCTTTGGATTCGAGGCCACCGGACGGGTTGATCGGCATGCAGCCGCCAATGGTGAAATCACCTCGCTCGGCCGCCGGACCGCCTTCGCCGAAAGGCACCAGCATCAGCGATTCGGCGTTGATGATTTCGCCAATGGCCGAGGCGTCGTGCACTTCGGCGACGTCGACATCGGCCGGGCCAACGCCAGCCTGGGCGTAGGCTTTTTTCGCTGCCAGGTGCGCAACGATTTTTTCCGGCTCGTCGAGGCCACGACTGGTGCCGGTTTGCACCACACTGGCCAATACGCGCACGGCGCGCTCGCCGGCATTTTTCAAACGTTTGAGGCCGTCGGCATTGCACAGCACGACCGCGGCGGCACCGTCGCTGATCGGCGAGCACATCAGCGTGGTCAGCGGGTAGCAGATCGGCGGCGACGCCAGCACCTCGTCAATGCTGAAAGCCTGCTGGAACTGCGCGAGCGGGTTGTGCACCGAGTGCTGGTGATTCTTCGCCGCCACCGCGGCAATCTGCCGTTGAGTCGTACCGTAGCGCATCATGTGATTGCGGCAGATCGCCGCATACACGTCCATGAACACACTGTAAGGGCGCTCGGAAACCGTGCCCGGTGGCGGCACGATGCCTTCGCCCATGGCCAGCAAGGTGCGTTTGTTCTGCTCGACGGTGGATACGTCCCAACCGCCATCGAACACGGCGAACATCCGGGCTTTATCGGCAATGTTCATCTTCTCGGCACCCACCGCCAGAGCGATGTCGCACTGACCGGCACGCAGCGCCAGGATGGCAAGGTTGAAGGCAGACGAACCGGACGCGCAGGCGTTTTCCACCGAGAACACCGGAACACCCTCGATGCCGAGGCGGCGCATGGCAATCGGTCCCGGAATAGCGGTCTGCCCCTGCAAAATGCCGTTGGTCATGGTGCTGTAATACACCGAGCCGATGTCGGCGGTGACGGCACCGGCATCCGTCAGGGCCAGGCTGACGGCCTCGCCAACCAGGTCGTGGACGCTGCGCTCGAGCAAGCGGCCAAAGGGGGTCATGCCAACGCCTGCTACATAGATATCGTTCATGGTCTGTTCCTGCGAAGTCGGAAATGTACGGCCTAGCGGCCCTTGAAGTTCGGTGCGCGTTTTTCGCCAAAGGCTTGCAGGCCTTCCTGGAAATCGGCGGAGCGCAGGTGTTGGCGCAACATCACCTGCTCGTGCAGCAGGGCATCGTCGCGAGACTTGTCGGCAGAGGTGCGGGCGACCTCCTTCATGCGCCGCAGCGCAATCGGGCTTTTGCCGGCGATGTGCCGGGCAAGCGCCAAGGTGGCCTCGGCCAACTCGGCATCGGCGTGGACCTCACACACCAGTCCATAACCTTTCATGTCCATGGCCGACAGAGGTTGTCCGGTCAGCAACAGGTACATCGCCATGTTCAACGGAATCAGGCGTGGCAGGATCGCCGCGCCGCCCGCCCCGGGGTAGACGCCGAAGTTGGCATGGGCATCGGCGAGGGTGGCCGATTGCGCTGCCACCACGATGTCGGCGCACATCGCCAGCTCGAGGCCACCGGCCATCGTCACGCCATTGAGAGCGGCAATCACTGGCTTGGGGAAGTTGCGCAGTTGACTGAAGACCTGATTGGCACGGTCGAGGAAGTCAGCTTCACCGGCGGCCAGGCTGGCGCCGGCCAGCACTTCCTTCAAATCGGCTCCGGCGCAGAAGGCAGGGCCGTTGCCGGTGAGAATCACCACTCGCAATTCGTCATTGCGGGCAATGTCGTCGAGACAGTGTTCCAGCGCGTCCAGCGTCGCCAGGTTCAAGGCGTTCATGGCCCTTGGCCGATTGAGCGTCAGGCGCGCCACCGGGCCGACGATTTCATACCGCAAAATATCTTCACTCATGACAACTCCCCGTTATTGTTGATCGCGCTGATGGCGTAGCGGATGAGCTGATAGTAGGAACACCGTCGGCACTGACGCAGGTCCTTGCAACGAAAGCGCTTGTCCGTTGAATGAGCTGAAGAACAGCAGCCAGGGCGCAGCGTTCGCCAAAGACAGGAGAAAGGGTTCAGATGACTGGCACGGCGCGGGGGCCTTGCGCACCATCGGGTCAGAACTACCATCAGAACTCAAGGAACCTCATGGCCAGCAGTGAACACCTCGACACCCATGTGACCATCGCCCGAATGCAGAGCGTGCTGGCGCGCCAACAAGCCGCGTTCATTGCCGAAGGCCCGCCATCGGCAGCGCTGCGCATTGATCGAATCGATCGCCTCATTGCTTTGCTACTGGACAACCGACAGGCATTTTGTGCAGCGCTGGCTACGGACTTTTCATGGCGATCCCACGACCAGTCGTTGATGAGTGATGTGCTGTTGCCGGTCGCCGGGCTCAAATATGCGCGCAAGCATGTGCGGCGCTGGATGAAACCCGAGCGACGCCGCCCGGAAATGGGTGCCGGATGGTTAGGCGCCAAGGCCGAAATCCATTTTCAGCCATTGGGCAGCATCGGCATCATGACGCCGTGGAATTTTCCGCTGGCCATTTCGCTCGCGCCTTTGGCCGAAGCCTTTGCGGCGGGCAATCGGGCGATGATCACGCTGTCGGAGTTCACGCCCGCCACCGCAACCCTGCTGATTGACCTGCTGGCTCGACACTTCGATGACACCGAGGTGGCGGCATTTGTCGGGGGCGCCGACGTTGGCGCGGCATTCAGTGCCTTGCCGCTGGACCACATCATTTTCACTGGCAGCCCTAGAGTCGGGCGCCTGGTGATGGCGGCCGCCGCGCAGAATCTGACGCCGCTGACACTGGAGCTGGGCGGCAAGTCACCGACCATCATCGGTCGTGGCGCGGACCTTGACGATGCGGCGCGGCGTATCTGGGGCGGCAAGGGCATCAATGCCGGACAGGCCTGTATCGCCCCGGATTACGTGCTGGTGCATGAAGAGGACCTTGAGCGGCTGCTGATCAGCATGCAAGAAGAGCTGGGCAAGATGTTCCCGACCCTGCGCGACAATCCTGACTACACTGCGATCGCCACACCGGGCCAGTATCAGCGTTTGCAAACCTGTCTGGCGGATGCCAGGGCCATGTGTGTGCGTTGCATCGAAGTCAATCCTCGTCAGGAACAGCTCGCCGACGTACGCAAGATTGCGCCGACATTATTGGTGGATCCGCCCGAGGAAGCCCTGGTGATGCGGGAGGAGCTATTCGGACCGCTGTTGCCGATCCGTGTTTACCGATCCATCGATGAAGCCATCGCCTACGTCAACGAGCGGCCGAGGCCATTGGCGTTGTACTACTTCGGCAATGACAGTGCCGAATCGAAAAAGGTACTTGAGCGCACGTCCTCGGGCGGGGCATGTATCAACGAGGTCATGCAGCACATTTTTCAGAGCGATTTACCCTTCGGTGGCTGCGGAAACTCAGGGTTCGGGCGTTATCGCGGTGGCGACGGTTTCAAGGCGTTCAGTTTGCAGCGCGCCGTCTACATGCCCCCGTACCTGGACGTCATGGGCCTGCTGCGACCGCCTTATGGCAAGCTGTTTCGACGGGTGATGAGCGCTGTATTGAAGCCTTGAGTCGAGCGAGTCGCAATCAGGAGGCAGACTTGTGAAAGGTGATGTCGATGAGTGGGGCCGACGCTTGATCCATCGGCGCACGGTGATGTGCGAGGGATTCTTGCGAGCCGACGGGTTGTGGGATATCGAAGGCCGGCTTGGTGATAGCAAGTCCCATCCGATGACGCTGGTGCAGGGCCGGGTGGTGTCGGTGGGTGAGACGTACCATGGCCTGTTGATCCGTCTGACCCTGGACGATGACTTCATCGTGCATGAAGTGCAGGTGTCCATGCCCCATGTACCTACCAGCGAATGTCGCGGTGCTGCGCCTGCCTATCAATCGTTGATCGGCGAGCGGATCGGTCCGGGATTTTCGCGCCGTATCAAGGAACTGTTCGGCGGTGTCGGTGGTTGCGTACATTTGACGGAGCTGTTGTTGCCAATCGCCACCACCGCGTTTCAAACCATCCCGATGGCGCGGGCAACAGTGGCGCCGCGCACGACGGCGGATGCCGGGGCTTTCGACAAAGCCGCTACCGGTTTGATCAATAGCTGCCACGCCTTGCGTGAAGATGGCCCCGTGGCGCTGATTCTGAAGAAATGAACGGCAGGCTCGCGCACGAGCCTGCCGTTTGTTTACGCAGGGTAACGAGACAGACTGGCGTCCTGATCTTTCGGCGCTTGCAGGACGCCGGTACCGCGGCGTTCTGCAGCGATCAAGTCCGAGGCTTTCTCGCCGATCATCACCGTGGCTGCGGTGGTGCTGCAGCCGATGATGGTCGGCATGATGGACGCATCCACTACACGCAATCCTTCCACGCCGTAGACTTTCAAACGCGGGTCTACCACGGCCATGGCATCGATACCCATTTTGCACGTGCCCACCGGGTGATAAAGCGTGTCGGAGCGATTGCGCAGTACCTGTTCGATCTCCGCATCGGTGTTCATGGGCATTGCAATCACATCCTTGGGATTGAATGCCTGGAAGGCCGGGGTGGCCATGATTTGCTGGATGACACGGTAACCTTTGACCAGCGTCTTGATGTCGTCGGGATGCGTCAGAAATGCCGGGTCGATCAGTGGCGGTTCCAACGGGTCGGTGCTGGCGAGCGTCAGGCGCCCGATGCTTTTTGGGTGCAGCAGGCACGCATGCACGCTCAAGCCATGCCCGCTGTACAAGGTACGACCGTGATTGGCGAACATGGCGATGGTCAGCGCCAGCTCGATGTCGGCTTGAGGCAGTTCCGGTGAGGTCTTGATGAAGGCGCACGCTTCGGCAAAGTTACTGGTCAGCGGACCGCTGCGACGACGCCAGTAGCAGACTGCGGCTTTGGTCATGTCCCACAATCCGGTAAACGAAAGGCCCATCAGGCGGCGGGATTTGACACGGAATGAGTGCACGTAATCGATATGGTCCACAAGGTTTTGCCCGACACCCGGCAAGTCGTGGAGTACCGGGATATCCAGTTTCAACAAATCGTCTTTGGGACCGATTCCGGACAGCAGCAACAGCTGCGCCGAGTTGAACGCTCCGGAACTCAGAATCACCTCATGGCGGGCGCGCAATGAACGTTTTACACCGTTCTGCAGGAACTCAATGCCTATCGCGCGCTTGCCCTCGAAAATGATACGGGTAGCGTGGGCGTGAGTTTCGATGCGAAGGTTCTGCCGATGCTTATGGGGTGTCAGGTAAGCCCGGGCCGCGCTGCAGCGCTGGCCATCCTTCTGCATCACCTGCACGCGTCCGAATCCTTCCATGGTCGCGCCGTTCTGATCAGGGCATGCGCGATAGCCTGCCTGGATGCCGGCCTCGACAAAAACTTCACCGAACGGATTGGGGGAGGTATGGAAGCGTACGTTGAGGGGGCCATTCTGGCCGTGCAGCGGGTCGTTGAAATGCTCGTTGTGCTCGGCGCGCTTGAACAGCGGCAATACGTCTTGATAACTCCAGCCTGGGTTGCCCAATGCCGCCCAGCGATCGAAATCCTCAGGGTGGCCGCGGTGATAGGCCATGGCATTGATCGATGAACTGCCACCCAGCGTCTTGCCCCTGGGCTGATAGCCGATCCGGCCGTTCAAGCCGGACTGGGGTACGGTCTGGTACTGCCAGTTATTGATCGACGTCGGCACCATGGCGGCGATCCCCGCCGGCATGTGCACTAACGGGTGAGTATCAGGGCCGCCCGCTTCGAGCAAGCAGACGTGAATGTCCGGATCTTCCGACAAGCGACTGGCGACGACGCAGCCGGCAGCACCTGCGCCAACTACGATGTAATCGAATACCGTGTTCTCGTTCATGCGTTCTTCTCTTTATCCGATGCACAACTTCACTGCATTGTCAGGAGAAGAGCGCTTCGCCACCGGTCAATAGAACGAATTCGACGGTCAGCGGCGCAGGTGACGATCGTGCCAAGCACCGGCACATCTGGAGCAAGGCACCACCGGCAGATTGACCGGCAAGCTGCCCGGAGCGAGTATCGACAATCGCATTTTCAACAGGCAATCCCATGTCAGGTTCGACGACAAAAAGACCCGGCGACGCACCGGCCGCAGGCGAGGAAGCGCTGCAGCCCACCACCATCGGCAGCTACACCGTTGCCATCGCTCGGGCGCTGGACGCCAGTGGTGTGGACAGCAAACGTATCTTCACCTCCGTCGGCATTCCCCTGGGCCTGTCCGCCGACCCGATGATTCGCCTGCCTGTCGCGACAATGACCCGCTTGTTCCAGGCCTGTGTGGATGTGACCAACAACCCGTATTTCGGCCTTATAGTGTCAAAGCATCTGCATCTGACTCACCTTCATGCATTGGGCTATGCCCTGGCGGCCAGTGGTACCTTGATGGATTTCAGCCGGCGTCTGGAGCGTTATTTCCGCCTGGCGTCGCAGGTGGCTACTGTCAGCGTCAGCGAGACCGCGAATGAGGTGTCATTGCGCTTCGAGCATCGGGTGCCTCTCAGCAGCGAGACCGAAGACGCATTTTTCGGCTTTCTGGTGCGCACCATGCGCCTGATTGACACGCCAACATTCAACCCCCAGCGCGTTGAAATGCGCCGCCCCATGCCGCACGAAGGTGCCGAGCCTTACGAGACGTTGTTTCGCTCACCGGTGGTCTTCAGTCAGGACTATGGACTATTGGTCTTCGACAAGGCCGATATGGTGCGCGAGCTGAGTGGTTCGTGCCCGGAGCTGGCACAAGTCAACGACAACATCATCATCAGTTATTTGGCGCGGCTGGACAAAAACGATGTCATCACCGGTGTGACGCAGAAGATTATCGAATTTCTTCCGGATGGCGATTGCACGCGGGACAAGGTTGCCAGCGCGTTGTGCATGAGCCCGACCAAGCTTCAGCTCAAGCTGTCCCAGCGCGGGACGAGTTTCCAGCAATTACTCGATGACACGCGCAAGGAACTGGCATGCAGCTACCTGAGCCAGGCCTCGCGTCCCGTCACGGAAATCACCTTCCTGCTGGGTTTCAGTGATACCAGCAATTTTACCCGCGCCTTCAAGCGCTGGACCGGGTTGTCGCCGACAGATTACCGGCAGCAAGGCTGAGCATATGGCAAACAAAAACCTCGCCGGGACACTTTTCGGCGAGGTTTTCGTTTTTGGCGGCAGCGTTTATTGCACCGGCGGGTTGGGCAGGACGACTTCGAAATTCGGCGAGAACGTGTCCATGAGGCCAAGCAGACTGCCGAAGGCCTGGGCGTTACCTTCGATTTTCAGTTGTCCACCTTGCAGGGCCTGCTGCGGTGTCAGTTGTTGGGTCATGATCGCATTCAGGGTGTCGCGATTCAGCGTCAAGGTGGCGTCCGGGTTTGGCGCAGCCCGATCGGCGGAGTAGGTCAGCGCCGAGTTCTCCAGGTTGAGCACATATTGCTTGCCGCTGTCGGTGAAATTCCAGTTCATGACGATGTGCTTGCCCTCGGCCTTCGGCCCATTGAGACGAACCCCGAGCAAGTCGAAAATGTTTTCGATGGACAACGCGCGAATGGTGTCCGGGCTCGCAGTGCGCAACGGTGAAGGCACTTTTTTCCCGCCGCTGCGCAACTCCTGAGCGCCGGTCAGGTAGCTGTTACGTTCTACCGACGATTCGGCCTGGTAACCGAGCTGCTCCAGGGCGTCGGCAAACAGCTCCAGTGCGGTTTGATTGGTCGGTTCGGCATCGACGAGATGGTTCATGGCCTGAGACACCCAGCGATATTCACCAGCTTGATAATCCGTGCGGGCGCGGGCCAGCAAGGCATCGGCACCGCCCGCGTAATCGACAAACTTGCGCCCGTAATCAACATTGCTCAAGGCATCCAGGTTGGCCGGGTTGGCGTCGTACCAGCCCATGTATTGCTGATACACCGCTTTGGCGTTGCGCTGCACCGACCCGTAATAGCCACGGGTAAACCATTCGCTGGCCAGGCTCGATGGCACGTTCTGACGCATGAACTCGGCGATTTCCACAGGTTTGTAGCCCTTGTTCACCAGGCGTAATGACTGGTCATGCATCCATTTATAAAGGTCGCGTTGCTTGCTCAGGTAGTTGTTGACCTGTTGCTTGCCGAATACGGGCCAAGTGTGTTGGCCCACGAGTATGTCGGTATCGGCCCCAAAACGCTGAAGTGCATCGTTGAGGTATTTGGCCCAGGCCTGGCTGTCACGAATTTCCGCGCCGCGCAGGGTCAGCAACTGGTGCTGCGTCTGAATGGCCAGCTCACCGGTGTCCAGTACTTTATGTTGCGGAAAGTAATGAACCATCTCCGCCGGTGCTTCGGTGCCCGGTGTGAGCATATTGATGATTTCCACGCCATCGATTTCCAGCGTCTCGATCGGCTTGCTGATTTCCCGGGTGGGCGGGATCAGTGTGATGGTGCCGTTGGGTAATGCCTTCGCGCCGCCAAGATCCAGTTGACCGCGATCGCCTCGGGGCAGGGTGGTACCGAACTGGTACTCGGTGCGTCGACTCATGGCGTTGCCGGCCATGACGTTTTCGGCAATCGCATGCTCCATGAACCCCGCCGGTGCGATGACTTGTACCTTGCCGGCCTTGACGTCAGCTTCATCGATGATGCCTTTGACGCCGCCATAATGGTCGACATGACTGTGGTTGTAGATCACCGCCAGCACCGGCTTTTTCGGGCGATGCGCGTAGTAGAGATTGAGTGCGGTACGCGCGGTTTCGGCGGTCATCAGGGGGTCGATGATGATGAGTCCGGTCTTGCCTTCGATGATCGTCATGTTGGTCAAGTCGATGCCGCGGACCTGATAGAAGCCTTCCGTGACCTTGTACAAACCGTTCGCCATGTTCTTGCGTGCCTGTAACCACAGGCTGGGATTGACGGTTGTCGGTCCTTCTGCGGGCTTGAGGAATTCATAACCCTTGAGGCTATAGATCACCTTGCCGTCGGCCGTCAGCGTCTCGGCATCCGGGATACTGGCGATGAAACCGCGATGAATGTCGGCGTCGCTCTGGCTGTTCATGTTTTTCAGCATCTGGCGCGTTGCGTCATTGGCCGTCACGGTGGCGGGCTCGGCCGATTTCGGTTCAACGGCGGCCAGGGCAGATTGGCTGATCAGGCTGGCCAGCAACGAAGGTAACAGCAGAACAGAAAGGGTCTTTTTCATGAGGTCTGTTTTCAGGTCAGGGGTTTTGGTCGGCGCAGGCCGGACCGCTCGACATCTGTTCTACAGCCCCTGATCCGTGCAGGCCGGTCAATAGCGCCCGTTCGCCAGTCAATACAAAGCACCGCGAGGGTTTGGTCGCCGCCGTGCTGTGCTGACCGATGATTTGGCCCAATTGACCGGCGCTCCCCTCATTGCTCGCGATACAACATCCTCGACCGATCCAGCCTGCGCTCCATGAGAGCAGAGCGTTTGGCCGACGGGCGTTTTTCCTGAATGACTTTTCGTGAAACCACAGAAAGGCGAGCACGCTAGATGAATAACAACAATAAGATCTGCCACCCTAATCTGCGGCGCGGGCTGCTGGCCTCGGCGGTTCTCGCCGGGCTGGGGATGACGCCTGTGCAGGCGTTCGAGTTCGATACGGGCAATGAGGATGTTTCGGTTCGTTTCGACAACACCTTTAAGTTCAACTACGCCCAGCGAGTGGAGGCGCCGAACAGCAAGCTGGCCAACGCTTGGAACAACAACGACGGTAACCGTAATTTTTCCTCCGGCAGCGCGGTTTCGCAGCGCCTTGATGTGTTGTCGGAACTGGACGTGGTCTACAAAAAACAGATGGGTTTTCGGGTCAGTGCCAACAGCTGGTACGACCATGCCTATGACGACGTCGGTAGCTTCAACCCGTCGACCAACCAGCTGAATAATGGCAAGCCCGACTCGAATCATCTGAGCGGCTATGCCGACCGTTATTACAACGGCCCGTCCTCGGAGATCCTTGACGCATTTGTGTTCGGCAGCACCGAGGTCGGCGACGAATCGCTGTTGAGCGGCAAGGCCGGCAAGCACACTTTGTATTGGGGCGAAAGCGTACTGGCCTTCGCCCACGGCAACAGCTATGGCCAGTCCGGTCTGGACTTGTCCAAGGCGCTTGCGGTGCCAGGGACTGAAGCCAAAGAGCTGTTCATCCCGCGCAACCAGTTGTCCACCAGCTTCACAGTCAACTCGGAGTTGACCCTGGCAGCGCAATACTTTCTCGATTGGGATGCTGCACGGCTGCCGGAGTCGGGCACGTACCTGGGCTTCAACGACGGTATCCAGAACGGCGGCCACAACCTGTCGCTGATCGCCGCACGCAATCCCCGTTTCGGCACTCCGGGGCCTTTGGGTGCCAATGAGTTTCTGCGCCTGACCAATGGCCACACCCATACCCCTGACAAGCAGGGTGACTTCGGTCTCATGGCCAAGTGGAGTCCGGCATGGCTCGACGGTACCCTGGGTCTCTACTACCGCAAGACCTCGGACATCCTGCCCAACCTGGTGCTGCAACCGGTGGCGGTCGGCCCGGCTCAGTTGGCTTCGGGCAATGCCGGCAGTTACAACCAGTTCTACGTCGATGACATCGACATCTACGGCTTGAGCCTTTCGAAAAACGTCGCCGGTGTGAGTGTCGGTTTCGATCTGAACTATCGCCACAACATGCCGCTGTCCAGCGTCCCGGCCACCGTCAACCCGGCTCTGGGAGCAGCGAATGCGCCCGGTTTCATCGAAAGCTTCGATGGCGAGAACGGTGTAGCTCGTGGCAACACCGTACACGCGGTGCTCAACGGATTGACCACCTTTGGCGACACCCCGCTGTGGGATTCCTCGACCTTGCTGGTTGAACTCGGCTATAGCCGCTGGCTGGACGTGACCGAGAACAAGCAACTGTTCAAGGGCGAGGATTGGTATCACGGCGTCGACAAGGTCACCAAGGACAACTTCATCCTGGGCATGAACTTCAACCCGACCTGGTATCAGGTATTCCCCGGCATCGATCTATCGCTGCCGGTTAGTTACAACGTTGGTCTCGCAGGCCAATCCGCTGTGCAAATGGGCGGTAACAAAGGCACTGGCAGCTATTCGGTCGGCGTTGGCATGGACGTGCACAGCCAGTACCGCTTCGATCTCAAATACGTCGATAACTTCGGCGACTTCGACACCTGTGGCTCATCCGGCAACGCCGCGGCACAGGGCGATGGTGCCGCTCCCGGCGCCAACGGCCAGTACAACTGCGTTCCCGGCCAGACCACTGCTTTTGCGGGTACCCCGGCCCAGCTCAAGGATCGCGGCATGGTCACTTTCACCTTCAAAACCACCCTCTGATATTCGAGTCGTGCGTTAACAGGAGACACTCTATGAATTTCGTCAAATCAGTATTGGCCCCCGCTCTGGCCCTGGCCGTTGCAGGTTCTGCACACGCGGCGGTCAGCGCCGACCAGGCGGCGAAACTGGCCACCAGCCTGACCGCCGTCGGCGCGGACAAATCCGCCAACGCCGATGGCAGCATTCCGGCCTACACCGGTGGCCTGACTGCGCTCCCGGCCGATTTCAAAAATGGCGACTCGTTCCGTCCTGATCCGTTCGGCAATGAAAAACCGCGTTTGGTAATCACCGGCAAGAACCTCGCCGAACAGAAAGACAAACTCACCGCAACGACCCAGGCATTGCTCACTCGCTACCCGTCCTATCGTCTCGACGTGTACCCGACCCACCGCACTGTCACGCTGCCCAAAGCCGTTCTCGAGAACACCGCCAAGAATGCCGTGACTGCCCATACCACTGACGGTGGCCTGTCGCTGGAAAATGTCCTGCCGGGCGTACCGTTCCCGATTCCGGCCGATGGCAACGAAGCGATGTGGAACCACTTGCTGCGCTATCAAGGCGTGGCCATGACCAACAAGTACGACTCGTGGAACGTCGATGCCTCAGGCACCGCCTCCTTGAGCTCCACAGGCGTGTTCAATATTGAATACCCGCTCTACGCCCCGACGCGAGCTGTGGGGCCTGTTACTCCCGATGAGTCCTTCTACAAGATCAAGCTGACTTACACCGGCCCGGCCCGCCGTGCCGGTGAAGCACTGTTGCTCATGGACTCGGTCAACCCGTTGAAACAACCGCGTCGTGCCTGGCAATACCTGCCGGGACAACGTCGGGTGAAGCTGGCGCCGGACCTGGCCTACGACACGCCAAACCCGGGCACTGTCGGCACCGCCACTTACGACGACGCATTTGTGTTCAACGGTGCGATGGACCGCTACGACTTCAAGCTGGTGGGCAAGAAAGAACTCTATGTGCCGTACAACACCTACAAGCTGAGCTATCACAAGAACGCGGTAGAGGCGATGACGGCCAACCACGTCAACCCTGACCTGCTGCGCTGGGAGTTGCACCGCGTGTGGGTGGTGGAAGCCACGCTCAAGCCCGGCAAGCGTCACATCTACAGCAAACGTACCTTCTACCTCGACGAGGACAGCTGGATTGCCCTGGCGTCCGACGAGTATGACGCTCGTGGCCAGCTCTACCGTGGCGGCTTCTCGCACCTGACCTACAGCTACGACGTGCAAGCCCCGGACACCATCAACCACATGCTCTATGACCTGGTTTCCGGTGCCTACAACATGAATGGTTTCTACGGGCCTTACGGCGGCCTCAAATACATAGACCCGCTGTCCAAGGCGCAGTGGTCGGCCGAGTCGCTGGCCGGCACCGGCATCCGCTAAAACCCCACGATCCTGCAGGAGCGAGCGGTCGGCGATCCGACTTGCCCGCGCCTGCAGAGGTCTGTGGCGTGCACCCGAGATAATAATAATGACAATGATCAAATGGACCCTGCTCGCCGCGCTGGTATCAGCGATGGCTGTGCCGTTTACCCGTCCGGTGATTGCAGGCGGGTTTGCCGATGTGCTCGACACACCCGCGCTGCAAAGTGAGTTTGCCGTGCATTCGACCTACACCGGGCTGACCCGGGCTGGTGAGCGATTGGTCGCCGTTGGCCAACGCGGTCATATCCTTTACTCCGATGATGCAGGCGAACACTGGAAGCAGGCACAGGTTCCGGTCAGTTCGGACCTGGTCGCAGTCACATTCCCCACACCGCAGTCGGGCTGGGCTGTCGGGCACGACGGTGTGGTCCTGCACAGCAGCGACGCTGGGCAAACCTGGAACCGGCAACTGGACGGGCGTCAGATCGGCCGGGTGATGCTTGAGTACTATCAACCCCGACTCGCCGATCAGCCGGACGATGCCGATCTGCAAGCGCGTGTCAGCGAAGCGCGGCGAATGCTCGATGAGGGTGCCGAC
>Ga0207428_10002720_pt1 | contig 17619 bp, 15 predicted proteins | sample RhiMethybrSRZTD1_FD_187600 | JGI IMG/M metagenome (GOLD analysis project Ga0207428, IMG submission 187600) | Populus rhizosphere microbial communities from Tennessee, USA - Rhizosphere MetaG P. TD hybrid SRZTD1 (SPAdes) (version 3) | ecosystem: Host-associated > Plants > Roots > Rhizosphere >...
CTCCACGCCCGCGAACGGAGGCACATCGATGGAGGAGACCGCGAAGATCTGGATGAACGGCGAACTCGTCGACTGGGCGGACGCGACCGTCCACGTCGGAGCCCACGGCCTGCACTACGGCTCGGGCGTGTTCGAGGGGATCCGCGCCTACGAGACCTCCCGCGGCCCGGCCGTCTTCCGGCTCGCCGATCATCTGCAGCGCCTCCACGACAGCGCAAAGCTCCTGTACATGGAGCTCCCGTACACGGTCGAGGAGCTGCGCACCGCGACGCACGACCTCGTGCGAGCCAACGGTCTGCCGTCGTGCTACCTGCGCCCGATCGCGTTCTACGGCTACGGCTCGCTCGGCGTCCACACGAGCGGGAACCCCGTCGAGACCGTGATCATGAGCTGGCCCTGGGGCGCGTACCTCGGCGAGGATTCGCTCACGAAGGGCATCACCGCAAAGGTCTCGAGCTGGCAGCGCGTCGGCCCGAACGTGATCCCGCACGTCGCGAAGGCGACGGGCATCTACCTCAACTCGATGCTCGCGACGACCGAGGCCAAGCGGGCGGGCTACGACGAGGCCATCCTCCTCACCGACGGCGGCTTCGTCGCGGACGGCCCGGGCGAGAACATCTTCGTCGTCAAGAACGGCCGGATCACGACGCCGCCGCTCTCGACGTCGATCCTGCCGGGGGTCACGCGCGACTCGATCATCCAGATCGCGCAGGAGCAGGGCTACATCGTCGAGGAGACGGACATCATCCGCACCGACCTCCACCTCGCGGACGAGGTGTTCATGACGGGCACCGCCGCCGAGGTGTCGCCGGTCCGGGCGATCGACGACGTCGAGCTGGGCGTCGGCCCGGTCACGCTCGAGCTGCAGAAGTCCTATCTCGACGCGGTCTACGGCCGCGCCGAGCAGTGGAGCCACTGGCTCGACGTGGTCGAGGTGCGCGAAAGCGCGACCGCGTAGTGCCGCATCAGGTGTCCGACTTCAAGTCGGAGACCTTCGGGTTCCGAGAAGCGTCGCGACCACGCGGTCCTGGTCGTCGTCCGTGAGCGACGAGCCGCTCGGGAGACAGAGGCCGCGCTCGAAGAGGTGCGCCGACACGTCGCCGCCGAACGAGGCATGCGAGGCGAAGATGGGCTGGAGGTGCATCGGCTTCCACAGCGGGCGGGCCTCGATGTCCTCCGCCTCGAGCGCGAGCCGGACGGACTCGCGGTCGGCCCCGAACGCATCGGGGTCGATCACGACGCACGTGAGCCAGGCGTTCGTCGTCCCGTAGGGCGTCTCGGGCATGAACTCGAGGCCGGGGACGTCCCCGAGCGTCTCGACATAGCGGTCCCGGATCCGCCGCCGGGTCGCGACCCGCTCCGGCAGGGACTCGAGCTGCGCCCGGCCGAGCGCCGCGAGCAGATTGCTCATCCGGTAGTTGAAGCCGACCTCGACGTGCTCGTAGTGCGCGACGGGCTCGCGGGCCTGCGTCGAGAGCTTCCGCGCGTGCTCGACCCACTCGCGGCGGTCCGAGACGAGCATCCCGCCGCCGCTCGTGGTGATGATCTTGTTCCCGTTGAACGAGAAGGCGGCAAGCGCGCCCTGCCCCCCGGCCGGCGCGCCGCGATACGTCGCCCCCAGCGACTCCGCCGCGTCCTGCACGAGCACCACGTCGTGTCGCGCGCAGACCTCGCGCAGCGCGTCGTAGTCGCAGCACTGGCCGTAGAGGTCGACGGCGACGACGGCGCGAACGGTCGCGCCCGCTTCGCGACGCGAGGTGATCGCCCGGTCGAGGAGGTCGGGGTCGATCGTCCAGGTCTCCGCCGTCGCATCCACGAAGAACGGGCTTGCGCCGGAATACGTGACCGCGTTGGCGCTCGCCGCGAACGTGAAGCCGGAGCACGCGACCTCGTCGCCCGCCCCGATCCCGAGCACCACGAGCGCGAGGTGGAGCGCGGCGGTGCCGCTCGAGAGCGCGACCGCGTGCCCGACCCCGGCGACGGCGGCGAGCTCCGCCTCGAATGCGTCGACGTGGGGGCCCAGCGGCGCGATCCAGTTCGACTCGATCGCGTCCGCGAGCAGCTCGGCCTCACGGCCCGAGAGATGGGGCGGGGAGAGGTACACGCGCGGCATCGCAGGCGAGCCTAGACGAGCCGCCCGGCGACGGCCGCAGAGGGTTCCGAGCAGCGATACTTCGCCCATGACAGGACACGGGATGGTGTTCCTCGGGTTCGGAAAGTACGTTCGCGCCGACCGGATCTACGCGCTCGAGCCGATCGTCGGGGACGAGCGGGGGAGCGGCTCGCGGACCCTGGTCTGGGTAGAAGGAATCCCCGATCCCGTCGTCGCGTCGAGGACGCAGCAGACCATCCTCGAGGAGATCGAGGCGAGCACCGTCCCGGCGAGCGGCCGCCGACGGAGCGGCCGCGGCTCGCTCACGCGGCACCCGCAGCTCTTCGAAGGCGAGTGACGCTCGCGCACCTCCTCCGGCGCGGCGTCCACGAGGTCGCACAGGGGATCATCGGCTGGACGCTCCTCGTCGACGGTGTCGGCGGGCGGATCGTCGAGGTCGAGGCCTACGCGGACGACGACCCCGCGAGCCACGCGTTCGGCGGCCCCACGGCGCGGAACGCCTCCATGTTCGGCCCACCGGGCCACCTCTACGTCTACCGCTCGTACGGGATCCACTGGTGCGCAAACGTCGTCTGCGAGCGGCCGGGTCGCGGGGCAGGTGTGCTCTTGCGCGCGCTCGAGCCGACCCACGGGCTCGACCGGATGCGGCTCAGACGCGGCGTCGCCGACGACCGGCTCCTCTGCGCCGGCCCCGGTCGCCTCACGCAGGCGCTGGGCCTGACGGGCGAGGACGACGGGGCCGACCTGTCGCGCCCGCCGTTCGAGCTGCGACCCGCTCCGACGCCGGCAGTCGTCGAGCGGACCACGCGGATCGGGATCAGTCGCGCGATCGAGCAGCCGTGGCGCTACGTCGAGGCAGGGACTAGCTGGTCGAGCCGTCGCCGACGAGCAGCGTGATCGGCAGCCCGGGGCGCACTGCGATTCCGGGCTCGAGGCTCTGCCGCAGGACGGTGCCCGAGGGGCTGCCGGCCGTGTAGCGCACCCGCACCGCGAGACGGAGCTTCTTCGTCCGCTGGCGCGCGTCCGGAAGGCTCGAGCCGACGAGGTTCGGGACGAGCCCGTCCTGTGCGAGCGAGACGAACAGTCGCACGCGTCCGTTCGCGGAGAGATAGCCGCCGCGAGGATCCTGCTTCACGACCTGACCCGGCCGCGACCGCGGCTTCGCCGGCACGTAGACGAGATCGGGGGTCAGCGGGACGGACTCGAGCTCCACCTTCGCCGACTCGGCCGAGCGGCCGACGACGACCGGCACCGTGACCTCGTTCGCGTAGCACTTTGCGGTGGACTTCGGCGCCTGCCCGACGAAGTACGACGTGAGCCGGGTGCCGGGGCAGTAGCCGTTGTCGAGCTGCCAGCGGCCGCCCCGGTGGACGACGCGGAGGTCGTAGGCGGGGAGGTAGGGAGCGGGCGAGAAGCTCTCGGGCTCCTGCCCGTCGAGCGCGCGGGTCATGAACGCCTTCCAGATCTCGGCCGGCAGCGTGCCGCCGGCCACGGGCTCGCCGTGGAACTCCGTCTGCATCGGGCGCAGCGCATCGGGGTAGCCGACCCACACGGCCACCGCGAGCTCGGGCGTGTAGCCGACGAACCACGCGTCGCCGTAGTCGTCGGTCGTGCCCGTCTTGCCCGCCACGTCGCGACCGGGGATCTGCGCCCGCGTCCCGGTCCCCTGCTGGACGACGTCCTCGAGGATCGAGGTCAGCGTCTCCGCCTCGCCCTGTGGGAGCACCTCGTGCCCGACGGGCTCGTTCTGCCGCACCTTCCCGCTCCGGCGCGTCACCACCGAGTCGACCACGCGGGGGAGGTCACCCATCAGCGAGCCGTCGATCCGCTTGCCGTCGTTGGCGATCGTGGCGTACGCACGGGTCATGTCGAGCGGGTTGACCGCGACCGAGCCGAGGCCGATCGCGAAGTACGCGGGGAGCTTCGAGTGGATGCCGAGCGCGTGAGCGGTCGCGACGATCTTCTTCGGCCCGACCACCTGGGTGAGCTGCGCGTAGACCGAGTTGTCGGAATGGATCATCGCCTGCCACAGGTCGACCTGGCCGAGGTAGGACCCTTCGTAGTTCGACACGGGCCAGATGCGGTCGCCGGCGTCGATGTCGACGGGCTTCGAGACGAACTCCGTCGAGGGAGCGATCCCGCTGCGGAAGGCGCTCGCCAGCACGATCGGCTTGAAGGACGACCCCGGCTGTCGCTCGGCCTGCGTTGCGAGGTTGAACTGGCTCCGGCGGTAGTTCGTCCCGCCGAACATCGCCTTGACCGCGCCGGTCCGCGGGTCGATCGCGACGAGCGCCGCCGCCGGCCCGCTCGGGTCCTTCAGCACCTCCTGGACCGCCTCGCGCGCCTTCGTCTGCAGATCGAGATCGATCGTCGTCGTCACCGCGAGCCCGCCCCCGAAGACACGCTCCGGCGAGCCGTAGTGGCTCACGAGCTGGTCGGTCACGTAGTTGACGAAGTACGCCGCCGGCCCGTGTGTCCCCGGCAGGTGGACGTCGTTGGGCTTGGGAAGCCGCGCAGCGTTCGCCTTCCGCTGCTCGCCGCGCGTGATGCGGCCCTGGTCGTAGAGGAGCTGGAGCACGTACGCCCGCCGCTGTTTCGCGGCGGCGGGATGCTGCACCGGGTCGTAGAACGTCGGGCTCCGCGGCAGGCCGGCGAGAAGCGCGGACTCGGGCAGCGTCAGCTCGGCGGCGCTCTTGTCGAAGTACGTCCGGGCCGCCTGGAGGATCCCGTACGCCCCGTTCCCGAAGTAGATGGTGTTGAGGTACGCCGTCAGGATCCGGTCCTTGGACCACCGCTGCGAGAGCTGCCAGGCGAGCGCCGCCTCGCGCACCTTCCGGGCGATCGTGTCCTCGTTGCGGCTGTAGGCGTTCTGCACGTACTGCTGGGTGATCGTGGAGCCGCCCTCGACGACGCTCTGGCTGCGGATGTCCTGCCAGAGGGCACGCACGATCCCGTGCACGTCCACGCCGTTGTGCTCGTAGAAGCGCTTGTCCTCGACCGCGACGACCGCCTGCTTCATGATCGGCGCGATCTCGTTGGAGGCGACCAGGACGCGGCTCTCGTCACCGCGAAGGATCGCAAGGACACGCTTCTGCCCCGAGGCGTTCGGGGCCGAGTAGATCACCGTGTCGACGTCGCCGTGCGGGCTCGCCGGGTCGAGCGCCGCGAGCTCGCTGCGGATCGCGACGACGAGCCCGTACGCGAACGAGGCCCCTGTCAGCGCGAGCAGGACCAGGAGCAGCACCGCGAGCCGCAGCTTCCGTATCCGGCCACGCCTCGGCGCAGCCTCGGTACGTCTTCGAAGCCGCAAAACGCCGTCGATTGTAGCCCGCTCCGGGCGTTGGTCAGGTCGTCGCGAGCAGCTCCAGCAGCTCGTCGCCGTAGCGCTCGAGCTTCGTCGGGCCGAGGCCCTTGACCGCCGCGAGCTCCCCCTCCGAACGCGGCCTCCGGGCCGCGAGCTCGTCGAGCGTCGTGTCGTGGAGGACGACGTATGCGGGCACCGCGTCCTCACGCGCCCGTCTCGTGCGCCACGCGCGAAGCTCCGCGGCAAGCGTCGCGTCGACCGGCGCGCCGAGGCGCGAGCCGAGTTGCGGCAGCGGCGCGTCGACGTTCGCGTGAAGCACGACGAAACCGTCTGTCGTCGTCCGCTCGACCAGGGCGCCGCTCGCCTCGAGCGCGCGCACCCAGCGGCCGACCTCGGCCTCGGACGCGGCCGCGAGCGCACCGAAGGAGCGCGAGCGGCGGGCGGTCGGCGGCGCCTTGACCGAGCCGCGGAGGAGCGCCACGAGGCTGCGCCGGCCGAGGGGCCAGGTGAGCCCGGCGACGGTCTCGACGATGGCCCGCGCGGGGTCGTCGGGGAGCGCACGCGGCTCCGGGCGCGGAAGGGTGGGTGCGGCGCGCGGCTCGCAGACGTCGCAGGCGCCGCACGGGCCGTCGAGCGTCTCGCCGAAGTGCTCCAGCACCTGGACGTGGCGGCAACGGGCGTCGTCGGCGAAGGAGACGATCCGGTCGACCCGCGCGGTTGCCTCGGACGCATACCGCGCGAGCAGGCGGTCGACGACTGCGCCCGCGTCGGGAGGCGGCGCATGGAGCTCGATCCGCATCGTCCGTCCCCTGTCGAAGCCTCGGCTCCAGAGCCCGGCCTGCTCGAGCATCCCGACGAGGACGCGCGGGTCGTGGTCGTCGTCGACCGCTGCGGCCAGCTCGTCCGCCTCGACGGCGCCCTCGGCCTCGCGGACCAGGCGGTAGACCCGGCGGAGCAGATCCGGGGTGGGGACGCTGCCGAGCGAGAATCGGCGCAACGCCGCCGCATCCGCCTCGCCTGCGAAGAGCACGGTGTCGCTGGGTGCGCCGTCGCGGCCGGCACGCCCGACCATCTGGACGTAGCCCTCGAGCGAGTCCGGGAAGTTGACGAGCGCGACGAGCCGCACGTCCGGCTTGTCGATCCCCATCCCGAACGCCGTCGTCGCCACGACAACCGGCACGCGTCCCGCGACGAACGCCTCCTGCACTCGCGTCCGCTCGTCGGGCTCGAGGCCCGCGTGGTAGTGCTCGGCGACGATCCCGTGGCCGCGTAGCGTCCGGGCGATCTCCTCGCACGAGCGGCGAGAGCGCGCGTAGACGACTGCAGGCGCGCCGCCGAGCGGGCCGAGCCGGGAGAGGAGGCCGCGCAGTCGCTCCTCGGCGTTCTCCGCGCGCTCGACGTCGTAGCGGAGGTTCGGGCGGTGCACGGTCGTCCGGACGAGCTCGAGGTCACGTCCGAGCGCCGCGCCGATCGCCTCCGCGTCCGACGGCGTCGCGGTGGCGGTCATGCCGAGGACCGCGGGGCGGCCGAGCGCCTCCAGAGCCCGCCGGATGAATAGGTAGTCGGGGCGGAAGTCGTGCCCCCACATGCTCACGCAGTGCACCTCGTCCACCACCACGAGGCCGACGCCGATCTCGCGGAGGGTCTCCACGAACGCCTGCTGCCGGAGCCGCTCCGGCGCGGCGTAGAGGATTCTCGTGTCACCTGCCGCGACCGAGCGCAGGCGCGCCGCCGCCTCCTCCGGCGCGAGCGACGAGTTCACGAACGTGGCCGCGCCGGCCACTCGGGGCGGCAGCTTGTCGACCTGGTCCTTCATCAGCGCGATCAGCGGCGAGAGGACGAGGGTCGGCGTTGGGCGGAGCATCGCGGCGAGCTGGTACGTGAGCGACTTGCCGGCGCCGGTCGGCATCAGGGCGAGCGTGTCCAGCCCCTCGACCGCCGCGCGAACGACGCGCTCCTGGCCGGGCCGGAAGTCCTCGAAGCCGAAGAGATCCTTCAGCGGTTGGCGGAGCTCGAGCACGCGAACAAGTGTACGGGGCCGCCCGGAAGGCATCTGTGCCGCCTTCGTGCCGGTGTCCACTCGAAGTCGGACACCTCGGAGTGTCACACCGGATTCGATGCGACGATCGGGCTCGCGGTCGGCGCGTCGACGCCGCCCGCGCGCTCGAGCGTGACGAGCACCTGGGCGCCGGGGCCGACGGTGCCGTCGACGGGCACGACGTCCCGCGACCCTCCGCCGGGGAACAGACCGGCTCGGACCGGCGTCTCGCCGTCGAGCACCCAGACCTCGTAAGTCTTGCCCGCAGGGGCCGCCTCCATCTGGTTCAGCACGAGCACGGCGTCGCTCCCGGAGACGACCAGCGAGCCGTCGCCCTGCTGAAGCGCCACTTGCCTCGCATCGGGGCTCGCGAGCACGGCAGCGGCCGCCCGCGCCTGCGCGAGCGCTGCCCGGGAGTCGTCCAGGTCGGACGAGACGGAGAGGCCCCACACCCCGAGCGCGACCGCGACGACGGCCGCGACCGCCGCCGCCGCGCCGAGCAGCGGGACGAGTCGAGGTCGGCGGCGCGACTCGAGCGGGACGACGGTCTGCCGGTCCTCGCGCGCGGACTCGAGGATCCGGTCGCGCAGCCCGGGCGGAGGCGCGGGCCCGGAGACGGCAGTGGCCATCGCCGCAGTCGTCTCGGTCAGCGAGCGGAGCTCCTCGCGCGCCTCCTCGGAGCGCTCGAGCAGCTCCTTCGCACGGGCACGGTCGGCGGGCTCGAGCGCGTCGAGCGCGTAGCCGGCGATCAGCTCGTGAGCCTCGGTGTCCATGTTCTCTCCGTATCGGACTCGTCCAGCAGCTCGCGCAAGCGCGCGAGCCCGGCGAACATCCTGCTCTTGATCGTACCCAGTGGCACGCCGAGCATCTCGGCGAGCTCCGACTGCGAGTAGCCCCCGTAGTACGCGAGCTCGATCGCCTCGCGCTGGGCGTCGGGGAGCGCCGCGAGCGCGCCCAGTACCCGCTCCCGCTCGAAGCCGAGCCACGCCTCGTCCTCCGCAGACCCGGCCGGATCGGGCGCGTCCTGCGCGGTCGTGGCCTCGAGCGGCTCTGCGCGCCGCCGCTCCTCGCGGCGGACGATGTCGACCGCACGACGGTGCACGAGGGTCACGACCCACGTGCTCGCCTTTGCACGCTCGGCGCGGAACGTCGCCGCCGACCGCCACACGGCGAGGAAGCCCTCCTGCAGCGCGTCCTCGGCGAGGCGCTCGTCCCGGAGGATGCGAAAGGCGATCCCGTACGCGACGCGGCCGACGCGGTCGTAGAGCTCGCCGAGCGCGGCCTCGTCGCCGCGCGCGACGAGCGCGACCAGCGCCTCGTCGGACAGATGCCTCTGCCGTCGCAACGCCAGTGAATCTTGGCGCATCGGGACAGCCTCGTGAAGCGTGTGGGCGAGCACGGCGCTGATTCGGCGCCGGCGCGCGAGCGGTTCGGTCCGAACCGACACGCCCCGGCGCCGCGAACCAGCGCCCGATGACCGACCATCTCGACGGAAGGAGCACCACGATGCGCAAGGGCATCGCGATCGCGGCGAGCGTCGCCGCGGTCACCGGCGCCGCGCTCGCCGCGGCGGTCGCGCTCGGACCCGGCGACGGAGAGGCTTCCAGCCACCGGGAGGCGCCGCTGATCGCGGAGGACCCGACGGCGGACCTGACGGACGTCTACGCGTTCCGCAGCCCCGACAAGCCGAGCACGGTGACGATCATGGCGAACGTGATCCCGGCGGAGGACCCCGCCGCCGGGCCCAACTGGTACACGTTCTCGCCGGGCGCTCGCTACAACCTGAAGATCGACACGTCGGGCGACGTGAAGCCGGACGTGATCTACCGGTTCCAGTTCACGCGGAAGACCGGCCAGCTGTTCCTCGGCGACACCGCCCAGCCGTACACGGTGACGCGGGAGGAGAAGGGCCGCTCGACCGTCGTCGCGCATGGCACGACGCCGCCGAACAACATCGGCAAGCGCTCGACGCCGGACTACCGGAACCTCGTCACGAAGTCGATCGTCTCGTTCGACGACGGCGCCTCGAAGGCGTTCGCCGGTCAGCGCGACGACCCGTTCTACGGCGACATCGGCGCGATCTTCGATCTCGTCGCGATCCGGAAGGGCACCGGGAACATGGGCGGCGGGAAGGACTTCTTCGCCGGCTACGGCGTGCACACGTTCGCCGTGCAGGTCCCGATCGCCGACCTCGGAGCGAAGAGCTCGACGATCGGCGTGTGGGCCTCGGTCGACCGCCGCAAGGTCACGACCCGTGGCGGCACGTCCCACGACTCGGGCGCGTGGGTCCAGGTGAACCGCCTGGCCAACCCCCTCGTCAACGAGGTGATCATCCCGACCGGCCTCAAGGACCGCTGGAACTCGCAGCAGCCTTGGAACGAGTCGGCGTACCGGAAGTACTACGAGTCGCCGCTGCTCGCCGCGGTGATCAACAAGCTGTACAAGCTCGGCGTGCCCGAGAACGGCCGCGACGACCTCGTCGCGGTGCTGCTCACCGGAGTGCCCGAGCTGAATTTCACGGGCAAGAAGCTCGCGGACGTGCTGCGCCTCAACCTCAGCGTGCCGATCGCGAAGGACCCCAGCCGCCTCGGCGTGCTGGGCGGCGACACCCAGGGCTGGCCCAACGGCCGGCGCCTCGGTGACGACGTGATCGACATCGCCGAGCAGGCCGTCGGCGGGTTCCTCAAGGGCAAGAAGCTCCCCCTCGGCGACGGCGTCAACGGCGACGACGTGTCGCCCCTCGACGCGTTCCCCTACGCGGCCGACCCGAAGGCCGGCTTCGACAACACCAAGGGCCTCCAGAAGCCCTGATCCCAGCGGTCCGGCCGGGGCGCCCGCACGGGCCCCGGCCGGACCGAACCGCGCGCGTCGGGCAGGCGAACCAGCGGAGGCGTGATGAGACGGACGACGAGACTCCTCGTAACGGGCACGGTGCTCCTCGTGCTCGCGCTCGGCGGCCTCTACGGCGGCGTGCTCGCCGACCTCGGGCCCGCCGGGACACCACAGCGTGTGCCCGGGCTCGACGCGGACACCGTGCTCTCCGGCTTCGGGCGCGACGGCGGCACCGCGGGGACGGTCGCTCGCCTCGAGGGCCAGCTGCGAACGGAGGGGAACGACCCGGCGCGTCTCTCTCAGCTCGGCCTCGCCTATCAGGTGCGGTGGCGCGAGACGGGGAACGCCGCCTTCCTGCCGCTCTCCGAGCGCGCCCTTCGCCGGGTGCTCGCCTCGCGCCCGAAGGATGCGATCGCGACGCTCGCTCTCGGCAACCTCGCGCTGATCCGTCACGACTTTCGCGGCGCGCTCGTGCTCGGGCGCGAGGCGCACCGGCGAGCGCCGTTCGCCGCGCGACCCTACGGCGTGCTCGGCGACGCGCTGCTCGAGCTCGGCCGATACCGCTTGGCGTTCGCGACTTTCGACCGCATGGCGGCGCTGAAGCCGAGCATCGCCTCGTACGCGCGTGTTGCGTACGCCCGCGAGCTTCTCGGTGACAGGCGCGGAGCGCGGACGGCAATGGGGCTCGCGCTCGACGCCGCGGGCGGCGTCCCCGAGCCCACCGCCTGGGCGCACGTCGAGCTGGCCAAGCTCGCACTCGGCGACGGACGGGTCTCCGTCGCGGAGGAGCACGTGCGGGCTGCGCTCGCCGTCTTCCCCGGCTACGTCCTCGCGCTGGAGCAGCTGGCGCGCGTCCAGGCAGCGCGGGGCAACCTCGAGGCCGCCACCGCAGCCGCCAGGCGCGCCGTGAGCTCGGTGCCGCTGCCGCAGTTCGTCGCTCTCCTCGGCGACCTGCTCGAGCGGGAAGGAAAGACCGCGGAGGCGGCGCGCCAGCGTGCAACGGTCGCGACGATCGACAGGCTCCTCGCGGCGAACGGGCTTCGCCTCGACCTCGAGTCCGCGGTCTTCCGGGCCGATCACCGAGTTCGGCCCGCCGAGACCGTTCGCCTGGCCCGTCGCGCGAGGGCCGCGCGGCCGTCCATCTACGGCGACGACGCCCTCGGCTGGGCGCTCGCCCGCGCGGGACGCTGCTCCGAGGCGGAGCGCTGGCTCGACCGCGCCCTGCGGCTCGGCACGCGCGACGCGCTCCTCTACTTCCACCGCGGGTACGCAGCAGGCTGCGCCGGAGACCGCTCTGCGATGCGGGGCTGGTACCGGAAGGCGCTCGCCCAGAGCCCCGCGTTCTCGGTGCGGTGGGCCCCGGTCGCGCAAGAGGCGCTCTCGTGAGGCGGGCCGCGCTCCTCGCAGCGCTGGTCGTGGCGGTCGCAGCCGCAGCGCTGGGACGGCCCGGTGGCGCGGACGCGCATCCCCTCGGGAACTTCACCGTGAACCACTACGCGGGCATCGAGCTCGCGGGAAGCCGGGTCTACGTGCGGTTCGTCCTCGATCTCGCCGAGATCCCGACGTTCCAGGAAGGAGGCCGCGTGCGCGCGCCCGGCTACGCCGCTGCGGTCGCCCGCGAGCTCGAGCTGCGGTTGGACGGCGAGCGCGTCGTGCTCACTCCGCTCACGCATCGGGTCTCCTCGCGTGCGGGCGCGGGCGGCCTGCCGACCCTACGCTTCGAGGCTATCTACCGCGCCCCGCGCAGCGGCACCTCGCTGGAGCTCGCAGACCGGACCTTCGCGAGCCGGATCGGCTGGCGCGAGATCACGGTTGCTGCGCGGGACGGAGCCCGTCTCGTCGACGCCTCAGTGCCGGCACAGAGCCGCTCGGACGAGCTTCGGGCGTACCCGAAGTCGCTTCTCGCCTCGCCGCTCGACGTCGGGAGCGCGAGCGCCCGGCTCGTTCCCGGCAGCGCCCAGGGAGCTCCTCCGCCGCTCGACGACCGGGCCGCGCCGATCCACCGCGGCGGGGGTTTCGAGGCGCTCGTCGCCCGGGGCGAGCTGTCCGTCGGCGTCGTCGTCCTCTCGCTCCTCGTCGCGACGTTCTGGGGTGCCGCTCACGCGCTCACGCCCGGCCACGGCAAGGCACTCGTCGCCGGCTACCTGATCGGCACCCGCGGCCGGCCCCGGGACGCAGTGCTCCTCGGCGCGGCCGTCACCGTGACGCACACCGCAGGCGTGTTCGGGCTTGGCCTGGTGACGCTTGTCCTCTCGCGCTTCATCGTCCCCGACCAGCTGTACCCATGGCTGACGCTCGTCTCGGGCCTGCTCGTCGTCGGGGTCGGCGCGGCGGTCCTCTGGCAGCGCCTCGGGGCGCGGCGCGCACACCACCATCACCACCACCACGGGCACGAGCACCCCCACGATCACGACCATCATCACCACGACGAGCGGGGCGGCATCCTCGGCGTGGGAGTCGCCGCCGGCCTCCTCCCGTGCCCGTCGGCCCTCGTCGTCCTGCTCAGCGCGATCGCACTGCACCGGATCGGCTTCGGGTTCGCGCTGGTCGTCGCGTTCAGCCTCGGCCTCGCGGCGACGATCACCGGGATCGGGCTCGTCGCGGTGCTCGCCCGCCGCGCGTTCTCACGCGTGTCGCTCGAAGGGCCGGTCGTGCGGGCGCTGCCGGCTCTGAGCGCCGTCGTGATTCTGCTCGTCGGCGTCGCGCTCACCGTGCGCGCGCTTCCCGGCGTGGTCTAGCCGCACCTATCGCACCGTGACGTGCGGGCGAGGGCGCTCGCACCTCTAGCCTGCGTGCATCAGGGGATCCGCTCCGCGACGCCGGTCGCCGTGTTGTCGCCGCCAAGAAGGGAGCCTCAGCCATGACGAATGACCCAGCCACTGCCAGTCAGCACGACATCACCAGCGCCGGGAATCTCGCCCGCCGCGACCGGGGCCTGGCCGTCCTGTCTCGGATCGACGGCCCTCAGGGCGAAGCGGTGATCGACTCTCTCGCCGACATCAACCCGGCGCTCGGCCACCACGTCGCCGCATTCGCCTTCGGTGACATCTACGACCGCCCGGGCCTCGACCCTCGCAGCCGCCAGCTCGTCACGATCGGGGTCCTGACTGCGCTCGGCGGCTGTGAGCCCCAGCTGAAGGTCCACATCGGCGCTGCGCTCAACGTCGGCCTGGGCCGGGACGAGATCACCGAGGCCATCCTCCACGCGGCCGTGTACGCGGGATTCCCCCGCGCGGTCAACGCGACCTTCGTCGCTCGCGAGGCCTTCGCCGCACGTGACGCCGCCGCTTCGCCAGACTGACCCGTCGCGGCAGCGGTGGCCGTCGAACCGATGATCAGCGGCCGGCGAAGCAGTCGTGTCACCAAGCGACACGAGGAGGCAGATCATGTTCGGGCTCGACGAGTGGATTGCAGGAATCTCGGACGAGGGGTCGATCGTGGTCGTCGTGCTCGTCGCGACGCTCCTCGGCCTTCGGCACGCCACCGACCCCGACCATCTGGCCGCCGTGTCGACGCTCGTCGTCTCCGGTCGGGAGCGCGCGACGCGCGCGGCCGCCCGGCTCGGCGCCGCCTGGGGGCTCGGGCACGCGCTCACGCTCGTCGCGTTCGGCCTCCCGATCCTCCTCGCAGAGCGCTACCTGCCCGAGCTCGTCCAGCGCGGCGCGGAGACGACGGTCGCCGCGTTGATCGCGTTCCTCGCCGTCCGTTTGCTCGTCCGCTGGCGCCACGGCGCTTTCGCCATGACTCCCGGCGGGGGGCACGGGCATGTCCATCGCGCGCGCACGCCGGCCGCTGCGTTCGGGATCGGCCTCGTCCACGGGATGGGCGGGAGCGCGGGCGTCGGCGTCTTGCTGCTCGCGGCGATGCCCTCGCGGACGCTCGCGCTCGTGTCGCTCGTCGTGCTCGCGCTGTTCACCGCCGTGTCGATGACGATCGTGACGACGGGATTCGGCGCCGTGCTCTCCGCCCGGCGCGTCACCGGCGCTCTCACGACGGCCGCCCCGGCCCTCGCGCTCTCGAGCCTCGCATTCGGCGTCTGGTACGCGGCGGCCGCCTGGAGCCTCGCTCCCTACCCGTTCTGAGCTTCGCTCGCGGCCCGTGGACGGCCGCCTGGTCACGTCGCATACTCGCGGCGTGACCACCTCCGCGGCCGTCCGCGAGCGCGATCTCCGAGTCGTGGCGGGCGCGATCTGCCTCTCGGCGCTGGGGGACGGGATCGCGCTCGTCGCCATGGGGCTGCGGGCGAACGAGATGGGAGGCGGCGCGATGGGGAACGGGCTCGCGATCGCAGGCATCTTCATCTGCCTCTGGGCGCCGGTCGTCGTCCTCTCGGGCCACGTAGGGCTCCTCGTCGACCGCGTGGAGACGCGTGGCCTGCTCGTGGCGGTTTCCGCAGCGCAGGCCTGTGTCGCGGTCGCGCTCGCGTTCGTCGGGTCGCTCTGGGCGCTTCTCGCGCTCGCGGCGGTCCTCGGCTCCGGGATCGCGATCGCTCAGGCGGCGGAGTTCGCACTCGTGCCGACCGTCGCAGGCGCCCGCAGTCTTCAGGCCGCGAACGGGATCGTCGAGACTGCGCGCGCGCTCGGCTTCGCCTTTGGCCCGGTCTGCGGCAGCCTGCTCGTCGTCCTCGGAGGCACCGCAGCGGCGATGCTCGTCGACGCCGTTACGTTCGTCGGCGTCGGGGCGGCGGGCCTGTCGCTCGCGGTGCGACGTCGATCGCAGCCGTCCGAGCACGAGGAGCGGCGCCGCGCGAGGGACGGGATCGGGTTCCTGTTCGCAGACCGGCTCGTCGCGCTGATGGTCGTGGTCGTCTTCGTGTCGCTGCTCTTCATGTCCGCCTCGATCCCGGCGGACCTCGTCTACGTCCAGGATGTCCTGGGAGTCGAGGACATCGGGATCGGCGTCGTGCTCAGCGCCTGGACACTCGGGATGCTCGCCGGCTCGAACGTCGTGGCCCGCCGCGTGTCTCTCGGCGGCCTCGCCGTCGCCGCGATGGTCGGCGTCACCGTCCAGGGCGTCGGCAAGTTCCTCGCGCCCTTCTGGCTCGTGTTCGTGTTCATGGTGGTCATGTACTTCGTGGGCGGGATCGGGCACGGCCTGAAGAACGTGACGTCGAGGACACTGATCCACATCCGGGTCGCGCCGGAGCGGCACGGACGGGCATTCGCGGCGTGGAACGGTGTGCGCAACGCCGCCGAGCTCGGCGCGCTCGCCGCCGGGGGCGTCCTCGTCGGGGCGCTCGGCGCACGCGAGACGCTCTGGCTCGCCGGTGGGCTGTCCGCGCTGGCGGGTCTCGTCGGGCTCGCCGCGCTCGCGGCCTGGCGGGGCCGCGTCCCGGAGGCCGAGCCGGAGGTCGGTACGATCGGCTCCCCGTGAGCACGGATGCCATCGAGCGCCTCGCGCGGAACGCCGTGCACCTCCTGCCCGAGGGCGGGCTCGCCGAGAAGCTGCGTCAGGGCCGACCGCTTCGCGTGAAGCTCGGGATCGACGTCACCTCGCCGGACATCCACGTCGGGCGTGCGATCCCTCTCCAGCGCATGCGCGCCTTCCAGGACGAGGGGCACCTCGGCGTCCTGATCATCGGCGACTACACGACCAGGATCGGCGACCCGTCCGGCCGGTCGGCGGAGCGGCCGGTGCTGTCGGGTGAGGAGATCGACCGCAACGCCAAGACGTACGTCGAGCAGGCAATGATCGTGCTCGATCCCGACCGGACGGAGGTGCGCTACAACGGCGAGTGGCTCGCGAAGCTCGACTTCGCGGAGATCCTGCGCATCACGAGGACGACGACGGTCTCGCAGATCCTCGAGCGGGACGACTTCGCGAAGCGGTACGCCGGCGGGCTGCCGATCTCCGTCTCCGAGCTCCTGTATCCGCTGATGCAGGCCTACGACTCGGTCGCGATCGAGGCCGACGTCGAGCTCGGCGGCACGGACCAGCTCTACAACCTGCTCGCCGGCCGCACGGTGATGGAGGCGTACGGGCTCGAGCCGCAGGTCGTCCTCACGACACCGCTCCTGCTTTCGTGGGACGGCGCGAAGATGAGCTCGTCGGTCGGCAACAACATCCCGCTGACTGCTGCGCCCGAGGAGCAGTTCGGGCGCACGATGCGGATCCCGGACGAGATGCTTGCGGACTGGTGGCGGCTCGTCGCCCAGCAGGACGTTCCCGCCGGCGACCCCATGCAGGCGAAGCTCGAGCTTGCGCGCTTCATCGTCCGCCGCTCGCACGGGGACGAGGCAGCGGTCTCGGCCGAGGCGCACTTCACCCGCGTCGTGCGCGAGGGCGAGGCGCCGGAGGACGTGCCCGCGCTCGCGCTCCCGAACGGAGACCCCGTTCACCTGCCGGCGCTGATCGCGTCCGGGTTCGGCCTCTCGACGAGCGATGCGAGGCGCATGATCGCTCAGGGAGGGGTGAAGTTGGACGGCGCAGTCGTCCACGAGCTCGACGTCTCGCGCTCGAGCCTCGGAGGGTCGCTCCTCCAGGTCGGAAAACGTCGTTTTGCCCGTATCGACGGCCTTTCTTGACACTCCAAGGGGCTCTGCTACACTCCCTCGGCCGCCCGAAAGGGTGGCAACGAGAGTCCCTGTAAGCGACCAGGAGCGCCTTCCGCTCGAATCGGATACGACCTTTTCGTAGCCCGTCGAACTGGAGGCCTCTGGCGCGAGCGGAGGCCTTTTCGTTGCCCGCCCTTCCCGGCACCGATCCTTGAAAACTCAACAGCGTGCGTGTGCGACGAGAAGCGGCGCGTCTGCCCGTCCGGTCCGCCGGCCGGGAGGATGGCGTCGTTACCCGTCAACCTCGTTCCACCTTCCCGGTGGGACGGGGACTGACGCCTTTTGAGCGACATTCCTACTCCGGTTTCGGCCGGCAGTGAGAATGTCATTTACGAGCTCGAAGGGAGACACCAGTTCGTCGGCTTCGGCCGGCAAATGGTTTCTTCACGGAGAGTTTGATCCTGGCTCAGGACGAACGCTGGCGGCGCGCCTAACACATGCAAGTCGAGCGAGAACCGGAGCTTCGGCTCCGGGGACAGCGGCGAACGGGTGAGTAACACGTGGATAACCTGCCCTCGGCACCGGAATAGCCCGGGGAAACCCGGATTAATGCCGGATGGCCCCACATCCCTGCGGGGAACGTGGGAAAAGGTAGCTTCGGCCTCTGGCCGAGGATGGGTCCGCGGTGGATTAGCTTGTTGGTGGGGTAATGGCCCACCAAGGCGACGATCCATAGCTGGTCTGAGAGGACGATCAGCCACACTGGGACTGAGACACGGCCCAGACTCCTACGGGAGGCAGCAGTGGGGAATCTTGCGCAATGGGCGAAAGCCTGACG